>Ga0315545_1000175_pt1 | contig 70212 bp, 48 predicted proteins | sample SalMarSW160210MG_FD_203096 | JGI IMG/M metagenome (GOLD analysis project Ga0315545, IMG submission 203096) | Salt marsh sediment microbial communities from the Plum Island Ecosystem LTER, Massachusetts, United States - Salt Marsh Sediment SW1602-10 ... | reverse complement strand
CTCCAGGAGCGATTTGATCAAAGGGACCAAAGGATAGAAGATAACGGGTATCGTATCCGTTCGCTAAATCATCACACTCCGGACTGGGGTCCAGCCACATCTCATCCGGATGATCCTCCGGCCAGGTGCAGGAAAATATCTGATCGTAATCAAACTCTCCATTGGACATGATGAAGTATTTGGAGCAATCCCCTCCCGGCGTGCCCAAAACATTATCCGGAAAGGTGCCGGTGCCCATCACCTCCGGATAGCAACTCGACCATCCGTTCTTCCAATCTTCCTGACTTTTCCGTTTCCAGGGACCCCAATCTTTGGGATATCCAGCCTGGTTGGAGATAAACCAGTTGAAAGAATACTTAAGTCCCGGTTTAGGTGACCTTACCACCCGGGTGCCGGTCACAGAGATAGCACTTACCGGGGTGAAAATCGTCTCCCCTTTTACACCGTGACCATCATTATCCGCTATCCAGGCTAAATTAACCGTATCCGAGCAATCCCACTCTTCTCCAGGATCAGTGACTACATGCTTGAAGCCACAGATGTCATCCTGGGCGCCAAATTCACCGTAAGGGTTCTCATCTTTGTGTGCCACATCCCCATCTATATAAAGTCCCATATACATATTTCTTATCTTCTTGACCCCGATGTTTTTTACAAAGAGGTCAATCAGCACGAAATCCTCCGCATATTCGTAGCTCCAGGAGTAACTTTGCTGGGTGATCTGCAGATCCAGAGGGAAGTGTTTACGGTTATCAAAAGGATCGCGCTGTTCCGGAGAGAGGGGAATGTCAGCGGACGTATCGGTATAGACCGCAATTATATCCTGTTCGGAAACAGCCTCCGGCGTGTAACATGAGGTACTTATGCGGGTGCTTCTTTCTTTTATGGCGCCTGCCTCACCTGCATCAGGCCAAAACTCATGGATCCAGCGCCAGCCATCGCACCCCACCGACACATAAGGTTGATCATCCACCAAAGCTCCTATCCAAAGACCGCCCCAAAAGAGATATTCTATGCCAGAGCCGGCTGGATACTCGGCTGAAGGAGCCAAAACCTCCTCATCCGGATTGGGGTTGAAACAGCCCCCTTTAGATTCATTTAGATTGTAAAGTGGATGTCCCAGTCCGCTTCCAAAGAATCCCCAGTTGCTCATACAGATGTTCAAAAGCCCCACCCGATGCACCCGGGCTTGCGGATTGGGCAAAACCGCAGAGAGCTTGTGAAGAGATCCGGTGTCTTCTTTCCTCCCCTCATATTGTATAACATTAGCTTTTACACTGGCTGAGCCAAGACAGAGAAACACCAAAATGGGGATCACCAACGTCCAACTTGAACGGTTCTTTTCTTTAATCTTTTTTTGCTTGCGCATAAGTTTACCTCCATGAGGACGGTTGTTAAAGCTGAAATTACATATGTCCCCAACCTCCTTTTATAATTAAAATAACAAAAAGTAAAGGCGGTATCAAGACTTTTTTGCGTCAATGGCAAAAAAAAGCATAAGCTTCCGGAAGATTTTTCTTTCATAACGCTTTTTAAAACAAAATTGCTGACCCTTTCAATTAACGAGAGCACAGAAGGCTGGCTTCTTTGTAATAAGCCAGCCTTCTCCCTTCAGATTGCTCATCTTTCCTGTATAATCATCAAATCTGTTGTAAGCAACACCTGTGCCGAACATCAATTACAAAAAGAAAAAAGAACTGCCTTGCAATCTGTTGTACGACAATAAGAAACGCCTTCGGGTTTGGTGGTTTTCTGAAGAATGTAATTTTTTGGGTGTGACTTTCGCAAGGTTTGGCGAAACCGTAAGTTAAAGCAGTTGGTAAAACAAATTCAAGTTATTGTTATTCAAACGAATATCAAATTCGCCAATATATACGACTGTTGAGAGAAAAAGGTGGTGCGTCAATCCTTAAGACTGGACTGATTCATTTTAAATCTATTCGAAATCCAGAGGGTAGCTTGCACCCTTCAGGGCGCGAAGAAGATGCGCAGGCTAAAGCATACGGCTACCGAGGCGGCTCGTTGGTATTCGGACACCTTGTCACTTCTCCCGCCAAAGGCGGGATCGCATGAATGCGATCCCTACGGAAAACTCCTTTTTGAATCAGACATTGCAGACCCGGAAAGGTGACCTAAAAAAGTGTTGACAATGTCCCAAGAATCAATATAATGATTCACAGTAACACAACGGACTTATCCAAGAATTGTGTTACTAGTTGAGGGGTCTTGCATACATGAGACTGTTCCCTTTGTGGTGCACATGGGGCGTGAGCTACAAGGCTAAATGATAAACCCGGCTTGACAAGTTAGCCAGCCCACGCATCCGTTGAGATGTTTGGCGATCACATAAGTTGGATTGTTTCAAGAGGAGTCTTAATATGACGAGAGTGATGTTCGACGAAAAGGCAAAGAAGAGTTCGCAAGCTGAGAAATCGGCGTCTGAATTTTTCGATCGGGTAGCAACGCTTGAAGCCAAACATGATATGCCGATCATCATCTTTCAAGATGGCGCGAGTGGTGCCTATTATACTAAATGCTCGCTTCTAGCTAGCGATGCTGCGAAACTATGCGATCTGAATGCCAAGCTCGATGTTGGTAGCCCAGAAGGCTACCGGGCGAATAGGCAGTTGTTCTTAAAACACTTAACATATCAACGTATGGAGAGTGATGCAGTGAAGGGGCGCGAATTTAACGACATTATTGTTGAATATAATACCGAATATGATCCAGCAACCCCCTTGAAGGTCTGGGGTGGGCAGCATCGAATCAGGGCGATCTCTATCGCTTACAGCAAGAGCAACCGATACCACGGTTTCAGAGTATATTTTGACCTTGGCAAAGATCAGCGTACTGAAGTCGCGCTAATATCCAATACCAACATTGCAGTCTCAAACGACACGTTCGATCGTATGATAGAGGAGACAATCTTCGGCGGTATACTACGCAAATGGTGCCAAAAAGTAGGCTTTCTAGGTAGCAATGAGGATTTTCCCGACGTTGGCTCCCGCTCTGAGAAAATCACCGTAAAGCGCGCACGCAGTTTTGTGATCAATTTCTATCTGGGAAGAGAGCGTGGAAAAAAACTAAAGACTGCCAAACTTGATCAGCACGTCTACGAACCATACTTGGCCGAAACCGGCTTAAAGGGGGGTGCGGGAATCACTCCTGATCCCAATTACGACAGAATCATGAGCACACATGACATTCTGGTTGATTCAGCGCTGCTCAAAGCTGGCGAGAGATTTCTTGCTCTGCACAACGCACAACACAGAGCAGTCACTGACCCCAAGACTGCAGTAAAGAACATGAAGAGCTATAGAAACAAGGCACTAATCGAATCAGTGCTGTGTGGCTGGAGCTACGTTGCTGGATTATTACAGTCGCATCCTCAGCGGTTAAACAACCATTATCGAATACCAAGGACCTCGCGTAGGATTCCTGACCCGCTAAACGCTCAAGAAATGTCCAAGTACAAGCATGACAAGGATGACCCCACCTATCGGGGACTTGGCACCCGATCTGCCTTGAAGGATAGACAGAGAATCGCCCAGTTGTTTCTGGCCAAGAGCCTACAAGAGAACGTACTTATAGATCCAAGGTTAATGGATAGAGCGGTTAGCCAGGTAGTTGGTCTAATCTCCTTATCGGAAGGATACGCTTAGTATGCCCCTCGACTTCAGAGATTATCTCGCATATGCCAAGAAGTACTTATCTTTGGCAGAGGAAGCAGCTGGGCGGAGAGAAGATTCCAGATGGCTTCTGATCCCATCCATAGTCCTTGCATGGGCCGCCGTAGAATCCTTTGTGAATAACCGTTGTGACGACCTGAGTTCTGTCCCCCAAGAGAAGTTTGACCTGCATGAGAGAGCATTCTTATTGGAGAGGCGCCTGCGCTTTAGTGACAGAGGAGCACAGATAGGGCAATTTGTGTTTGAGGGAAAGGAATATCAGACCCAGGAGAATAAGATATTCTTCCTTTTGTCAAAGATGGGGGCTCGCAAAGCCACAGGCCTGAAGGGTGGTGACCTTTGGCGGCGGTTCCGCAAGTTCAAAGACACGCGGGATTCGCTTTTGCACCCGAAACGAGGCAAGCCCGCGGATCTGCGACCGCAGACCGTTAGAAAGCACGTTCAAACCGCGGGGCAGTTGATCCAAGAGATTTCTAAACGAATCTGGAAAAAAAGTGTCGATCTGTGAAACCTCTACTTCACTGACGGATGGGTGGTCAACAGCTATGCTGTGGGATAGCTTGTAGGTCAAGAGCCCCGTGCTCCTGATACCATTCGTTTTTCAGGTGTTCGTGTCACACGATCTATGAAGCAGTGATAGACCTGGCACAACAAGCGTCCCGAGCGACCCACGTGATTGGGTAACACAGCTCAGTGGGGAGTCTGTAATACGATGAGCCGAGGCTTCTTGCGAACACTACGTAAGGCGATTACGGAAGACGTAATTGGCTACTTTATGCCACTGTCAAACACTGCAAGGGTGTTACTGGGTCGAATCGGTCTATCTCGAGTGAGCGAGCGCTCCTTCCTGCGCCTGAAACTTCACGAGCTACAAGCAGCTTACAGGAACGAAGTATCGTGGATGGAACTACCTTCCGGCAACGGTGTACGAGTTATTCCGCTAATCGCGGTCGCCGATTGGACAAGGGATCCAGCCACATCTCTTCTGGGTGATCATCCGGCCAGGTGCAGGCAAAGATTTGATCGTAATCAGGCTCTCCATTGGACATGATGAAGTATTTGGAGCAATCCCCTCCCGGGGTGCCCAGCACATCGTCTGGGAAGGTGTTCTTCCTCGGCTCATAGCAGTTCTCATCAGCCCATCTATCTTGATTCTCCCTCTTCCAGGGACCCCAATCTTTGGGATATCCATCCTGGTTGGAAATCCACCAGTTGAAAGAATAATCAAGCTTTGTGGGCGACCTCACCACACGAGTGCCGGTCACAGAGATAGGACTTTTGGTGGTGAAAATCGTCTCTCCCTTTATGCCGTGGCCATCATTATCCGCTATCCAGGCTAAATTCACGGTATCCGCGCAATTCAACTCGCTTCCAGTATCAGTGACCACACGCTTGAAGCCGCAAATGTCGTCCTGTGCGCCAAATTTTCCGAAAGGATCCTCATCTACATGCATCACATCCGCATCTATGTAAAGTCCCATATACATGTTCTTTATCTTTTTCACTCCGATGTTTTTTATGAAGAAGTCTATCAGCACAAAATCCTCCGCATATTCGTAGCTCCAGGAGTAACTCTTCTGAGTTACCTGGATCCCCAAGGGGAAATGCTTGCGATTGTCAAAAGGATCACGATTCTCATCGGAGAGAGGTATATCAGATGAAGTATCCGTGTAAACCGCGATTATGTCCTGTTCTGAGATAGCATCCGGTGAGTAGCAGGGAGCATTTGGTCGAATGCTTCTTTCCCGTATAGCACCCTTCTCCCCAGCATCGGGCCACATCTCGTTGATATGTTGCCATCCATCACAACCCACGGTGGTATAGGGATGGCCGTCCACCAAAGCACCGATCCACAATCCGCCTTGAAAGAGATATTCCAGACCAGAACCTGGAGGATATTCACACGAGGGGGCTTCCACCTCTTCATCAGGATTGGGATTGAAGCAACCACCCTTAGACTCATTGAGTTCTCTGGTCTGACTTCCAAAAAATCCCCAGTTGGTTACACACAGACGCATGAGACCGACTCGATGCACCCTCTGCTGGGCTTCAGGCATGTCCGCCGCCAACTTGTTCGATCGCAGGAATTCCTTTGTTTCTTTTTCCTTTTCTCGCATCATGGTGGTTGCATCAGAAGGGGAGACTGAAAAGCACCCAAGGATTATCCCTGCCAACCACAAGAGTTTGGTTAAAAGTTTAATATTTCTCATATATGTTCCTCCTCTTTTTTGTCCTCTTATGAACAATCCAGACAAGCTAAAGGTTTCCCTTTCCTTTATTTAACTGTTGTGCTTAAGCGCTTAAGCTTCAATGCCGTAATCCCGTAGCTAATTTATCATATGAGCAAAAACCATGCAGGTTTCATTGAGCCGAAGAAAGAACTCAGTCTATGGTTTGTAAGTGATTATACCACAATGAAAAATTTCATAGGATATGCGGATTTACTCATTGCATAAAGTCAGACAAATACGTAACCGCGCTGAAGATGCGTGAATTATGGCGAGGCAAAAACAAAAGGCAGGGTCTTATTGTTGTTTATCTTTTATCTCTCAAATGGTTATGGAATTCGTCAAAAAGTGCGAACTACTGGAACGGAGATTAAGATACCTCACAGCTGATTAAGCGAACTTGTAGTGAGCGTAGCGAATCTATTAAGTTGACATCAGTATTCTTATTTGTTTCGTTGCGTCAGGAGCTTCTCCTGACGCTCGGATCGTGTCAGTCTCGTAGGTCAAGCATGTCCGCAGGACTGCTTGACGAAAAAGATCGTCAACCACCCTTCGGGATGGTTGACCTACAAATTGCACATCACCCCCTACGAGTGGCCCGCAGCTCTGCTGTGGGATACTTGCAAAACCATTTCACCCTCCCTTCAGTTTCCTCCCACTTGTGGCGAGCTTGTGCTTCGACTTCGCTCAGCACCATGAGCTTGTCGAATGGTCGAACCATCAAGGGAAGGAAGAGAGAGTTCCCTCTCCCTTTATGGGAGAGGGATACAGGGTGAGGGTGGTCTTTCTTCCCGTTGGTGTTCTTCACCAACGAGACGGGTGGCCCACAGCTCTGCTGTGGGAGAGTAAAGGTTTGAACTCAACCCCAAAAGCAATTTCAGTACAGTTTTGGTGGTGATCCAGATAGCCCACGTGTTGTTAAGGAGAGTTGTATGCGAAGAATGACAGCTTATATTCAAAGAATCAATTTTACTCGATTCCCCTTCTTACCCTTTCCAACTTATGGACGGATACACCTATCCCTCTGGGTAAAAAGGGGATAAAGATGAGGACATGATTACAGATGATGAAAATTTTTCAAAATGAACATCAGAAAGCCCAGAAAGCCCAGAAACGCCAGTTTTGTAGGTCGGGTTGCGATCCCGCCTTTGGCGGGACTGCCCGACCTACATCTCTGGGGTCTTTCTTTCAGACCGGGGGTCCAACAGGTCAATTGATATTCTTTGAAGCTAAGGCAGGTGGGAATATTTTATACTTCTTTATCTTATTTCGAATGGTGGCTTCGGGGATACCTAATAGCCGGGCGGCTCTCAATTTGATCCAGTTGCTTTGGCTCAAAGCCTCGATGATTTTCTCTTTCTCGAACTCTGCCACCTGGCGAAATAAAGAGATTTCATTGGAAAAAGCCGGATTGATGTAGGAGGTGACCAGTTTTTCTGACAAAAACCCGGATGGATCCTTATCACCTGCTTGAGCTAAGACCACCATCCTTTTTATCTCATTTTCAAGCTCTCTAACATTTCCGGGCCAGCCATATTCTAAAAATCTTTTTAGGGTTCCGTTTCTCTCAAATTCTTTTATTCTCTTTTCATCCACCCCATACTCTTTTAGGAAATGCCTAACCAGAAGCGGAATATCACCTTTTCGATCCCTCAAAGGAGGGATGGTTATGTCGAAGGTATTGAGCCTGAAAAACAGATCCTGGCGAAATTTTCCATTTTTCGTCGCTTCCTTCAAATCATCAATGCTGGATGAGATGATCCTCACATCAATTTTTCTCGGCTTGGTTTCGCCCAGTCGGGTTATCTCTTTTTCCTCAATAGCTCTCAATAGCTTCACCTGAGTGAGCATGGGGATCTCTTCCACCTGATCCAGATAGAGAGTCCCGCCCTCCGCCTCCTCAAACAGACCGGGTTGGTCTTTGTCTGCTCCAGTGTATGCGCCCCTTTTGTGACCGAAAAGCTCATTTTCCAGAAGGCTCTCCGGAAGGGCGGCACAGTTTACCGCCACGAACCTTTTGTCCTTTCTTCTGCTGGAATAGTGTATGGCTTTGGCAAGTAAGTCTTTTCCGGTTCCGGTCTCACCCTCCAGAAGAATGCTTATGTCATAATCCTTTATCTGTTTCAGCTTCTCTGTGATCTCTTTCACCTCTGTGTTCTCGGTGAGAACGTTATCAAAAGTCACCTTTCCGTTGGATTTGGCAATCATGCTGGACTGAAAAAGAGTTTCCTCAATAGAGTGCCTTAAACTGCGAACTTGGCGGAGTTCCTTTTGATCGTTAGTCTGTTTAAAGAGGTTTTCTGCTTCAGCTAAGAAGACCTGAGCTTTGCCATAATCCTTCTGCTCCACCAGAAGATCGGTGATGGCTAAGTTAACCTGTCCCAGATGATATTTTGAATTCAGTTCTCTGAATAAGATTTCGGCGTTGCTCAAAAATCCCAATCTCTTGTAATAACTGAAGGTCTCTGATCGACCCGCTTCCAGATAGGTTTTGGCTAATTCGTATTTTGCTCCTACCTGCTGGAGTAACGACATACTTTTCTCGAAACATTCACGGGATTCTTCTTTTTCTCTCTTTATAGAATAAATCTGCCCCAGGATTCTATAAACCGCTCCCTCCTCGATCTTTTCACCCAAAGACTTAGAAACTTTCAGAGATTTCTGACAAGAGATGAATGCTTGATCAAATTGCTTTTGATCTACTTGCAATTCGGCTAAAAGACGGTAAGTTTGACTGATCATATCCCCGTCAGGCACATCACTCTCCCATATGTTGATAATTTGATTATAATGATCCTCCGCGTCTCTGTATTTTCCTTGATCAAAGCAAAGTTCACCCATGTATTCATGGTAAATGACTGTTTCCCTCAGATAATTATTCTTTTGGGCAAGCTCAAAAGCAGAATAAAGTTGTGCTTCCGCCTGCGGAAATTCTCTTTTTAAAGCAAAGATGTAACCCAGAGACAATTGGTCTCTACACGAGCCAATGTCATCGCCTCTGGTGCTGTTGGCTTGGAGGCTGATTTTAAGCTCTTCTTTTGCCTTTTCCCAGTTTCCCAACAGTATATGAATTCTGCCCAGATTCCCTAAGATTTTCGCCTCCATCAAAGAATCATTAATAGATTGGGAAAATTCTTTGGCTTCGTTGAGATATTCGGTCGCCTTCTCAAACTCGCATTTGGTAAAAAGTATGCGGGCTATTATATTATCGCATTTTACTATGGATATATAATCTCGGACCCGACGATAAGTGGTAATAGCATCCCTGATATGGAGCTCAGCGTTTTTCAAATCTCCCAAGCCCCAATGAATTCTTCCTAAAATATCTTGAATCTGCGCTACCTTTTCGTTTTCGGAGGTGTCCTTAAATGTTTCGTAGGCGAGCGTAACTTTAGCCAACGCCTCTTTGTATCTTCCCAAATTGTATAAACAAAAAGATGCCTGATAGTATATATCTCCCTTTTCACCGAGCGACAGATCAACTTGTGGGTCTTTTTCTACCTTTTGAATCTCCCTGAGCGCTTGATCAAATTTCCCTTGCTGAACCAAAGACTGAATGAGTTTGATCCTTGCCTTTGAGGGAGAACTCGTGGCTTTTAATTGAGTCTCCATCTCTCTCACCTTTGGAAGGAGATTTACTCTGATCTATTGTTATACCTAATTGAGCTTTGTCCGTCCTTTTTTCCCTTGACAACGTATTTGAGATAGAATTGAACGGTAAAGTTGGTAATTATTGTGGTGACCAAGTCCTGAAACCCTGCACCTGCACCGGGACGATAACCGGGAGGGGCGTAAGTGCCATTATTGCTGTGAGTTGATTCACCCCATGGATGCCCCTGAATGACTATGGGACCAAACTCGTACTTTTTTGGACCCCAGTTTGAATAAGCTGATCCAGCGGCGAGGATCAAAATACTCAGGATCAGGACAACGGTCAGGCTTTTCTTTCGCATCTTTTTTCACCTCCTAAAAACTAAAGGCGCACAAAAACCTCTGGGTTAGTTTTAGTTTATTTTCACAAATTTGGGTAGCGCAAAAATTGCGCCAAAATTGACTAATTCACACTATTTTTTTCACCCCACTAACATGTTGCCCCATAACAGCTTGTTTAACGAAATCAGGTGGCTTATAAACCTTCGCCCAAATATGATACGTATATTCGCAGGAAATTGCGAGCGCTGGATTTACAGGTGGTTATTCTTTTTCGTAAGTTATTATGGAGTAAAATGAAAGAGATTCGTCAAAAATTGCGAATAAAAGTTATTTTTTTCGAAGGTTTGTGGGGCGGGCATTTTTACTTTCAGAGAAGTTCTTATCACCTGCTAAGCTTTTACCCGCAATTAGGTGGAAACAGCTTTAGCTTTAAAATTTCGCTTAACAAGGATTTGGAAAAGGAAGAGTTTTGAAATTGTCCCCACTTGAGAAAAAAGCTCTTTTAAGTAATCCCCTAAATTGAATGGAATGGTTGGATCGTATTTATTTTGTCAGGTTGTTATTTAGATGATCTCTGAAAAAGTGTAACAGAGTGGTCGGGCAAGGTGCCCCCAGACGGGAGCGTCTGCTCGTCTGGGATGGCGAACCGTTGTTCGTAATTGGTCCGCCTCTGGCGGAGAATAAAAACTATGTGCCTCTGGCCAAAAAGCTAAGCACGAAGAGATAGATGAGTAAAAGCTCAAAATAGTTCTTGACACGGTAGCTTTTCAGAGATAGGGACAGGGGCTTGCTTCGCACTTCTCCCGCCAAAGGCGGGATGTCGAAGAAAGGCTCAAGCAGACGCTTGCCCGTCTGGGCCCACCCGTCTGGGTGGATACCATGTACCTATACTTGTCCAACGCAAACAAAAATTTTTCTTGACTTTTGTTGTGCACCGCACTATATTAAAAGCAGTAGGCAGTAGACGGTAAACAGTAGACAGTAGACAGAAATTTATATTTTATGGAAACTCGGATCATAAAAAGATATAAAAACAGGAGGTTATATGATACTTTTGAAAAAAGGACTATCAAGCTGAAAGATGTGGCACTTCTGGTCAAAAAAGATGTTAGCTTTATGGTGATCGATAATAAAACCGGCAAGGACGCTACCATATCAGTCCTATCCAGAGTTTTGTCAGATTCGTTATCTGAAGACAAAAAGAATCTTAAAAAAACCACCAAACTAATCCGTTTACTTATTTCCAAAGGAGGAGGTATAACCATGGATTTCTTCAAAAAATCGGTTCTGTTCGGTCTGGGTGTCTTTGACCTGACTAGGGAGAAGGCGGAAAGAATCGTGGATGAGATGATCAAAAGGGGCGAGATGTCTCAATCCGACAAAGCCAAGGCGGTTAAGGAGCTTTTGAAGGGCCACGACGAGCGGATGAAGAAGCTGAAGACAAAAATCGATGAGAGCGTGGAAAAAATAACCGCTAAGGTAAAAGGAAAGGAAAAGGAGGAGTTAGCTCAGCTTCATAAAAAAATTGATCAGCTTACTAAAGTGATAGAGAAGCTGGAGAAAAAATTGGGAGGAAAATAGAAGTCATGTAGGTCAACCCCGCCATAGGCGGGATTGACAAATAAGGATGCGTATGCATTCATACGAATTTGTCAAGCAGGCTACGCCATGCTTGACCTACAAAACTGGGACAATCCATCTACCAAATTCAACAAAGCCAATACCAAAATTTGTCAAGTTAAAAAGTTGTTGACCATAAGTTAGGTGCTGGGCTTCTTCTCCGTGATAGTAATCTGTTGATGCACGGCATTTTAAAATGCCGATGCCCTTTGGCTCACGAAATCTCTATCCCTGAATCAGATTTGGTGATCGACAGGAGGCTCGCGCTTACAAACCAATTTTCTCTTTGATGCCCGGAAGGTTTACTCCGAGGAAGTAGTAACCGGAATCCTTATTGACGGTGAGATTTTTTCCAATTCCGACTTGAAAAAGATCATCCGGAAACGCCAGAACAAAGCCCAACCCTATCTCGATCTTTTGATCCGGATCAAAATCCAGAAAAGAGAAATTTAACCCGAAGCCAAGCTTATTCAACAGACTTTTCTCCGGCTGAATGTATCTTAAGGTATAGCTGATCCCGGCGCCCAAGCTTCCAGGATGGTCTCCGGCTCTTTGCACCGAAAGAATGGGGAAGGAGATGTTTCCGCCAAGTTTATGCTTCTTTATTTGAATGTGTCTTTCAAACACATAGGAGTAGTTTATATCATCATAGATTTTGAGGTGTATTTCATCCCCTGGTCCAACAGCCCATTTTTGTAAATGTATGTAGACTTTCTTTGAAGGAATATTTTTATTTGGATCGAAATTTTGCGGATTGTAAGCGGTGGTGCCTGAATCGGTCATGTGTGCGTATGTCGAAAGGGGAATCTCAAATCCCCCCCCATTTTTCCTTTTCACCTCAATTTCAATCTTTATCCTGGTTTGATCATCCATAAGGGAGTCCACAAATCCAATAAGAATAAAACTCCGATAGTCAACTGAGTTTCCCCTATAGATGGTAAGTAGATAGCCGTCACAGGTCCTTTCCTTGAGTGTGATGAAGTCTGTTTTTCTTCCTCCATTTGCTTTGTGAGGCAAGAGGACGAAAATAAAGAGAAGAATTGTAACTAAAGCTTTTGTTTTCACGATCACTCCGAAAGTTAACACAAGATGTTGTTGTGAAATAATAGTCCTTATCCTCGTTTTGTCAAGTTTTTTTATTGAGGGCTTTAAAAACACTTATTCGCAAAAGTTGCACTGGAGCGTAAAGCTTTAGCTTTACTTTTATGCAGTATTTGTGGAGATGATTAGCTCTACTCGCCTGCAGGTGGGTATTTACCCTGATCTGTAATAGAGAGTTTCCCAAAGCATCGGAAAAGAGCTTTTACCTGGTTCGCCTAAAGGCGAACACTCCAGATAGTTTTCTTTTAGGCTTCTCAAAAATGTCTTGACCCAACATCTGTTCGTCTTATATTCAGATCAGACGAGTTGTCAAACGTTTCAAGTACGACGTATAATCGGAGTTACAACTGAGTTTTTGACTGGAGGAAACATGTATTATGATAACATAACGGATTTAGTGGGAAACACCCCCTTGGTGAAATTGAATCGAGTGACCAAGGGAATCAAGGCGCAGGTGTTAGCCAAGCTGGAGTTTTTCAATCCGGGCGGGAGCGTGAAAGATCGCATGGCTTTTTATATGTTGAAGGAGGAGGAAAAGGAGGGGAGGCTCAGAAAAGGAGGCACCATTGTGGAAGCTACCTCTGGCAACACCGGAGTAGGAATCGCCATGTATGCGGCATCCAAAGGATACAAAGCCATCTTCACCATTCCTGATAAGATGAGCCAGGAGAAGATAAATTTGCTTAAGGCGTTCGGCGCAGAGGTGATAATTACCCCCACCGATGTTCCTCCTGATTCACCGGAAAGCTACTATGAGGTCGCCAGAAGGATTCATGCCCAAACTCCTAACAGCGTCATTCTGGAGCAATACTTTAATGAGAAAAACTGTGAGGCACATTACAAAACTACCGGACCTGAGATCTGGGAACAGACCCAAGGCAAGCTGGATTATGTGGTGATCGGCATCGGCACCGGAGGAACCATGTCAGGTGCGGCAAAATATCTTAAGGAAAAAAATCCCGAAATCAAAGCCATAGGAGTGGACCCGGTTGGCTCGGTGTTTCATGATTACTTCAAAACGAAAAAGTTAATTGAGCCTCACACCTACCTGGTGGAAGGAATAGGGGAGGATATGGTCGTTCCCACCATGCACTTTGAAGTCATGGACGATGTGATTCAGGTCACAGACAAAGATTGTTTTCTTATGGCACGAAGACTTGTCAGGGAAGAGGGTATCTTCGGTGGAGGCTCAAGTGGAGGAGCGGTCTGGGCAACTCTTAAATTGGCAGAAAATTTAAGTGAGGATAAAATTATAGTGGTAATACTCCCCGACGCAGGAGCCAGATATCTTAGCAAGATGTTTAATGATGAGTGGATGAAACAAAGGGGGTTTTTGTCTTAGTTTCCTTAACTGGAGCGAGGGTTCGACCCCCGCCCCAGCTAAGAAGAGGGATTTTTGTCTTAGTGCTTGAAACGAATAAGAATGTAGCGTCGCACCTTGTGTGCGACGGTTTTTTCTTAGGTCCGATTACCAGAACCTAACTTAAGTTAGGTTCTGGTCTTCAAACTCTTCTTGAACCTACGATTGGTTTTCGCTCATTACCTTCAAGGTTTTTCATTTGACAATGCCACGTTGATTTTTTATCTTTGTGAAAAGTTTCTCAAACTGTTGGAGGTTTGTTATGGACATAATTGTTTGCATGAAGCAGGTGCCTGACACGGAATCCAAAATAAAGGTAAACCCGGAGGGGACCGGGATTATCACTGAGGGGCTCAAATATGTGATGAATCCCTATGATGAGTATGCGGTGGAGGAGGCTTTAAAGATCAAGGAAAAATTTGGAGGCACGGTTACCATCATCAGCTTAGGTCCTGACCGCGCCACCGAAGCCATAAGAACTGCCTTGGCCATGGGAGCGGATGAGGGGGTGCATCTGAATGATCCTGCTTTTGAGGGCTCGGACAGCTTCACCACTGCCAAAATCTTAGCCGGTGCGCTTAAGGATATGAAATATGATTTGATCCTGACCGGAAAGCAAGCGGTTGACTTCGACTCATCCCAGGTGTTCGGTTGTCTGGCTGAGCTTCTGGATCTTCCCTATGTCTCAGTGGTTGTGGGTTTGGAAATTTCCGCAGACGGGAAAACCGCCACTGTAAGAAGAGAGACAGAAGGAGGGGTAGAGGAGATCATTGAAACACCCCTGCCTGCGGTGATAGCGGCTCAAAAGGGCTTGAATGAGCCCAGATATGCTTCTTTGCCAGGCATAATGAAGGCGAAAAGGAAGGAGATAAAAAAGATCGATCTTGCAACTTTGGGTCTGGATGCTGGTGAGGTGGGTGAGAAGGGGTCCAAGTTAAAGACCAAAAACTATCGCCTTCCCCCGGAAAGACAAGCCGGGAAAAAGATCGAGGGAGAGCCTGCTGAAACGGCTTCCGAGTTGGCAAAACTGCTGCGAGAGGAAGCCAAGCTGATTTAATACCAAAGCATTTGCGGATGGCGGCAAGAGTGCATACGAACACTCAAAGGGATGTTCCCGATACGAGGTAGCCCCCTCTCCCTACCCTCTCCCCCAGGGGAGAGGGAATTCGTATGAATGCATACGCAAGGGTGAGGGGGAATCAAAATGCTTTAATGAAAGGATGAAAGATGTCAAACGACGTATGGATAATTGCTGAGCAAAAGGAAGGAAAATTAAAGAAAGTTTCTCTTGAGCTTTTGGGCATAGGAAAGAAGCTGGCGGAGAAAACCGGTGGCGCATTGTCAGCAGTGTTTTTAGGACATGGGGTAGATAATCTGGCACAGGAGCTTGACGAATACGGCGCCGGTAAGATATTTGTCTGCGAGTCCGAAGCTTTGAAGGACTACTCCAACGAAACCTATACCAAAGCAATCGTCGATTTGGTCAAAGCTCACAATCCTGCATTCCTTTTGGGTGCCGCCACCGCCTTGGGTAAGGACCTTTTCCCCCGTGTAGCCGCTCGTCTTCAGACCGGACTTGCTTCAGATTGCATGGGGCTGGAGATTTCCGATGACGGACTTCTTGTTGCAGAAAGACCCATGTTTGCCGGAAAGGTTTTGGTGGATACTATCATTCCTGAAGCCAGACCGCAAATGGCTTGCTTGAGACCGAACGTTCTGCCAGTGCCGGAGAAGGAATCAGAGAAAGCAGAGATTGAAAAAGTGACAGTTGAGATTAACCCTCAGGATTTAAAAGCGACAATAAAGGAGATGGTGAAGACTGCTGGAGAGAAAATCGATTTGACTGAAGCTTCGGTTATCGTTTCCGGAGGCAGGGGTATGGCAAGCAAGGAGAATTTCAAGATACTGGAGGAGTTAGCCTCGGCTTTTGGAGAGGTCGCTGCAGTAGGGGCTTCCCGCTCGGCTGTGGACTCAGACTTTGCCTCTCATGATATACAGGTGGGACAGACCGGAAAGGTGGTCAACCCCAACCTTTACATCGCTTGCGGAATATCTGGCGCCATTCAGCACCTGGCAGGAATGCGAACCTCTAAATACATCGTCGCCATCAACAAAGATTCCGAAGCACCCATCTTTCAGGTGGCAGATTACGGAATCGTGGATGACCTTTTCAAAATCGTTCCGCTGTTAACCGAAGAGGTTAAAAAGCTGAAAGCGCAAGATTAAGGCGTTTAATGTTGAAAGTTTAAAGTTAAAAGTTGAAAGATGGAAATCACACGGGAGATTTTCTGGAATGTAGGCAGTGCGGCTCGTATTCTGCCTTATGTCTTAGGCTTCATTGTCCTCGTAATCTTCGCTTATGGTCTAATCAGACGCATCCGACTTTGGCGAATGGGCAAGCCGGAAAACAGGTTTGACCACATATTCAAAAGGATCGGATCGCTTTTCTCATTTGGATTCCTTCATCGACGAATCATCAAAGAGCTATACCCCGGAATAATGCACCTGTTTTTGTTCTGGGGATTTTTCATACTTTTTCTGGGGACCTTTCTGATCTTCGTGCAGGAGGATTTCACCAAGCTATTGTTTGATGAAGTTTTCATCCATGGAAACTTCTATCTTATTTTCTCCTTTGTTTTGGATCTGTTCGGGCTGTTGGCTATAATCGGAGTGATTTTAGCCGCTTTTCGGAGATATGTTCTCAAGCCGGATAGGCTGGATAATAAACCGGAAGATCTAATCAGTTTAATTTTGATCTTTCTTGTTCTTGCCACCGGTTTTTTCAACGAAGGGCTTCGCATTGCTATCACCAGACCCGATTTTGAGAGATATTCGTTTGTGGGTTGGGAGATAAGTAAATTGTTTGTATCGCTTGGGGAAAGCGGAGCCTCATTGACTTCACTTCATGCCACCTTGTGGTGGGTGCACTTGTTTTTGGCTTTTGGTTTAATCGGATATATCGCCTATTCTAAGCTTCTCCATTTGATCACCTCAGCTTTGAATCAGTTTTTCAGATCCTTTGCTCCCTCAGGAGAGATCAAACCTATACCTGATATTGAGAATCAGGAGACTTTTGGAGTCGCCAAACTGCAAGAGTTTACCTGGAAGCAATTGCTTGACACAGATGCCTGCACGCGCTGTGGCAGATGCCAGGACAATTGTCCAGCCTATCTTTCCGAAAAACCTCTTTCGCCCAAGAAGGTCATTCAGGATTTGAAAGATCATCTGACCAGTCAGGGGAAAAACCTCGATAAGGGAGAGGGTGCTGAAGAGCAGGTCATGCCGATTGCCAGTAGTGTGATTACAGAGGATGAGCTCTGGGCTTGCACCACCTGTGGTGCCTGTCAGCAAGCCTGTCCGGTCTTTGTGGAGGTGATCGACAAGGTGGTGGATTTGAGACGTTACTTGGTTTTGATGAAGAGCAAGTTCTCTCCGGAGGTTAAGCTTTTCTTCAAGAACATGGAGACCAATTATAATCCCTGGACCATTGGTTTTGCCACCCGGGCAGATTGGGCAAAGGACCTGAATTTGAAAATCTTAGCTGAAAATCCTGATGTGGATTATCTTCTCTTTGTGGGATGTGCTGGCTCATTTGATGAGCGCAACAGGAAGGTGACCCGAAGTTTAGTGAGGCTTTTGCAAAAGGCGGGAGTGAACTTCGGGATACTGGGCACAGAGGAGGTCTGCTGTGGAGAGACTGCACGACGAATGGGAAATGAATATCTGGCTCAGATTCTCATGCAACAGAACATTGAACTTTTCAACAAGTACGGAATAAAAAAGATCATCACTTTGTGCCCCCACGGTTTTAACACATTCAAAAACGAATATCATCAATTTGGTGGAAATTATGAAGTGTTCCATCATACTGAGTTTCTCTGGAATCTATTCAAAGAAGGAAAGTTGAAATGGAAAACCGGTGTGAAGATGACCGCGACATATCATGATTCATGTTATTTGGGTCGTCATAATAACATCTATGATGCGCCCAGAAAGCTTTTGGAATCCATCAAGAATGTGAAGCTGGTGGAGATGGAGCGAACCAGAGAAAAGAGCTTCTGCTGTGGTGCGGGTGGAGGACGGATGTGGATGGAGGAAACCATCGGCACAAGGATAAATCACATGCGCATAGATCAAGCCGCCTCCACCAATGCCTCTGTGGTGGCAACCGCCTGCCCTTACTGCTTGACCATGCTGGGAGATGCAATCAAAGAGAAGGGAATGGAAAACAAGATGGCAGCCTTTGACCTGGCAGAGCTTCTCGAAAAAGCATTGTAGGTGATAATGAGCGAAAGTTCAAACGAGCTTTGGCGATTCGTTAATCATACCAAGTCTCCAAAATAAACTCACTTTAAATCTTCCGCAAAAGCGATTTTCAATCTTCTTGACTTTTTCTGAGGTTTAGCTGTCTTGGTGTTGAAAATATGAGTTTATAAAGAAAACTCAAATTCAGCATAAAGAAGATCAAAAAAGTCCAATATTTCAAATCAAAGTTTGGTATTCTTTAGAGCAGTGTGGAGGAGGTGACGTTAATACCGGAATGAACATTGACTTTTAAACTTCACCCTAAAGAAAATGCTCTGGTTTGGGACTAAGAGTATCCTGCCGATAAAAAAATAAAGGAGACAAATTTATGGCACAGGAAGCTAAGATAACCAAAGAGATGACTTTTGGGGAGGTTTTGAAAAAGTATCCGGAAACGGCGAAGACTTTTTTTCAGTATGGGATGCACTGTTTTGGCTGTCATCTTGCAGTTGAGGAGACCATTGAGCAGGGCGCACTTGTACATGGGGTGGAGGTGGATAAGTTAGTCGAAGATCTTAATAAAACCATAGCTTCTTTTGTTGAAAAAGTTAAGAATGCCTCTTCGGGTGAAAAGAAAATAGAATCTTAAATACTTTTCCCTCGAACTTCTAAAGAAAAAATTCATCCCCAAACTCTAGGATCTATTTTCCTTTTGTGTTAAGGTTTGTCAGATAGAAACTCGTATATTCAAGTAAAACCTAAGTTGGAATCCCATTTTTCTGGATTGGAGCATGAGTGTTACCGAAGTCAAAAAGGAAAAGCTGGTAAGTGATATCCTGAAGCTTAAAGAAGAGCGTAAAGCTATCATCTTAGCTCACAACTATCAGATTGGAGAGGTGCAGGATATTGCCGATTTCTTAGGTGATTCGCTTGATTTAAGCCAAAAGGCGGCAAGCACGGAGGCAGAGGTGATAGTCTTCTGCGGAGTCCATTTCATGGCTGAAACCGCCAAAATTCTCTCACCGAACAAAACCGTTTTGATGCCCGACAAAAACGCTGGCTGTGCCATGGCTAACATGATTACCCTTAGACAGCTGAAGGAGATGAAAAGGAAACATCCAGAGGCGGTGGTGGTTACCTACGTGAATACTACCGCCGAGATAAAGGCGGAATCCGATTATTGTTGCACTTCCGCCAATGCGGTTAAGGTGGTTCAATCGATTCCTGAAGAGAAGGAGATTTTGTTTATCCCGGATAAATATTTAGGTGATTACAGTTCCAAGCAAGCCAATCGAAAGATGATTTTGTGGGAGGGCTATTGTCCCACTCATAGACGCATTCTGGCTGAAGATATTTTGAAAAAGAAGGCTCAATATCCCAAAGCTGAAGTGCTGGTGCATCCTGAATGCACCCCGGACGTGATCGCCATGGCAGATAAGGTGCTTTCCACCTCTGGCATCTGCAGATATGCCAGAGAATCGAATTCAGAGGAGTTCATCATCGGCACGGAGATTGGCATACTTCACAGATTAAAAAAAGAGAATCCGCAAAAAAAATTCTACCCCGCCAGCAGTCTGGCAGACTGTCACAGCATGAAGTTGAATAATTTAGAGAAAATTTTGTGGTCTTTAGAGGATATGCTTTACCCCGTCGAAGTCCCACCTGACATTGCCCAAAAAGCGAAAAGGTCCATCGACAGAATGCTGGAGATAGTCTGAGTCGATTTCAGTTTCATTCGACTATATCGTCATCGAGAGATTCGAAGTTCGTTTGCCGGTAGCGATGTCCGCAGGATCCATAGGACTCGTATCGAGGTTCGAATTTCCTTCGGGCCGAGGTCGAACATCGAGTCTCGATACGCGCTTCGCCAACGGTAACCGAGCCTCAGCTTTCCTTTAGAAAATAGGAGAGTAATCATGCCGGAATTGCCTGAGGTTGAGACTATAGCCCAGGGATTGGGCAAGGCTATTGTTGGAAAAAGGATAAAAGAAATCCATACTATCTGCCCAGATGTGGTTAAGCAGAATTCGCGCCTCTTCAAAAAAGAAATCCTTAGAAGAAAAATCAAGGGAGTGAGAAGAAGAGGGAAATATCTGCTTATAGATTTGTCAAGAGAGAAGACAATTCTGGTTCATCTGGGGATGACCGGAGGTTTTCTTTTTGTCAGATCCGCAGATTTACCACACAAACCATCAGGTCGACCTTGGTCTGAATCAGAATTTGATGATAAACACGATCACCTGATCTTTAGATTTTATGGCTCGGATGAACAACTTCGCTATAACGACCTGAGAAAATTCGGCAAGTTAAAGGTGTTTAATACCGCCAAGGAAAGAACCATTCCTGAATTGAAGAAGCTGGGTCCGGAGGCGCTTGAAATTAAATTTTCTGAATTTATCGAGATTTTCAGAAGACGAAAAGGGAGGATCAAATCCGCACTTCTAAATCAACAAATCATAGCCGGATTGGGCAACATCTATGCGGATGAATCCTTGTTCGAGGCAAAAATAAATCCCGCTCAAAGAGTAGACCTGCTGAGTGAAAACAAACTAAGGGGTCTGCACAAAGCTATAAAGAAGATATTACTTAAAGCCATTAGAGCAGGAGGATCATCTATAGAGAATTACTGCAATATAGAAGGAGAAATCGGAAGCTTTCAGCTTCAACACAAAGTTTACGGCAGAGAAGGGGGGTCTTGCAAAAGATGTGGAGCCAAAATCAAGAGGGTCAAGATCAACCAGAGATCAAGCTACTTCTGTCCCAGATGTCAGCCTATCAGAAACGCGTAAGTCCACCATGGGCGGGGGAGAGGGGGAAAGGTCTATCCTCTCCCCTGGGGGAGAGGATAGAGGTGAGGGGGAGTGTATTTCATCTTCCGTCAGACCCTGCCCGCCTCAGGCGGACCTGCTTGCCAGACTGGGTCTATCACCCAAGATTCCGAAATTATTTCCTTGACTTCGGAAGCACTGGGCGTTATATTGTTTCTTGTTAAAAGAGGGAGCTTATGCAGGAGGTAAGTCTGGGCACACCGGATCGCAGCTTGGAGTTTATATGCGATTGGATCCCGCTTGCTCGAAGACGGGTATGATATTCGAAAGATTCAGGAGCTTTTAAGCCATAAAGACGTCAGGCGGACATTCCGTCTGGGTGCGACCACGATCTACACGCCTGTATTCAACAAGGGCAGCCACGGCGTGAAGAGTCCCTTTGATGGGCTCTGATTCGGTTTTATACAGACAGTATAAACCGGAAAACAATGAGGCAACAGAATCACGCAAGACGCTGATATTATGCAAGTTAAAACGCTTGACTTCATTTTTAGCCAATGTGTTATACAGAAACGAGCAGTCTGTCTTTACAGATTTAAACAGACTGCGCATAATCACTGTTATGCTGACAAGTTCACACTTAGATGTGTTTATCACCTTCCAAGGGAGGAGGTTTGACATGGTCGGAAGAAGACCCCATTTGCGACATCTCTTTAAGATTTGTCTGTCTCTGGTGCTTGCTTCGGTGTTAGTCCCTTGTGTCCACGCGGAGCCTGGGAAGGTAGTTGTCAACTGGGATGATTGGACTCTCAGTAATAGCGGTTTCTCGCCACCGAATGACCCTGGCGTGTATGTCCAGAACATCGCGCGCTGGTTCCTCGCTGACACTGGTGACACAGTTGGCTGTTTCATAGGCTACGGCACGGATTTCCACCTAACCGGGGACATGCTAGAACAAGCGTTCGAGACGGCTGGTCACACCTGGGTTGTGTCGAGCGCGTCGACTTTCACACTTGATGATTTGCAGAACTACGATGGAGTGTTTCTTGGAGCCAGTCCACTTGGCGATGATACGCGCAATCTCTGGTCGCTCCTATACTATATAGCATTTGGTGGCAACGTTTACATATTTGGTGGGACTAATTTCTACGGATCGATTGCCAATGACTCTGCCGTCCTGAATGAGTTCCTGAACCGGTTTGGCCTGGCTGTCTCATCCTCCATAGATGGAGTAGTCGGGAGCATTACTGTCAGCGGGGTCCACGAGATTCTCCAAGGGGTCAATTTCTTGTACGGCGTCAACGGAACCGAAGTTTTTGACTTGGATCCGATGGATTCCCGCAACGCGGTCGTGGGCTCCTACGGGACGGAAGGAATTGTGGCGGTGGCGGACGGGATCTCGCCTGGAGTCGAGGTTCCCACTCTGTCTCGGTACGGCTTGCTTGTTCTCGCTCTAGTCCTAATGGCGATCGGGTTTAGCTCGTTTCTTCGAGGTGGCAAGCGGCATAACTATGCGTGAACCTGACGGTCGCCCCTGTCACGTCACTTGCATAGCAACTCTCGCGCCAGGGCCGGATTGACCAAGCGTGCCACCTGCCATACTTTCAGGCTTTCGTTCGCCACGCACCTGTTAGAAAGCGGCGGGTGGCCCGGTCTGCTTGTCAGACCGGGTATATCCCGAAGTCTCTCTTACCTCAAATAGCAAATTCACTACAACTTTTATGGTGAAAAGGATAGCTCCGCTGTTTATGGGGAGGTACTATAAACGAAAAGGTCCGGGACCCTTTCGCTTTTTTGAGCTTCTCCGAGCCGTACCCTTATTGCTTTATTTGCAGTCAATGTAACTTTGAACTTTGAACTCTAAACTCTAAACCTTGAACCTTGAACCTTGAACCTCTTTCCCGTAGGAGGCTACTCTACATGAACCATTCAACTGATCTAGACCCTGAGTCTAATCGAAAGGCCGACTCTGAGTCAAGTCGAAGCGAAGACTCCAGGTATTTGAAGTTCATTGAACTGTTGATCGACAAGAGTATTAAAAGACTGCAAAGCAAATCCTATAAGCCGAAAATCCAGGATGCCTTAAGAGCTATCCGGCTTAAGCACAAAGTATTCCAAGCCTCCGAATCTGAAAAAATCTTCTGGGATGAAATAGAAGCCATAAGACAAGAGGAATTGCCAAAACTATATCCCGAACCCGAACCCCTCGACCTCGAATCTCAAATCACCAATACTATCGCAGGATTAAGATACCTGGTAACAAATGGCATTCTTCCCGTTAAAACCATCACCGATACTTTCAACCAGAACAGATCCAAAGAAAGTCAGCTCACTTACTCCCGCCTTGGTAGGCTCCTGTCCACCATGGGCTTTAGAAAGGCAAAAACACCCAACGGGTGCTCCGCCATCCTCTGGAACGACCAGCTACTTACTCAGGATGCAGATAAAAATATCCACAATTCGTTGCAGGAGAACGAACTGGAGGAAAAGTTGAGGAAAAATTAAAATAACCACCAGATGCACCAGAAGCACCAGTGCCGCCGGTCGAACCGGGGTCCACCGCCGCTCGCAGTAGGTTAGCTCCTCTTTCTCTAACCCTTGATGTTTCCCAGAGGTCTTAATTGGATAACCTTTTTGGAGATACCTAAACTATCAACCGTCCTGACCACCTCGTCTATGTTCTTATAAGCGAACCCTGCTTCTTCAGCCAATCCTGACATGGAGACCGCTCGAATTACCATGCCCCTCTCAGTCATCTTCTGTCTTAATTCAGTCCCTCTCACCTTTCTTTTGGCTGCCGTTCGAGACATGACTCTTCCTGCGCCATGGCAGGTGGAGCCGAACGTCATCTCAAATGCCTTTTGGGTGCCTGCCAGAAGGTATGAGTTGGTTTCCATGGATCCGCCCACTATCACCGGCTGTCCCACCTCCCGGTATATTTCAGTCACAGCCGGATGGTGAGGTGGAAAGGAGCGGGTGGCACCTTTGCGATGAACAATAACTTCCTTTTCCTCTCCGTCGATATTATGCTTTTCAATCTTAGCAATATTGTGAGCCACATCATAGATGATGTGCATCCCCAACTCTTTGGCATCCTTTCCGAACACCTGGCTGAATGCTTCCCTGATTCGGTGAGTGATCACCTGCCGATTGGCAAAGGCAGAGTTGGCGGCGCAGACCATGGCTCCAAAATAATCCTGTCCCTCCGGCGAATTGAAGGGCGCACAAGCCAGCTCCCTGTCCAGTATCTTCAGCCCGTATTTTTTCATGGCGCTCAAAAATATCTGAAGATAATCCGTGGCAATCTGGTGACCGAATCCACGGGAGCCGCAATGCACCATGACGAAGATCTGATTTGGTTTGTTGATCCCATAAACTTTGGCTATTTCCGGATCGTAGATCTGATCGGTGAGTCCAACCTGTATCTCCAGATAGTGATTCCCCGATCCTAAAGTGCCCAACTGACTGATTCCACGGGAGATAGCCTTCTGGCTCACCTTAGATGGATTGGCACCCGGCATATGTCCTCCCTCCTCGATTCTATCCCGGTCCTCTTGCCAGCCGTATCCATTTTCGATGCACCAATCCACCCCCTTGATCATAACTTGCTTGAAGGTATCGGAATTCAATCTGACGAGTCCTTTGCATCCCACCCCCGCTGGAACCAGCTTGAAAAGGGTATCCATTAAAGCGTTCATCTTTGGCTTGACCTCTTCTAAGGTTAGATCTGTGCGGATCGATCTGACGCCACAGTTGATATCAAATCCGATTCCGCCGGGGGAGATCACCCCATCTTTGGTGGAAAAGGCAGCTACTCCGCCGATGGGAAACCCGTAGCCCCAATGTCCATCTGGCATGCACATGGCATACTTCTGAATTCCAGGAAGAGTTGCCACGTTGGTTATCTGATCGAATACTCCTTTATCCATTATTTGCATCAACTTCTCCGAAGCTAAAATTCTTGCCGGAACCCTCATCCCCTCTTTTTCACTTGTAGGAACTTCCCATATACCATCTTGAATTTTTTTTATCTGCATGGTATCACCTCTTTTGAAATCGTCCGCCGTCCACGGTCCGCTGTCTACCGCAAAACCGTTTTATTAGGTTCACTCAGAAGCAAAAACTCAAGTTCTTTTCTGGACCCTGGCGACTGGAACCTGGACACTTATATATCTAAGATCACCTTGGCGGTCCATTTGTTAGCGATCCTTTTCACCTCCAGAAGATGATAGGTGACCGCCTTCACATCCACCCTCACTCTATGTTTTTTCTGATCTACTGGTTCACCCCATATTGAAGCGGCGAGTCTGTAACCATCCTTCTTCTGGATATTTATATCAAATTTGCTAAAGAGCATGGACTTTACGTCTTTTAAATATATCAGCTCTGCCAGCCAATCAAATAACAGCTCATCCAGACTTTGCCCAACCAGCTCCACATCCTCTTTGCATTTATGTTCAATGGTTTTGGTATCCGCCATCACCTCGAAAGTTGCTTGTGCGCAGATTTGAAACAACTCCGCTAAGCTTTCCGCCTCAGCTTGAAAAGCCGCATCGGCGATAGCCACGTCATCCAGAAATCGATATTTGCCCATATTTAGAAAATCATCCCCTCTTCTGTCTCATCTTTATACGTCTTCACTCCGCCACACGTTTTCGCTTCTTTCTCTCAGACCATGCCAGGGAAATCCATCCAAAAATCAGACCTAAAGCAAAAACCAAAAGGATCAAAACCGATCGGGACATTATCCAGGACCAGAACAGGAACTTTACCTGCAATGGAGCTTTATTCTGAATTACAAAAATGACAAGAAGAATCACCACCACCAGGATTATTATGAAACGAGCACTCATATTTTTTTTGGGACTTGCCGCTAAAATTTCGGTGTTTTTCGAAAGACCTCATAATAAAGTGCGCCGAAGGCGAAACATGTCATCCTTTGCTCGTATCGGCGCACTTCTTAGCGGGATAATTTTTTTGTGTTAAGTTGCTTTCTCAATGCATTCAACCGGGCAAATTGCCACACACTTAGATCCCCCCTCTATGCCTTCGCATTCATTGCATATGTCCGGATCGATCACGTATATGTCACCTTCGCTGATTGCTGATTGAGGGCACTCTGGAAGGCAAAGTCCACAAGCAGTGCACTCATCCGTGATCCTCATTGCCATAGAATTCACCTCCTCCCAGGATGTTTTTTCTTTCTGGCTATTTTGCCTTGGATAATATATAAAACCAGCAATATGATTGTCAATCATTATTTCGGGAAAGTTTTGCGTCCACTGATTGGGACAGCTTGGGACGCAACGAACCTCTGATGATATTAAAAAGTCTACTTTTTGTGGGTTGGTCTAAATAGAGGAAGAGGGTGTGCTTCGGTTAGGGTAGAGGGGGGCTAGGAACTACCCAAAGCTACAGGGCACACCCTCGAGATGGAATCAAATTTGTAATCTTAATATACTTACCTCTATTAGCTTGGCAATTAGTAATTCACCCTATTTTGTCATGAGAATGGTTCGATCTAAATCTGAATCCCTCTCACTCTCCCACAGAAGATTATCCATCAGGGGAAATGGATTCAGCAACTGACAGGTTGGTTGAAAGCGCGGGAATTCTCATACGTTCAAATCAACCAATCCCTTTTGAATAGCATATTTCACCAGCTTGGCGATCTCATGGATATTCAGTTTCTGCATGATGTGTGCCCTATGTGCCTCCACCGTCTTCACGCTGATGAAGAGTGACTTGGCCACCTCCCGGTTGGTATATCCCTCGGCGATCAGTTGCAACACCTCCCTTTCCCTGTCAGTTAACAGATCGAAGGGGGTTTCGGTTTTGCCCGTCTCCATCTTGCGCAGATAGGCATCTATCAGGGTCTTGGAGATGGAAGGGCTTAAGACAGATTTATCCTGATGGATAGAGCGAATGGCAGAGACCAACTCCTCCACCGCTCCTTCCTTCAGGATATATCCGGAGGCACCAGCCTGGAATGACTGAAGAACGTATTCTTCATTTTTGTGCATGGTCAACATTATCACCTTGACGTCGGGCAATACCTTCTTTATTTGTTTGGTTGCCTCCAGCCCGTTGAGGTTGGCCATGGCAATATCCATGAGGATCACATCCGGCTTCAACTCAGTTGCCTTTTTCACTGCCTCCCGTCCGTCTGCGGCTTCACCCACCACCTGCAGGTCCGGCTCTTCCTCCAACAGCTTTTTGATTCCCTGACGAAAGATCTTATGATCGTCAGCCACCAGTAATTTGACCTTCTTCATGTTTCACCTCCGAAAAAGGAATGTTTATGTTTACTCTGGTTCCTTTCCTTGGGCGGGAGATAATCTCAAAACTCCCTCCAAGAAGATTGACTCTTTCCTTTGTGTTAAGAAGTCCCATGCCTCTGGGAGCGGATAGAAACTTGCTGGTGTCAAATCCTACGCCATTGTCTCTCACAGACAAAATAGCGGTACAATTCCTTAGGGATATTGACACAGATGCCTCGGTAGCTTGAGCGTGTTTGGAAACATTGGTCAAAGCCTCTTGGATTATGCGATAAAGGGTAATCTCCACCTCCGCGGGGAATCGATATTTTGGGTCCTTAGCTTTTAAAGAGACTTTGATATTTGATCTTCTGTTGTAATTTTCTATGTACCATTTTAAGGTGGGAATCAGTCCAAAATCGTCCAACATGCTGGGTCTCAAATCGAAGGTTAACGTGCGTATGTCATCAATGGTCTGACCCAGGAGTTTTTCCGTGTCAAGCAACCAGTCTTCAATTCCTTCCAGCTTCTGAGGCTTTGAGCTTAAATTTCTTTTAATTCTATCCAGATTCATCTTCATGGACTGAAGCATCTGACCCACCTCATCATGAAGCTCTTGCGCAATCCGTTTTCGCTCATTCTCCTGAACTTTCATCAACTGGGAAGACAGCTCTTTTAAATCCCTGGTGTGTTTTTTGATCACCTGCAAGAGCCGAGCATTCTCAATGGCAACCGCAATCTGATTAGCCATGGTCTGAACTAACTTGGTCTCCTCTTGACTAAAAGTTCTCTGTTTTTTTATGCTGGTAATGCTCAAAATACCCACCAGTTTCTTACCAAAGAACATGCCGGCTCCCAACACAGATTTTATTCCCACCTTAAGAAAATACTCTCTTGTCTTACCTTTAGAAGGGATATCAGAAGTATCGTTTATGACGAAAGGCTTTCCCTTTTTTATCGCTTTGGTCATAGCGGGAATATCCCCCCCCAAGAATTTCGTTCTGATTAACTTATGAGCATCTGTCTGCTCTTTAGAGAAGAGGCCTTTGATCTCCAACTGGTTGCCGTCCTGGGTGGCAAGCGTTACCGCACACTGTTCCACTCCCAGAGCCGATCCCACCACCCGACTGGCGACTTTGCTCACCTCATCCAGATCCATAGTTTTGGAAAGTGCCCCGCTGACTTTTAGAAGAATATCCTTCTCCCGGGTTTGTCTTTTTAGCGCGTCAGCTTGTTCAGTTATCAGAGAATGTTCCTTTTTTAAGTCCTCCATCAGCCTGCAATTCTGCAAAGCTATTGCTATCTGGTTTGCCATGGTCCGGATCAATCGGACTTCCTCCTCACTGAAGGTTCTGTTTTTTTTCGTCATCCCCACATGAAAGATGCCCAGCATTTTCCTTTCCAAAAACATGGGAATGATTAAAGAAGAGGTCATTCCAGCTTTGCGTAGTATCTTTCTTCCTAACTCTGGCACAGGATCAACGCGAACATCTGATATCTGAATGTATCTCTGCGTGGAGAGAGTTTGTTTATACGAGGGGAAGAGCTTTTTTGTAATCCTCAGCTTTAAGGAGGGCGCTAAGACTTTTGTCCTTTGAGCGTATACCTGTACCGCAATCATAGAGTCCATACTGTCGTCTTCGGTCAACAGCACTGCACAGCGATCTGCGTTCAAAGCCTGGGTCATCTTCTCCGCGCCCATCTTAAGCACCCGGTCGAACTTCAAAGTTTGGGAAAGTGCCGTGCTTGTATTCAGGAGAATATCATATTCTCGAGCTTTTTTGATCTCAGTTAAGTCTGACAGAACAGCCAGCGTGCCCATGAAACTTCCGTCTTCGTCAAATAGAGGGGCGGCGGAGATATAGAAGTATTTTGGCTTTCCTCTTTTGGTCAAAAGCTTAGCTTCATATTTTGAAAACTCTCCTTTCTTTCTTTTCTGTGTTTCCTTTCTGAACATAACATATTGAGTTTCATCGCAGACATCTTTCAAGTTTTTACCAAAAAGCTCCTCTTTTTTGTATCCCAGAAGATCGGCGAAAGCCTGATTAACAAATAGAAGATTTTCCTCCGAGTCAGATATGCCGATACCCTCCTGAGCCGTCTCCACCAGAGTGCGGTATTTTTTTTCCGATCGTTGCAAAGCTTCATGTGCTTCCACCTCCCGGATACGGGCAGCTCCGGCTTCCACCATCATCTCCAATGCTTGAATTGTCTCAATATCAGGTCGATAACCGTCAGTGGGAGTGTCCACCGAAAGGTATCCCATGATCTTTCCGGGAAAGTCGCGCAGGGGAACAAACAATTCGTCGCCTGGTCGCCAATTGCCACCAACTGATTTTCTTCTCTTCTGAGGTATGTGGCGACCACTTTTGATAAAATTCGCACCAGCTTCAGCTATGATGAAGAAGGAGTCGGAGATGCGGAACTTTTTGCTGGTTACTCGGGCTCTCAGATTTTGGTCTATCGGAGGCGCTTGTCGGGCGTGCTCAACCACATCCGGGGGCAACCCCACCTGACCGAGGTGAATGATTCGTCTTCCCGGGTCATGCAATGTCATTACGGCACGCTCAAACAGTCCCGAATCACGGACAGTTTCGCAGACCCGGGTAAGAACGTCGTCAATCCGATCCAGGTTACGGAGATCGGTCAAAAGTCGGGCGCGCTCCCGGGCGATCCGTTCATTTCGAATCAGCGCCTCCTCCGCCCGCTTGCGATCGGTAATGTCCCAAAAAATGCCTAATATGCCAACAATATTGTTGCTTTTGTCTTTGATAGGTGTTTTAACCGTATGTACAAATACTTTTTGTTCATCTTGGATATAGGTCTCTTCTATATTTTCTATCTTCCCGGACTTCATAATCCTTTTGTCATCTGCTTCATATTTCTCAGCTAATTTCTTAGGGAAAAAATCGTAATCTGTCTTTCCAGTAATTTCATCAGGTTTGATATTTAGATCCTGAGCAAAGTTGTCATTGCAGGATATATAAACTGAATTTTTATTCTTAAAAAATATTTTCTGGGGGAGATTTTCAAGTAGCATTCTGTACTTACTCTCGCTCTCCCGCAGCGCCTCCTCCGCCCGCTTGCGCTCGGTGATGTCCAAAATAATACCTTGATAGTGGGTGATAGTGCCATCTGGGTCACGCCTGATCCAGGTGCGGTCATCGACCCACCGTACTTCTCCAGATTTGGTAACGATCCTATATTCCTGAGTGAAATCTGTTTTCCCCTCTTCATTACTGTATTTATCCACTTCAGCAGCTACTCTCCTTAGGTCGTCGGGATGAACGATACTTGCAAAAAGTATTCGGCCAGTATAAAAATCTTCCGGAATGTATCCGAATTGCTGAACATTATCGGAGACGAAAGCAACTGGCCAGCCTTCGGTTGCACGCCAGAGGAAGGCGACGGCAGGAGTGTGGTTGACAATATGCTCCAACTCTTTGAGATCTTTTGACATCTGTCGTAGTGCATCCTCTGTCCGCTTACGCTTGGTAACATTACGGGCGATCCCTACTGTTCCCACAATTTTATCGGATTCGTCAAATATCGGCGATTTTATAGTCTCAAGCCAAAGTTCATTCCCTTTAGAATCTAAGATATTCTCCTCGATGTTTACCTGCTTTCTACCTTTCATTACCTTTAAGTCATCTTCCCTGAACTTTTTACCTGCTTCAACTCCGAAGCAAGCTTCGCAGGTGCGACCTATTAGTATTTCTGGCTTCATGCCGACAACGTCGCTGAAGGCTTTATTAAGCGCAATGAAACGTGATTCAGCGTCCTTTAGCCAGGCCATGTCCGGGATATTGTTTATGAAAGAATTTAGTTCCAGGACTTTTTGCTTCAAGGACTCTTCTACCCGCTTGCGCTCAGTGATGTCTCTAATTATTCCACGGGTTCCAACAATTTTGCGAGCTTTTATTATACGTGTTGAACTAAATTCAACATTATGCGGTTTTCCATCCTTGTCAATCAGAACGGTTTCAGTAGTGATTTTTTCTCCACTGAGAATTTGCTTAAAAGCTGCCATTGCTTTAGGTCGATCCTCTTTCGGAATCCATTTAGCAAAGTTCTCGCCAATCACTTCATCAGAATTAAATCCATACACGGTTTTAAAAACTTCATTTACCGAGGTTACCTTTCCCGCTGTATCCAAAGTATATATGATGTCGATCATTTTCTCAGTAAGATCTCTGTACTTACTCTCGCTCTCCCGTAATGCCTCCTCCGTCCGCTTGTGCTCAGTTATGTCTTCAATTATCCCCACCAGATGGGTTATCCTCCCGGAGGAATCTCTTAAAGGAGCCTTCTTGGTGTGGAGGTAATGTATATTTCCCTCTTCATCGGTGATAGGCTCCTGTGGGATATCTACGACTTTCCCGGTGCGGAACATCTCTTCATCCTTTTTCCAGAAAAAATTCGCCTGCTCTTTTGGGAAAAAGTCGTAATCGGATTTGCCCCACATTTTCTCTTTAGGATATCCCACCAGATCGGAAAGGGCTTGGTTCAAAACCACCCAACGATGTTTCCTGTCTTTAATGAATATAGGATTAGGGATATCATCAATGATCGCCTCGAGAAACTTTTGAGGTTGTCTTAACTTTTCTTCAACTCGCTTACCTCTGGTTATACCTATCCAGGTACCCAAAAAAGCCAAAGATTTCAAATCTTCCTTAGTGAAGCTCGGAGAGTTGTAATCCCTTACCACGTTTAATACCCCCACTAACTTACCATCCTTCTTGAGTGGAACGCCCATGAATTTTTGAATGTTTCTCTTACGAAGGAATCCATACATAACTCTGTTCTTTTTATAAAGCTCACCCATATGGTTACATATTATAGGATAGGTGCGATTTAAAATTTCAGGAGAAAGTTTAGGGAGCAGTTGAGATTTAACCAGGTTTTGCCTGCTTTTGGTTTCACCCAGACTTATAAGTTTAATCTTATTGTCTTCAACCAAAAACATCCAGCATAGTTTTGCATTAAAGATTTTTCTGGTCTCTTTTAAAGTCTGAGAGATGATTCGCTCCGGGTTTGTTTGTGAAAGGGCGAAGGAGGAGAGTCGGCTCAGAGCAGAACACAGGTTAAGACTTTTCCTGTTCTCTTTGTGAAGCTTTTTTTGATCCCTTATCTGCATACAGTAAAAATCCGTATAAAAAAAATATAATCTATTTAAGTATACGGCGATCTTCCAAATTTGTCAACAAAAAAAGGGAGTCCTTAACTGAACTCCCTTCTTTTAAATCTAATGATATATGGTCGCTCTTACTTCATCATAACCATCTTCTCGGTTGCACTGAAGTCGGCAGCAGTCAGCTTGCAGAAGTAGACGCCGCTTGCTACCTCAACTCCAGTATTGTCCTTACCATCCCAGGTGATCACGTTCAAGCCAACCGAACCCATACCTTCATAGCTTCTCACCAACTGCCCAGCTACGTTGTAAATATTCAGGTTGTAGCTTACAGCCTCAGGCAGAGTGAAGCTTAGGTTGGTGAATGGATTGAACGGGTTGGGATAAGCTGGATTCAATGCAAAGGCAGTCGGTGCTACCTTGGCAGTGATGGAGGTCTGAAGATCGCGGCTGTCATAATCCACAGCAGTCACGCTCACCAGTTCGGCATCACCAGTGAAGCTTAACACCTCAGCGGTGGTGATGGTGTTGCCAGTTGTGCTCCACACCAGGACCTTGTTGCCCTTGTTCACCATCTCCATGTTGGCCAGCAAAGTCGGCTGTACAGTGCCGTCAAACTCAAACAGAATGGCGGCGATCGGTGCAGCACACTCGGTGGTGATGGTGTTGTTGGAAACGATCACGTTGGCAACCTCAGAGGAAGGAGCCAGCTTCGGAATCTCCGCCGCATCCTGCAGAATCACCCGAATCAGGTAGATTAAGTCAGCCAGCATCAGGGACCGACCATCCGCATTCACATCGGAGGCGCAAATCTGCTCGTCCAGATCAACCACAAACACGTTGATCCCTTCCACGAAGTAACGAGCGAACAAGACCGCATCCGCAGTGGTGTAAGGGAGACCATCGTGGTTGATGTCACCACGCACGCAGGTGAAGGCAGTGCAAGGCGAGCAGATGTGAACTCCACCATCCACGAAGCCAAGGGTATCGATTACACCATACCCGCAGACCTCAGGATTATACTGCATGGTATTTTTGCTCACGTAGAGAATCTCACCGAGCGGATCGGACATGGTGTTCTCTGCACAATCCCAGTCCTGGATGATCACATACGGTGGACTGGCGCTCAGCTTGTGCTCCCACTCAAAGAAGACCGGCAGTTTCAGGTCTCTCAACAACTCGTTGTTGGCTACCCGGAACTTCAACCAGACCAGACTGGCACCTATCTCCATATCATCATCCGTGGAATCAACACACCACCACGAATGTGGAAGATCACCATCACCTAAGCTGTATCCTCTGCGATACGGACCATCCGGCATGTCTGCCTGACCAAAGAGCAGGATTTTATACTTATGACAAGCTGGAATGTTGCAAGGCATAACCCGATAGCTGAAGTACTCCCAACTGTATAAGATGGAATCTAAGGGTGGACCAGGATCTTCCTCATACCAACGCTGGCTCAACAGACAACCTCTCATGGCACCATAGAAGGTCAGATCGATGTAGTCGAACTCCACCTCTAACTCAAATCCACCAATGTAGACGCCAGTAATGTCACCGAAGCCTTCAAGCAGAATCGGAATCTCGAACCAATCACCCGGACTGATGCCGTTATAAGGCGGGCATTTGTCATCCAGGATGATGTAGTTGTCATTATCAGGCATATCCCAGGGGAAGTAGTCCCAGTGACCAAAACCAAAGCGCTCATACACCTTGTTCGGGATCACCACAGCAGCCATTCTTCCCGTGATCTCCTTTGCATGCATGGTGAAGTCACAGGTGGCCGTCAAACCGCACTCATCCTCTACGGTTACAGTCATGGTGAAGGTTTGGCACAGCTCGCCCTCCGTAGGTGTCCACTCGACATGGTCATTCACTATCACCGGTTCGCTCACTGTGGCAGGAACCGCACTCACCGTAATGATAAGAGGCTCACCCTCTGGATCGTCTGCATCGAAGTCGCCGCTCTTCAGTGGCGGATCACCAGGTGACCAGTATTCCTCTACGTCCTCCGGGCAAACAACCGTCGGATCGGCGTTGGTGACATGCATGGTCATAGCGTCCGTTGCCTGTCCGCCGCAAACATCAGTCGCGGTCACAGTAACGGTGTAGGTGATAGAAACATCATCACAGGTAGCATCGAAGCACACCTTTTCGCCGACCTTCTGCATGGTGCCATCAGGAGTCGGGTCGACAGTGAAGTCCCAAGTTACCACATCACCGTCTACATCGCCAGTGACAATGTCATCGCTGCACAGCTGAACATTATACGCACCTGTCTTATCACCACCGGCATTGACCGTCGGATCGGTGTTGGTGCAAGTGACCTCGAAAGTGCAATCGTCAGTGGCACCCCCATCGTCGTTGACCGTCACCTTAATCACGTCAGTGCACTGCGCGCAGTGGTCAACATCGAACTGAACGTCCGCAGTATAACTGGCGGTATTCAAGCCCGCCTCGTTGATCAACTGGACGTTTGACACCTGACCACAGCTGGTTGTAAGCTGGACAGTCGCTCCAGTGATGACTCCGTCCACATCGGTACCGGTCACGCCGGTGACAGTCTTGGTTCCGCTGGTATTATAGCTCTGGTTACCCGGGCAGCCAGCGACCGGCGGGATGTTGGGTACGATAAATGCCTCGACGCAGAGACCCTCGAATTGCGGAATATAGGTATAGGTCGGAGTCACTCCCGCACCAAACTGCAGCCGGCTGGAGGGTTCCCAGAAACCGGTATCTACGCAGATCGTCGTGCTGTCTTGGATGTTGAAGGTCATGGTTGCCAGAAGTATATGGGTTCCCTCCCACATCCTTTGATCCTCGCTCCCGGAGGTAGCTATGGTCAGCCACCAGTGAGAGACGAAATCTCCCAAATCCATAATCCTGGTGTCCCAAGCTAATGCAGTATTAGGATAAGGTTGGCTGTCTCGATCCCACATCCAGTTGGTCTCCCCGAGATCGGGCAGATTACGGAAGATGCTCAAGACCCAGGGTACCGGGGGGCAGCCTGTGGTCAGGCACTTGTCATTATTGTACGCAGTGGTGCTGCAATACGCGGCGGGATTGCTGGAGGTGTAAAACAGCGGAACAACTATACCTGCGAGGGAATCCTGTGCAACGTCCGGAAGATCATGCCAGATATACAACGGCATCTGGACATGCCATCCCGGCGGGTCAGTGGGAACTGGCATAAAAAGTGAATCGTCTCCCGGGTAAAGCTCCAAGTACAAGGTATCAGGAGTACCAGGGTCTTGTGCCACTGCTACGCTGGAGAAACCGAATACCATTAAAGCCATTACTGCGAGAAGTAACAAATTTCGTTTCATTTTGTTGCTCCTTACATGTTAATAAAAGTTATCATTTATAAACTTCTTGGTGATCTTCACTTTCGGAAATTCACCAAAAAGCTCAACTCAATTTCCCCCTTCTTCTTAGAAAGGTTACAAAATCAGTTAGTAGCCTTCTTGGTTTTTGTTTTTCTCACCTCCTCACTACTGGGTAAAAGATTAGAGTTGAGCAAAAGTAATTGGTTTTACCCCTTCCTTTCTTCACCTCCTCTCAAGCAAAGGTTAAAGGTTTTGGGTTTTGAAACTAACAAATTTTATTCTTCCTTCTTTCCATACCAGCATCCCGGATTCGGAGCAACTCCTCCCTTATAAAGGTAACTAAGTAAATAGAGAACATCACCTAGGTCGATAAAGCAGTCACCATTGGGATCTCCGGTTTCGGGAACGCATGGAGGAAGTCCTCCTTTGTAAAGATAACTGACCAGATAGAGTACATCACCCAGATCCACCAGGCTGTCCCCACTGGCATCTCCCCATACAGACCACCAGACCGTGAGCTCTCCCTGATGGTAATAAAAAGGAACATGTTTACCTTGCCGATCAGACAGAAAGCTGTTTCCACCAGGAGCAGTATAGAAAGACACAGTACGATCATCGGTGGAGTCAGGAAGGCAGAACACGTCCACTCCCAATTTGAAAAGGGTTCGGTAACTGGGATTAGGTGGTATATAAATACTATCGCCCATTAGTTGACCCATCCCCAAAACCTGCACTGACTTACAGTCAGGCAGGCTGGTGTCACCCAGTGTACCATGACATTCCACTATCTGAAACTCACTTATCAGAGAACCTACAGTGTCGATATAACAATATCGCACTGCCCTTTCCACTATACTATCTACATAGCATTCCGGGTGTTGATAATGTAGACTCTCCGGCTCCCAAGTGCAGGTGTCCACCGGAATGGTATCCAAGTCCACGCAAATACTGTCTGTGTGAAAATCAAAAAGTTCATGATTGCTGATGGTGAACGTAAAGTCAAATCCAGCAATTGCGACCGGATTTTTCAACATCACCTCCACCTCGGCAAAACGACCCGGGTAAGAAGTTGTATATATAACCCTCACATCCGCGGTATCCTCCTGCTGGGCAAAGGTCCTTTCACCAAAGAGGCAAAGAAAGATAAAAGCTACAAAAAGGAGGAAACAAATTCTGCTAAAATATTTATTTGTCATTCCCCTCTCCTTAATTTATAAAGGTTTTGTTTGCACTCCATTCTCTAAACCTTTATCCACCGCCTCTTTGCTCATTCCTCCTTTCGACAGAAATCAGCCAGCCAAATCTTCTACTTGCCTTCTTAAATTTTGTTTTAATTGATTGTGCCAACAGCCCCAAAACTTTAATTTCGCAGAGTCGAGATAATCTTAATCTCTTTAATCAGATCAACCATAAAGCTCCGCTACCTCACAAATGGAATTGCGAATCTTAAGAGATAGAACCTCTCTTTCGGTTTACAAATTATCTGACCTGACTGAGAGCGTTGGTCTCTTTCCTTCTTTCTCAGCTATAATATACATCCTTACCTTTAGTTTGTCAATAGAAAAAATTGAGTTTTTTTAAAAAAATTTTAAACGTAGACGACGCTACGGTTTTACCAATCTTTCGGTTTACAAGTTATCTAACCTGACTGAGAGCGTTAGTCTCTTTCCGTCTTTCTCAGATATAATATACACTACCTTCCTCAGTTTGTCAATAGAAAAAATGAGTTTTTTTAAAAAAAAATTTGAACAAGGACAATGCTACGGTTTTGTCAAAAATCTCTTACCACCACCCGGTGCACCATATAGAGCTCTCACACCGAATCAAAATGAGGCAAGAAATATGCCCACCCAAGAACTTCTCCTTAAAAGAAGGGCGCTCCAAATGGAAAAGTTGAAAATGCGTCCCTTTAAACTGTTTCCGTAATTTGTGTCTGCTCTTTGGCTTAGAGGAAAACGGGGAGGGTATTCTATAGACCATGTAAACAAATCATGATAGAAATTGGCTTAAACTTGGGAGGGCGGGATGCAAACCTATTCAAGAATATTGCACAGGGATTCATCATTCCATCCAAAACAACAAAGCTATTTTTCAGGACGTTCCCCAGAATACAAAAGCGTTGCTTTTAGCTAAAAAAATCCTCCGTCACCATTTATCTATCTGAGAGGGGGGCAGGAACTCAGAGTAGAGTAGAATGGGACGGAGGAATATCTTTATCTCAGACCTCACTTTTTATATAACGAGGCACATAAGTTTTTTTGTTGTAGTTTTTTACCTCAAGAACATATCTCCTTATTCAGATAAAAGTTGATCGACTTTGCTTAACACGAAAGCATCGTCCCACTCTCTTGTCCCCACCACCTTCCATCTTATCACTCCTTTTTTGTCTAAAAGAAATGAGGTGGGTATAGCTTTAGCCCAGTATCTTTGTCCGATCTCTCCCCGCTGGTCTGTTAGGACTGGGAAGCTCATCTGGTAATCTGCAACAAAGGCGGCTACTTTGGAGAGAGAAGTTCTGTCCACACTTACCGCCAGAATCTCAAACCCCTTGTCTTTTCGCAACTGATACAACCTCCCCAAAGAAGGAATCTCTCTTCTGCATGGAGAGCACCAGGTGGCCCAGAAATTCAGAATAACCACCTTTCCTTTAAAGTCGCCCAAGCTGATCTGTGTTCCACCCAAGTCCGGCAAGGAAAAGTTAGGAGCTAAAAATCCTTCCTGCGGAGATTCCTTCAATTCCTGTGTGCTGGATATTTCACCTTTTTTCTTGTCAGGATTGGATTCCTTTTTTCCCTCACACCCCAGAAGTCCAATCGCAACTACCACATACACCAAAAGAAAACAAATTCGCAACAATGATCTTTTAGGCAACAAACCCTTCCTCCTATTTAATAGAACAAATTTAATAGAACAAATCGAGTCTTTTCAAAGATAATGCTTATGGTTCAAAGTTCCAAGAAAAAAATTTAGCTTCACAACAAAAGAGAAAGTAGGATACACGAAAAAGCCCTCCTCACCTGAGAGGATAAGGGCTGATCAACTCAAAACAACAACCTCCTGTTTTTATTTCTTACCTTTTTTGGCTGTCGCGCCCCCACCAATCCCTTTTACCACCGGCACAGTGAGTCTGAATTTGGTATTATCTTCAGATCTGGCTTCCAGGGTAATCGACTTTCGGAATTGTTCGTTTTCCTTCCCCTTTTCCAATTCAACCTTTAGTTTGGCTTCTTTGCCAGGCTTTAACTTGTCACGATTAAGTTCCACCTTTTTGAAAAAGTCAGGAGGGGCTGAAACTATTGACAATTCCATTTCCTCCTCGGTGGTGTTTTTGATCTTGCCTTCAAGCTTGCGTTTTCTTTTCTTCTCAATAGGTCCGAAATCCAAAGTAGGGGGATTAGCGGTTAGCTTGAGTATCGAATCGGTGGGTTCCACCACCTGGGTCTTAAAGGAGATGGAAATACTTCCCAGAGTGGTATCATTGGTGGTAACCCTGGCGCTTTTGTTTCCTTTACTTCCCGCCTTCCCCGAAGTATAAATTAGTTCGATCCAAGTGCTGTCACCGACAGCAAGCTCCGTCTTGAGAAGCGGAGCCTTTGTGCACCCTCACCCAGGCCTTACCTTTTCTATCTTTAAGGTGTCTGTGCCCACATTTTTGACCAGATAGTAGTGGCTGATGACACTTCTGGGTGGAGCGTAACCAAAATCAAACACCGTCTCAGGAATCAAAAGCTTGGGTCCCTCCGCCTGAGCCTGATATATAAAACTTCCCGCAAGATACAAAAGGAAAAGAAAGACACCCAATCGCACTGCTTTCTTCATTATCTCCTCCATCTTTAGACTTTTGTAGAACCGACTTTAAAATAAATATACTTTAAATCCTTTTTGTGTCAACTCTTTTTTAGAAGTTTTACGAAAATTTGTTCATCTTTTTTGACTTTTTAAAATATATTTCTGAATTAGTCTAAAACTCCTCTACGCTACCAAAATCCAGGTTGTCAGAAGCCGGTGAAGGCTGGTGGCAGGAATACCTTTGCTGAACCAGAACCTAACTTAAGGGTGTTTCGAAAAACTATAGAAATGCCCTTTATGTCATTCTGAACGAAGTGAAGAATCTAATAAACTCAATTGTCACATATTTGAGATTCTTCGACTAATGCCTCAGAATGACATTTCTAGACAGGCTCTTAAGTTAGGTTCTGGTTTTCAACCCTTTAAGACAGGAATTCTAACCTGAACTTCCAGCTTCTATATTTTTCCCTTAGATTCCTCTTATCTGATCACTTCCCCATGTTGCCAACTTAAACCATCTGTTGCCCCCTACTTTCTGTAACACCGGATGAACCTTTCTATCGACCTATCAAAGGTTTTTTCCACGTTATCTGGAAAAAAGCAGGCGGGAAGTTCCCTCATCCGCCAGTGATATTGGATGCATTCACAGCAGATACCTTTATGGCTGCACGGTTCATAAGTGCAGTTGCATCTGGTTAAATTCTTATCAATGTTACAATCCCTTTTTTTCATGTTTCCTCCTTAACGGATTCAGGCAAAATCTTGGTCGGTTTGAACCATCTTATCCTGTATCGCCATAATAGACCTGAGAAGATTATAATCACCAGGGCGAAAATTAGCAAGGCATTTTCAATGTGAAATCGATCCACCAAGCTTCCTAAAAATGGAGCAAAAACGGCAAAGGCGGCATTCCCCGCCATATTCTGAACCGAAAGCATGGTTGCCCGCACATCAGATGAAGTATAGCGATTGAGATAACTTTTCAAAACCGGTTCATGCACGGCGGTGGTCACCTGTTGAATCAGAATAAAGGAAATGCTCCACAAGAACAAAAACCTGCTCAAAAGGATGAAAGATATTACCACAAAAACGGGCATGACAAAAAGCATCAGCTTCTCCTTTAAAACTCTTTCCAGCCGGTCTGCATACTTACTCACCAGCGCGGAGAAAAGATGAAAAAAAGCCAAGACTACGCCAAAAAGGGAAAGAGGCAAACCCACCTTTTTCATATAGGGCTGATAGGTCCAGAAGCCCAGCCGGGTGGCTAAGAATATTGCCGAGAAGAAAAGAACAAACCATAAAATCTTTTTGTCAGCAAGCAAAAGGTTAAGGCTTTTTTGTATCTCATGATAAGACTTTCTTCGAACTTTAAGCTTTGAATCTACAACGCTTTCGTTTTCCCGTGGCGGTTCAACGAAAGTTAAAGCAACAAGCCCGGATACCAATATTCCTATGGAGCTTGCCAGATAAGGAAGGGCTAAATTTATGGTGGCAAGGAGCCCTCCCACCGGGGCAAATAGGGCAAAGCCAAGATGTCTCATGCTGTTGGCGTTCCCCTCCACTCTCTGATACTCATCTCCTCTTCCCAGACTCTTCAAGGTGTCATAGGCTAAAGCGGAGTCGGCTCCATAGGCGAAGGACATGGAGATTCCGGCTATGATCTCGCCCACAATAAACGGAATTAAGGAATGCGAAAAGAAGATCAACAGGTAAGCAAAAGAATGAAAGAAGGAGCCAAGGACAAGCGATTTTTTCCTCCCCACCCGATCTGCCCAGGCGCCGGTGGGAACCTCAGATAAAACCTTGGCAAAGTAGTAGACGCTTTGAAGAATCATTATCTGGGAGAAGGAGAGACCCCTTTCCTGATAAAACAAAACCAGTATGGCTATATGGAAAAGACTGAACTTGGTGAGACGATACCAGTAGAATCTGCGGATGTTCTTCTCCATTTAAAAAACCTTCACCAAAATCCCGCACGCTTCTTCGGCTTTTCTTGCTATCTGGTTCAACTTGTCTTTGCCCACCAAAGACAAACCCTCATCTGCCGAAGGTCGATCAATGGAATAGATCTGCACCTCCCTGGGCTTTATGTAGCTAAGCCTTTCGATCCATTTGTCTATTTCTTCCTCTTTAGTGTTATTTACCCGTCCCTCTACGAAAACGCTCTGGATGATTATATCCTCCAATTTTTTTAGATTTTCCACCACCTTTTCAAACTGGACACCAGTGCAGGGACGATTTATCTTTTGGAAGGTTTTCTCCGTCCCGCAGTCCAGTTTCATGATCCTTACGTCTAATTTTTTCAAACCGTCCAGCACCCTCTCCCTGTTCAGACAGGTTGAGTTGGACAGAATGGCAAGCTTTGCATGAGGAACCATTTCATCTCTTATCTTTTGGGTGACCTCAACCATTTTACCAAACTCAAGGTGCAGACAGGGTTCGCCGTTGCCGGAGAAGGTGATATAGTCTATGTGCTGAGGATTCCCTTCCAGCCAATCGGTAAGCGATTTTCTTACCTGTTCGACTGAGGGGAGATCACTGATGCAGGAAGAAGCATCATTAGTATGTCTCTTTGTGAAGCCATAATGACAATAAAGACAATTGAAGTTACACAATTTGTAGCCTGTAGGTAATAGATTGATCCCCAAAGAAAATCCCAGTCTTCTGGATCTGATGGGTCCGTAAATTATCCCTGTTTGTAATTGTAAAGTCCGCATGGTAAGCTCCTGCAAAAATACTTTTAAAGACAACTCTCAATTTACATATAGTAAAGACTTTGTCAATGGTTTCCAATGAGGTCTCTGAAAAAGTGCAGAAATCGGGCGGGCTAAGAGCCCGCCCTACGCGATCGGGTATTGAATAACAATGATTTAGCCCGCGTAGGCGGGGCTCCCAACCCCGCAAGAACGACTTTTTCAGAGATCTCCCAATAAACTCGCTTGAAGGTAGTTCTCAATTTTGTTCCCAACCCAACAGGTAAGAGTTCAACTTGAGCCAACTTGTTTTCGACTGAACGCATAGTTTACCTTGTATAAAGTTTTGGGGATTGCCCACAGGCAAATCATAAGAACAAATCTGACCGTCTCCTGCAGTCGCAAAGCCTCCATAGACTATGGGATTATCCCCATACTTTTACTGAAGCATTTTAGCTTCGATCTTCCTTTGAGATATTGATCCTTTTGACCGCCACTCCAAATGTAGCAGTCACAATCGATTATCCACTCCCTCTGACCGGTAATTTTTCACCCCGCCAGTGGCATTCTTTTTGCTTTTTTTGATGGGCGAAAAAAAGACGCATTTTGGAAGAAGGGAAAAATTATGCTGATAAAAATCAGAAGGTTGATCCAAAGAATTTTGCCGAACGGGCAAGAAGGCTTCACCCTGTTGGAGGTAATGGTGAGCATGATCATCTTTGCCACCGGGCTTTTGATGATGTTACCGATGATTGTTACCTCCATAAAGGGCAATGTATTTGCCGACATGACCACCAAGGCGGCTCACCATATCCAGGCAAAGATTGAGGAGATCAAAAATACTCACAGTTTCACTTCCGGATCTGATTCTCCTGAAGGGATGACCAGAATCTGGACGGTTGAGGACTACGGATCTCATCTGAAAAAGATAACGCTCCAGATGAACTGGGTGGATAAGGACAGTCTGCAACATCAGAACGTCACCGTAACCTATGAATCGTATAATTAAAAAAAGGACCTTGAACATGAAAAACCTTTATATGAAACTTCCCGGAGCTCCGTCCCCCTCCGGGAAAAAGAAGCAAAAAGGGCCCGCCCTGAAGGGGCACCCTGAAGGGTTCACTTTGGTGGAGCTTTTGATTGCGCTTTTGATAACCGGGGTGGTGGTCTCCGCCGGATATGGCCTTTATCTGACACAGCACGAAGGTTGGATCATTCAGGAGCAGATCTCCAGTATGCAACAGAACGTTCGAGCCGCCATGCATGAGCTGGAGACCAGAATCAGGATGGCGGGATACGGTTTGCCCGGTGGCTTCCAGCCTATCTATGCCGCCAATGCAAATCCTGATACTATCACCATCCTGTTTCAGAACGAGTTTGGCTGCGAATCCACCATCGAGCACAGCATGCCCCACCCCAGCTCCGAGCTGAGGTGTGATGGACACGATGTCAGTTGTTTCGAGGAAGACACTTGGGCATACATCTACGATCCTGTTGCCGACACCGGGGAGTTCTTTTACATAACTAAGGTCCAGGTCGCAGCATGCCACATTCAGCATAACACCGCTCCCCTCTCTAGACGCTACCCCCAAGGGAGCACGGTGATGTATGTGGATCTATATAAGTTCTATATCGACACCACGGATAGCAATCACCCCCATATGATGGTTCAAAAGGTAGGAGCATCTCCCGCCGTTTACGCTGAAGATATTGAGGACCTGCAGTTCCGATATGGTCTGGCTAATGGCGTTTTCGTTGACGTTCCGCCGAGTGCCTCAGTGGTAAGAGAAGTGCTAATCACCCTCACCGCCCGGACTGAAAGAAAAGATCTGCAATTTCAGGGTGAGTATCGCCGAAGAACTCTAACCTCTGATGTAAAGGTGAGAAATCTGGGGTTATAACAGATTATTTCATGAGTAGAATTCAGAAAAGGAGATGTCATGCTGAAACGGATGAAAAACGAGCAAGGCTTTACCTTGCTTATCTTTCTGTCGTTGCTTTTGATGCTGACCATGATCGGGGTCGCCGCGGTGATGACCTCCACCACCGACGTCAACATTGCCGGAAATGATCTGAGGACCATCAATACGTTTTATGCGGCAGAAGCCGGCTTGGAGAAAGCCATAGCTGAAATCAGAACCCATTACGGCTCGGGTGGCGTCGGACCACCTAGCCCCCTTCCCTCCGACTCCTTCGATCTGGGGAACGTCGCGCTTACGTACAACGCGGCGGACAACGGTCCTGCCGCTCAGGAGACCCTTACTGTGGGAGCATACAAGGGGCTTTATGCTTTGGTGAAAAGTTTCACCATCACCGCTGAAGCAACAGAAAAAGGCAGCCAGACCAAAACCAAGATCGAAGCGGAAATAAAAGATGCTCTGGTCCCCATATTCCAGTTTGCCGTCTTTTACGAGCAGGATCTGGAGATACTGCCCGGTCCTACTATGACTCTGGGGGGGAGGGTTCACAGCAATCGTGATCTATACTTAGGAGCTCGTTCCGGCCTTAAGGTGGATTCCTGGACCACAGCCGCGGGGGATATCTATCATGGAAGAAAGGACGATCCCTCGGATAATATGCCCGCAGACGTGCTCATCAAGGATAAATTCGGGGCTTATCAGAATATGGAGAACGGCGATGGCACCTGGCTGGATTCCAATGATCCCAACTGGGTGGCTGAGTCATTGACCCGATGGGGAGGGAAGGTGGAGGACAAATCTCATGGAATAACCGAGCTTAACCTTCCGGTGGTCGTCTCCGGCGATCCCATCGATATGATAAAGAGGGGATCCGGCGGCAACATGGACAGTTATGAACATAAGGCTGGGCTGAAGATGGTGGATGGGCAGGTCTGGTATAAAAACTCCAGCGACAATTGGGTAGACGTTACCGCCACCTTTTTTGCCGACTCTATTGTCACCATGGGTAGCTTTTACAATTACAGGGAATATAAGTGGGTCACCTCCTATGACATAAACATTGAAAAGCTCAATACCAGCGGCTACTATCCCTTGAACGGAATCCTTTATGCCTCTCGGGATGAGGTGGTGGGCACCCAGCAAGCCATCCGACTGGCCAACGGAGAGGAGTTAGCCGCACCTCTCACCGTAGTGACAGAAAATCCCTTATACACTCTTGCGGACTACAACAAGAAAAACAAGAAAGCCGCCGCACTTTTCACCGACGCTTTAACCATATTGTCTAACAATTGGGCCGACTCCAAAAGCAACCAGAGCTTGAGCAATAGGGTGGCATCCAATACCACCGTCAATGCGGCTTTCCTTACTGGAAACTCGGAGACCACGCTGGGGCATTACAACGGGGGTCTGGAGAATTTGCCTCGTTTCTTAGAGAAGTGGAACGGAAAAACCTTCACCTACTTGGGCTCTATGGTGGATCTGTGGTTTAGCGAACAGGCAACCGGAGCATGGGTTTATGGCAGCCCTCAATATGAGGCACCCGACCGTGACTGGGCTTTTGATCTTGCCTTCCTGGACCCTAACAACCTACCTCCGGGAGTGCCCCAGATAAACACGGTTTTGAAAGTAAGCTGGCTCCAGAGAATAGTTAGTAATTGAGAATACTTCCTTTTTGACCTGCCTGCCCCAGAACGAACAGGGGAGATTCGTATGAATGCTTCGCACTTGAATCTCCCCTGTTCATCTTTATCTGTCTTCTTGGAAGTCGACTACCACCATCTCAAGATGGCGGCTTGTTTTTCCCCGCCTCAGGCGGGGCTGAAGTTAATACACGACCAGTCCTATGGATCCAAATTCGGATTTTTGGAACCTCTGACTTGGTAGTTCATTCTCGTATGAGTGCATACGCATCCCCTCTTTTCTAAAGAGGGGACAGGGGAGATTAAAATCCCCCTAAATTCCCCCTTTACTAAAGGGGGAATTTAAGATACACCCCATTTTACAGAAGTGGAAGTCTGACATGCTACTTGATCATACTAAAGTCTTCGCCTAAAGGCGAGGGTTTTTCTCCCATTCCCCGAAGGGGACAATAATTTCTAATGGATGGTCTTATGTTTGTAAGAGGGAGGAGAAACTGTCGCTTGCTTCTACGTCAACATACCTTAAACCCATTGTATCTTGAAGCTAGTTTAATGGTGACGAAGCTCGTATCGAGGCTCGAATTTTCGGATCTCGAATCTGGATACCAGCTCGTATGAGTGCATACGCATTTCGACAACCGCCAACGAGATTCTCCATTCTTAGAAGCAAACCATCTGAAGTCTGCATACTGCTCACTGCCTACTGCATACTTGTGGTGAGCGCAGTCGAACCACTGCCTACTTTTTTCCAGCTATCTCCTTCCACGCTTTTTCAAACACCTTTTCTCCCATTTTCTTTCTAATGCGGATTAAATCATTTTCAGCTATCTTTGCATCCGGCGATCCAAGTTCTTTCAAAATTGACAAAGTAATCAAATATTTCCTCATCGCCTCTTTGTAATCTTTTTGTTCTTCATTTATCCTTCCTAACTGCCCAATGCTCCGGGCAATGCCACTTCTATCCCCCAATTCTTCAGCTATCTTCAAGCTCTGCTCATACGTTTTGACCGCCTCCGGATAGTTGCCTTGAACATAGTGAATATTCCCCAACTGATGTAAAGTTGTGGCAATGCCACTTTTATCCCCCAATTCTTCAGCTATCTTCAAGCTCTGCTCATACTTTTTGACCGCCTCTTTGTAGTTGCCTTGATCATGATGAATCATCCCCAACTGATGAAGAGATATGGCGATGCCGCTTTTATCCCCCAATTCTTCAGCTATCTTCAAGCTCTGCTCATACGTTTTGACCGCCTCCGGATAGTTGCCTTGATCATGATGAATCATCCCCAACTGATGAAGAGATATGGCGATGCCGCTTTTATCCCCCAATTCTTCAGCTATCTTCAAGCTCTGCTCATACGTTTTGACCGCCTCCTTATAGTTGCCTTGAACATGATGAATCATCCCCAACTGATGTAAAGTTTTTGCAATGCCACTTCTATCCCCCAATTCTTCTTTAATCTTCAAGCTCTGCTCATACTTTTTCACAGCCTCTTTATAGTTGCCTTGCAAATAATGAATATTCCCCAACTGATGAAGAGTTGTGGCGATGCCCCCTCTATCCCCCAATTCTTCAGCTATCTTCAAGCTCTGCTCATACGTTTTGACCGCCTCCGGATAGTTGCCTTGAACATGATGAATCATCCCCAACTGATGTAAAGTTTTGGCAATGCCACTTTTATCCCCCAATTCTTCATCTATCGCTAGGCTTTGTAAATAAAGTTCTTTTGCTTTAAGATAATTCCCCAATTTTTGGTGAAGTATCCCTAAATTCAACAGAAAAGTGGATTTTGTGGGCTTATCTTTAGAGATTTCAACGAGTCTTTTATAGATTCGTATCTTCCTTTTAGCTTCATCCACATTTTCAAATTCTATTTCCGCGCCTGACATTTGAGACATAGACTGGCTTACTACCTCCGGGGCACTCAAACACTCCAAGACCACACTTTTAGCCACCCAGAAATCTGGCGCAAACTCCGGCAACCTGCCTGCCAACCACTCAGGAATCCAAAGCAACAAAGGAAATGGTAAAGTGCGGAAATAGTCTCTTTGTTGATTTAAACCCTGTAAAGCAACTGGTCTTTTTTTGAATTCTTTCTCCTCCTCGCGGATGGTATCGTCTAATCCAGTTATGCTCAATACTACTTTTTTGTGACTATTCTTAAACTGCTTGAACTTTCCACTTCCGAGAAGAATCCTTAGTTTTTTCCCCAGGCTCAGGTCTTTAGCTTGAAGTTTAACTGGATACAATCCTATTCCATCTGGTTCAAGCCTCTCCAAAAGCTGTAAGATCAAGTCTTCCCGAGATTTTGGCACGTTACAAATACAGATAGCATAGCCCTGCTTTGCCACTCGACAAAAAGTCATAAGCTCTTGGAGATACTCTGAAGTCAAAGTATCAGCGAAAATCCTATCCTTCTTTCGTGGGGGCAATACAGTGGATTTACCGATGGGAATTGATTTCTTTGGCATCTTAGAGAGAATGTATTAACTTCTTTTCCTGTAGAAGCGGGACTACTGCTGGATGAACGTCGTAATAGATTCCTTTTTCGTCTCGATATTCTAAAACCGCCAGAACGTGTAGCATTTTCGATAGATGCTCGTCATTTTTAGCTTCCTTTTCCTTGTATATCTGTGCTAAGGTGGGATAGAATTCCTCTTTTATCACCCTTCGGAATTCATCGGTAAGCAGTTTGAAATGCACGTCCACGTCGTCCCACGTTATCTTCTTTCTCTCTTTCGAGATGGCAGTAATACAAGCACCCGCAATAATGGAAAAAAGATCGCTGAGCACGCCATTGGAGGTTTTGAAAAGATAATCGAAGGCATCCCCTTCAAAAAGCACTTTATCCATCCTTTTTAAAATTATTTGCTCTAATAATTTCAAACCTGTCTGATGGGGTCTACCTTCACGATTGGTAGTCATTACGTTAGGAAGGTGTATGGGTTTGGAAAGCTGACTTGCCACTATACGACCTTCTTCCGTATAAGTCATGGATTTGGAGAAAAGAAAAATCGTCTTTAGGTTTGGTTTTCCTAATGTTTGAGCATGACCAAAGAATATGTCTTTGGCCACTTCGAGGTCGACCTTCTCTAAATCGTCAATTATTAGAAGAGGTTCTTTTTTAGTTTGGTTTTTGACGATTGCAGACAGAATGTCGATATTTTCAATAATCTCTCCAACTCTTGGCTCCAATTTCTTACGAATTTCTGTTCTGACCTCTGAACTGGTCTTGAATCCCAATCCCAATTTAGCCACCAGGTATTTAAGATTGATACCGGCCTCTAATTCCCTTTTTTTCTCTTTAGTCTTGGTCTCAAAAACTTCACCTGAAATCTGGATAAACCAATCGGACAGGAGTTTTTTAACATCTTTGTGTATCTTAATATTTCTCTTGATCGCCTCTTCGCTTAATTTGATTGCAGAAAGAAGTAAAAGGTCCTGATATTTTAAGTCTGCCGGCTCCATATCCCGATACACTGAATAATAGACTATAAAGCACTTGTCCTCCAACTCTTTTCTCAACCGAAAAAGCTCTGTGGTCTTCCCACTTTTAGGCTGACCAGCAAAAAGTATCTTCACTGGCGTTCGGCTCTTAATGATCCTGTTTTTAATCTCTTCAATCGGGCTATCGGGACGGTTGATATAATATGCATCAAAGAAACTCCTGTCCTCAAGATCACTTAATACCGCATTGTACGCATCAGCGAGGTTATTGGCTGGACCAATGGATTTGGTACTCTTAGGGATTACCTTAGCTTTTTTGGGTTTGCTCATAGGACCTCCTTTTGTTTGCTCCTTCAAGCATTCAAATTATATTTCCGACCATCCCTAAAGTCAAGTGTAATTTCATCGAATGAAACTAAATGATTAAACTCTTTTCCTTTATGTTAACCAAGAGAGCTGTCCCCTCGAACTCTCCCCACAATCCTGAAGAACCTTCTCTTTCCTAACCTCACCAGCTTCTCCCCCGCTACGGAGACCTTTAGATTCTCGTCATCAATCCTTTTATTATCGACATACAGTCCACCCTGTTTTATCAGCCTTTTTATCTCACTGGTGGAGCTGGCGCATCCGGCTTTCACCAAAAAGTGAGCTATCCATATCTCGGCTTGATCATGTTCCAAATGTTTTTCAGGTATATCTTCCGGCAGTTCTTTTTTGGAGAAAACCCTCTCAAACTCCTCACAGGCTCCTTCCGCCTCCTTCTGGCTATAATACATCCTCACGATCTCTTTCCCCAATCTCTTTTTTAGAATCATGGGATTGGTCCTTTTCTCCTCTAACTCTTCTTTGATCTGGATCAATTCGTCTATCCCCACGTCGGTCACTAACTCAAAATAGTTGTAAATCTGCTCATCCGGGATGGACATGATCTTACCAAATATCTCTTTTGGGGGCTCTGCCACCCCGACATAATTACCCAACGACTTGGACATCCTCTGCTCTCCATCGGTTCCCACCAGAACCGGCATGGTCAGAATCACCTGAGGTTTTTGTCCATATACCTCTTGAATCTGTCTGCCTGCCAGAAGATTGAATTTCTGCTCTGTCGCCCCCACCTCCACGTCCGCCTTGATCATAACCGAATCATATGCTTGCATCAGAGGATAGAAAAGCTCGTGAATGCTTATGGGGACTTGCTCTTTGTATCTTTTGGAGAAATCGTCCCTCTCCAGCATCCGAGCCACGGTGAAATTTGCCGCCAGCCGCATAAGCTCCTGAAAGCTCATCCGGCTGAACCATTCCCCGTTAAAATGCACCTCGGTTTTGCTTTCATCCACCACCCTGAAAAATTGTTCTTGATAGGTTTGGGCATTTGTTTTTATTTCGTCTAAGGTAAGCTGGGGACGGGTTTCGGAGCGTCCGGAAGGGTCTCCCACCATGCCGGTAAAGTCACCTATGATCAAGATCACCTGATGCCCCAGCTCTTGAAATTGCCTTAGCTTTCTTAAGCAAACCGTATGTCCCAGATGAATATCCGGAGCAGTGGGGTCAAATCCCTGTTTTACTCTCAAAGGCTTGTTTTCCTGAATGGATCCTTTCAGCTTAAAGACCAACTCCTCTTCCGGCAGAATCTCCACCGTTCCTCTTTTGATAACCTTTAACTGTTCCTCCAAGCTCAGCATTCATCCTCCATAAAAGTTTCATATGAACGGGTCAATTTGATTTATGCGAATCGGATCAAAAATCAGTCAGGTCATTATATAAATACATGTGCCTGTAAAATCAAGTTCTTTTTCCTTCAGGATGAATCCGAGACCGTTTACGAATACAAATTATGACCTTTTTGACAAACTTGATCGATGGTAAAGATAGGGTTGAAGAAAGACAAAAGCCCCGCTTGTTGGCGGGGCTTTTGATCTTACTGCTTCCGGTTGGAAGGCAACTATGGATCACAGCATTTGGAAACGGGCCACCCTTATACAGGTAGCTGATCAGGAAGAGGACATCTCCAAGGTCTATTACTCCGTCGCAGTTGACGTCTCCCTCTGAGAGTGGAACAGGTGCTGGTCCTCCTTTGTACAGGTAATTGATAATGAAGAGCAAGTCACCTAAGTCCACCACTCCATTGCCACCAATAGGCTGAACGTCTCCTCGATAATCCCACGGGCTGATGTGCACGCAATACTCCACCTCGGTGAAGATGGGCGACATTTCATTCCACGGTGCAGTCACAGGGATGAATTCATCCGGAACGTTCTGGTTAAAGAAGTTCCAAGTCCAGTAGTAAGGATCCATCATGACTACATACTCAGGCAACCACCACAGTCCTCCAGGGCTGATAGGATCTTCTGAGACCCAATACATATCATGACAGACATTTCCTTCATCGTTATGCACTGTGGGCTCATGAGGTCCATGCTCGTGAGGAATAATCCATCCATCTCCCACTCTACCCGGAGCCATACCCATCTCGAAGGCATCGATGAACGGGTCGGAGAAGGCTATCGCCCTTTCCTGAGAGTTCACGCCTGCCACGGTGACATAGTGTCCACCAACTCTCCACCATTCTCCACTTCCCGGTGAATCCTCATACCAGAAGCCCAATAGCAAGATCACATCCTCAGATTTCTCCACCAGGGATTCCACATAGGCAAAGGTGGGCATTTTTCTGGTCACTTCGCATAGAGTATCTGCCAGGGTGTTGCTGAATGGACAAGGAGGATAATCGGCGCAATCGAGTCCATCCGCGGTTGGATCCACACCGCAATCCGGGTATGGCGGAGGTGGAGGTGGTCCTCCTGTTGTGAGATAGTTGGTGAGATAGACACAGTCAGCCACATTCAGTATCCCGTCATCATTGACATCGGCGGCATCATCGCAGGAGAAGGGTCCTCCAGCTGCACATGCGGCCACATCAGCCAAGTTGACAACCCCATCCTCGTTGACATCTCCTCTTATAAACATCTGCTCTGCGCCCGGGAACCTTTCGCTTTCAAGCCAATCCTGAATTCCCGCTTGCATCTCCATGACATCGGTTCCTGAGAACTCACAGTATTCGGTTTGAACCCCGTCCGTGTTAAAGTACCAGGCCAATCTCTCCACCAATTCGCCCCAAGGAGGCATGGGTCCTGGAGGCTGTGGACCGGGAACGAAAGGTTGAGGAAGAGTAGGAGGAGGCGGTGGAGTAGCTCCAAACTGCCAGGGAGTACCAGGGTGATCTACATTGAAAGGATCGTGGTCATCCCATGGACAGATCATTCCGCCGATCACGTCAATATACTGTCTTACCAGCGGGAACATGTCACTTCCGTCTCCCGGACCGCCAGGTGGAACGTTATACTTGGAGTCGAACCACTTGAAGCAGTTGGCAACAGCACAAGGTCCACAGAAGGTCCACTGCTCAGTCTCCGCCTTTATCCAGCTATCCTGCCTCTGGTCGATGTCTGGCATGCCGTTGGGAGCATAATCCGGGAATGAATCCTTCCAGCACCATCCCACCGGCTCAGAGAGATGCACCTTGGTGGTGCACCAGGAGGTATCGCAACCATCAGTCAGATCGTGGATAACCAGGTAGGTCTGGCAAGCTGTGCAACCAAAAGTGTCCCAAGTGATCTGCCAGGTGCCTGTAGGAGTTCCAGATCCTGCAGTTCTGGTTATTGAGTAGTTGCCACAGTCGGGCTCAATGCGTATGGAGGCTTGGTCCTCAATAACGTCTCCGTCCGGATCGTTGCCGGTGATGTCATACTGCACAACATCGTTCACAACGCCTTCGAGGGAATCGGGCTGGGTGATAGCAGGCGGGTCGTTGGTCAAAATCACGTCGAATGAGCATGTAGCCGTGTTTGGTGGTGGACAGTTGTTTTTAGCCATCAGGATTATGGGACCACCAGCTTGGCAGTGATTGGCCACGGTATAGGTAACCGTCCCGGTTGCTGTCTTTGCGGGAAGACCGGGTGGATCGACATTCACGACGGCAACTGAGATTCCAGGTGGCAGGGGCGGCCGAACCGTAACACTGGTTAACCAAACATTGGGATCACCCGGATTTCCATCGTCTGCGGTCCACTGGGTGATGGTGGTATAAACGCCGTTCTGGTTCTGGGTCTCATCACTCGGGCAGTTGATATTTGGTGGGTCGCAAGGAGCCTCCCCGGTGATCACAAACGCCATGTCAAGCGTCTCTCCGGTTATCGGGTCGTACAGCGGAGTCCACGCATAAGGCGGCATAAACACGGACCACACCGCATCATCCATCCAATGATCCAATGAGGTCTTCCAACCCCATAACGGCGGCTCAGGAAATCCCTGATACCCTGGTGGACCAATGTCGGCTATGATGTTCAGCCAGTAAATGGTCCCACTATCCTGGTAGAATGGCTCCGGGATGCTGTCTATGTCGTATCGGTAATACATGATGTGGTTGGATTGCTCATACCATCCCTCAAACGGATCATACCATCCTTGCGGACCCTCACCTTCCGGGACCATTTCGTAGTCTGTGATGTAGGCTGACCACAGCTCCTCGCCTGGATGGCTCGGAGGTCCAATGACGTTGTCATGGATAGATAGGAAGAAGCCAAAAATAGGTGCCTCTACGTCGTACAGCCATGAACCCCAGAAGTGAATATCTGTGATGGGGAGTGATTTTGAACACATGAAGTCATCTGCTACCACTATCCCCGGATGGAGATCATGCCCCATGGTCGCCACAACGTCCCAGCCATTTGGATCTGGCAGTTGCGGGTAGTGCATCTTGTGGTTGGGCCATGGAGGCTCGGTGGCATGCACGTATGCGACGTCTTCATCGTATACACCCACAGCCTGTTCTTCACAGTCGCCCTGTGCCCATACATAGTTTGAATCGAGGTGGCAAGCTGGTCCAACCACATGCGCGGTGACCGTGATGTCAATCGTGTTGCAAGGTGGTAATGGTCCAGGGTCTAACCAGATCAGCCCTGTGCCTCCCGGAACCAACCTTACCGTATCTGGAGGCGGGACCGCATCCAGGAATTCCAAGCTCGAGTCCATGAAGTCGTAAACATAGATGTTGGTCAAGTCACAGCAGGTTCCATCGTTATGGATGGTGATGAGAAATTGGGCATCTGTGCATACGTCTATGTCTGTAGAGTCAACCCAGCCTCCTTGCGTCTCATCCCACACTTTTTTCTCCACATCGATGCTTGGCTCACATTCTGGTCCTCCGGTGATCACAAACGCCAAGTCGAGCGAACCTCGGCAGTCGTGTTCGATCCACCCGTCTCCTTCGGGGATCACGAAGTTGTAGCCCATGACGTCGATGGAGACCCACTCTGGATTATAGTCGGGCCACTCCCAGTCAAAGACATAATGACCGGGATCAACCGGACCATCGTAGAGAATCTCGCGACCAATGTAGAGCTCCTCCGGAGAGACTCCCGGCAGAGGCGGCATGCTGTCGCCAGGGGGTTGTTCGATGGACCACACGTCGGTTGACCAGTTGACAGCAAAGGTGAACCAGGAAGGCTCACCTGTCATGTATTCAAACAGATCAAACTCGATGTGTGCCTCCTTCATGCGCAAGGAATCAAATGGGTGATCGTAGAACCAGATATTCCACCATCCGGTGTCCTCGTAGTAGTACCAGCCATTGATTGAGGTACCATCATCGAAGTAGCTGGTTCCACCACTCATCCCGGGATCGAGCATCCCACCCGGGTCGACCGCCACCCAGAACAAGTTGGACAGTGGCGTTGACGGTTCCCAAATGTCGATCCAGTTCAGCTCGCCCCAAAAAGCCCAGACCGCGTCATCCAGAAAGTGATCCTCGGAGTTCTTCCAGCCCCACTGGGTTCCGACAGGACCCTCAACCACTGCAGAGATATTCAACCAGTAGATGGTGTCCTGGTACTGGCAGAACCAGTCTGGTTCGTGGAGACAGATGTTGTACTGGAAGTAGGCCTGATGATCGTTCGGGATGACCTCGCCGGTGGAAGGATCATACCACCCTTCCATGGTAGGTGGATCGATCGGAGTAAAGTCGAAATCCTCAACGTACAACTCCCACAGCGTCTCGCCTGGCCTGCTGTAGGGAATGTAAGGCGGATCTTCAGGGATATTGGAGTGGATACTGAGCCAGAAGCCAACAATCGTTCCCTCGAGGCCATTCTTCCACGAACCCCAGAAATGGATGTCCTTGACCCAGCCTGAATCCGAACATTGCCAGTCGTCTGCTAAGACCAAAGGTTGGGTCGCATTCACGTCCCAGCCATCCTCATCCGGCAACTGCGGGTAGTGCATCTTGTGAGGATCGCCCGGCTGCCAGTCACATTGCTTATCCGTTGTATATGCCGTTATAGCTATAGAGGATACCATCAGTAGAATCAAAGCAAATGACAGAACCAGAACTATTACTGTTTTCTTTGACATCTTCTTTCCTCCTAATCTGAACGTTTAAGAACATAGGTTTTAAATCTAATGAATTCTTTAAAAGATCACCTCCTTTTTTAGATCGGGTAAAGTTTGTTTTACTTAACATCTCTTAAGATACTCTTTTTTTAAAGCCAAAAGACTGAACTACACTGGATACTCTCGAAGCGAAAATCTCTTTCCTCCCGAACTCCGGGTGATCACAAATTCAAAAATTGTTAGACTATCCTTCTTGGGATTGAAAAGAAGTGCTCTGCCATTTTTCCAACTCAGATGAAAAAAGAATCTTTCCTCTTCCAAAAAGTAAAATAATTCATTTACCTTCTTTGCCAAGTAAAAAATCAAGGAGTTCGCAACAGCAGATTCAAATCCCGCACTTCTCAAGAAGTCATTCTTAGGGTTCAAAAGTTCAAGGGTTTAATTTGTTTTTGTTGGAGTCGAGACGCCCGCCAACTCATCCGCAGGATCCAGAATTCGGACAGGTGCGCCCCCAAAAACGGGATAAAACCCTGGTATCCCCACCATCGGTCGCTTCCACCGGTGCGAAACATCATATTGCAACTCCAGAACCTAACTTAAGTTAGGTTCTGGAGTTGCCTTGCCCTAGATAATTCAGGTAGTTCACGCCCCGGGTAAACTCAGCATCTTGCCCAGCTATATCCTTACTTAGGAATACCTTAACTAAAACACCAAACTTTTGCTCAACTCTAACCTTAAAGACTTTTTTCTCAATCAGCCTCTAAGCTCTTTATCTTCTCAATTTTAATATAATTATAATACTTAAGAAAAACATTAAAAAATCAGGATAAAACCTATCCTATATGGTTCAGTTTAACCCTTTAATCAGGAATGAGTTAGCTTTGGAGAATAAAAAAATGTGGGAAGAACTGATTTTTTTGTCCAATTTGAGGGGAAATGGGGCTGAAAAATTCGATCAGGCAGGAGCTACTCAGTTAGAAGAGTAGCCCCTATTAGGATGGAAATATATCTTTAACCTGCTTTTTGTTTGGTCTTTTCCTTCTTCAGAGTGAGAGTTTTGACGTTCTCCCGAAAAACCTTGCCCAATCTCTTTATCCCTTCCTGGATCATCTCCGGGCTGGCATTGGAGAAGTTCAGTCGCAAAGTGTTATCTTTATCTTCATAAGGATAAAAAGGCTTGCCGGGAACATAAGCCACCTTCTGCTTAACTGCCTCGTCCAGCAGTTTGGTGGCGGAGACCTCCTGGGGCAATTCCACCCAAAGGAAGAGTCCTCCCCCTGGCTCAATCCATTTCACATTTTCAGGGAAATGCTCCTTCAGTGCTTTGATCATCACATCCCTTCTTTCACTGTAAGCGTCTTTGATCTCCTGGATATGGCGGTCCAAGTTTCCATCCTTTATATATTCGTAGAACACATACTGAGCGAAGGTGTTAGTGTGCAGGTCAGCTCCCTGTTTCATCCGTTCGAACATGGCCAGCACTTCGGTGGAGGCAACCACCCATCCAATTCTCAGGCCTGGTGACACAATCTTAGAACAGGTCCCCAACTCGATTACTAGATCACCACCGAGACTTTTGAGTGAAGGAACGTCCTCTCCTACATATCTCAAATCCCCATAGGGATTATCATCTATGATGGGGATATAGTATTCTTCAGCCAGCTTGACCAGATGTTTTCTTCTTTCATAGTTTAAGGTTACGCCGGATGGATTTTGGAAATTGGAGACCACGTAGATAAATCGTGGCTTGTATTTCTTTATATTCTCCTCCAGTTGGTCTACAAGCATCCCCTCCTTATCCATATCCACGGTAATATATTGGGGATTGTAAGCATTAAACGCCTGGATTGCTCCCAGATAGGTGGGGCTTTCACAGATCACCACACTTCCCTTATCCAGAAAAACCCTCCCCGCCAGATCCAATGCCTGTTGTGAGCCTCCGGTGATGAAAATGTTTTCCTCAGTGAGAGCCGTCCCTTTTTGGGAGAGCCTCTCCGCCAGAATCTGGCGTAAGGGCAGCACTCCCCTGGTAAGACTGTACTGTAAAGCTTCAGATCCATAATTATCCAGAACCTTCTCACATGCTTTTTTCAACGGTTCGATAGGGAAAAGCTCGGGTGCAGGCAACCCCCCGGCAAAGGAGATCACATCAGGTCTTTGAGTTATTTTCAATATCTCACGGATGATGGAGCTTTTCATCTCATGCGCCCTGACAGAAAAAATCCAGTTCAGACTCACCATATCCTCCTTTGATAATGACAGAATTCATCTACTGTTAGACCATCATGCTCGCTTTTAACTTAACTGAAAAACTAATAAAGTCAAGGAGTTTTTGAGAGGTTTAAGTTTTTTTCTGTCTTCGCAATATAATAATGTCAGTAGTTTGCAAATAGAAAATGTCAGGTTATAATCATCCATAGGGATGAAGAGTGTTAAACCTGACTATGCAAGAGGCAGAGAGGTACAAAGTAATATCGGAGGTAGAAGGTGGGTATCTTAGGATTAAAGAGGCTGGAGAGATATTAGGATTAAGCGAGCGGCAGGTATATCGGATAAAGGCGCGGGTGGAGAAGGAGGGAATGGGAGGGATAATCCATAAAAGTAAAGGTAAGAAAGCTCCGCGTTGGCTTACGGAGAAGATCAGGGATAAGATAGACCATTTTTATAGGAGTAAATATAGAGGTTTCAACCTGACTCACATGACGGAGTATTTGAATCAGGAGGAAGGGATATTCGTATGAATGTGCGTATGCACTCATACGAGCTTCGCAAAGGTTTCGAGGGAATCGGTGAGGCAGATTTTATTGGGGAAAGAGTCTTATGTCAAAAAGAGGAGATATCCTAAGCATAGGCGGTGGAGAGAACCTTCTGCGAGGGAGGGTCAGATGGTTCAATTTGACACCTCCGATCATGATTGGTTAGAAGGGAGAGGTCCCAGGCTTTATCTGATTGGAGGTGTAGATGATAGTACCGGCAAGGTAGCGGGAGCCAAGCTCGAAATTGAGTCCATAGGATTTGTGTTAACTGATGGGATAAAACAGAACATGGGAGTATTTAGGGATATTGTTCGGAAAAGAGGGATTCCCTTGAGTGTGTATGTGGATCGTGGTTCTAACTTTAAGACCACCCGTTACCAGAGTATGGAGTATTAACTTATCCCGCCTATGGCGGGACCACTCAGTTTGCCAGGGCTTTAGAGGAATTAGGAGTAAGGATGATCTATGCTTATTCTCCGCAGGTCAAGGGAAGGATTGAGAGAAAGTTTGGAGTGTTCCCCCGCCTTTGGCGGGGTTCGGAGCTCAGACTCCATAATATCTCTAGCTTAGAGGAAGCCAATCGCTATCTAAAAGAACAATTTATTCCAAAGCACAATCGGATGTTTTCACGCCTAGCTAAAGAAAGTGGAACTGCTTATAGATCCTTACCTAAGGGGTTGAAGTTAAAGGACATCTTCTGCTTAAAAGAAAAAAGAACTGTTTCTGGGGATAATACCATAAGTTACAATGGAAAGGTTTTTCAGATCCTGCCCAATGAATATGCGTATGCACTCATACAAGCCGCCCAAGCTACTGCAAGGCCAAGGTGGAGGTACATGAATGTCTGGATGGTCGCCTCAACATCTTCTATCAAGGCAAAAGGCTAAAACATAAACCGATATCAAAGAAGAGGATCAAATCCTTTAGCTCTGTTATCGGACAAAAGGAAACAGAAATTGTAACCATAAATTACTGACATTTTAAATTTGCAAAAAAATCGTATGAATGCTTCGCACCTGACATTTTTAATTTGCGTTGACAAAGTGTCAAAAAACAGTTGACAATTTAAGGCACAAGATTTATATTTTGCTTTTTGCAAAAAGGAATCTGCGTGCAAAAAAGCTGGGATTTTGGTCAAAAGAAATCAATACATGGTAGGATTGTTATGAAGGTAGAAAAGCAGAGCAAACATTAACACTCACGCATTATTTTGAGGAGGTTTTATGGCAGACGCAAAGGTTTACAAAAACTTCATAAACGGCGAATGGGTGGATTCGGTCACCAAGAAAACCTTTGAGAACCGAAATCCAGCAGACACCCGTGAGCTTCTGGGACTCTTTCAAGCCTCCAATGAGGAGGATGTGAAGCGGGCAATTGATGCGGCCAAGGAGGCTTATAAGAAATGGAGACTGGTCCCAGCTCCGAGAAGAGGCGAAATCCTCTTTAAGATGGCAGAAATTTTGGTAAAAAGGAAAGAGGATTGGGCCCGCCAGATGACCCAGGAGATGGGGAAAGTCTTGAAGGAGACCCGAGGTGATATTCAAGAAGCCATTGACATGAGCTACTATATGGCAGGCGAAGGAAGAAGGCAGTTCGGACAGACCACTCCCTCGGAGTTGCCCAACAAATTCATGATGTCGGTGCGAATGCCCATGGGAGTTTGCACTCTGATCACACCCTGGAACTTCCCCATGGCTATCCCCTCCTGGAAACTGTTGCCAGCTTTGGTCTGCGGGAACACGGTGGTATTTAAGCCGGCTTCCTATACTCCGCTTTCCGCTTTAAATCTAGTGAAAGCCTGCGAAGAGGCGGGAATTCCCAAAGGGGTGGTTAATTTCGTCACCGGATCAGGAGGAAAAGTAGGTACGCCCTTGATGAAATCGGATGATGTAAAGCTGGTCTCCTTCACCGGCTCCACCGCGGTGGGAAAATTGGTCTCTGAAGCATGTGCTCCCAGCTTCAAACATACCAACATGGAGATGGGAGGAAAGAATGCCATCATGGTGATGGATGATGCCAAGATCGATCTAGCAGTGGAAGGCGCCATCTGGGGAGGGTTCGGCACCACCGGTCAGAGATGCACCGCCGCATCCAGGGTGATTGTGCACAAAAAGGTGATAAAGGAGTTCACCGACAAATTTGTGGCACGTGCCAAAGCTTTGAAGATAGGCAATGGCCTGGACCCGAGCGTGGAAATGGGGCCATCAATAAGCGAGGATCAGCTTAAGACGGTGATGAAGTATGTGGAGATCGGCAAAGGTGAGGCAAAACTTCTTTGCGGCGGAAATCGGCTGACTTCCGGCGACTATGCTCACGGATATTTTCATGAGCCCACCATCTTCGGAGATGTGGATCCGCAGATGAGAATTGCGCAGGAGGAGATATTCGGTCCTGTGGTAGCCATCATCCCATGCGACAGCTTGGAGCATGCCATCGAGATAAACAACGGCACCATCTATGGGCTTTCCTCCTCGGTTTATACTCAGGATGTGAACCGGGCTTTCGTGGCCATGAGAGATGCCTATACCGGAATCTTCTACATCAATGCTTCCACCATTGGAGCCGAGGTTCATCTTCCCTTCGGTGGCACCAACCAAACTGGAAATGGACATCGTGAGGCTGGGACTGCGGCACTGGATGTCTTCTCCGAATGGAAAGCAATCTATGTGGACTTCAGCGGAAAGTTGCAGAAGGCTCAGATCGACGACATAATGCCATAACTTCTTTCCGACCTCAAGGTGCAGTAGTTCGCACAAACACGTTACGACAAACTGGTGGGCGTCCTTATGGACGCCCGCCAGCATTTAGGTTCAATCGGGAAAACACAACCATGCTTGTCGTTGCGAGTCCCGCCAAAGGTGGGACGAAGCAATCTCTTGGATATAAGGAATATGAAACAGTATTTGAATAGTTGCGTCAGGAGCTCTACTCCTGACGCAATACAAAAATTCCCAACAGATTAAACAGATAAAAAGATCATCTGCTTAATCTGTTTCATCTGTTGGGCATCTTTTAGAAGGTGTCAGGATTACTGAGGTCCTGACACAAACACAAGTGCATTTGAAAACAGAGAGATTGCCACGCACACTGTGTTCGTTCGCAATGACATGACGGTTTAGAACCCAAGATTCATCATTTAGGATCGTAGCAAATAAGTTGACAATGCGTATGCACTCATACGAGTTTGTTACATTCTATTTGATTTCCCCTCACCCTTCCCCTCTCTCCACGGGGGAGAGGGATAGGGAGAGGGGGCAGTTTCGTATCAGAAATATGCGTATGCATCTTCGATTCGTATGAATGTGCGTTCCGCACTTTGCGGGACGAGCATATGCAAATGCATTCGTATTAATATTCAAACCAAGGAAGCTTTATGCAGAAGAAAAAAGTTTTGATAATGGGTGCGGCAGGTCGGGATTTTCATAATTTCAATGTAGTGTTCAGAGACAAGCCTCAATATCAGGTGATTGCCTTTACCGCCACTCAGATACCTAATATCTATGGTCGCAAGTATCCTGGCAAGCTGGCTGGCAAGCTGTATCCTAAAGGCATACCGATCCTCTCAGAGGATGATCTGGTCAAACTGATAAAGAAATTCAAAATCGATGAGGTAATTTTTTCATACAGTGATGTCTCCTATCAATACGTGATGCAAAAGGGTGCTATGGTTTTGGCGGCGGGAGCAGACTTCAAGCTTTTGGGCAAACAGAACACTACCCTTAAATCCAAACGGCCGGTTATTGCCGTGTGTGCTACCAGAACCGGAAGTGGGAAAAGCCAGACCACCCGAAAAGTGTGCCAACTTTTGAAAAGTGCGGGAATTGATCCGGTGGTTATCAGACATCCCATGCCCTATGGTAACCTCACCAAGCAGATCTGTCAACGCTTCGCCTCTCTTTCTGATATGGATAAGCATCAGTGCACCATAGAGGAGAGAGAGGAATATGAGCCTCACATACGTCAGGGAACGGTGGTTTATGCAGGGGTGGATTACGGAGTCATCCTCAAGGAGGCGGAAAAGGAAGCAGAGGTGATTGTTTGGGATGGTGGTAACAACGACATCCCATTCTACCAACCTGATCTCCACATAACGGTGGTAGATCCTCACCGACCCGGAGACGAGCTTTGTTATTTTCCTGGAAGGACCAATCTGCTCTTAGCGGATGTGGTTTTGATAAATAAGGTGGACTCGGCTGACTATGAGGACATCGAACAAGTTCGATTCAATGTGAGAGAAGTCAATCCAGAGGCGATTTTGATTGAGGCGGCTTCTCCGATTTTCGTGGATCATCCTGAAAGGATTCGAGGGAAAAGGGTGCTGGTGGTGGAGGACGGACCCACCTTAACCCATGGAGGAATGACCTATGGTGCCGGGGTGATAGCCGCAGAAAAGTTTGGAGCTAAAGATATTATCGATCCCCGACCCTGGGTAAAAGGCGAGATAAGGAAGGCTTTCGAAGCCTATCCTGAGATTGGCAGCCTGCTTCCGGCTTTAGGTTACAGTAAAAAGCAGATAAAGGATTTGCAAAAGACCATAAACGCCATCCCCTGCGACTCGGTTGTCGTAGGCACACCAATAGATTTAACCCGACTGCTTAAGATTAATAAACCATCGGTCAGAGTGCGATACGAACTTGATGAGATCGGAAAACCAGATCTGGAAGAGATAATAGAGAGATTTCTGGAAAAAAGACGATAGGCTTCGCTTTTGAGGAGACCTTTAAAGCTGATTTTGTCTTTATTCTAACATGAGAAAGAGAACTGCGGTGGTGGCTTTGGGAGGGAATGCCATCACCAAAAAAGGAGAAGAGGATACCATTGCCCGACAGTTTGCCAACACCCGGGAGAGCTTGCGTGGCATCGTGGAGCTGATTCGGGACGGTTATAACCTGGCTATAACCCACGGCAATGGACCTCAGGTGGGAAACGCCGTCTTGCGGGTGGAGCTTGCCAGAGGAAAAGCTCCCATTCTGCCTTTAGGCATCTGCGTGGCAGATACTGAAGGAGGAATGGGATACATGATAGAACAATCTCTTCAAAATCGGCTGGAAAAAGAAAGGATAAAGCGGGACGTGGTCACCATCGTCACTCAGGTAATAGTGGACAAGGATGATCCCTCCATAAAGGAGCCCACAAAATTCATAGGTCAATTCTATGCCAGAAAGGAAGCAAAGAAACTTGCCCGGGAGAGAGGTTGGATGGTGAAGGAGGACCGGGCTAAGATGTGGAGAAGGGTGGTCCCTTCCCCCATTCCTCTGCAGATCGTGGAAAAAAAAACTGTAAAGAATCTGGTAGAGAAGGGGGTAATCGTAATTGCCGCAGGTGGTGGGGGAATACCGGTTTATATGAAGAAGAACGGAGCTTTGGAGGGAATGGATGCGGTCATAGATAAAGACAGGGCCTCCGCCGTCTTAGCCCGGGACATAGGGGCGGAACTGCTTTTGATTTTAACCGAGGTGGAGAAAGTGGCTTTAAATTTCGGCACCCTTTTGCAGATTGATCTGGATAAACTAACTGTGGAGGAGGCGAAAAAATATCAAAAAGAAAGGCATTTCCCTCCCGGAAGCATGGGTCCCAAAATCGAAGCGGCCATACAGTTTTTAGAATCAGGAGGAAAAGAGGTTATAATCACTTCCATATCTGAAGCGTATAATGCGGTGAAGAAAAAGACCGCTGGGACCAGAATAGTGCTTAAATAAAACCTCTCCCCCCTTGTCCTCTCTCCCCCGCCTCCGGCGGGATTTTCAACATGAAATGGAGAAGGAGATCGAAGATCCGTAGGACAGGGGGTGAGGTAAGAGAAGCAAAAGCGCTCCGCCGAGAGCGGAGCGGCTACCAAGTTGCTCTTATTGAGGAATACAGAAAAAGGTAGCCGCAACCTTCAGGGACTGTTGAAAAAGAGTTTTTCGGAGTGCAAAAGCTTGCTTTCGCAAGAAGAAAACCACACCAGCAGGCTAGTGCACTCAGGTTTGGGTTTTTCTACGAGTGCTTCAGTTTGTATCAAGATAGATTATGTGCCACCTTCATTTGGCTGATAGACGAATAAACGTGTAGCATTTGATTGCTGATTTTTGCGTAGCCAAGCCTTCATGGCTTGGCAGTCAAAAGTATCTGAAGCATAATTTTGAAGAAACGAACGACTTTCGTTTGGAATTGAAATTTATATGGAAAAGATAGCGGGATTGAGTGACCAGATCGTAAAGGCGATTCTAAAAAAAGGGAGTATCTACGAGGTGGGGGGAGCGGTGCGGGACAAATATATCTCCCCCATCCTGTCGGATAAGGACAAAGACTATCTGATAACCGGAATCCCCATAGATGAGCTTTGTTCTCTGTTGAGTGGATTTGGAAAGGTGGATCTGGTAGGAAAATCCTTTGGGGTGATAAAATTTCTGCCTTTCAAAAAATTCAACGGGGAGCATGTCTTTGATGTTGCATTGCCTCGCAAGGAATACAGCACCGGACCGGGGCATAAGGACTTCAAGGTGGAATACGATCATAACCTGAAGGTAGAGGATGACCTTTCCCGCCGGGATTTCACCATAAACGCCGTGGCGGAGGATCTTTCCACGGGAGAGTTGGTGGACCCTTTAAATGGAAGAAAAGACATAAAAAGGAGATTAATCCGTATTACCAATCCCGACTCTTTTAGGGACGATCCTTTGAGGATGCTCCGGGGAATACAGTTTGCCGCCAGGTTTGAATTTGAGCTGGAAGAGGGCACCCTTCAGAGTCTAAAGGAGAATGTGGATTTGATCACCACCATCTCATCAGAAAGAATTCAGGAGGAATTAAACAAGCTACTGCTTAAAGCTAAATATCCCAGCGTTGGCTTCAGATTGATGCAAAGGGTGGGGCTTTTAGAAAGGATTATGCCGGAGTTAGCCGATTGTGTGGGAGTAACCCAGCCGGGCGGCTATCACGCCTATGACGTGTTCGAGCATTCTATATTGGCTGTTGACTTCGCCCCCCGAGATCTGGTGATTCGTCTGGCGGCACTTTTCCATGATATATCCAAGCCGGAGACTAAGGTTCCCACCCAAGAAGGTGCCACTTTTTATGGACATGAGAAAAGAGGTGCCAGGGTCGCCCGGAAGGTGTTGCAAAGATTGCGCTACTCCAATCAGATAATTGAAAAGGTCACCCTTCTGATAGATAAGCACATGTTTACCACCGGAGTGACTGATAAAGGAGTGCGGAGACTGATAAGAAAGATGGGGGGGGAGCTTGTGTTTTCTCTTCTGGATTTACGCAGAGCGGATGTGACGGCACAGGGCAAGGAAGGAAGCACCAAAGACGTGGATGAGTTGGAGGAGAGGATAAGGCTGGAATTGGAGAGAAAACCTCCTTTTGGGTTGAAGGATTTGGAGGTGAAGGGAAATGATATTATGGATACTTTTAAGATTCCACCCTCCCCTCTGGTGGGACAGGTATTGAATTATCTTTTAGAGCTGGTTCTGGATAACCCTGAACTAAACCAAAAAGATAGACTCTTAAAGGAGGCAGAGGTTTTTTTGAAAAATATCTCGACCACTTCAGCGAATCAGAAATAAAAAGCGCCCACGGTCCACAGTCGACAGTCCGCCGCAAGAACTGGTTTAGCGGCGGTCGGCGGACGGTGGAGTGGGCGTGGAGAAGGGGGGATAAAACCAAAGGAGTCATTATGAAGATACACGAATATCAGGCTAAACAGATATTTGCCAAGTATGGCATTCCTCTTCCTGCCGGTGAGATGGCAACCACCCCGGAGGAAGCAAGAGAAATTGCCACAAGGATCGGTAAGCCGGTTATGGTGAAAGCGCAGGTACATGTGGGAGGAAGAGGCAAAGCTGGCGGTATAAAGAAGGCGGATAATCCGGATGAAGCATTCGAGATGGCTTCCCAGATTTTGGGTATGGAGATCAAGGGGCTTCCGGTTAAGAAGATTTTAGTCACCGAGTGTAAAGACATTGCCAGCGAAGCCTATCTGGGTGTGATCGTCGACCGAAAGAGCAAAAAGCCGGTGATCATGGTCTCAGCGGCAGGAGGAATAGACATCGAGGAGGTGGCCCGGGAGACCCCAGAGAAGATTTTTAAGTTGGAGGTGGACCCGCTTTTAGGCTTGCAATACTTTCAAGCCCGAAATTTAGCCTATCTACTTTATTCGGACAGAAAGATCGCCAATAAGACTTGTCCGGTTATCTTGAAACTCTACAGCGCCTTCACGGAAAACGATTGCTCCTTAGCCGAGATAAACCCGTTCATCACCACACCAGACGGAGAGGTGTGGGCTTTAGATGCCAAGATAAACATAGATGATTCTGGTCTGGCAAGGCATCCAGAAATCGAGGCGATGCGGGATCTGGATGCGGAGGAAAAAGCAGAAATTGAGGCAAGGGAAAAGGAGCTTTCCTTTGTGAAACTGGACGGAAACATAGGTTGCATTGTAAACGGAGCCGGGCTGGCAATGGCTACCATGGATCTGGTAAAAAGATTTGGGGCTGAGCCCGCTAATTTTTTGGATATCGGAGGAAGCTCCAACCCGGAGAAGGTGGTAAGTGCCATGAACATCATCCTGCGGGACCCGAATGTGAAGGCCATCCTTTTCAACATCTTCGGAGGGATCACCCGGTGCGACGATGTGGCAAATGGAATAGTTTATGCGGTCAAACAACTAAAGCCAAGAGTCCCCATTGTGGTGAGATTGACCGGCACCAACGAAGCTAAAGCCAGAAAGATTTTAGAGGAGATAAACCTCTCCGCCACCAGCTCCATGGAAGAAGTGGTAAAGAGAGCGATTGAGCTTTCGGGAATGACACAAACCACCATGTTCGGGGGTTAGTCTAAGTCCAACGCAATGAACATTTCTTAACCATATAGTGGTGAACATATCCATTCAATACATAGGGCTGGGAATTCATCCCAGCCATAAGACTTAGAATTTAACTATGAGTAAAGTAGCTCGTTTCAACCTTGAGAACTATTGTCATTTTGTCACGAGCAAAACGCACCGTAACACTAAAATTTTCTCAGAAGGGAAAGCGGCTGATCTTTTGATTCAAACCATCTTCGAGGTTAGGAAAAAGCTAAGATTTAGACTTCTCGCTTTTGTGGTAATGCCTAATCATATTCATTTAATGTTGGTGCCGGATAAGAGAAATTCCATCTCCGATGTGATGCGTCACATCAAAGGTCGTTTCGCTCGAAGATATAATCAACTTAGTCGGGGGATAAATTCCCCCGACTATGAGCCGGAGAACCACAGGACAGAGGATTTGTCCTCGTCCCGCGAATCTAAGAATCATAGTTTGGGCAGGGAATTTATCCCTGCCCAAACCGAAGGTCTGGCAGGCAAGCTTCTACGATCATGTTGTTCGCAACAAGAAGGAGTTTGTTCAACGACTAAATTATATTCACGACAACCCGGTTAGGGCAAAATTAGCAGATAAACCGGAGAATTACAAATATTCTTCAGCAACAGGGAAGTGTGAGACTGATCTTGAGGGTTATGTCGGAGGATAAATTCCTCCGACTATGAGGTAGACATTCAATCCCATAGGGCTGGGAATTCATCCCAGCCCGAAAAAAATCTATAAATTAACAAAAAGGAGAACTTCCATGAGCATACTAATTGACAAAAATACCAGGGTGATAGTTCAGGGGATCACCGGACGGGATGGGGCGTTTCATACCAAACAGATGCTGGACTACGGAACAAAGGTTGTGGCTGGGGTCACACCGGGGAAAGCAGGAGAAAGGGTTGAAGGCGTTTTAGTCTTTGACTCGGTTAAAGAGGCAAGAGATGCCACAAAAGCTAATACCTCGGTAATCTACGTCCCCTCAAAATTTGCCGTGGATGCCATCTACGAGGCGGCAGAGGCGGGAATTGATCTGGTGATCTGCATAAGCGAAGGCATTCCCGCCATGGACATGCTCGAAGTGTACAATTACTTGAAAGGCAAAAAGACCAGGTTGGTGGGACCGAATACTCCCGGCTTGATTACCCCCGGCGTGACCAAGGTAGGGATTATGCCGGGTCAGATTCATATGAAGGGCAATGTGGGAGTGGTCTCTCGCAGTGGAACCTTGACCTATGAGGTGGTGTATCATCTCACCCAAAATGGCATGGGGCAATCCACCTGTTTGGGAACTGGTGGAGATCAGATCGTGGGGACAGGCTTTTTGGACGTGTTGGAGATGTTTGAAAAAGACCCCCAGACCAGGGCGGTGGTTTTGATCGGTGAGATTGGTGGAACAGATGAGGAGGAGGCGGCGGCATTCATAAAGAAAAACATGACCAAGCCGGTGGTGGCTTTTGTGGCAGGAAGGACCGCTCCTCCGGGAAAGAGAATGGGACATGCTGGCGCCATAATCGCCGGTGGAAGCGGAACCGCGGCTGAAAAAGTCGCTGCCTTCCAAAAGGCAAAAATCAAGGTGGCAGAAAGCCCGGCTGAAGTGGCGGTCTTGATGAAACAGGAATTGGAGGGACTAAAGAAAAAGGCTAAGAAACCGCTTAAAAAGAAGAAGATTGCTACACCGAAAAAGGCCAAAAAACCAGCTAAAAAGGTTCTTAAACCGAAGAAAGTTAAGAAGCCGGCAAAGAGAAAAGTGACTGCTAAGTCTAAAAAGGCGAAAAAGAAGACAGCAGAAAAGAAGAGAACTACTAAAAAGAAAAGGTAACCACGAAATTGAAACCCCACCCTCTTATTCCCCCTCCCCACTTTGAGGGTGTGTCATAATACCTGGTTAAGGGAGATAAGGTTTTAGGTTTTGGAATAAAAACAGAACAATATTAACTTTGTTCTACAAGATTATGGTTTTATTCACTAGAATCATAGAGATGTATCCTAAAAACGATTAACTCATAAGCTTTGCCACAAGCAATGGAACTCCAACAATGTTGATCAGGCGAGTGATATCAAAGCAACTGGCTAATAACGACATTTCTGCTTTGACTCCTTCCAATCCTCGAAGCAGAAAGGAGGTCACTCCTAAATTTCGTTTGATGCTCGTATGAGTGCATACGCATGTCCAAAAGGAAGTCGTATGACTCTTCGAGTTCCACCTTTTCTTTTCTTAGTTTATAAATTGCTTGTGATGACTCTTTATTATATTGATGCTCTAGTGGGCTGTAACATAAATTCAGGATATTGTAGTTGCTCAATTTATTGAGCACTGTCGTCACTATGCCTGATAAATCAGGCAACTACAATAGCGAATAAATTTATGTTACAGAGCTCTAGTTTTAATTTAATGTCCTCATGAATCAGACGCCTTATTCGTCCACCATATTTAGCTTTGGTGCAAAGACCAAAATGCTGGCACTCCAAACACAAAGATTTATTCGTATGAATGTGCGTATGCACTCATACGAGCATACGCATCTGTAATCTGATACACTTTATGATTCCTGTGCTTATCTAAGAAAGTATAACTCAAGGAATGTCCTCGCGGACAAATATAACGATCATTCGGTTCATCATAAAGAAATTGTTCTTTGTCATTTGGTTTTACTGGTCTATCATGAGCTTGTTTTTGCGAAGGAACGATAACGGTGATGCGTATGCACTCATACGAGTATGTTGGTCATCAATCTTTTTTAACTCTTGGATGTCAGAATAACCCGCATCCGCACAGGCGCTGGTACATTTATGTTCCAGGGTTTGATTAGCCTGTTCAATAGGTTCGCTACGCTCAATACAAGTCTGATGGGCAAACTGATGAACATCATTACTTTCCCAGACGGGTCTCCGTCATTCACCACGTCACTGTGCACTATCAGCCCGTGCTTTTCATCCACTACTATTTGCCCATTATAACCCGCATGAATGCCTTGACGCCCTTTGACCTTAACACAATCCGGATCGGTGGTGTTTATTGATTCCCTTTCTTGTTCTTGGAGTTCTTTCAATCCCGCCAGAGGCGGGACTGGATTTAAGACGT
>Ga0315545_1000173_pt1 | contig 70724 bp, 69 predicted proteins | sample SalMarSW160210MG_FD_203096 | JGI IMG/M metagenome (GOLD analysis project Ga0315545, IMG submission 203096) | Salt marsh sediment microbial communities from the Plum Island Ecosystem LTER, Massachusetts, United States - Salt Marsh Sediment SW1602-10 ... | reverse complement strand
ACAGACCCCAGCCTCGCAGGTATCAATAGTACAGGGGTCGCCGTCGTCGCAGTCCATAGGCGTGTGGACACAGACCCCAGCCTCGCAGGTATCAATAGTGCAGGGGTCGCCGTCATCGCAGACTATGGGGGTAAAGACGCAGACCCCATCAACGCAGGCATCGGTAGTGCAGGGGTCGCCGTCATCGCAGCTTATACACTCATCACAGCCGCAGCTAGCGACGGTGCCTTCACAGATAGGCTCGCACTCGCCGGTATTGGGGTTGCACTCTTCGCAGGCAGGGCATTCTATCGGCACACAATAGGCTATACTAATCTCAAAGATAAGCCCTGCCGGGTTGCTCTCTACGTCGCCGTCGTCCATCTGCTCATTGGCACAGTCTATTACGAAGGTGTTTGAGCCGGCGACAAGCAGGCTGGAGATATCCCAGGACTCCACGCTCTGCCAGCCCTGACTGTCGACATAGGCCTCGGTCAGGTCGCTTGTTCGCCAGTCACCATGAACCTGGGCGCTGCCAACAGGGCTGCCATTAAGCTGTACCTCGTAACCGTTGTCACATGTGATGTAGATGGTGCCCACTATGGAAGTAGCATCGCTGGGGATGGTGACTATCCTCTGGAAGGAAACAACGTCACCAGTCACGGGATTTACCACCTGGTAGCTTTCCCAGATCCACTCAGCCCCGGTGGGGAAGGAGTGATTTATGCTGGAATTCCAACTGGAGTGCACCCAGGCAAGTACAGCGTCGTAGGGGTAGGTAGCGCCATCGACATTACCAGCAGTTACCTGGGTATCCGTATCGCTGACGATGGTCTGGGTTTTCAGTTCGGTGCACTCGGGGCACTCGCCGCAGCCGGGTATATCCTCGTGGACACACTCCCCATCAATACAGCTATCGATGGTGCAGGGGTCTTGGTCATCGCAGTCCATAGGTGTGTTGACGCACACTCCAGCGACGCAGCTATCATCGGTACAGGGGTCTTGGTCGTTGCAGGAGGTACAGCCGGTCTGCAGCTCCCGGGTCGTAGTGGTAGCAGACCCCACGCACTCGCCAGCCTCGCAGGTGTATTCCCACCAGATCTGATGCTGGTAGGTACAGAAGCCGTCGCCCTCGCAGAGGTTATAGGTATCGCCGTCATTAACCCAGTCGTTTAGCAGAGTACAATTCTCACAGGTCTCACAGCCGCAGGAGGTATCGGTGCCTTCACAGATAGGCTCGCACTCACCGGTATTGGGGTTGCACTCTTCGCAGGCAGGGCATTCTATCGGCACACACTGCCCGATAGCGGGGTCAAATTCCTCACAGGGGCCGCAGACTATCACGGCGAACTTCTCGCAAATCGTAGCCGCGAAGTCGTCAGCGTTGGCGACCACCCGCACCCAGCCCGCAGTGGTGAATGGCGGTGCATAGTAGCCCGGCTGTGGGTAAACAATCGCATCTCTCAGCCAGGCGCTGGCGCCATCCGCGGTGCCAATGAACTCGGCGTCTATTTCATCCTGGTCGGTGGTCATCCCGAGCGTGGTGATGGCATCGTTCCGCGCCGCCACGGCGCTGGCTCTGGCCTGTGTCGTATTACACGAAGATACTCCGTAAGTATCGGTACAACACCGGTTAGGCTCGCCATCGGTAACTATGTTGATGGCTTGCTTGAGGCTGGCATTAAAGCAAGGTGACGCGGCTAGTGTGTCCGTAGCCTTATAGATGCCGCAGGCCAGGGGGGTATACCCGCCCGCCTGGTCAATATCTCGTATATCGTCCGCCACATCGGAGGCATTGCTCGCAGTGATAACCACAGGGCCGACTTCAAGCCGCGCCCCACCGCTTATGTTAGCAGCGAACTGGATAACGGTCAGTTCCACCGTGCCGTTGTGGGGAACGCATCCGGAGTTTTCAACGGCGGCAGCCAGCCCATTTTTCATAATAGTCCAAGAGCCGGAGCCGATGCTTCCGGACCCGTCCAGAATCATGGCTAGCTGGACCTGCAGGTTAGCGCATGTGCAGTCGGAGTCGTCGCTGTCGGTATAGCCATCGCAGTCGTTATCAATACCGTCGTCGCATATCTCGGTGGCACCGGGGTTGATGAGACGGTTAGTGTCGTCGCAGTCTTCGCCCTGCGTGGCATAGGGGTAAGCTGGTGGACTGGCTAGACATTCGGGGGCACCTGTGCCGTAGGTATCACCGTCATCGTCGTGGTAGTAGTTGGTGCAAGTGGTATAGTAAACCCTTACCGGCACCCAGTCCAGTCGAATACTAGCGTTATTTGCCGTGGCAGTCAGCCGGACTCTAAAGTGATTGACTATCTCGTCGCGAGTCCAGGAGTGCCCCCAGTCGTCTGAGGCGCCACCGCAATAACGACTTTCTTCGGAAGTAGTTAAGCCTCCTGTTCCGTATCCCGTTGTAGTCCAACTCGAGCCAATGCCGTCGTTCCAAGAAAGCTCGACGGCAAGCGAGCCTGAATGGCTACCACTTCCAGAGTTATTACGCCAAGCGTCCATCCTGACCTCTATGCCGTTAATGGTAGCTCCGGAGGGGATGGAGGAGAAGTCGTAGCCGTAATACTGGTTTTGCTCCCCGTTGGATGCCGTCGCATACCCACTGGACCCACCGCCGTCGGCGTAGGCTCTATTAGCATGACTGAAAGAACCTGACTCGGCTGAGGGGCTCACCCAGTTGGTGTCAGCCGCCAGCGCTGGTGTTGAGGTAGTGGTAGGCAACAGCATCATTGCCAGCATCATAATACTGAATATGGAAAATATTATCCGTTTCATTTCCTATGCTCCTGAAAAGAAATAATCAATCACAATTTACCCCAGCCCAGTACTAGGTAAATAGTAATAGGTAAATAGTACTCAGTAAATAGTACTGTATCAAATGACAGTTGTCAAGCCTACTTATCCTATCTTTTCCCTACTTCTAGCTACACAAGTCTTTGGTCAATGGGAGAAAAAAGTACCAAAAGTACCATGACATTAGTCACATTACCAATTGACTGTCCATTCTGCAACTATCTAGCTATTCCTGAGAGGCTGAAGCTGTGATAGATATAATGATAGATGAGGACATTAAAGTTCACCTTTCCCATATTTATTATCGTCAGCCTCCTCTCAGTCTCAATGGGAATCGCTGGAGATACTTTAGCGACCAGCAGTGACATTGGGAATCAAATCCCGGTGGCGCAAGCCAGAGTGCCTACTGCCAATGGTAGTAGCCTTACCGATTCAGCACTACCTGCCCAATTTGAAGCATTAATCCCAAATGACCCGTATGTGGGGAGACAGTGGGCGCTGAGCCAAATTCAGATACAGGAGTTGTGGCAATCTGCCAACGGAGGCTCGGAGATACTGGTGGCAATCCTTGATACCGGCATTGACCAGGACCATGAAGACCTTGACGGCAAGGTGGTAGTTGAGGCTAATTTTACTGATAGCCCTACTCTGGGTGACACTTATGGACATGGCACTCATATAGCCGGGATTATCGCTGCTTACAGTAACAATGGCGTGGGTATTGCCGGTGTGGCACCGGAGAGTCGGCTAATGAATGTCAAGGTGGCTGATGATACTGGTGGGTGTCAGGCATCAACGGTAGCCAGGGGCATCATCTGGGCGGTCAATAACGGAGCCAGTGTTATCAATGTGAGCATTGAGTTTAAGGAACCTTCATCGGAGCTGGAGGACGCCGTAAATTATGCCTGGAGCCGGGGAGTAGTAATTATAGCCGCCGCCGGTAATGAAGGTAACGAGTCGCCAGTTTACCCGGCTTGTTATGAAAATTGCATTGCCGTGGCGGCTATCAGACAAGATGATACCCTAGCGCCGCTATCAAACTATGGTGACTGGATAGATGTGGCTGCCCCCGGGTTCAATATCTACTCCACTTTGCCCGATAATAGCTATGGGTATAAGAGTGGCACTTCCTTTGCCAGCGCCTATGTCAGCGGACTGGCAGCACTGTTGTTCAGTATGGTGACTGATACCAATGGTGATGGCAAGCTCAATGACGAGGTTCGGGCAGCGATTGAGAATAGCTGCCAACAGATTGATATCAACAGCACGGGTTGAGGGCGAATAGGCGCCACTACATCAGCCCAGATTGTTTGCATCCCCCTCAAAATATCCACGTTATGATTTCATCAGAACGTCATTTGGTGCAATTTTTCGTGAGCTAGATAGCCCAGGGGCATAGCCAGCAGCATAATCGATATGGTACCCCCATAATTGACGTCGTACTTTCCGAAATAGTCGCTGCTTGGCAAGGTAAAGTTAAGATAAGATAAGACATCTTGACATCCGCCTTTCGTACTATTATTGTTTAGTGTGTGGGGGTACCTGATATAGTACATTAAGGGGGTGAACGTAAGCGAGATGCCAGCTACGCTGTTCATAACCTTAAACGTTCTGGATGCTTTTTTAACCAAGTCGGCTTTGGCAGTGGGAGCAATGGAGCTTAATCCCGTAATGTCAACCATTGGCAGCAGTATGATAGTAAAGGGAGCAATGGCTATGGCATTGGTCTTTCTCCTTTATTGCTTTGGGAAGGAAAGGACCTTGTGGCCGTTGAACCTGTTGCTGTTTGGCGTTGTTTTGTGGAACTTAGCCGTTTATTGGGTAGTAGCCTAGTAACCTCCGTCCCGCTCCGTTATGTTGCGATTGGCGCATAGTCACTGGCCCTCATTTAATACTAGCAATTATGTCTTGCCGACTGGTCATGGCGGCAACCGTGTTTAGAAAATCCCTGAGTGAAACGTTTTGCTCTCTCAGCTCTCTTAGCTCAACCCCGATGGGGCTAATGGAGGTTGGACTGTCAGCATAAGCCCCGTGGAAGGCAAAATAGGCTTGGTTTAGCTTTCTGATGTAATAGCCCATTGAGACCAGATATTGCCGTTTCTGTTCCATAAATTCCTCAGCCTGCTCAATTTCTCCCTGGGCTAAGTATTCATCAACTGCCCTTCTTATTTCTCTCATCTCTCGGTTAAAGTCAAATCCCGACTCCTGTTCCTGCTGGGCACTATTTCCATAGTCTGGATAGTATTTTTCGCAGACGATGGCGCCAATTTCATCGCTGACTATGCCGGCGAGGGTTTCATTCATGGTGGCAATTTCATAGTTTCTGGATATGCCGAGTAAGTCCAGAATGTATAGAAAGCCTAATGGCTTGAAAGCCAGGTATTGGTGCAGCCATTCCTCAACAGCGGCGTTGATGGTAAACTGCAGACCGGCGCTGTTGGTGACAAGGGTGGGGTATGTTGCCCCGGCGCCCCCAATCCCCACCACCAGTGAGGAGACACCCATCCCGTCTACCTGTTCTTCAATGCTCTCCATTTCCTCCAGGGTAAGGTCCTGTTTAAGGACTATCTCCCTTATGCTATCTATCCGGTCTCGGGGAGAAATCACCAGCAGGTAAGGCAGCTTCTCCAATCTGAAATTTAGTGGCGGGAAGTTAACCTTTAGCCTTATATATTTATCTACCGGATGGAAGATACCCTGCTCAGCTAGAACTTCTTTTATCTGGCAGGCTATTATCCTCTCCACTTTGTCGGCTAAAGCCGTTCTTTGCTCTAGTAGCCTGTTTAATTCAACTTCGAGCTCGGCAATGTCGCTTGCCTCATCGGCGGCTATCTCCGATTCCAGGCTTTTTATCTGCTCGACCAGGGAGAAATACTCTATCACCGTATCCGTTTGGTCAGCGCTTACTTCATTGTCACCGGAAAGCCATTGTCCGACTTCATGGGGTATAGCCTCAAGCTCCCATTTCACGAAATTGAAGCGATATGGCTTCACAATGGAGCTGAGGGAGCTATCAAAATCTGGGGCTGAAGAACAGCTCCCGATGAGCAAACAGAGCGACAGCAGGCTTATAACGATAAATTTTAGTCTCAACTCAGTTTTGCCTTTGCCTGGTTTACTATTTGGGACAGGACCGGGCCGGTCTTTTCATGGATTACAATATCAGCATAGTGGTCATGAGGCGTTGGCGTCAGGTTAATGATAACCAACTTGGCGCCATTGTCCTTGGCGATTAGCGGCATCTGGGCGGCGGGGTAGACTACCAGTGATGAGCCGGCTGACAAAAACAGGTCGCAGGCTGAAGCCACGACCTCTGCCTGGCGGGTTTCTCGCTCGGGCATTGGCTGACCAAAGGCAACAGTAGCTGGCTTCATGATTCCGCCGCAGCCATCACACCGTGGCACCTTTATTCCGGCATCAAGCCTGGCCTGGATTTGCTCCCTGGGGTATCTTCGCCCACATTCAAGGCAAATAACCCACTTCAGTGTGCCATGCAGCTCGATAACCTTTTCATCGGGAACCCCGGATTTTTGATGTAAACTATCGATATTCTGGGTAATTACGCAATCTAGTTTGCCCAGGCGATGGAGTTCAGCGATGGCATAGTGGCCGGGGTTAGGCTCGGCAGCCGCTATCTCTGGCCAGAGCGATTTGGAGAATTCCCAGTACTTCTTCCTTCCTGCCTCGCTAGCCATAAAAGTCTGGTAGTTAAGCTCGCTGGGGTCAAACCTGTCCCAGATTCCTCCCGGGCTGCGGAAATCAGAAATACCAGATTCAGTGCTGATGCCAGCCCCGGTAAAGACCACCAGCTTTTTTGATTGAACAACCATATCTGAGACGGAATCAATTTGGTTCACTTATAACCTCCGTAGTTGTTTAAGTAAATCTTTCTTTCCCCTTCCGCCCTTTGAGGCTTTTGTCCTCCACCCCTCCCCGTTTTAACCTGTCTCTTTCTTCCCACCTACCCGCCCCGTAGGGGAACAACCCTTCGCCACTTCGCTATCAAACATTTCAATGCTATAATAATCCTATTATACCCAGATGTTAAGTGTTAGCTAGAAAGGCGATATGAAGGATTATTACCAGACCCTGGGCGTTTCCGAGAGTGCCAGCCAGGAAGATATAAAGAGAGCCTTCAGGAAACTTGCTTTCAAGCATCATCCCGATACCAATCCCGGCAATGAAGAGCAGTCTGCGGAGCGGTTTAAGGAGATAAATGAGGCTTATGGGGTGCTTGGTGACGCCAGCAGAAGGCAGCAGTATGATTTTGCCCGCAAGGGGCAGTTTGCCGGCGTTGGTTATGATACCGGCTATTCCCAGCAGGATATTTTCCGCGACATCTTCTCCAACCGGGCTATGTTTGACGAGATGAGTCGGATGTTCGCTCAAGCCGGGCTTAGGTTTGACCCCGAGTTTCTTAATAGGGTGTTTTTTGAGGGTAGGGGCGTCATGTTTCAATTCTACGCCACTCCCGGAGGGGCAGGTCAGGGAACCTATCAGCAGGGCTATCCATATACCAGAGTCTCCACTTATAAGCCAGGCTGGGTGGAAAGGCTATTTTCTAAGATGGCGGCTAAGGTGGGGAAGTTTGCCCTGCGCAAGCTCCTTGGTTTTGAGTTTGAGCCTCCACAGGAGCTTGACCAGCATATTGAGCTTGAGATTTCTCTAGCTGAGGCTGCCAGTGGAGGCGAAAAACAGGTTACCTATAAAAGAGGCGGGCGGAAAAAGAAGTTGATGGTTAAAATACCGCCGGAGGTTAAGCCGGGGACTAAAATCAGGCTCAGGGGTATGGGCACCAAGAAAGGTAAAAAATCCGGCGATCTCTATCTCCATGTAAAGGTTAAGGACTAGCCCACAGGTTTATAATTATCTTAATCGGACTTATTCCTCAGACAGTATTGACAGGTTACTCATTCGGTGCCAAAATAGGTTGTAATACTATATAGTAGGATAACAACATATTATGAAAAGAGAGTATATTGAGCAATTGACGAAGGGAATTACCGAACCGGTGCTCCTTTACTTGATTAATGAGGTGCCAACGTATGGCTATAACATCATTAAGGAGCTGGAGAAAAGGACTACCGGTTATTTCAAGCTCAAAGGGGGGACCATCTACCCTGCACTCCGGCGATTAGAAACCAAAGGGCTGGTAAAAAGTAGACGGCAGCGGACTACCGAACGTCAGGCAAGAAAGTATTACCAGATAACAGAGAAGGGGCAGCAGTTTTTGGCTAACAGGCTAGCTGAGTGGAAAGACTTTTCTATGGCGGTAAGTATGCTTATGGGAATAAGCAATACTGGCAGAACTGTGTCTTCTAACTCAGCTTAGAATCTACTTCTACTAAATTATTCTGGAGGTGACGGCCATGGCTAAGGTAGGCGTTGTTGCTGATACGGCGGCTTCTATCCCCGAAGACTTGATTCAGGAATACGAAATCAACATGATCCCTTTGCTGTCTGTTTTTCCCGATAAGACCTACCGGGACCGGGTCGACATTAAAGAGGCGTCGCAACTCTTTGCGTTAATCGATAAGGCGGATAAGTTCCCCACCTCTTCCGCACCGCCGCCGACCGATTACCTCAGCTTCTACCGTGAGCTGAGCCAGAAGAAGGTGGATAATATTCTCTGCGTAACGGTATCATCAGAGATGAGCATGTGCCTTAAGTCAGCCACCATGGCTAAGGAAATGGCTCAAAGCGAACTGCCTGATGTCAATATTGAGATATTTGACTCCAGGACGACAATGGGTGGTTTTGGTCTGATAGTGCTGGCGGCGGCCAGAGCTGCCGCCGAGGGCAAGGATATGAACCAGGTTATCAAAGCCGCCAGCGAGGTCAGGGACAAGGTGAACTGTTTAGTCCTCTTCGATACGCTTTCCTATCTGGCCAAGAGCGGTCGTGTGGGGCGGGGGAGGGCTTTGATGGGCAATATACTGAGCATAAAGCCCATTGTTGAGGTGCCGCCCTCGACGGGGGTGGTGGAACCGGTAACCAGGATCAGAACCAGGCCCAAGGCGATAAAGCACCTTTTGGAAATAGCCCGGCGGAGGTCGAAGCCCGGTGACAAAATGCATTTCTTGGTTGAGCATACCGTTTCGGCTGGCGAGGCCGAGAAGCTAAGCCAGATGCTCGGCGAGGAGTTTGATTGCGCCGAGGTCCTCATCTGTGATACCCAGCCCGTGGCGGCGCTGATTACCGGCCCTAAGAATATCATGCTGAGCTTCTACAGCGATTAGCGTTTAGCCTATATCTCCGCCTCGTCGGTGGCGGCATCGAGCAGCAGACTACCGAGCGTCAGGCAAGGAAATATTACCAGTAAATTATTCTGGAGGTAGCACCAAGATGGGTAAGGTAGGTGTCGTTATCGATAGCGGGGTTAGTATTCCTGAAGAACTAATAGATGAATATGAGATTGAAGTAGTTCCTCTAGTGGCTGTGTTTGGAGACAAATTTTACCGTGACAGAATAGATTTGAAGACACCAAGCGAACTTTTCCAGTTAATTAATAAATCAGATAAGTTCCCCACCACATCAGCCCCGTCTCCGACTGACTATCTTGAGAGGTTTCGCCGCCTGAGCAAGAAGGTAGATGGTATTTTTTACGTTGCTATGTCATCAAAGTTAAGTGTGAGTTTTAACTCAGCAACCATGGCTAAGGAAATGGCTGAAAATGAACTGACTGATGTTAATATAGAGGTGTTTGACTCTATGACCACGGTGGGGGCAGCGGGGTTTGTGGCCTTGGCAGCAGCTCGAGCTGGGGCTTCAGGTCAGGATATGGCTCAGGTAGTTGAAGTAGCCAAAGAGGTACGGTCAAAGGTTACTATGATTTTCGTAATGGATACCCTTTCCTACCTGGCAAAAAGCGGTCGCATTGGCAAGGCAGCGGCCTTGATGGGCAATATGCTGAGTATAAAGCCCATTGTTGAAATTCCTACTTCCAGTGGGCGTGTGGAACCTGTAACCAGGGTCAGAACTAAATCAAAAGCAGTAAAGCATCTATTGGAAATAGTGAAACAGAGGGTGGGAACAGAAAACCCAATACATATTATGGTTGAGCATACAGCTGTTCCGGAGGAAGCAGAAAAACTTAAGGAATTGGTCTCAGCCCAGTTTAATTGTGCTGAGCTTCTCTTATGCGAATTTAACCCTACAGGAGCAGTAACTATCGGTCCTGGTAATCTGGGGCTGAGCTTTTATAGAGATTGATACCGTTTAGACTATATCTCCGCCTCATTCTGACTGGCATCGAGCAGAGAATATTTTACCTCGCCGCCGCAGAACTCTTTGACTAAATCAGCCAGTTCCCCGGTTATGGCTCTGGCTTTGTCTTTTGACACCGGTGGCAGACAATCTACATTTATTGCCACATTGGTTGTGTCTGGGGTCAGCTTGGTCTGGTCGCCCTGTCTCCAGTTCCAGCGCCGGCACATTACCTTGGAATTATCAACATAAATCACCTCGCCCGGTGGCGGATACTCAATTGCGTCCGAATTCAGCGGAGTAAAAGGCTCATTGCCTTTAGCCAGGGTAAGACGCAGGTCACCATCAGCCGAATCCAGGTCATCACCGCCACTGGGCACCATATGCTTGAGGGAAAAGTAGTTAAATAGGGCTACCAGCGTATTAATATAGGAAAGCTGGTCACCCCGCCGGGCGCGCCTGCCCAGCGACTCAATTGAGGAATAAAACTTATTGGGGTTGGTGCCAAAATCGGAATAAGCCTGCCGCCAACTGGCTATCTGGGGGTGGTTTTTAATATCCTGCAGGGACTCGTCCTGGGTGGCGGTAGCTTCAGCCTTTCTTAATAGTTCAACCAGTCGTTTATTCTCGCTGCCGTTATTGACGCCCCTGGCAATAACCACCCCCCGAATATATTGGGGGAACTTGGCTAATACTTCCGGTGATACTATGTCTTTCATCTTATCTTCCTATGTCATTCTGGCTGTAGCTCTGGCTAGCTCCCAGGCATATTCATAGAGGTGTAGCCCTTTGCTCATGGCGAGGAGCTCGCCATCATCAACCCCTATCTCTCCGGCCATATATTCTTTCAGAAGCTGAATGGCAGCCAGGTTTGACGGGAAGCCAGCCCATAAGTCCCACGACCGGAAATAGACGATAAACTTTAGCTTACCATTGCGGATTCTGGTATCTATGGCTCTCAAACACGGGGGGTCGGGTAAGGAAATAGACTCTTTATCGCCAACTGCCATAAAAGCCTGATTGGTATGGTAGCCGTCCTGCTTATACATTTCAATTACTTTGGGTATCTGTTCCTCCAGATATTGGCCGTAGGTATATTGCTCGCCTTCGCCTTTATGGGCGGTCATAAGATAGGGAAGATAGCTTTCCACATATTCCATGGAGGTGGGGGGTGGCACGCCCTGGGGTACATCTGGAATCAGGGGTCTTGTCCCTGGATTACTGACCTGGACTACCACCAAGTCCAGTTCCTTGCGACGCTGACCGGCATAGCTCCCGCGGTCAATCTTATACTCATATCCCTCGGTTAAGGTCTTGCGCAGGCAGAGAAACCACGCCTCGGAAAGGTCTCTGGCTTCAATTACTGAAATATTCACCCCAAAATCCTTTTCTAGTCGCCTTTCTTCATCTCTTCCAGCTCTTTATTTAACTCCTTTAGCTCGGCTTCCAGTTCCTCTTTATACTCCTCAAGCATACGGGTGTATTCTTCTCGGCGGGGGAAATGACCGAATCTAAACCAGAAACCGAAGGGAGGAAAGCCGGGGCCAAACCGGTGCCAGTGTCTATACATCATTACCTCCGTATTTTGGTCAACTATAAAGCCCGGGTAAACTCGGGGCGGAGCCGGGACATATCCTTTGTCGCCAGAACATCGTCTATGAGCTTGAGCACTTCTGCCTTTTGCTGGGGCAATCGTGCCTTAATCGGCAGGTAGTTTGAGGCGTGATTGGCGGTGAAGAAGCAATTGGTAAAGCTGGAGTTTTGTATTATCAACCTCAGCTCCTCCAACGACTGAAACGGCGATATGAGCGTAAATTTACCTTTTTCCCAGTCCCTGTGCAGGGGGGTGCCGGGGACAAGCAGTATAGTGAGGGCACCGGCAAAATCGGGGTCAATATCGGAGAGTATCTGGGCGGTCTTTAGGGCGTGATTCTGGCTGTCTTCAATACCACCCAGCCCCAGTATTACCGTAACCGAAAGGGTAATTCCAGCCTGTTTTATCTTTCTCCCGGCTTCAACTATCTGGTCGTAGCTAGCCCCTTTGTCAATCTTTTTAATCAGTTCCTCATCTCCGGTCTCCACGCCCATATAGGCAATCTTAAGCCCTAGCCGGTTTAATTCTTTGAGTTCATCAATACTCTTTATCAGGGCAGCCTGGGGGGTGGCATAGGTGCCAATTCTATCCAGGTGGGGGAACTTCTTATTCAGGTATTTCAGCACCTCTACCAGTCTACGTTGAGGAGCAATCAGGGCATCTCCGTCTTCCAGGAATACCCGCCTCAGGCTCCAGCTATAATGCTGAGCCACCTTGTCAATATACCGCTTGATATCTTCCAGGGGCCTTATCCTGAACTTGACTCCCATGTAGGTGCCGCAGAAGGCGCACTTATTATGAGAACAGCCAATGGTTACCGGAAGCAAAAAGCTATTAGCCTCGCTGGGGGGTCTTATTATCGCTCGCTCATAATACATATAACAATGCTCCTATCTTTCGGTGGCTTTGGCTCACTATCGCCCCTTTTTGAAGATGGTGAAAAATCTGTCTTCATACTCCTCAAACAGACCCCAGTGGTCGAGCTCCTTTTTTAGCTCGCTGGGGTCAAGTTCACCTCTGGCGACCTTATTAAAAAGCTCCTCAATCCTCACCCTGGCGTCAGCCGGAACGCCACTGGAGTCTATATCTAAGAGTCCTCTGGTCTCCATTTGCAACAGGTTATCGGGCAGAGAGCTTCTGGTCATTTCGTAGATAAACTTCATCAGTGATACATCCCAAAGCTCATCCTGTCCTCTGATGATAGAGGCCAGCGGGTCGCCGCGCTTATCAATGTCATCATTTAATTTATCTACTACGGCTAGTAGACTGTCAGACACAATGGTAAGCTCCTTAGGCTCATTCTTGTAGGTGTAGAACAGTCCCGGAGCGTTGGAACCGTAGGTCCTGATTAGCATATCAAAGTATTTTTTAGCCTCCGAGCTAAAGCCTTCAAGCCGGGAGAGGTAATAAGGGGTTACAATCTTGGGTCTCTCGGCAATCACCCTGCCTTCTCTAATCACGGTTTCGGCGGCGCTCTTTACCAGCTCGGAGTAAGCCGGCTCCGTGACCAGGTAGTAGTATACGTTGGTGGTGCCGAAGGTAGCCAGGCTCCGCTTGGGCGGCCTTAATATCTCGGTTTGCCTGACGGCTTCTCTAATCCTTTCGTCATCAATATCCATCGGATTGCCCTTTACACTAAGTATTAGTTCAGGCTATTGCTAATAACTCCTGCTTATATTCGTTTAGAAGCACGAAGTATTGCGAGTCCAGGTGGACCAGTAGCTTGCGCCATTCTTCCTGGAACTGCGGTTGTCTTTCTATATCTATGTTTAGTCCCACCACCGAGCCTAACTGCTGCTGGACTGCCTGCTGGACTTTGGCGGTAAACTCAGCCTTTAATTGCTCATAAGCCTGCCTTCTCTGTTGCTCGCCCTGCTCTGTATAGTGGTTGAAGAGGCTTCTCATCTTGCTATAGATATTTTCCACGCCTACTTTGTCTTTTTTGAGGGCTTTCAAACCCTCCATCGCCTTTTTATTATTTTTCCGGGCGAGGTCGCTCTTGGGCAGGTTGATATTCCTGAGCAGGATATCGGCGGCTCCCTCTTTGATGTAGCTGATTATACTCTGGTCAAAATTGCCCAGTTCGGCGACCAGATTCAGGTTTTGCTTCAGATATTTGGCGGCCAGTTTTTCCCCTTCAGGGACATGTTTCCACCTCAGGCGCTCCTCATCGGTGGCTTCGCCTATTTTTTCTGCCTTTTCCAAGGCTATCTCACGAGCGCTCTTTATATCACCCATCCGAGTTCTCTAACTGCCATTCTTACCTATATTATACTAGATAGCCGAAAAAGGCTCAAAGTTTATTGCCTCAAACGATTGTGATATAATTTACTTTACCTCTTTAATAGCTGATACCTATGAAGAAAGACTTTGAAATCCTGGATCATACCGCCGACGTTGGCATTATCGCTTATGGTGCTGACCTGAGCCAGGCGTTTGCCAATGCGGCCAGGGGCTTGTTCAGCCTGATAACCGAGCTTGATGATGTGGAGGAGGTGCTCCATCGGGATATAGAGCTGACTGCCACCGATGAGGAAAGCCTGCTAGTGGAATGGCTGAATGAGCTGGTTTATCGATTTGACACTGAGGGCATTATTTTCAAGCGGTTTGATATTATCCAGCTAAATAGTACCCACCTTAAAGCCAGGGGCTACGGAGAAAAGGCAGATAGCTCAAAGCACAAGCTAAAAACAGGGGTCAAGGCAGCCACTTACCATATGCTGAAGGTGGACAAAAACGATGGCTGCCGGGTTCAGGTGTTATTTGATATTTAGTCGAGGCTAAAGCGGCTGAAAAAAGCAGAGATCAGTAGATACCAGATCAGCGTTGTCGAGAGGAAAACAATGAGTACTGAGTCTTATATACAGAGCCTATCAGTGTCTGACCCGCTAAGAGAGTCAACCATTCGTGCCATGCTTAAGGCATTACAGCTGCCGGAGGGCAGTCGGGGACTGGATGCCGGATGCGGAATCGGTCTTCAATGCCTGTTGTTAGCTAGGGAGGTGGGACTTAGTGGGCATGTCACCGGTCTTGATATATCTGCGGAGATGCTTGATTATGGCAGCGCGATTGTGAAGGAGGCTGGCCTGTCAGAACGGATTTCTTTTCAGGAAGGGGATGTAGCTAACCTTCCCTTTGAAGATAATGCCTTCGATTGGGTATGGAGCGCCGACTGCGTGGGGTACGGCCCCTGGGAACCTTTACCTTTATTGAAAGAGCTGGTGCGGGTGGTGAAGCCCGGCGGTATTGTGTCCATCGCTGCTTGGTCTTCTGAAGAGCTGCTTCCCGGATATCCTCGGTTGGAAGCCCGGCTGGGAGCAACATCAGCCGGCATTGCTCCTTTTGTACAGGGGAAGAAGCCGGAGTTGCACTTCCTACGTGCACTGGGCTGGTTTCACGAACTGGGGCTGAAGGAACCCAAGGGCAAAGTCTTTGCCGATAGTGTCTGTGCCCCCCTGAATGATGAAATACGCAATGCCCTGGTGGCTCTTTTTGATATGCGCTGGCCGGATGTAGCCGCTGAGTTGTCATCTGACGACCTGGCAGAATTCCGGCGTCTTTGCCTACCGGATTCACCGGATTTCATTTTAAATCTGCCAGATTATTACGCATTATTCACCTATACAATGTTCTGGGGTAAAACAACCGATTGAGTTAAAGCTGACCTAAAGTATATAATAGAGGCCTCCTCGCTATCTGAATAAAAGGACATGCCAGGGGAAAAGTAGTAAAAACCTTGTAGGGTCTAGAGGTGTAATGGACAATGGCAGCACCTTGGAAAGAAATACTAAACAAGATAGACGATTACCGCTGGGAGATACCGACCAGCTATAAGCAGGGCATGACGGTGCCCGGTCTAATCTTTACCAGCGAAGCTATGCTCAACCACATCTGGGAGGAGCAGGTTTTCCAGCAGGTGGCTAATGTGGCTTTTCTCCCTGGCATTGTCGACCACTCACTGGCGATGCCCGATATCCACTGGGGTTACGGCTTCCCTATAGGTGGGGTGGCGGCAACCAGGGTGAAGGATGGGGTGGTATCGCCCGGGGGCGTTGGTTTTGATATTAACTGCGGCGTCAGGCTGGTGAGGACCAACCTCACCGAGGAAGAGGTAAGACCCAAAATTGAGCAATTGGTTAACGAGCTTTTCATTAATATTCCATCAGGCGTGGGTTCGGAGGGCAAGATAAGGGCAAGCGAGAAAGAGCTGGTTGAGGTTATGGTGAAGGGTAGCCGTTGGGCAGTAGAGAAGGGCTACGGCCTGGCAGAGGATATTATAGTTACTGAGGAATCCGGCTGCATGAAGGGAGCTAGACCGGATAAGGTCAGCAGTAAGGCAAAAAAGCGGGGTATCCCGCAACTGGGGACATTGGGTTCTGGCAACCACTTTCTGGAAGTGGAGGTGGTGGATGAGCTCTATGACCGGGAGGCAGCCAAGGCTATGGGCATTGAGGACTTGGGGCAGGTGCTTATCTTGATACATACCGGTTCCAGAGGCTTTGGCCACCAGATTTGTACTGACTATGTAGGGCTATTGGGGGAGGCGGTAAAAAGATACGGCATCAGCCTGCCCGACCGTCAGCTTGCCTGTGCCCCGATAAATTCGCCGGAGGGGCAGGATTACCTGGCAGCGATGGCATGCGCCGCTAACTATGCCTGGACCAACCGGCAGTTCATCCTGCACTGGACGAGAGAGACTTTCATTAAGGTCTTCGGCAAAAGCCAGGAGGAACTGGGCATGAGGCAGATTTACGATGTCTGCCATAACATCGCTAAGATGGAGGAATATACCATTGATGGCAAGAAACAGACGCTTTGTGTTCACCGCAAGGGGGCAACCAGGGCTTTCCCCGCTGGACATCCCGATATCCCTGATGTCTATCGGGATATAGGGCAGCCGGTTCTCATTCCCGGGGATATGGGGCGCTGTTCCTATGTCGCCCTGGGCACAGAGACAGCTATGAAGGAGACCTTTGGTTCCACCTGCCATGGTGCCGGCAGGACCCAGTCACGGGCAGCCGCCAAGCGCAGCCAGCGTGGGGCTGATGTTGCCCGGGCACTGGCAGCCAGAGGAATTACAGTTAAGGCAGGTAGTATGGCTTCACTGGCTGAAGAGGCGTCTGAAGCCTACAAGGACGTAAGTGAGGTGGTTGACATAACTCATAAAGCAGGCATCTCACGTAAGGTGGCAAAGGCAAAACCTATAGGTGTAATTAAAGGATAGAACAATGTATTTCAAAAATGTTGTTGACGCTTTGGGGCACACCCCGCTAGTTGAACTGGGTCAGATGAGTCCCAATAAAAAGGTGAAAATCCTGGCTAAGCTGGAGGGGCAAAACCCTGGGGGGAGTGCCAGCCTCAAGGACAGGGTGGCCAAATATATGATAGAAAAGGCTGAGCAGAGCGGAGAGCTAACCAGGGGCAAGACTATTATTGAAGCCACCAGTGGCAATACCGGCATAGCTCTAGCCTGGCTGGGGCGTAAGAAGGGTTACAAAGTCACCATCGTTATGCCCGATAGTATGAGCCGGGAGAGGCAACAACTGCTCAGAGTTCATGGCGCTGAGCTTATCCTTACCAAAGGGGCTTTGGGGATGGGGGCGGCTATTGGCAGGGCAAGGGAAATGGCGGCTAAAGACAAGAAATACTTTATGCCCGACCAGTTTTCCAATCCAGCTAATCCCTTGGCTCACTATGAGACTACCGCCGTCGAGATAATAAACGATTTCCCCTATGATAGGATTGATGTTCTGATTGCCGGCATTGGCACCGGAGGGACTATAGTTGGCATCGCTCAGCGGCTAAAGGAGAAGTATCCCCATATCAGGGCAATCGGCGTCGAGCCACCCCCTGGTGATGACATCCAGGGCTTAAAATGCCTGGGAGAGGGGCTACCACCTTTTTGGGATTCAGCCCTTATCACTGATAAGGCTAGGGTTACCAGCCAGCAGGCGGAGGGGGTAACAAGGCAGCTTCTGGAAAAGGAAGGCATTTTTGCTGGCTTATCTTCAGGAGCGGTAGTCCACCAGGCCATTAAGGTTGCCGGTGATATGGACAAGGGCAATATAGTGGCGGTGCTAGCTGATGCAGGGTGGAAATATCTAAGCCTGGACTTCTGGACTAAGACCTAGTAGATATGACTAGCAGTCAAATTCATCTGCCGCCGCCGTCTCAAAAGGGTAGCCTCTGGCTAGAGGAGGCTATCGCCAAAAGAAGGTCAGTAAGAGATTTTGCCCCTAAAGCTCTCTCACAGTTACAGTTGTCGCAAATATTGTGGGCAGCTCAGGGTATCAGCAATACCAGGGGGAGATACAGGACTGTTCCTAGCGCCGGGGCTACCTATCCACTGGAGATTTTTGTTGTTTGTGGCCGGAATGGCGTTGAAGACATAGCTGAAGGCATATATCGCTACCAGCTAGATAGCCATTCCCTGGTTTTGCGCCGTAGCGGGGACGTTAGATTGGAGTTAGCCAGAGCAGCACTAGACCAGGAAAGTATTTATGAAGCCCCTGTGAATATAGTCATTTGCGCTGTGTATAGTCGGACGCTTCCGCGCTATGGTGAGAGGGGGGAGAGGTATGTTCACATGGAGGTGGGGCATGCCGGACAGAATATTTATCTTCAGGCTACGGCTCTGGGTCTGGCGACGGTAGCCATTGGCGCCTTTGATGATGAGGGGGTGGGGAAAGTGCTGGGGCTGGATGAGGAATACAAACCTCTATCTTTAGTGGAGCCTTTATACATTATGCCGGTGGGTAGTCCAGTTTGAAATTAGCCACTGGGTGATAAAATCGCTTAATACTCTAGGCTTCTTCAGCTTCCGGAGGCAGCTTGATAGAAACCGGTTGATTATAGTTATACACCAGCATAGTCATGGCTGAATCAATGCTCATTTCCCCTTCTTCCACCTCCATCGCCTCAGCGGTTAGCTCTATCGCCATATCTATCTCTACCTTGGTCAAGAAATATGTGTCCTTGGCGATCCACTGTTTCACGGAGAAGCTGTAGGACGCTTTATCAAGAATTTCTTCAGTAAGCACAGGCCATCCTATTTCTCCTCCAAAACCTAGTGTTGCTTGCTGCATAACTGTTTCCCAGAGTTGCGCCATATCCAGGGTGACCCGAAGCACATAACAGTCTACGCCTTTTATCTTCTCGCTGCCGATGACCTCGACCTCGGCTGTTTCAAGGAGTTCTACCTGAGGCCCAGCCAGGCTCAGTACTTTGATTACTTCCTCCCAATCTGCCTCTGAAATCTCCTCCTTCTCCCACACGGGGTCCGTTCCCGGGGCATCCATCATTGCGTATCCCATGTTATCAATGAGATACGCCTCTATTGCCATCTCCATTTCGTCTTCTTCGGGCAGCGCCATGTTTATAGCCATGTTCAGCCTTATCTGTTTGTTGTCAAGGTCCAGCGCACCACTAGAGACTATCCCCATAGTCATTTCAAATACTTCGCCCTCAGCCTCGCCAGCCATGTCCAGAGTTGTATCCATTTCGAATTCGTAGGCTCTTATGTCATCCAGTGCTTGAGTTGCACCGTCGACTATATCCTGCGCTAGGGGTAATTCTGTCCCCTCCCCACATGCGGTGAGGGGGAGAACCATAACTAGTGCCAGGGACATAGTCAGAATTTTCCACCCCATTTTTACCCTCCTATTCTTATTGGCTTTTTATTTTAGCAGCTGATATCTCCAGCTATCAGCTGGGTAGTCCAGTTTGAGATTAACCCTGGTTACCAAGTTAAGAAAGTTGCGCCTACCGCTATAACCATAATTATCCAAACTATGAACCATACTCCCAGGCTGATAAGCATCATTCTCCACCATAAACTCCAGGCTAAGCGCCAGGTTACTTTAATCTCGTTCATTCTTATTTTCCCCCCTTTTGTTTTAATAGCCAGTATTCTAGGCTATCGGCTAAAGCCAGCCAGCTAGCCTCAATGATATTAGTTGAGCTGCCGACAGTTCGCCACTCCTCAACCCCATCGGTGGACTCAATAAGCACCCGGACCTGAGCGCTGGTGCCAACGCTTTCTTCCAGGATGCGGACTTTGTAGTCAACTAATCTAACTGCAGCTATGCTGGGATAAAACTGAAGTAGTGCCTTGCGTAGTGCCTGGTCCAGGGCGTTGACCGGACCGTTACCCTCAGCCACGGTATGCATTACCTCAGTGCCCACCCTTACCTTGACCATCGCCTCGGATAACATCTCCTCCAGGCTTTTCTGGCTGGGTAGGCGCCTCCTCCTCTCCACCACTACTATAAAGTCAACCAGTTCAAAGGGGGGCTGGTAACCCGGTTTAGCCCGGTGAACCAATAGCTCGAAGGATGCCTCGGCATTCTCATACTGGAAGCCACGGCTCTCCAGTAACTTGACCTGCTCCAACAGCTTTTGTGCCTCTTTGCCTTTTAGGGGTAGAACTACCCCTAGTTCCTTTGCCTTGTATATGATGTTTCCCTTGCCCGCCAGCTCAGATACCAGCACCTTTGGCTTATTGCCTACCAGGTCAGGGTCTATGTGCTGATAGCTCTCCTCCCACTTGGCTAATCCGGAAACATGAAGCCCAGCCTTATGGCTAAAGGCGCTGGGTCCAACATAGGGGGCGAAGGCATCGGGGATTAGATTAGCTACCTCACTTACATAGTGTGATACCTCGGTCAATTTAGTTAGCTGCTCATCGGTAACGCAATCAATACCCATCTTGAGTTTTAGCGCCGGGATAATAGAGCAGAGGTTGGCGTTGCCACATCGTTCGCCATAGCCATTGATGGTGCCCTGAACCTGGGTGACCCCGGCATTGACTGCCGCCAGGCTATTGGCTACCGCCAGCTCAGCATCATTGTGGGCATGGATGCCCAGCGGCACTTTGGTCTGCTTTTTAACGGCAGTAATAGCTGTTGTTATCTCCTGGGACATAGTGCCGCCGTTGGTATCGCACAGCACCACGGCATCAGCCCCAGCCTGGGCAGCCACCTCCACCACCCGCAGACTGTAGCTGGGGTTAGTCTTAAAGCCATCAAAGAAGTGCTCGGCATCAAAGAAGACGGTAAGCCCTTTACTTTTAAGGAATCTTATGGAGTCGGCAATCATGCTCAGGTTTTCCTCCAGGGTGGTTTCCAGTACCTGGGCGACCTGCAACTCTGAGCTCTTGCCGACGATAGTAGCCACCTTTACCCCGGCGTTGGTCAGAGCCAGGAGGTTAGCATCTTTATCGGCTTTAGCTTTGGGGCGTCGAGTGCTGCCAAAGGCAGCCAGCCTGGAGTTGGAGAGATTAAGGCTTTTAGCCTTCTTAAAAAACTCAATATCCTTGGGATTGGAGCCGGGCCAGCCGCCTTCGATGAAGTGGACGCCAAGCTCATCAAGCTTGCGGGCGATGTTTAGCTTATCAACCACGGAGAAGGAAATGCCCTCACTCTGTGCTCCATCCCGAAGCGTGGTATCATAGAGTTTAACCTGAGACAATTTCTAGCCTCTCACCTTCTCGGCAATTAAATCTCCCATCTGCTTTGTGCCTACCTTTGTTTTGCCTTCACCCATTATATCATAGGTGCGGTAGCTTTGACTTAGCACCTCATCAACGGCAGTCTCAACGGTCTGTGCCTCCTTGGCTAAGCCGAAGGAGTAGCGGAGCATCATGGCTATGCTGAGGATGATGGCGATAGGGTTAGCCATATCCAGTCCGGCACGGCGGGGGGCACTGCCGTGAATTGGCTCATACATGCCGAAGATGTTAGCCCCTTCTCGGGGCACGCCGGCTAAACTGGCTGAGGGCAACATCCCCATAGAGCCAGCCAGCATTGACGCCTCATCGGTGAGGATATCGCCGAACATATTCTCGGTAACCAGCACATCGAAATATGTTGGGTTCTGAATAAGCCGCATGGAGCAGGCATCTACCAGCATGTGGTCTAGCTCCACATCGGGGTATTTTCTGGCTACCTCCATCGCCACCTGCCGCCACAGGCGGGAGGACTCAAGCACGTTGGCTTTATCCACCGAGGTCAGTTTCTTGCGCCGACCCCGTGCCAGCTCAAAGCCCACCCGGACAATGCGCTCAATCTCCTGCTCGGAGTAGGTCATGGAGTCGGTAGCCCGCCTCCCCCGTGATGTCTGCCACCGCCTTTTGGGGCGGGCGAAGTAAAGCCCCCCGATAAGCTCCCGAACAAAGATAAGGTCCACCCCCCGGATAACTTCCGGCTTAAGATTGGTGGAGTCAACCAGAACCGGGGAGACCTTGACCGGGCGCAGGTTGGCAAAAAGCCCCAGCCCCTTGCGCAGTGCCAGCAGACCGTCTTCGGGGTGGACCTTAGCCTGGGGGTCATCCCATTTGGGACCGCCCACTGCCCCCAATAGCACGGCGTCTGAGTTCCGGCACATCTTCAAGGTGTCCGGGGAAAGCGCTGTCCCTTCCTGGTCAATGGCAACGCCACCCACCAGCCCGTAGTGTAATTTAAAGCGGTGGTCAAACCTCTTGCCTGTTGTCTCTAAGACCTTGATTGCCTCGGCGGTAACCTCAGGACCAACGCCATCGCCGGGTAAAACTGCCAGTTCAAATTGCACCTAGACCCTCCTAGCTAGCCTCTTTTTGGTATGTGCAATAAGCCCGCCGGCGGAGATGAGCTTAGCCATAAAATCGGGGTAGGGCTTTGCCTTGAACTCCATGCCCCGGGTTACGTTCTTTATCCTGCCTTTAGCCAGGTCAACTTCCAGCATGTCGCCAGCCTTGGTCTTATCCACTGCCTCGTCGCACTCTAAGAGGGGCAAGCCGATATTTATGGCATTGCGGAAGAAGATGCGGGCAAAACTTTTGGCTATTATACAGGAGATACCTGATGCCTTGATAGCCAGTGGCGCATGCTCCCGTGATGAGCCACAGCCGAAGTTGGTGGTGGCCATCATTATATCCCCCGGCTTGACCTTCTTTACAAAGTCCTTATCTATATCCTCCATGCAGTGTTTAGCCAGCTCTGCCGGGTCGGATATATTAAGGTAGTGCGCCGGGATAATGGCGTCGGTATTAACATCAGCGCCGTATTTATGGACTTTGCCTTTTAACATCTTGGAAACCCCTCACCCTTTATCCCTCTCCCCTTAGGAAGGGGAGAGGGAAGGTTATTTTTAAAGGGGCTTCGCCCCTTTTAATCCCCCTACTCCTCCACCAGCGCCTTCTCAAAATCCTTCACTTTAGGTGGCTTGTTGCCTTTACTCGGCTCAATAATATGCCCTTCTTCTCTCAAGTGTTCGGCCTGGGCGTTTATACCGCCGGGGTATTTGGGGTTTAGCTCCCCGCCAACTTTTAGCGTTCGCCAGTAGGGGGTGATATTTTGCTCTCCTTCGGCGGCGCCTTCTTCGGCGGCGTGGGCGGCAATCCAGGCAAAAACCCCGGTGGTTATCGGGCAGCCGATGCTGGCACCGTGCTTCTTAGCCAGCCTGGCACGGATGTGATTTATGGTGGTAAGCTTACCCCTGGGAACCTGTTTCATGATTTCATCCACTTCTCTTGGTGCCGGGATAACCACCGTGCCTGTCCCCCATCTGGTACTCATTTTGCCGGTGATTTCTACTACTCTGGGCAGGTCTTTATCATTGGCTAGCTTTTCCCGCCAGGTTTTGCGTCTTTTAGCCATAGTTTGTCCCTTAAACCCTAAATTTCTTCCGGGCTGGCGATTTTGCCCATTATAGCGCTGGCGGCAGCCACCGCCGGGTTAGCCAGATAGACCTCTGACTGAGGGCTGCCCATCCTGCCGACGAAGTTGCGGTTGGTGGTGGAGATACAGCGCTCGCCATCAGCCAGCACCCCCATATGCCCGCCGAGGCAGGGACCGCAGGTGGGGGTGCTGACCACAGCCCCAGCCTTGATAAATATCTCTATAAATCCCTCAACCAGGGCGTCAAGGTAAACCTGCTGCGAGCCGGGGATGATAATACACCGCACCCCGGGGTGTACCTTATTCCCCTTTAGTATCTGGGCGGCAATCCTCAAATCCTCAAGGCGACCGTTGGTGCAGCTGCCAATCACCGCTTGGTTGATTTCTATATTCCTTACTTGACCGACCGGCTTGGTATTGGCTGGTGAGTGGGGGAGGGCAACCTGAGGCTCAATATCGGAGACATCATACTCAATGACATTAGCATATTCAGCATCACTATCCGGCTCATATACCAGGTAGGGGCGTTGGGCTCGTGATTTTACATAAAGTTGCGTCTTGTTGTCTACCCCGAAGATGCCAGCTTTAGCCCCGGCTTCAATAGCCATATTAGCCATGGTAAATCGACCGTCTATGGATAGGGCATCTATGGCTTCGCCGGTAAACTCCATTGTTGAATAAAGGGCGCCATCAACTCCAATATCGCCGATAGTGTAGAGGATTAGGTCTTTACCGCTGACCCATTTCCCCAGGCTACCGTGGTAAATCAGCTTGATGGTGGGGGGTACCTTCATCCAGATGTCGCCGGTGGCCATGGCAGCGGCAATATCGGTTGAGCCCATGCCGGTGGCAAAAGCACCTAAAGCACCGTAGGTGCAGGTATGGGAATCAGCCCCGATAGCTAAATCCCCGGGCAGCACCAAGCCCTGCTCGGGCAGAAGCACATGCTCAATGCCCATCTGACCCACTTCAAAGTATATTATCTCTTGCTCACGGGCAAACTCCCGCATCAGCTTAGCTTGCTCGGCGGAAGCAATGTCCTTATTGGGCACGAAGTGGTCGGGCACCATTACCACCTTTTGGGGGTCAAATACCCGTTTTACCCTCAGGCGCCGAAACTCTTTTATGGCAATGGGGGTGGTAATGTCATTAGCCATAACCAGGTCTACCCTGGCATTGATAAAATCTCCGGGGCTTACCATCTTCTTATCGGCGTGAGCCGCCAGTATCTTCTCGGTTAGGGTCAATATAGTTTCCTTTCTCTGCAAATAGCCAGGAAACCGGGCTTAAGATATAGACTCTCATCGAATAGGATGAGGGAGATGGCTAAGGGATTACCCGACCGCTTTTCTAACTGCCAGTAATCGGTTCAGGGCATTCATATAAGCTTTGGCACTGGCGACGATAATGTCAGTATCAGCACCACGCCCGGTATAGGTTATGCCCTCGCTCTCTATCCTTATCAGCACCTCACCGATGGCATCAATACCCTCGGTTACTGATTTGACCGTAAATTCGGTAAGCTCGTTAGGCACGCCTACTATTCTATTGATAGCCTTATATACGGCATCAACCGGACCGGTGCCCAGGGCAGCATCAGCCAGAACCTCGCCCTCAGGACCGGTAAGCCTGACGGCGGCGGTGGGGATACCCCTATCACCGCATGATATCTGGACACGGTCAAGATGATAGACTTCAGAGACGGTGCGTTGCTCCTCGGCAATAAGGGACTCAATGTCTCTATCGGTGATTCCCTTCTTTTTATCCGCCAGCTCTTTAAAGGCGCTAAAGGCTCGGTCAAAGTCAGCCTCGCTCAAGCTATAGCCCAATTCTGCCAGGCGCTCTTTGAAGGCGTGCCGCCCGCTGAGCTTGCCCAGTACTAGGCTTGAGGCTGGTATGCCTACCGTTTTGGGGCTCATTATTTCATAGGTTATCGGCACCTTGATTACGCCGTCCTGATGGATTCCCGATTCATGGCGGAAGGCATTAGCCCCGACGATTGCCTTGTTGGGCTGAACTACAAAGCCGGTCAGCTCGCTTACCAGTCGGCTGGCTTTATATATCTGGTTGGTATTAACATTGGTGGTCAGGTTGAAAAAGTCCTTGCGGGTGTTGATAGCCATGACAATTTCCTCAAGGGAGGCGTTGCCCGCCCTTTCCCCGATACCGTTGATGGTGCATTCCACCTGTCTGGCTCCCCGCTTCACCGATTCCAGGCTATTGGCTACGGCCAGCCCTAAGTCATCGTGGCAGTGAACGCTAACTATAGCCTTGTTGATATTGGGCACTTGCTTAAGAATTCCCTCAATGAGATTGCCGAACTCATCAGGGATGGCATAGCCCACAGTATCAGGGATATTCACCGTGGTGGCGCCAGCGTCAATAACTGCTTCCAGAATTTGATAGATATACTTGGGCTCACTTCGGCTGGCGTCCATCGGCGAAAACTCTATATCATCGGTATATTCCTTGGCTCTAGCCACCATCTCCCCGGCAGTATGCAACACTTCTTCGCGGCTCTTCTTCAGTTGGTAGCCGAGGTGTATATCCGAAGAGGAGAGAAACACATGTATTCGGGGGTGTTTTGCCTCTCTGACTGCCTCCCAGGCACGGTCTATATCTTCGGCTGTAGCCCGGGCCAGGGCGCAGATTATGGGGGTATGAACCTCCTTGGCAATAAGCCTAACTGCCTCAAAATCACCCGGAGAGCTGATGGGAAAGCCAGCTTCAATAACATCAACGTTAAGCCTTTCCAGTTGCTTGGCTATCTCCAGTTTCTCCTGGGCATTTAGTGTTCCCCCCGCCGCCTGCTCCCCGTCACGCAGTGTGGTGTCAAAGATTATTACTTTATCCATATTCTTCATGCTTTCCAACCCATCCCCCTGACCCCCTTCCCTTACTAGGGAAGGGGGAATGTTTTGTGAGAGGGGCGAAGCCCCTCTCACAACTCTCCCCATGAGGGGCTTGTTTTACTTGCCTTTCCCCTTAAGCCAGGGCATCATCTGGCGTAGCTCTTTGCCCACCAGCTCAAGCGGGTGCTCGGCGTCCATTTTCTTTAAGGCATTATACACCGGGCGACCAGCCTGGTTTTCCAGAATCCACTCTTTGGCGAAGCTGCCATCCTGAATCTCAGCCAGGATTTCCATCATCTCCTCTTTGACCATTTCATCAATTACCCGTGGTCCCCGGGTATAATCGCCATACTCGGCGGTATCACTGACTGAGTAACGCATATAGCTCAAGCCACCCTGATAAATCAGGTCGACGATGAGCTTGAGCTCGTGGCAAACTTCAAAGTAGGCAATCTCCGGCTGATAGCCAGCTTCAACCAGTGTCTCAAAGCCAGCCTTTATCAGGGCTGAAACCCCGCCGCATAACACTGTCTGTTCGCCAAAGAGGTCGGTCTCGGTCTCCTCGGCGAAGGTAGTTTCAATGACGCCGGCTCGGCTGCAACCAATGCCCTTGGCGTAGGCAAGGGCGATATCCATTGCCTTGCCTGAGACATCTTGATGAACAGCCACCACCGCTGGAGGCCCTACGCCTTCAGTGTAAAGTTGCCTCAGCATGTGACCGGGGCATTTAGGAGCTATCATGGTGACATCAATGTTAGGCGGTGGAATAATCTGCCCATAGTGGATATTAAAGCCGTGAGCAAACATCAGCATTTTGCCTGGGGCTAATCCCTTTTCAATTGACCCGTAATAGATGTCTCGGTGCAGGTTATCCGGAGCCAGCATTACAAGTAAATCCGCTTCTTTAGCCACCTCAACCGCTGTCAGCACCTTGAAGCCAGCGTCCTGGGCATTCTTCCAGCCCTGGCTTCCCTTAGCCTCAGCCACTATTACCTGGCAGCCGCTATCCCTGAGGTTCTGGGCTTGGGCATGTCCCTGACTTCCATAGCCGATAATGCCCACCACCTTCTTCTTGAGCAGGGCTAGGTTGGCATCGCTATCATAGTATATTTTAGCCATAGTCTATCTCCTTTACGATGTTTTCTTCCCTTTAGCCCGAGCCTTGGGCGACTTTTTCTCTATCAGGGGCGAGCCTGAAGTACCTCGAGCCATAGCTATACGCCCAGTCCTGGATATTTCCTTTATACCAAATCCTCGAAGCAACTTAAGCAGGGAATTGACTTTATCCTCGTCGCCGGTGACCTCAATGGTTACCGAATCAGAGGCGACATCTACTATATTTGCCCGAAAAATATCCACAATCTCAATAATCTCACTCCGGGTAGAGGAGGTGGCTTTTACCTTAATCAATGCCAGTTCCCGGGCAATCATGTCGTCTCCGGTGATATCAGAGACCTTGACTACATCCACTACCTTATCCAGTTGTTTCCTAACCTGTTCCACCATAGTGGTTGCCCCATCAACGACAAGGGTCATGCGCGACAAGTGGGGCACTTCACTATGTCCCACAGCAATGCTTTCAATATTGAAGCCTCGCCTTCGGAAGAGGCTTGCCATCCGGTTAAGCACCCCGGGCTTATCCTCTACCAGGGCGATTATAGTGTGCTTGGTCATGATGTCACCTCTTTTCTAGGCTCAGATATTGCTCACCGGAAGCTTTGCCGAATCCTTTACCGCTTTGGTTTCCTCTTTAGGTCCTTCAAGAACTTCGGCTAAAGCCGCCCCCGGCGGCACCATAGGATAAACATTCTCCTCTGGTTCTATCTTGAAATCTATCAGGAACGGACCTGGCTCCTCCATAGCCTTTTGGATAGCCGGTACCACCTCTTCTTTATGTTCTACTCTTAACCCGGGAAAGCCATAGGCCTCAGCAATCTTGACAAAGTCCGGGCCAGATAGTGGTGTGGCAACATAGCGCTTTCCGTAGAACATCTCCTGCCACTGCCTCACCATTCCCAAATAGCTGTTATCCATAATGGCTATCTTGACTGCCACCTTCTCTTGGACCATGGTGGCTAACTCCTGAATCGTCATCTGGAAACCGCCATCGCCAGCTATACACCAGACAGTCTCATCGGGACATCCGATCTTTGCTCCCAGAGCCGCCGGTAGCTCAAAGCCCATCGTCCCCAACCCGCCTGATGAGATAAAGGTGTTGGGCTTATTATACCAGTAGTGTTGAGCTGCCCACATCTGGTTCTGCCCCACCCCGGTAACGATAATCGCCTTACCTTTGGTCACCTCGTATATTTTGCGGATGACAAACTGGGGCAGGAGTCCATCGCTATCCCTGATAACTAGTGACGGGTGCTCCTTTCGCCAATCATCAAGCTGCTTAATCCAATCAATACGTTTGGCGGAGAGAGTTAGTTTATTTAATTCCTGAAGGACGGCTTTCACGTCACCAACAATGGGTATGTCCACGCGCACGTTTTTGCCTATCTCTGCCGGGTCGATATCAATATGGATGATATGGGCGTGAGGGGCGAAGGCACTTACCTTAGCCGTAGCTCTATCATCAAACCTCATCCCGATAGCAATGATAAGGTCGGCAGCATCAACCGCCAGGTTGGCATAAGCCATGCCATGCATCCCTATCATCCCATAACTCAGAGCGTGGGACTCGGGGAAACAGCTGATGCCCAGTAGCGTAGTAACCACTGGTATTTGTGCTTTCTCAGCCAGCTCTTTTAGTTCAGCATAGGCTCCAGAGATGATTATCCCCCTGCCGGCGATAATAAGCGGTCGCTGAACCTCATTTATCAGCTTAGCTGCCTTCTTAATCTGTGCCGGGTGCCCCTGAAGGATTGGCTTATAACTGGGCAAATCAACCCGGCTCGGGTAGTGAAATTCCGCCTCCTCTATTTGAACATCCCTTGGCAGGTCGATAAGCACCGGTCCCGGTCTCCCCGTCCTGGCTAGATAAAAAGCCTCTTTAACTGTCTTGGGTACTGAAGCGGCATCCATCACCAGGTAGTTGTGCTTGGTAATAGGCAGGGTGATACCGGTAATATCTACCTCCTGGAAAGCGTCTTTGCCAATAAATGGTCTGGCAACCTGACCGGTTATAGCCACCATAGGCACTGAATCAAGGTGGGCATTGGCGATGCCGGTTACCAGATTGGTAGCGCCGGGACCCGAGGTCGCCAGGCAAACCCCCACTTTCCCGGTGGCTCTGGCATAACCATCGGCGGCGTGAGCGGCTCCCTGCTCATGGCGCACCAGAATATGGCGAAGTTGAGGATATTGAGGTAGGGTATCATATAGCGGTAGAAGAGCTCCGCCCAGAATGCCAAAAATAACCTCCACTCCTTCCCTTACCAGACTTTCACACATCATTTGAGCTCCGGTCATCTTCATAATAGCTCCTTTAACCGCTGAACACCGCTCCGGTGCTGGCTGAGCCTACCTTCTCGGCATAGCGCCTGAGATAGCCTGTTTTTATTTTAGGCTCAAACTCAGCTAGCTGTGCCAGACGCTTGGATATCTCCTTATCATTGAGTTCCACATCAAGCTTGTGATTGGGAATGTCAATCTTTATTATATCTCCGTTTCTTAAGGCGGCGATAGGTCCCCGACTGGCTGCCTCAGGGGAGACATGCCCGATAGCTGCCCCGCGGGTGGCTCCAGAGAAACGCCCGTCGGTTATAAGGGCTACCTCTTTATCCATGCCCATACCGCTGAGCAGGGCGGTGGGAGTGAGCATCTCCCTCATCCCCGGCCCTCCTTTGGGTCCCTCATAACGGATGACCATTATTTCACCAGGCTTTATTTTCTTATTCATAATCGCCTTGGTAGCTTCTTCTTCAGAGTCAAAGACCCTGGCTGCCCCCCGGTGAGCCATCATTTCCGGGGCTACGGCTGACCTCTTCACCACGGCGCCATCTGGTGCCAGATTGCCAAAGAGGATAGCGAGACCTCCGGTAGGGGAATGAGCCTGGGCAATGGGTCGGATAACCTCTTTGTCCCTGTTCTGGCTGTCGGCGATAACCTCAGCCACCGATTTCCCCGATACTGTTTTTGCCTTTAAGTTCAATAGCTCCTTTAATTCTTTCATCACGGCAGCGATGCCACCGGCACGGTCTAAGTCCTCAAGGTGATAATCACCGGCTGGTCTCATCCTGGATAGGTGGGGGGTACGCTGGCTTATCTGGTTTACCGTTGTCAGCGGAAAATCGGCCCCAGCCTCATGGGCTATGGCTATAAGGTGCAGGACTGAGTTGGTGCTGCCCCCCAGTGCCATATCAACGATAAAAGCATTATAAATAGAGTCCTTATTTACAATGTCTCTGGGGCGAATATTATTGTCCAGAAGCTTCATAATCTGCTGCCCCGTTTTTCTGGCTAGCTGAAGCCGCCGGGCATCAACTGCCGGGATAGTGCCATTGCCGGCCAGCCCCATTCCCAGGGCTTCGGTCAGGCAATTCATGGTGTTGGCGGTGAACATCCCGGAGCAACTGCCACAGCCGGGGCAGGCAAGCTCTTCCAGCTCCTCCAATTCCTCTGGCTTCATTTTGCCGGCGGCTACCTTGCCTACCGCCTCAAAGATAGAGCTGGTGTCGAGCTTTTGCACTTTGCCGTCGTTTTCCAGGCGCCCGGCAAGCATAGGACCGCCGCTGACGAAGATAGCTGGCAGATTCAATCTTACCGCTGCCATCAGCATCCCGGGGGTTATCTTGTCGCAGTTGGGAATGAAAACCAAGCCGTCGAAGGCATGAGCCTCAGCCACTATCTCCACTGAATCGGCAATTAATTCCCGGCTGGGGAGGCTATATTTCATCCCCGGGTGGTTCATAGCAATGCCATCGCATACGGCGATGGTATTAACTTCAAAGGGGACGCCCCCACCACTCCACACCCCAGCTTTAACCGCCTGAGCAATTTGGGGTAAATGTATATGACCGGGGACAATCTCGCTAAAGCTATTGATGACCCCGATGAGGGGCTTATCAATGTCAGCCCGGCTCCAGCCCACGGCGTGCAATAAAGCTCGGTGGGGGGCACGCTCTACGCCTCGTTTAACGGTATCGCTTTTCATATATTCTCTTGCTCCGTCCCATTTTCCCGTCTATAAAAAAGGCCGTCCCGTGGGGACGGCCCCTAATCCCGTGGAGACGACCCACCGGTCGGATTATGTATATATAACCAGTACTAAAATAACGTAGCTACAATTCATCGTGCTGATAAAGTAGCATAGTTTCTATACTATTGTCAAGGTTAGCCTTCCATAGCCTTTATCTTATCTATTCGGCGCTGGTGCCTTCCGCCTTCAAACTCGCCAGTAAGAAAGGCGTTGACGATTTCGGCTACCGGCTCCTGCACCTGTTCCTCCCCTGCCCCCAGACATAGTATGTTGGCATCCTGGTGCTGGCGGGTTCGCCGGGCGTTGAAGGCGGTGTAGCAAAGAGCGGCTCTTATCCCATTGACCTTGTTGGCGGCAATGCTCATGCCGATGCCGTTGTTGCATATCAAGATACCTCGCTCAAAATCGCCTCTGGCTACTGCTTCAGCTACCTTTTTGGCAAAATCGGGGTAGTCTACTGAGTCGGTGGTATAACAGCCAAAGTCCTCATAACTATGTCCGCTATCAGTGAGCAACTTTATGATAGTTTGCTTAAGCTCCACCCCCCAATGGTCGCCGCCAATGGCAATACGCATCGCTTAGCCTCCCTCTTTAAAGACAATGTTGGGGCATACCTGCTTTAGTTTTTCTTGTGATATAGCGCCTTCCCGCAAAATGACGGGGGTCTCCCCGGTCAAATCAACGATAGTAGATTCCTTGCCGCCAGGGCATCTGCCGCCATCAATAATCAGGTCTATCTTACCACCCAGTTGAGCACGGACATCGCCGGCGGTCAGCGGACTCGGCTTGCCGCTCAGATTGGCGCTGGTGCCGACAATAGGTGCACCCACACCTTGAGTCAGAGCAAAAGGGACGGGGTGGTCTGGAATTCGGATGGCAATTGTTTTACCCCTGCCGCTGACAATATCGGGGACAGATTCTGACTTAAACAGCACTATGGTCAAGGCACCGGGTAAAAATTTGTCGGCTAAGAGCCAGGCGACCTGGGGCACTGACTGGGCAACCTCGCCTATCTGAGATTTATCGCTTAGCAGTAAGGGGAGCGCCATACTGCGTGGTCGTTTCTTTACCTGATAGACCCGCTCCACAGCACGACCAATGCTGATGCCGGCACCCAGCCCGTAGACGGTGTCGGTGGGGAAGGCAACTATACCCCCCTGTTTAAGGATAGTAATAGCCTGCTCAATCTGCTGCTGGATGGATAAAAGTAGTTTATTGCCCATCGCCCCTTCTTGACGACAGTATAGCATAGTGTTATGCCAGACCCAAAAACCGGGGTTACGATGGGGGGATATGAGGGCAATATTTGTGCGGTGGACGAAGTGGTTGGCCAGTCAAAAACCTAGAAGAGGTCTTCCAGCTCCTGATTGCCTTCGGGCATCTGACCGTATTGAGCCATGCATATGTTAGGTATGTCATAATTAATATATAGCGTTATTTTTACGCTATATAAATTTTACTGCATATCAGCTCCACTGTCAAGGGGGTCTAACCCCGAAAATAAAAAAAGTCTGTTAAAGACAAGAGGTACCCACTTGAACAAAAGCCAGCACAGTGGTAATCTGTATGCTATAAAATGGCTAAAGGTAAGTTGAAACAGACCAGAAGTAAAAGCCGCCGGGTGGCAACCAGTGGCGATATTGAAGTCTCCACCTATCTGGAGATTGCTAAGAAGTTAGGCGGTGAACAGCCGGCGGCGGCGAAAGAAGCTATACCCGGGCTGGGGCGCGAGGCTATAATTGTCATTGACTTTGGCTCGCAATATAGCATGCTAATTGCCCGCCGGATACGCGAATGCCAGGTATATTGTAAGCTGGTATCACCTGATACCCCCTGGGAAAAGATAGCCTCGTTGAATCCTAAGGGATTTATCCTCTCTGGAGCTCCAGCCAGTGTCTATGAACCTGATGCCCCACTGGCACCGGCTTATATCTATGAGAGCCATCTGCCAATATTGGGCATATGCTATGGGATGCAAGTCCTCACCCATCAGCTGGGTGGACAGGTTGCCCCAGGAGCCAAGCGTGAGTATGGTCATGCCATTCTTCATTTAAGTGAAGTAGATTCACCTCTATTTGTCGATTTACCTCCTTCCTCCCCGGTGTGGATGAGCCACGGTGATAAAATTGAACAACTGCCCCCCGATTTCACTGTCTTAGCCTATACTGAAAATTCACCCTTTGCCGTTATGGGCAAAGACGGGGAAATATTTGGTCTACAGTTTCATCCTGAGGTAGTCCATACCCCTGAGGGAAAGACAATCCTGAAGAACTTTGTCTATCGGGTATGCGGCTGCAAGGGAAACTGGACAATGAGCAACTTCATCCAGGATAGCATATCCAAAATTAAACAGCAGGTAGGCAAAGGCAAGGTCATCAGTGCTCTTTCAGGGGGGGTTGATTCGGCAGTAGTGGCTACCCTCATCCACCGGGCTATCGGCGACCAGCTTACCTGCATTTTTGTCAACCATGGGCTGCTGCGTCGCGAGGAAGTGGAAAGGACCTTTAATGTCTTTCGTCTCAATTTGGGCATGAATATCATCTATGTTGATGCCAGCCAGAGATTTCTCAAGCGCCTGAAAGGGGTAATAGACCCGGAGGCGAAGCGTAAAGTAATAGGCGAGGAATTTATCCGCATCTTTGAGGAGGAAGCCAAGAAAATAGGCAAGGTTGACTTCTTAGCTCAGGGGACTCTTTACCCTGATGTCATTGAGAGTGCTTCAACCACCAGCGCCGCCGCTAAGATAAAAACCCACCATAATGTCGGTGGACTGCCGGCCAAGATGACGCTCCAGTTGCTGGAACCCCTGCGAGACCTGTTTAAGGACGAGGTGCGCCAAGTGGGGCTGGCTTTAGGACTTCCCGAGGAGATGGTATGGCGGCAGCCCTTCCCTGGTCCAGGTCTAGCCATTCGCATTATTGGCGAGGTAACCGAGGAGAAGATTGAGATACTGCGCGGCGCCGACTTTATTGTAATGAACGAGATTAAGAAGGCAAAGCTATACCGCCAGCTCTGGCAGAGCTTCGCCATACTCACTGATGTCAGGAGCGTGGGGGTGATGGGTGATTACAGGACTTATGGCTATCTGGTTGCTATCCGTGCCGTAACCAGCGAGGATGCCATGACCGCCGACTGGTCTCGTCTTCCCTACGAGGTGCTGGCTCGGATTTCCAGTCGTATCGTCAATGAAGTCCCCGGGGTAAACCGGGTGGTATATGACATAACCTCCAAGCCTCCGTCCACTATCGAGTGGGAGTAAAGGGTAGTTTGAAAGGGGCTTCGCCCCTTCAAAAAAACTTCCTTCCCCCTCTCCTTGATAAGGGGAAGGGGATAAAGGGGATGGGGTCACCTCATAAAATAAGGGGGTGAGGTAGATAAAAATCTTAGTTGTCGGTGGCGGAGCCAGGGAACATACCCTGGTCTGGAAGCTAGCCCAGAGCCTCAAAGTTAAAGAAATCTACGTCGCTCCGGGCAACGCTGGCACAGCTACAATTGCCCACAACCTTGATATCAAGCCTACCGATATAGAGGCGCTGGCTGAAGTCGCCAAAGAAAGAAGGATTGACCTTACCGTTGTCGGGCCGGAGGCGCCTCTGGCAGAAGGCATCGCCGACCAGTTCTTAATCAGGGGGCTGCAGATTTTTGGCGCCACCAGGCAAGCCACCGAGATAGAGTCGAGCAAGGTGTTCGCCAAGGAGCTAATGCAAAAATATAATATCCCCTGCGCCTCAAGCACCAGCTTCTCTGACTATAACCAGGCAAAGGAATATATCAAACGGCAGAAACCGCCTATCGTGGTCAAAGCCGATGGACTGGCAGCGGGCAAGGGGGTGATTGTCGCCGATTCAATACCTCAAGCCCTGGATGCCCTGTCCGATATAATGAAGGCTAAAGCCTTCGGCGCTGCCGGTGACAGGGTGGTCATTGAGGAGCACCTGTCGGGGAAGGAGATGAGCGCCTTCGCCTTTACCGATGGTCACACGGTAATCCCTATGGTATCAGCCTGCGATTATAAACCAGTATTTGACGGCGACCAGGGGCTGAATACCGGCGGCATGGGTAGCTATAGTCCGCCGCAGTTTATGACTCCTGTCCTGGCTAAAACGGTAGAGGAGACTATTATGGAGCCGGCGGTAAGCGCGATGCATGACGAAGGCAGAACCTACAGGGGCGTTTTATATGGCGGCTTGATGATTACCAATAACGGACCAAAGGTGCTAGAATTTAATGCCCGCTTTGGTGACCCGGAGGCACAGGTTACCCTGCCTTTGCTTGAGACTGACCTGGTGGACATTATGCTGGCGGTGATTGATAACAAGCTTGACCAGATAGCGGTGGAATGGAGCGAGGATGCCTGTGTTGGGGTGGTAATGGCATCAGCTGGCTATCCCGGAAGCTACAAGACCGGCTTCCCCATCACCGGGCTGGATAATCTGGATAAGGACATCGTGGTGTTTCACGCTGGAACCAAGGTTGGCTCAGAGAGGGAGGTTTTAACCAGTGGAGGGCGAGTGCTCACGGTGGTTGCCAGGGGTAAGACCCTCGCCGAGGCGAGAGAAAATGTCTACGCCAATATCCCCCGGATTCACTTTGAGGGTTGCCATTATCGTAAAGATATTGCTCTAATTAAAGAGGGTAGCTTTTAAGGGGCGAAGCCCCGAATACATTTTATATCTTTTCCCACCCGCCGCCCTTAAGGGAGGTAGATAAAAATGCCGCTAGTAGCTGTGGTTATGGGTTCCAAATCAGATGCTGAAGCCCTCAAGCCAACGCTGAATACTTTAGATGCCCTTGGTATTGATTATGAGGTTAATGTAATATCAGCCCACCGCCACCCGGAGAAAGCTCGGCAATTTGGACTGGAAGCACAGGGTCGGGGGATTGAGGTTATAATTGCTGCTGCCGGTGGGGCGGCACACCTGCCCGGAGTTCTGGCTAGCTGGACTACCCTGCCCGTCATCGGCGTGCCCCTAGCCACCAGTGAACTGAAGGGGGCTGATGCCCTCTACTCCATAGTTCAGATGCCAGCTGGAATACCGGTAGCTACTGTAGCTATAGGCAGTGCCGGGGCTAAGAATGCCGCCTATCTGGCGGCTGAAATCCTGGGCTTGAAACATGGCGAGATACGAAAAGCCTACCAAAAATATAGAAACGAACTGCAGGTAGATAAGGGTGTTTAATTAGGGGTAGATTGAAGGGGCGAAGCCCCTTCGAAAACTCTTCCTCCCCCTCTCCAAGAGTGGAGAGGGGGACATAGGGGGTGAGGTTGATAAATAACCTCAAGGAGAAAACAAATGATTGAGCGCTATTCCAGACCCCGAATGAAAAGAATCTGGTCGGACGGGAATAAGTTCGATAAATGGCTTCAAGTAGAAATTGCCGTCTGTGAGGCATGGGCTGAGCTGGGTGTAATTCCCAGAAAGGCTATACCCAAGATAAAACTAGCCCGGGTTAACCTTAAACGCATGGAGGAGATTTTAAAGGAAACCCACCACGATATGACTGCCTTCCTTGGCTCGGTGTCAGAGAGCTTGGGGGATGAATCGCGCTTTATCCACCTTGGCCTTACCTCCTCTGATGTAATGGATACTGCTCTTAGCTTGCAGCTAATTGAGTCCGCTGAGCTGCTGAGTCAGGATATAAAGGAATTCATCTCGGTACTGGCGCAAAAGGCAATAAAACATAAATATACCGTTATGATAGGGCGCACCCACGGGATTCATGCTGAGCCAATCTCTTTTGGTTTTAAGCTGGCGCTATGGACTGATGAGATGAGGCGTAATTTACAAAGACTAGCTGAAGCCGAAAAAGTCATCGCTGTGGGTAAGATTTCAGGGGCAGTGGGTACCTATGCTACTCTGTCCCCTGAGGTTGAAGAGAAGGCTTGCGCCAGGCTGGGGCTGGCCCCAGCCCCGGTATCAAGCCAGGTCTTGCAGCGTGACCGCCACGCTCAGTTCGTTACCACTTTAGCTATAATCGCCAGCTCACTGGAAAAATTCGCTACTGAGATTAGGGGATTGCAGAAAACCGAGACCAGAGAAGTGGAAGAGCCTTTTGCCGCCGGTCAAACTGGTTCTTCGGCTATGCCTCATAAGCGTAACCCCGAGCTTTGTGAGCGAATCTGCGGCATAGCCCGACTGGTGCGGGGCTATGCTCTGACCTCAATGGAAAACATCACCCTGTGGCATGAGCGGGACATAAGCCATTCCTCCACCGAGCGCATTATCCTGCCCGACTCCTGCCTGATAGTGGATTACTCCCTGGCCCTGTCCACATCAGTAATGAAGGGGTTACAGGTTTACCCGCCAAAGATGAAGCGGAATGTAGAGCTTACTAAAGGCTTAATCTTCTCCCAGCGGGTAATGCTGGCTCTTATTGGTAAAGGGCTGAGCCGGCAAAAAGCCTACGAGCTGGTGCAGCGCAACGCCATGAAGGCATGGAAGGGAAATAAAAACTTCCTTACCCTGCTTAAATCTGACTCTGAGGTTACTGCTGCCCTGCCGGCACCGGAGCTTGAGCCCCTTTTTGACGAGCAATACTACCTGCGCTATATGGATGATATTTTTGGGCGCCTGGGTTTAACCGAGGCGCAGTGGAAGGGTGGTACGGCTGGGCCTTCAGAGTTTGCTCCCAGGTCAATATAATGAGTATTAGCCCATCGGTTCTGCTGAAAGCCGACCTGCCCTTGCCCTTATTTTTTCGGGGCAAGGTGCGTGATACCTATGACCTGGGCAACCGGCTTTTAATTGTTGCCACCGACCGAATCTCAGCCTTTGATGTTGTCCTGCCCGCTGGCATTCCCAGTAAGGGCTTGGTGCTTAATAAACTGTCTGCTTTCTGGTTCAACCAGACCAGGTATTTGATGCCCAACCATCTGGTGGAAGCGGTGGATGATGTTGGCTGTCTTGACGCTTATCTTTCGGCTGAGAGCCGTTTTGCCTATCCTTCTTACCTCGCCGGGCGGTCTATGGTGGTCAGAAAGGTCGAGCGTATCATGGTTGAGTGCGTGGTGCGTGGCTATCTTTCCGGTTCAGCCTGGGCTGAATACCAGCAGTATGGCACTATCTCCGGGTTGCCTTTGCCTGAAGGACTGAAACAAAGCCAGGAACTGCCTCAGCCGTTATTCACCCCCACCACCAAGGCAGAAACCGGGCATGACCAGCCGCTGTCCATGGATGAGATGAAGAAATTAGTTGGTGACCATATGGCAGAGGAGATGGAGCAGAAAAGCCTGGCTATCTATAACTACGCCCGAGGATATGCCATAGCCAGAGGCATTATCATTGCTGATACCAAGTTCGAGTTTGGATTGGACGGTGACAAGTTAATCCTCATTGATGAGCTGCTGACGCCGGACTCATCCCGGATATGGGATGCCGGGCTATATAAAGTTGGTCAGTCCCAATCCAGTTTTGATAAGCAGCCGGTAAGAGACTGGCTCACCCGGTCGGGGTGGAACAAAGAGCCCCCCGCCCCCGTGCTACCCCCGGAGGTTATTGAGGCTACTACCAGGAGATACGAGCAGGCTTATGAGAGGTTAACTGGTAGGCAGCTGAGTATTTAGCATCCAATATTTCATAATAGGAGAGAAATATGCCTGAAGAGAAAGAAATCCCTGAGTACTATTCAGACCAGTTTATGCTCGCTGGAGGAGCTTATGGCGTAGTAATTAGCTTTGCCAAGAGCCCTCCTGAGCCTAGTCCGGGCAAGATGCCGGAGACAGTAGCCAGGGTTCGGATGAGCTATGAGCATATAAAAACCTTGACCTTTGTTCTGGCTCGCCATGTTAAAAAGATAGAGAGGGAAAACGCTGTCTCTTATCCTATCCCGCAGAAGGTCCTCTCAAGTCTTGGTATAGCTAAGGAGGACTGGGATGGGTTCTGGGAAAGCACCAGTTTCCCAATTTGAATTTAGCCAGGGGCATGCCGAAAGGCTAAATTACTGCCTAACCCTCTGATAACTCGTTGGTGCCGGGAAATCCGCTCACCCTAATAGCGGCGATATGGAACACCTCTCTCAAGTCCCGACTCCATAAGCTTGTCCTCTGAGAGGTAGAGCTTTCCGTCTTCGGTCCTCTGTATAATCTCAGCCCTCGTCAGAACGTTTAAGGCATATGGCTTATAGTCACGCCCCCGGAACATCCCCTCCATCATACCGCGAGGCCTGAGTCCCAGTTCATCGGCTGTCTTGGCATTTTTTCTGTCAGTAGCATTATGCTCTCTGAGAATCTGTACCACCTGGCGAGTAGCACGTTTTAGGCGCCAGCGGGGAACTACAAACATTAGCACCAAAAACAAAACAAAAATCAGGACTAATAAGATTATGCTGGTTATATCCAATGCTAATCCTCCAATAAACCCTTAGTGCTGGGGAGTTCACCTGAAATCCGCTGGTCAATTCTGGTGGCTGTATCCAGGGCTCTGCCTAAGGCTTTGAACAGGGCTTCTGCCTTATGATGGTCGTTGATGCCGTATAGAATCCTGGCATGGAGATTTAGCCTGGCTTCAATGGCGAAAGACTCAAGGAAGTGGCGGATAAGGTCGGTGGGAAATCCGGCCATATCATTATCAGAAAAGGGTAGCTCCAGCACGGTATATCCCCGGCCACTGATGTCCACCGCCACCATAGCTAGGGCATCATCCATAGGCACGGAAGCATCGCCCATCCTGATAATGCTTCGCTTTTCCCCCAGTGCTTCACCCAGGGCTCTGCCCAAACAGATAGCGACATCTTCTATTAGGTGATGCGGGTCATCGCCGGTAGCTGAAATCTTCAGGTCAAACCTGCCATGCTGGACAAGCTGGGATAGGAGATGGTCAAACATTTTAAGGCCAGTGTCAATCTGCCACTTGCCACTACCATCAAGGTTAAGCTCCAGGCTGATTCTGGTCTCTTTGGTCTCCCTTTTTATTGTAGCTGCTCTTGGCTTCTTCATCGTTTCTTCAAGCACTAGTTTAGCATATTTTAGATTATTTATGAACCTCACCACTTGGAGAAGAAAGAGGGGCATTAGCCCCTCTAAGACTCTCTGGGAAAAGATATCAAAGATGTAGGTGGGGGGAGTGGTATCAGCCTACTTCTCCCCTATCTCCTTCAGCGCTTTAATTAGAGCATCGGTATGTTCTGGTTTACCCACGCCAATGCGAATAGAGTTTCGCAGTAGCGGCTGGTCAATGTGACGGACCAGTATTCCCCTGTTTTGCAATTCTTGCTGGATTTGGCTTGCCTTGCCATTCAGCACGTGGCAGAAGATAAAATTGGCTCGGGAGGGAAAGGCTTTTAGCCACTTGAGCTTACTTAGCTCGCCGAATAACCTTTCTCTCTCGGCGACTATAATCTTTACCCTATCCTTCAGATAATCAATGTCCTTTAGCGACTCTCGCACCGCGATCTGCGCAGCGACATTTACGCTGTAGGGCAGTTTGATTTTGAATAGATATTCAACAATTCTAGGCGGAAAAATGCCATAGCCGATTCTCAGCCCAGCCAGCCCTGCCCATTTACTGAATGTTCTTAGCACCATCAAGTTCTTATACTTGGTGACCAGGGGGGTAACCGTTTCCCCGCTAAACTCAATGTAAGCCTCATCGGCTAGCACCGGTACCCCGGTATCCACTAGCTCCAGTACGTCCTTCAGTGGGGTAGGGGTCCCGGTGGGGTTATTGGGGTTAGCCAGAAGTATCATTTTGGTTTTTTGGCTTATTGCTCTCTTTACTGCACTTACATCGACAATGTAATTTTCGTCCCGTGGCACCTCAACCTGTTTGCCATGGCACAGTATGGTGCTGAAACGAAATATATCAAAGGAAGGCACACAGTTTATCACCTCGTCCCCGGGACCAACAAATAGGCGTAAAACAAGGTCTATAAGCTGGTCGCTACCATTGCTGGCAATAATATGCTCAGCACTGACGCCAGTATAGCCTTGTAGCAGTTTCCTCAGCTCGGTCTGCATAGCGTCGGGGTAAATATTGAAGTAGGGATAGGTGCCCAGAGCCTGCTTTACTCTTGGGGAGCAACCATAAGGATTCTCATTGGCATCCAGCTTGATGATGTCCTCCACTGAGACCTTAGCCTTCTTTGCTATTGTCTCCGGTGCCTTGCCGGCAACATAACCACTGAGAGCAACCAGGTCCGACCGTACTAACCGGGCTATTCCTTCTTCTGACATTTTCCTTGTCCCCCTTCTATATCACTAATAAATAAAATTCCCTCCGCTTGGAGGGTTTGGTTAGGTTTTTTAATTTGTTACTGGTTAGTTTTTCATTCTTAGTATACTACCCCCAAGCGCACTGGTGCGCCCGGTAAATATGAAGGCATAATACACTTGGTGAGCAGTATAAACTGACATTTGGATTGACTTTACCATAAATAAGTATAATTTGTCAATATATTGTCTCAACCCTCCAGTCGCTTCTCCACTGCCCTGGCATGAGCTTCCAGTCCTTCAGCCCTGGCTATAGTGGCGGCTGCTTTGCCCAGTTGCTTTAAACTAGCCTTATCTACATTAACCAGGCTGGTAAACTTAACAAAGTCAAGTATGTTAAGCGGTGAGCTGAACCGAGCAGTAGCCCCGGTGGGTAAGACATGGCTTGGTCCGGCTACATAATCGCCCAAGACCACCGTCGACTTTTCACCGACGACTATACATCCAGCATTAGAGACCTGGTCAATATAAGAGGTTGCCTTACCTACCAGAAGGCAGAGATGTTCCGGGGCATAGAGGTTGGCTAATTCTATAGCCTCGTCCATGTTAGCCACCACCGCTATCATCCCCCTTTTTTCTAGAGATTCAGCAGCTATGGCTTGGCGCTCCAAGCCCTTTAATTGTTGTTCTACCTCTTGCGCGACCCTATCCGCTAAATCCGGCGAAGTAGTCACCAGGACAGCCGAGGCTAAGGGGTCATGCTCAGCTTGGGCTAGAAGGTCGGCGGCACAGTAGGCGGGGTCGGCGGTTTCATCAGCAATAATCATAACCTCAGACGGCCCGTAGAGACCGTCAATACCAACCACTCCATATAGCAGTTTCTTGGCCAGGAGGACATAGATGTTACCCGGGCCACAGACCTTGGCTACTCTGGGAATAGACTCGGTGCCGAAGGCTAAGGCAGCAATCGCTTGAGCACCACCGACGGAGAAAACACGGTCAGCCTGGGCGATATCGGCGGCGATTAATGTCGGCGTTGGAACCTCCCCGTTGGCTTTGGGTGGGGTAACCAGGATGACCTCTTTGACGCCGGCAACCTTAGCCGGGATAACCGTCATCAGCACTGTTGATGGATAGCTGGCGGTGCCACCGGGGGCATAGACGCCGATGCGCTCTAGCGGGCGTATTAGCTGTCTGAAGCCTTTTTTAGAGGCAATACTCCAGATAGCGTCTTTTTGTTGCTGGTGATAGGAGCGTATCCGCTCGGCGGCTAGTTTGAGGGCTGATAGCAGCTCCTTATCTACCTCGAGGTAGGCGCTTTTTATCTGCTTTTTACTTACCTCCAGTGCGTTAAGCCTTATTCCATCAAACTTCAAGGTGTAATCAAAGACGGCGGCATCCCCTCGGCGGCGCACTTCGCTGATAATCTGCCTCACCGCTTGCTCACGTTGCTCAATGTCGGCTACTTCTTCTGTCGGCGCTCGTCTTGATAATACCAATTTTGCTGGCTGAAAGCCTTCAATAATTCTCATTTAGATTTCCTCCACCGCCATTCGCAGGATTTTGATAATGGACTTTGTACTTTCCCTTTTAATGGAACTTGAAATCCTCTTGGAACTGCCAATGAGGCAGGCTGTCGACTCAAAAAGGGTGTCAATAATCTTGAGGTTATGCCTGGCTAAGGTTTGCCCGGTCTGGGTATTCTCAATCAGCAAATCAGCGTCCTCGGGCAGAAAGGCTTCACTGGCTCCCCAGGTAGGAATCACCCGATACAAGCTGAGGTGATTGTCTCTGGCATACTTGTCAGCAATATTTACATACTCCGAGGCTACTCTAAGCGGCGCCGCTCGCTCGGCGTTAAGCTCTCTTAAATCCCGGACATCGGCTACGGATAAATCTTGGCTCACCACAGCCACGATTTTGACCTTGCCCGATTTCAGGTCAACGAGTTCCTTCGCCGGGCTGGAGGGGAACTGATAAAGGTGCTCACGTAACCAGTCCCTGCCGGTAATCGCCAGGTCGAAATTTCCATTAGCTACCTGCAGTGGCATATCCTGGGGTCTAATCACCTTGATGGTGACACCGGGCAGGTCAGCGGTCGGCCGGCGATTTCCCGCTGCTGATGGGTAATCGTCAAGGCGAATGCCAGCCTTGTTTAGCAGACGAAGGGTAGGCGATTGCTGATGTCCGTCGGGCAAGGCAAGCCGCACTACATCCTTAGCCGCTTCTTCAGCAGGGTATTGAATTTCGGGCATTGGGGGATGTTTTTCTCCCGCCGGCCTTGGTCTTACAGACTCCGGTATAAGTGCCTTCTCGACGGAGGACATTATCTCATTCATGTTTTTGGCTTTCCAGCTATCCCGGTTGGCGATTAAAAAGGCATTGACATTAAGCCCCCGGCTTATCGGCACCAGTCCGTAAAGAGAGAGCTCCTCGGTGGTGCCAGAGACCAGCGCCAAATCAGCACTTTCCGGTGGATAGACCTCGGCTGCTCCCCACAGGGGAAAGACGCCGAACCGCCTCAGCCGGAGGTTGAGGGCGAAGGACTCAGCCAGGTTGGGATACTCGCTGGCAATGCGTATAGTGCCCGGCTTGGCTCGCACTTCCTCTACGGTGGATACTCCCTCAGCGGGGCTGGCGGCTACATACAGAGCACCCTCCCCATATCTCAGATTCTTTACCTTCAGTAAGGCACTGCTGGGGTATTTAGCCAAAAGCTCTTCAATCCAGTCTAAACCACAAATGCCCAGGTCGTAGTTGCCGATTGCCACCTGAATGGGAATATCCCTCTCGTGGAAGACCCTGGCTGAGAGGCGAGGAAAACCTCCCGATTTAATCCGGTAAAAGCGCGTCTGCTCATGGTAGCCGCCAAGTCCCCACCCCGCTCTTTTGAGCAGGGCAGACGTCTGGGCTAAAAGATGACCTTTAGGCAGCGCTATCTTTAGATTATTTATCAACCTCACCCCCTTAAGGGCGGCGGGTGGGAAAAGATATAAAATTCACCTCTTTACTAATTTCAGAACCTCGTTCATAGTCTTCGCCGCAACTTTTTGGCCTTTGACCTGGTCAGTCAAGATAAATTTTGGTGGCTTACTTTGAATATCAAGCGTCCAGTCAAAATCAGCCGGTTCTTGAACGCCCAGATAGAATTCAGCCCGATAGCCGGCTTCGTGGAGGCGAGCGGCAGTTCTAAAGCCCTCTTTTGCCGCTTGTGGTTCAGCCCTGATTAGGATGCTTTGCTCTGAAGGTTTAGCCAGAGCTTCGGGCTTCACCAGGTTCATCAGGCGGTCAAGGTAAAGGGCAAAACCGGAGGCGGGGGTATCCTCGCCTCCCATTAACGGAATAAGGGCATCATATCTGCCACCACCGCCTATCTTCTCCTCACCCTTGAAAAACTGGAAAATCACGCCAGTATAGTATTCAAAGCCCCTGCCTGAAGCTATGTCAATCTGGTAATCACAGCCCAGAGCTTCCAGAAGCTCAGCAATGTTGGTGCAGCCGTCAATATAGGGCTTGAATTCGGGCAGGTCCTGGGCGAATAGAGCCTTTAACTTTTTGGCAAACTCGGCTGATTTTCCCTTCAGCTCAAGCAGAGAATGCAAAGTCTTCCCCAGTTCCGGTCTCTCCAGCTTTACTTTAGCCAGCACTTCTGTATCCCCGTCCAAGATGCGGTCAAACATCCTGGTCTGCTCCTCAGCACTTAGCCCCAGCTTAGCCAGTAGAGCCTTTATTAATCCAGCATGGGATAGCCTGAGTTCAATGCCTTCAAGCTTTAGCTGTTTCAAAACCTCCAGCGCCAGCATTACCAGTTCTGCATCAGCCGAAAGGGAGCCGGCTCCGATAAGCTCAGCCCCACATTGCCATCTTTCCCTGGTCTTCTTTCCCGTCGCCTCAAAGATGAAGACATTGGCTATATAGAAGAGCTTAGCCAGTTCTTCCCCTTCCATACTATCAATGTAAAGTCTGGCCACGGGGATGGTGCCATCAGGCCTTAAGACTACCCTTTCTCCACTCCAGCCATCCCAATCAAGGAAGGAATATACCTTGCCTAACATGCCCGGGGTGAGTGTCCCGGTGGAGGTGAATAGGTGAAGATACTCAAGGGTTGGTGTCCTGACCTCCTTATATCCCCATTTAAGGCAACAATCTCTAAATGTGCCCTCAATGAGTCGAAAGCGCGCCATTTCCTCTGGAGACAAGTCTCGAGTCCCTTTACACCTTTGGATTTTCATAGCTGGTAAATTTTAACACTACTATGCTAGCTATTCAACCATGCGGTGATACTCCTTTTTTTAATTTACGACTTTTTCCCACCCACCCAATAGAGGTTATACCTCTCTTCACTCTCCTTTCAGGGGGGTGAGGGAAGAGAGTTTTAGAGGCGCAGCCTATGAGGGTGGGTGGGTTGGGAAGAAAGACGATTGAAAACAGGGGTGAGGTTGATAAATAATCTCTACCGCTTCACTGTTTGCAATGGGGGGTATAAGCAATATATAATTCTATTTACATCCCTTTGAGTGATTACGGTCATATGATTAAAGTGATATTTAAAGCCCTTCGCCTCGCTTTCCCCTTAGCTTTGGTGGCTGGATTTTTACTGCCGGTTACCACCAGCGCTGCTTCTCAGTCAATCCAAATCTTGCATGTTGAGGGCACTATTGTTCCCATAGTTGCTGATTATATTGACCGGGGCATTACCAAGGCTGAAGATGAGAATGCCATTGTTTGCATTATTGAGTTAGATACGCCGGGAGGGCTGCTGGGTTCAACTGAGGAGATAGTCCAGAGGATTATGAATGCTGATGTGCCGGTTGTGGTTTATGTTTCTCCCAAAGGCGCTTGGGCGGCTTCAGCCGGGACCTTTATTACTTTATCGGCTCATATCGCCGCCATGATGCCGGGCACTACTCTTGGCGCCGCTCATCCTGTGGCTGCTGGTGGGGAGCAGATACCAGAGGACCAGATGAAAAAGATAGTCGAGTTCTCAGCCAAGTGGATGGAGACCATTGCTCAGGAGCGCAATCGTAATATTGAGGAAGCCCGTCTAGCAGTAACCGAAAGCAAGTCCTTCACCGATGTTGACGCCCTGAATGCCAACCTCATCGACCTTCGGGCGGATAATTTAGGAGACCTTATTTCTCAAATCAACGGCTGGAAGGTTACTCTGGCCAATGGTATGGAGGTTACCATTGACACCACAGGCTATGAGATAACCAGAAATGAAATGAGCCTCGTTGAGGGCTTCCTCCATGCTATTAGCGACCCCAACATTGCCTATATTTTGCTCAGTATAGGTAGCATCGGCATTATTGCCGAGATTTACAGCCCGGGGATGTTCTTCCCCGGGATTACAGGTGCTATTAGCCTGCTTCTTGCCTTCTACTCTCTAGGTGTTCTTGATGCCAACCTGGGGGGCATATTGCTTATTGTGCTTGCCTTTGGTCTGTTTATCGGCGAGGCACTCACTGCCACCTTCGGCATATTCACTGCCGGGGGCATAACTGCCCTCGTCCTCGGCTCCTTAATCTTATTCCCCGGGGGTGGTTCATTGTTTCAAGTAGACCCGTGGCTGATTGCCGTGGTTACTATCATTATTGCTGCCGTTTTTGCTTTTGTAATTAGCCAGGTAGTCCGAGCCCATCACCGCCAGGCATTCACTGGCAGGGAGGAACTGATGGGCAAGACCGCCTTGGTCAAGACAGCCCTGGAACCTGAGGGAATAGTTTTATTTAAGGGCGAACGCTGGACGGCGGTATCAGAGAAGGGGTGGGTGAAACGGGGGGAGGAAGTGATTATAACCAAGGTTGATGGCTTAAAACTATATGTAATCAAAAAAACAAAAAGGGGTAAATAAATGAATCCAATTGTTATTGCTGTAATCGCCATCTGTGTTGCTGGTTTCTTAGCCTTCGTCGTTCAGCGGGTAGTCCAAGCCCATCGCCGCCAGGCATCTGCCGGCAGGGAAGAGCTGGTAGGCAAGACTGCCGAAGTCGAGATAGCCCTGGAACCCAAAGGAATAGTTTTGATTGAGGGCGAACGCTGGACGGCGGTATTAGAGAAGGGTCGGGTGGAACCCGGGGAGGAGGTGATTGTAACCAAGGTTGACGGCTTAAAACTATGGGTAGTCAAGAAAGAATAAAGGAGGTAAACAAATGAACCCAATTGTTATCGGTATAATCGTTTTAGCTGCGTTCATACTTATTCTTATGGCAGTCAAGATTGTCCCCGAATATGAGCGGGGGGTCCTTTTCCGCCTGGGGCGACTGGTTGGAGCTAAGGGTCCTGGACTGTTTTTCATCATTCCTTTCGTTGACCGGTTGGTGAGGGTAGACCTGCGGGTAGTAACTATGGATGTCCCATCACAAGAGTGCATCACCAAGGATAATGTTACCGTAAGGGTAAATGCAGTAGCCTACTTCAGGGTAGTTGACCCCGAGGCGTCTGTAGTTAAGGTCCTAGACCATATTAGAGCTACCTCGCAGATATCTCAGACTACGGTGCGAAATGTGATTGGGCAGTCTGAACTGGACGAACTATTGACGCAAAGGGAGAAGCTTAATCAGTCGCTGACGAAGATAATTGATGAACACACCGACCCGTGGGGGGTGAAGGTCAGCACGGTAGAGATTAAGGAGGTTGAGCTTGCTGAAGAGATGAAGCGCTCTATGGCGGCTCAGGCTGAGGCAGAAAGAGAGAGGCGAGCCAAAATCATCCATGCCGACGGCGAGTTTCAAGCCTCGGAGAGGCTGGCTCAAGCCGGGGCTATTATCGCCAGGGAGCCAACTACGCTACAGCTTCGTTACCTGCAAACGCTAACCGAGATAGCCACTGAGAGGAATAGCACCATAATCTTCCCCATACCCATAGACCTTGTCAGTATGTTTATGAGGAAATAGGCACCAGCGTCCCGGTCGGGCGGAGAGGCTACCAAATAGCTAGGGGTTAATGTGACATAATGTGGGGCAGAACCCCGAGCCCGCATTGCGGGCTCGGGGAGAGAACATTATTTATTGGCGCAGGGTGACATCCCCGGCTACAATTTTAGTCAGGCTCCCGTCGGACTGGCGGAGCAGCAAGCTGCCATCACTGGCTACTGACTCAGCTATGCCCCTGTATGTAGCTTCGCCCGACCTTACCTCAACCTTTTTGCCCAGTGTCACCAGCTTGTCCCGCCACTCCGGGTAAACGGATTCCCCAGCCGGCAAAGCCAGGTATAATCTTTCTGCTTCAACCAGCAGACATCGTATCATATCCAGCCGTGATACATCCCTTCCCAGTTCATGGGAAAGGCTGGTAGCCGTGGGTGAAATTTCAGGGAAATCAGAAAGCCTGAGGTTAACATTTATCCCAATGCCTATAATAGCGTAGTCCACAATGTTACCTCTTACATCGCTTTCAGTTAAAATTCCACACACCTTTTTCTCGTTAACCAGAACATCGTTGGGCCACTTAATCTGCGATTTCAAGCCGGTGACTTTCTCAATACAATGGACTGTAGCTAGAGAGGCTACCATAATAAGAGAAGATAGATAGGCTGAGCTGGGGCGAAGAATAATAGACAGAGCAATGTTCCCCTTGGGTGATAGCCAAGCTCTCTTTATTCGCCCCCTCCCCGCAGTTTGCTCATCAGCCAAGACAACAGTCCCTTCTATTGCTCCCTGTTTAGCCTCGCGCTTAGCTGCATCCATGGTTGAGGTCAGTCTGGGATAGTGAATAACCCTTTGACCGATAAAACGTGTCTCTAGATTATTGGTAATGGCGGCGGCAGATAAACTGTTTTCTGTCATCTTGACATGAAATTGGTGCCAGGGCATAATAGAATTGACCTAAGCGGGTGTAACTCAGCGGCAGAGTGCTTGCTTCCCAAGCAAGACGTCGAGGGTTCGAATCCCTTCACCCGCTCCAATTACACCTCTGACTTGCCTAGATTATAGCGACAAAGCCAGGGCAAGTCTAGCGGCGACGACTTGCGTAGGTCAAAAATAAAGAATTTAGGGCCGACCACAATGAAAGGTGAAATATCATGAAAGTGTCGGACTTCACGACTTAATAGAGGGTTTCCCCTTTTCGCTTCGAGCCGAAGGGAAATCGAACAGCACTCTCGACTTCTACAGCTACTTACTACATCCCCTATTATCCTACGCCGATCAGCAAGGCTGGCCAGATAGTATGCGGTCATTAGATGTACACAGGTTGGGGCAATTTCTAACCTGGACCGCGACAGGGACCTTCCAGTTAAAGGTAGCCAATAACGGTGGAAAAGAGTAAAGGGCTAGTCGAGCAAGCTAGTCAGTCAGGGGAGGATGAATTGAAAAACGAGGTGAGTCGCCTATCAAAGAGGATGAGGGAGCTTGAGACGGAAAACGAGCACTTGAAAAAGCTGTGCCTAATGATGCAAGGGAAAAAGAGAGCTTAAGTACTTTGTAGCATTGATTTCTTCAGAATATTTTGCTTTTGATATTACGCTTGAGCAGCCATATTACACAAAACGATGTTTTATTGCCCACGAAAGGCTATAATAAGAGTGTACGTTATCGCGAGAAGTCACTAACCTGTATGGGAAATGTTTATGGCTGACTATGAGGTAGTGCATATTGCAGTAGCTCCTCCGGCCAACCTTGATGCAAATCTCGTAAGAAGTGTAGCAACTGTTATCAACAAGAGCCCTTCCTATACCCGTCTTCTTCTGGCCGGTGAGGTGCCTAAAGTCATTGCCCACTACGACAGCATACAAATAGCAGAATCAATAATTCAGAATCTGCGAGACCTAGGTCTTGTTGCAATTGCGTGTAGGGATTCAGAACTTCGCCAGTTTCCACAAACATTCAGGGCGCAAACCTTAGAATTCGGAGAGAAAGAAGTTCTATTCCGAGACAGTGCTGGTCGCGAGAAAAGGATAGTAGGAAACAATGTCTTCCTGATTCTTGTGGGGAGGATAGAAACTTCCGTGGAGGTGGAGACTACAAAGCCCAAGACTAAGTTTAGTTTGAGCAGGACGTTGCTTATGGGCGGCATCCCAATCTGGCGGAGGGTTAATGAGAAAACCACAGCTCAGTCTATTCAGGCTGAGTATTTCGCTAGGCTGTATGATCGGAAATCACCAGTTCCTAGCGTAGAGATTCTTCAACAGCACATGAATTATTCGTTCTTAGGAGCAAAGGTGGCTGCATCCTCTTTCACAAACTTTGGCACCGTTGTTCGGCGGCTACGAGAGGTATTCCCGCAGGCGATTTTTGATGACAGGCTAGCGAAACCTTCCAGCCGGAAAGATATTGAGATAAACTGCAGGTTGATTTACTTGTTCCACGTAGTGACCAGCGGCCGGCTTGGTAATCCGTAGGATAACAAATTGGCTGTTTGTTCAATCACCTAACACCCTCAGGGAGGAAGTGCGATAACTCGCCGTAATAGCTGCACGGGCAAGGGTTCGACGCTATTTTAGAGCATTGACAGGGTTTTAGGGAAAAGACTAGACTTCACCTGCGGGTGCATGTCAGGTTCGGCAACAGTATTAAACCTGTTACAGGAGAAAGGAGAGAACAAAATGCTATTCATGACTATTGTTACCTGGGAGCCTGAGAAAAGGAACGAAGTGTTTAAAAGGTTTGCAGAGAAGGGGACAGTAACCGGAGGTAAAATTATTGGCGGCTGGAATGTTATTGGAGGAGGTCGGGCTTTTAGGCTGGCTGATGTGGATGACCCTAAGGCTGCTTTTACAACGTGCCATATTTGGGATGACATCGCTAAACTGGAGGTCATTCCAGTAATTGAAAGCGAACAGGCGATGAAACTTGTAAGCAAGAGGTAATGGTGGGTATTGATTTTCACTACCCTACGACATGCACCTGTCAGATAAACAGCGTTTGATAAAAAGCAATTCGAGGGATTAGTTGCACAAAGTGACGAACTGTGTGATGCGCCGAATTATCGTTGCACAAAACTGACTATTATGCAATTTCCACCCATTGCACATTTACTCATTTTGTGACTTCCGAAGAAACTAGTCCTTCCTAATTCCGAAAGACGCGGTAAATACACAGATAGGGATTCCTCATCTATTTTCAAGAGGGCAGGTCATATTGACATTTTAGTGAAGGTAAATTACAATATTAATATAACATTCACTATGAAGGCAGGAATAAGTAATGGAGAAACTGGAGTTGATAACGGAGATTATTGAGCTTCAACGGAAGGTGGACAGAGCCCGGAGACAATATGGACTCGATGTTTGGATGGGCTTGTCCCTTACCATTGCCCAACTCAAAAGCCTGTTTTTCATTAGCAATCAGGGGAGCACTAACTCAGGAAAGCTGGCAGCAGCACTCGGGGTTACACCAACCAACGTGACAGGCATAATAGACCGGCTGGTGAAGCAGGGTCTGGTGAGTCGCACCGAGGATGTGCAAGACCGCCGTATGCTGTTACTGCAAGCTACGGGCAGGGGAGAGGAACTGGTGGCAAAGCTCAGGGAGAGAAGAAAAGGTTATCTCTCTGAGGTCTTGGCCCGTTTTAGTGTGGATGAGCTGGCTACGCTGGCTCAGGGGTTCAATTTGTTGGCCAAGGCTACTGAGGCGCGCGAAGGAGAAAGCAGAGATGAACATGATTGATGTTGAGTGCCTGACCAAACGGTTCGGTCAGTTCACGGCAGTGGATGGCATATCTTTCCAGGTGGATAAAGGCGAGATATTCGGCCTTCTCGGCCCCAACGGTGCCGGTAAGACGACCACCATCCGTTGCCTGCTCACCCTAATCCCATTGGATGATGGCAAGGCAAAGGTCGCTGACCGCGATGTCATTAAGAAGCCACAGCAGGTACGTGAGGCCTGCGGATACGTTCCTCAGGATATCTCGGTAGAAGGTGACCTCACTGGCTACGAGAACCTCCTTTTCTATGCCGAGCTTTTCCACGTCCCTAGGTCGGTGCGTCGGGAGCGCATCCGGGATGTCATCCAGTTCATGGAACTTACTGAAAAAGTCAACGAGCTGGCCCGGAATTACTCCGGGGGCATGATGCGGCGTCTGGAAATAGGCCAGGTACTGGTCAACCGACCCCGGGTGCTCTTCCTCGACGAGCCGAGCATCGGTCTTGACCCGGTGGCGAAACGGATGGTCTGGGATTACATCAACCGACTGCGTGATGAGTTTGACGTCACTATCTTGCTCACCACCCACGACATGAACGAGGCTGACTATCTATGTGACCGCATCGCCATTATGAACGGGGGGAAAATTGCCGTCATCGGTCCCCCGGACAAGCTAAAGTCAGAGTTGGGTGGGGATATCATCACGATAACCTCATCCAGCCCCAACTGCCGTCAGGTGCTGCAACATCTGGGCTACCAGCTTCTGCCACAGTCCCAGGACAGCGCCTGCGACATAGTGATTATTGATGGAGAAAGGAAAATACCCGAGGTTATCGATAAACTTAAAAGTCACGGGGTCAGCACCGTTTCAGTCTCACTGAAGGTAGGCACACTGGACGACGTTTTCCTCAAATATGCCGGAAAACGTATCGGCGATGGGGACCTGAACTGGCAGACCACGAGGGCCATGCGGAGAACGGCAAGGAGGCATGGGCAATGAAAGTAGTCCGGCTATTCACCGATATCTTCACTATCACCGATTTCGAGCTGAGAAAGGTATGGCACGATTCATCACAGATTTTCATACGGGCGGTACAGCCAGTCCTGTGGCTGCTCGTCTTCGGTGAGGTCTTTGCTGGAACGCGTCTGGTACCCACAGGAAACTACAACTACATTCAGTTCCTTACACCGGGTGTTCTAACCCAGTCGGTTATCTTTGTCGCCATCTTCTACGGATTCATGATGGTTATAGACCGGGACATGGGCCTGTTGCATAAGCTGCTGTCTACTCCTATCCCACGCTACAGCATTGTTCTGGGTAAGACTCTCTCCGCCGGGGTACGGTCGGTCATCCAGGCACTGGTGGTATTTATCCTGGCGCTAATCATCCGCGTCCACCTGATATTGACCCCGGTTAGCATCATTGGGGTAATCGTGATTATCGTCCTCACCGGCATGTGCTTCTCCAGCCTGTCCATCTTCCTGGCTTCATTCTTCAAGACCCGGGAACGCATGATGGGCATCGGTCAGGCTATTATCATGCCGCTCTTCTTTGCTTCAAGCGCCATTTACCCGATTGATATCATGCCCACCTGGCTGAAGGTGATAGCTCATATTAATCCCCTCAGCTATATCGTTGAGGCTATGCGGGCACTGCTGGTTACCGCAGACTACAGCCGTATAGCTCTGGACTGCGGTGTTACGGTCCTGGCAACAGCGGTGTTAGTCACCCTTGCCTCCACATCTTTCAGCCGCATCATCAGGTAGCAAAGAGCCGAGGTACGACCTCCGGAATATATCCTACTAGCTCAAGTAAGGGCGTTTGTAGATCAGCGGCGGAAGGAGTGGCCCGCTTGCGGCAAGTCATGATTTGCCTAAGTTTAACAGGCAGGGCTTGAGTAAATCAAGAAACGGTCATCAGCCTAAAACGCTTCTTTAAGAAAATTAACGATTTTCCGGCGGATAAAGGGATACCATAGCCAGATGGTGGAGTGGGTGGCGGGGAACCAGCTAATAGGTGGTTTACCGGATTCCTTCCAGAAGTCGAGTGTAGCCTCTCTTGGAATAGACTCATCCCACCGGGCATTGATCATCAATACTGGACGCTGCCGAAGAAGATGGGCAAAGGTCATAGGGTCGGTTAGGAAGCTTTTCATGGGGGGTGCAACCTTTTCCAATCCTTTATCAGCTATCTCAGCAAGGTACTGCCTATAGGAACTCTGGATATTCTGGTATTCTGCCTCAGTTTGCTCGCGTCCCTTGTTGAAATCGCTTGTTCTTTTTTCCCAGCCAATCTTGGTGCTATTACCTCCGGTTACGATTAAGCCCCCGGCTTTGATACGCTTGTCTATCCCCATAGCTATAGCCGAGATAAATCCACCAAAGCTGATTCCGATGGCGGCTATCTGTTCATCATTTATCTCGGCTCGGCTGCTGGCCCAATCAATCACCTGGCGCAAATCAATCACTGAAATCCGGTGACTTTCAAACCATTCTTCGGAGGTAAGGTGGGGGAACCGCTTCCTTACGCTTTCCGGCATACGACTTGAGTGCATTACCGAATACAGGATAAAGCTGGCCATCCCTTTCTTGGTTAGAGCCCGAGCCAGGAGTTTACAGGGAATTACGCTGGAGTCTCCAATCCCGTGCAACAGGATAGCCAGCGCGGCGTTATTCGCCCCCCGAGGCTGAAAGTACTCACCCCGAACGGTATTACTCTTCTTATAGCGCACGGGGTGGGCGGTGGGGAAATCCACCGCGTAGTGTAACCAATTCCTGGCCGTTTGCTTTAGCTGCAGGTTTGGCTGGAGTATATCTTTGTCGTAACTATATGGATTCATCCCTTGAGCACGAAAAAATATCAATCTATTTCACGGCGATGGGGAAACGGGGAGTAAAGCCTAATCAGGCTCTGAAGCTTTCCTTCCTGCCGATATATTTCTGTCTCATCTTGGGCTTTTCTATTTTACCGGTTGGGTTTCTTGGCACCTGGTCGAATATAATGCGCCTTGGTCTCTTATATCGGGGCAATTGCTGCTCGCAGAAGGCATTTATCTCGTCTTCGGTTAGCTTTGCCCCCTTTTTAGGGGCGATTACGGCACAGGCTATCTCACCCAGCCTTTCATCGGGGAAGCCGATTATGCCTACATCGTAGACCTGGGGGTGGTTCCGGATTACGTTCTCCACCTCCACCGGGAATATATTCTCCCCCCCGGTGATAATTACGTCCTTCTTTCTATCTACAATGTAGATGAAACCCTCACTATCCATTCTAGCTATATCGCCGGTATACAGCCAGCCGCCCCTGATAGTTTCCGCCGTTTTTTGCGGGTTCTTGTAATATCCCTTCATAACCCCGTTACCCTTGACGATTAACTCACCAACCTCCCCGCAGGCCACATCCGTACTTTTCTCGTTGACGATGCGCACCTCCCAGTTAAAGCCGGCTTTGCCGGTAGCCTCCAATTTATGTTGGTTTTCTATGCGGAGGTCAACGCATTCTGGTCTGGTCGCCTCGCTTAGTCCATAGCTAGTATCATACTGCATATCGGGGAAGTATTGTTTCCAGTGTCTAATCAAGCTGGGAGGTATAGGTTGTGCCCCCATATGCATAAGGCGCCAGCAGCTCAGGTCATAGTCTTCTTTCCTTAGCTCTCCCTTGTCCAGTGCACCAAGGATGTCCTGAGCCCATGGTACTAGCAGAAATACTACTGTCCCTCTCTCTTGATGGATAGCTTCAAAGATAGATTTGGGGCTTCTTTCGGTTAGTATCGTAGCCCGACCGCCAACAATCAGGCTGCCGAACCAGTGCATCTTGGCACCGGTGTGATACAGTGGGGGGATGATAATAAAGTTATCCTCGTGCCTTTGATAGTGGTGATGGTTTTCGGTTATGGCGGCGCATTCCATGTTTTTATGGGTCAGCAGTATCGGCTTTGGTTCCCCGGTGGTGCCTGAGGTGAAGTAAAGCCCGCATTCATCTTCGTCATTTAGCTCCACGGCTAATGGCTCTGGGGAGGCTTGGCTGATTACGTCTTCAAGGCTCTCCATAGCTTCAGGCAGATTTTGACCGACAAAGATGTAGTCCTTTATCGTAGGTAGCTGGGAGCGAATAGCCTCTACCCTTTCGGTGAATTCTTCGCTCAAAATCATTACCTTGGCTTCGGCTATATCAGCGCAGTATTTAATGTCTTCGCTGGTGAACCTGAAGTTAAGTGGAACTGCCCACGCCCCGGTTCTGATGATGCCGAAATACGCCTCCAGCCAATTTATGGAGTTCATCATCAGGTGTAGAACCTTATCGTCCTTGCTGACCCCTCTGCTAGTGAGGGCATTGGCTATTCTATTAGCCCTCTCATCAAAGACCTTCCAGGTGATTCCCTTCCTTAGCTTCTGGCTCGGTTTTAGTTCAATAAGGGCGCTATCATCGGGGTACATCCTGGCATTTCTGGCTAGCATCTCGGCTATGGTCATTTATCACTTCACCTCGCCCTGCTCCCCGAGGGTATTATTATAGCTTTTCCTTGCCAGCAAAACAATCAGGTCTAAGCGTTTGGTACGAAAGTACGAGCCAAAATATTACCAATGGGTGATTTACTGAGTGGTTAACATGCGTTAGAGTGAGAGTATACTTGAGAAGTGTCGAGATATCAGAGGTTTATAAATATGCCGATAAAGGTAAATGGTCAAACCTATTATAGAACCGCTGAGGTCTGCCGAACAGTTGGTATAAGTAGAGCTACCCTCTTTCGTTGGCTTAAGGGAGGCATCTTCAAGGAGGCTGAGCACAGGGATAGGAGGGGATGGCGGCTGTTTACTGAATATGAAATAGATAAATTGAAGATTGAGGCTAACCAGGTAAATAAAGCTAGCCAATTGAGCGCTGTGAAAGGTTAACCTAAGCCGGTGTTCTCCTGAGGTGAGAAATGAAAATCGCAGAAAGAACAAAGGAACAGTTTACCGGGGAACTGGAAGCCCTGCGTTTGCGTATAGCAGAACTTGAAAGGGGAAAAACCGAGCGCAGGCAGGCGGATGAGGTGCTTAGAAAGATGGAACAGGAGAAGCTGGCTATTCTCGACAGCATGTCAGAGCATGTGGTGTACCAGGACGCTGAACACGGGATTTTATGGGTAAATAAAGCTGCAGCAGAATCAGTTAACCTGTCTACTGAGCAATTGGTGGGACGGCATTGCTATGAGATATGGCCTAAGCGTAGCCAACCCTGTGTGGGCTGCCCGGTGGTAAAAGCCCGTGAAACCGGTAAACCGCAGGAAGCGGAAATAACCACTTCCGATGGGAGGGTGTGGTTTATACGAGGCTATCCGATTCGAGATGCAAATGACCAGCTGGTGGGCGCGGTCGAGGTAACGCTGGAAGTCACCGAGCGCAAGCAGACGGAAGAGGCATTGGCCGATGAAGCGACCCGGCGGCGTATCCTGATCGAGCAGTCCAGAGACGGGATAGTTATCCTTGATGAGAACGGCAAAGTGTGTGAGGCAAACCAGCGATTTGCCGAGATGCTAGGATACACCCCCGAGGAAGCCCGTGAGCTCCACGTGTGGGACTGGGATACTCAATGGACACGCGAGCAACTGCTCGAGATGGTTCGTAGTGTTGACGAGACTGGTGACCACTTCGAGACGTATCACCGTCGCAAGGATAGCACGGTCATTGACGTTGAAATCAGCACCAACGGGGCTGTGTGCGCGGGGCAGAAGCTGGTTTTCTGCGTGTGCCGGGACGTTACTGAGCGCAAGCAAGCCGAGAAGGCATTACTAGAAGCAGAGGAGAAATATAAAAATTTTGTGGAAGCTACCAGCGATTTGGTATGGGAGTCGGATGAAAAAGGGGTGTTTACCTTCGTTACCCCTAAGATTAAAGATTTCCTGGGGTATGAAGTGGATGAAGTAGTGGGCAAAAAAAGGACGCTTGACTTTGCGCCAGAGGATGAAAAACGAAAATGGCTTAGCCACTTCAAAGAGGTTAATGCTAAAAGGGTGCCCTTCTTTGGCTTTGAGATTACCCATATCCATAAAAATGGCAATCCTGTCGTGTTTGAAGTTAGCGGCGCTCCCTTTTCTGATAGTGCCGGAAATTTCAAGGGGTTTGTCGGGATAAATAAGGACATCACCGAGCGCAAGCAGGCGGAGAAGGCGCGGAGAGAGGCAGTGGAGGCGCTGAGGGAGAGTCAGGAATTCAGCTCCAGCCTGCTGGAAAATTCACCGAACCCGATATCCGTTGTTAATCCGGATACTTCAGTGAAATATGTAAATCCGGCATTTGAAAAGCTAACCGGCTTTACTTTAGCCAAAATTACTGGCAGGAAAGCCCCGTACCCATGGTGGCTAAAAGAACAATGGAAGGAAATGACTTCTTCCTTTAAGAATGCCATGGTAACCGGCGGCAGAAGGAGCGAGCGGGTTTTCCAGAAGAAGAACGGGGAGCGTTTTTGGGTGGCGCTGAACTCGGCGCCGGTGGTACACAAGGGAAAGATACTTTATTTTCTTATAAGCTGGCTTGACATCACTGAGCGCAAGCGGGCGGAGAAGGAGAGAAGTGAACTGGAGCAGAAGGCTCATCTCGCCAGTCGTTTGGCTTCCGTGGGTGAGATGGCATCAGGTATTGCCCATGAGATAAATAACCCCCTGACCGCTGTTATCGGTTTTGCCCAGTTACTCATGGATACGGACCTCCCTGATGAGGTTAAGGAAGATATAGGTGTTATACACAAGGAAGCCCAGCGTGCTGCCGGTGTGGCCAGGAATCTCCTCACCTTCGCCCGAAAACATACACCAGCAAAGCAGCCAACAAACCTGAATAGCATTATAGAGGGGGTGCTGAAATTACGTGCCTACGAGCAAAGTGTAAGTAATATCAAGGTTAATACCCGGCTTGCTCTCAACCTGCCCGAAGTCATGGCTGACTATTCTCAGATGCAGCAGGTCTTTATCAACATTGTCCTCAATGCTGAAACTGCTATGCTCGGGTCAGGTAATGGGGGCACACTGACTATTACTACCCAGAAGGTCAATAACTTGGTTAGGGCATCATTTGCCGATAGCGGACCGGGGATTGCCAAGAAAAACTTGAATCGGATATTTGACCCCTTCTTCACTACCAAGGAAGTAGGCAAGGGAACTGGCTTGGGACTCAGCGTGTGTCATGGGATAGTAGCTGAACACGGTGGCAGAATATATGCCAAAAGCAGGTTGGGTAACGGAGCCGCCTTTATCGTGGAATTACCTATTAATGCTCATTGAGCAATAGGGGGAGCTAAATGAAACATTCTAAAGGCGATAGAAAAAGAATCTTGGTGGTTGAAGACGAGCTAACCATTAGTCAGGTATGCCAGAGGACTCTCACTGCTGAGGGCTTTGACGTGGATATTGCTGTCAATGGGGCAATCGCTCAAGACATGTTGGATGAAAAGGAGTATGACCTTTGCCTTATTGATATCAGAACGCCGATAATGAATGGTAAGGAGCTTTATCAACATATACAGGAGGAACACCCTGAGTTCGCCGATAAAGTTATATTCACCACCGGAGACGTTTTGGATGAGAAGCTGGAGTCCCATCTTAAGGGATCCAAGAGATCATATCTGCCCAAACCGTTCTCTCCCGACGAGCTAAGAACCATAGTCAAAGAGGTGTTGGAAGGTTAAAGCCATGGCACACAAACGGGCGAGGATACTAGTTGTTGATGATGAAGCGATGGTTAGGAAGCTTCTTTGTCAAAAGCTGTCCCGAGACGGCTACCAATGTGAAGAAGCTGATGGTGCTGTGCAGGCGCTGGATGGGTTAAAAGACAGTTCAATTGACCTGGTGATTCTGGATATAAAGATGCCGGGTAAATCGGGAATCGAGCTGCTGCCAGAGATAAAAACCGCTTACCCTGACACAGCAGTCATGATGGCCACTGCTCTTAACGATGTTAATATCGCCATCGAGTGCATGAAGAAGGGAGCCTATGACTATATATGCAAGCCCTTTAACTTAGGCGAGGTTGTGCTGAGCGTGGAGGGGGTTCTGGAGAGAAGAAGACTAGAGCGTGAAATTAAGGAGTACCAGCAATATCTGGAGCAAAAGGTTAAGGAACAAACACAGGAGATACGAAAAGTCTTTCTCGGTGCCATCGAGGCATTAGCCTTTGCTCTTGAAGCCAAGGACAAGTATACTGCGGGGCATTCTCGGAGGGTAACCGAGATTGCAGTGGCTATAGGTAAGGAGCTGGGTCTATCCCCGGATGACATAGAAGACCTGCGCTGGGGGGGCTTACTCCACGATGTTGGTAAGATTGCCATTGATCAGCTTATTCAAAACAAGCCCGGCGAACTGACCCCTGAGGAGTATGAGCATATTATGACTCATACTCATGTAGGAGCTGGTATTGTAAAACCGGTGGTTAATGGGAGGGTGGTCGAGATGATTGAACATCACCATGACCGTTATGATGGCAGTGGAATGAATCAGGTTGTAGTGGGTGAAGACATACCGCTGGGTGCCAGGATTCTAGCTGTGGCTGATGCCTTTGATGCCATGACCTCTGACCGCCCCTATCGCAATGCGATGTCTGTAGAGGAGGCTCTTAGTGAAATCAAACGGTGCACTGGCACCCAATTTGACCCTGCTGTAGTTGTTGCTTTCCTTAAAATACCTGTGTCTGGGATGCTACTGGCAGAAGTGTGAAATTTGCGATTGCATAGGGGGGGAGATCTATGGAAGCGGACCAATCTAGGGGAAAGAAAATACTTATAGCCGATGATGAACCATCTGTCAGGTCGTTGGTAAAAAAGCTTCTGGGCAAGGACTATGTTGTCCTTGAGGCAAATGATGGTGAGGAAGCGGTAAATATGGCTTTCAGCCAGAAACCAGACCTCATCCTGATGGATATTTTGATGCCTAAGATGGACGGTCTTACCGCTTGCTATTCAATTAAAGCGAACCAGGCTACTAAGGCAATCCCCGTGGTCATGCTCACCGCCGTAGACTATGAACTTAATAAGAAGCTTAGCCGGGATATTATAGGCGCCCATGGATACATAACCAAGCCATTCAATTCCCAGGACTTAATGAAGACCATTGGTCAATTTCTATAAGATATATCTTCCTTCCTCATGCCTACCATTGTCTACTTATTATCAGCCCCGCTTTCTTAATCAGCCACCACGACCAGGACTATCTTACTAGTACTAATTACTCCTGAATTTGCCCCATTTGGGTGATTCCCAATATGACTTGTGTAGAACATAATTGACATATGTACTAGTACTAATTACTCCTGAATTTGCCCATTTGGGTGATTCTCAAGACGGCTTGTGTAGAACATAATTGACATATGTTAGATATGTCTTTGAAATTATAAAAAGGATTGAATTATGTCAGTCATAATCAAAAGTCAGACCTATTATAGAACCACGGAGGCTTGTGACATAGTGGGCGTGAGCAGGTCTACTCTACTACGATGGCTCAAGCAGGGCATCCTCAACGATGCCTCGCATAGGGATAGGCGAGGTTGGAGACTGTTCACACAAACTGATATCAAAAGAATCGAAGCCGAGGCCAACAGGATGAGGTAGAAGCAGTTACGCCAACCGGGGCAGGGTCGCTTTGCAGAGACCCTTTATTTGTAGGAGGGAATTCGCCAAATGGCAAATAACGATATATACGACACTCATTTGAAGATGAAGATATCTGATTGGCTTAATAGATGTCGTAAAGGAGGTATATATGGAATGCGTACCAACTAATGCACGAAGGGAAAAGCACAAATCAACTCAGAAAGGAGGTGACAAGGAATGAAAAAGATACTAGTGAGCTTGATGACTATAGCATTGATGAGTGCCCTAATCGGTGGGGGCATCTATGCTTACTTCAGCGACACTGAGACCAGCACCGGCAATACCTTCACCGCTGGGACACTGGACCTGAACCTTGATGGTGTGAACACCAACGTGGTGAAGTTTACCGTGGATGATGTCAAACCAGGTGATAGTAGTGGCGGAACTTGGACGGTCGCCAATGTCGGGAATATACCTGGCTATCTGGACTTAGAGAGCATTAGCGTTTCCGAGGCTATAGGGACGACTACTGACCCAGAGTTAGCTGACGAGGGCGGCCCCGACACCACTCAGCTAGGCAATTACCTTATGGTGCACATGTTTATTGATGCCAATAACAACGGGAGCTGGGATTCGGGTGAGACGGACATCTTCGGTGCAGATGGAGCTCCAGTAGCCATCAATACCATCGCATCCAGTTACGCTCTGGACCTCAGTCTGGGCGCCAGTGGTGGTACTAACTACATCACCCTGCTGTGGTCGGTAGGGACAACTGTAGACAATAGGATCCAAGGCGATTCAGTGACCCTCAACATCACTTTTGAATTACAGCAAAGAGCGGCGGACTAAGCCGACAGGCATAATGGGGTATATGGGTGGTGGGGTCACTTAACCCCACCACCCCAAAACACAGGATTGCCCAAGAGTGGATGAGAGGGCTAATGGTGCTGGGTTTTACTTTAAACTAAGGAAGACTGTGATGAAGAAAGCGGTTGGGAATTTTGGCTTAGCCGTGATAATTCTGCTTATGACGGCAGCCGTGCTCACCTTTCTGGCACCTCACTTTGGGTGGAGGGTAGATACTGTCTTCTCAGGCAGTATGGAGCCCCAGCTTAAGGTAGGAGGTGTGGTGGTAACTCGCTCGGTGGGGGCAGAGGACATAAAGGCAGGAGATATTATCACCTTTCATTCTCCGCTGAATGAGGAGTTGATAAGCCACCGGGTGATAGCTGTGGAAGACGAGTCATCGTTTTATTTCCGAACCAAGGGGGATGTTAATGAGGATGCCGACCCCTTTGTCGTCCCGGCTCAGAATGTGGTGGGAAAGGTTTGCTTTCACATTCCTTACTTCGGCTATGCCGCCCAATTTGTCAAAACTCCTCTGGGTCTTCTGCTGACCCTGTGTCTGCCTGGACTCATCATTATAGTGATGGAAATGAGAAACATCTGGCGTGTGCTTACTGAGGAGCAGATTGAGCGAAAACAGTATAAGGCAAGCAGATGAGAGGTAAAAAGTGGTTTATTTTACTGGCAAGCTTGGCACTGGTTCTCCTGGCTAGCAGCATTGGTGTAACCAGAAGCTCCCTCGTTGACCTGGAGAGCTCCACCGGCAACACCTTCCAGGCCTGGGCTTCCAACCTGTGGCAGCAGACCACCCAGGATGATTTTAATGCCGGTATTCTTCAAAATGTACAAGTCGTAAGCCCGGGAGATGTGAAGCTGGCGATTGTTTCTAATTGGTATAACGGAAGCTGGGCATATAGAAAGATGATAACCATCACTTCAGATTCGGCTAAGATTCCTTCTACCTTAAGTAACTTTCCTGTGCTCATAAGCCTGAGTTCCGATTCTGATTTAGCGGCTGATGCCCAGGATGACGGGGATGATATTCTTTTTACCTCCTCTAACGGCACCACAAAATTAGACCACGAAATAGAGAAATTTGATGGCTCTACAGGTAAGCTAGTAGCTTGGGTAGAGGTCCCGTCTTTATCCACTGGCACTGTGATTTACCTGTATTATGGGAATTCTGGAGCGTCTAGTCAGCAAAATGCAACTGGAACCTGGGATGGCAACTTTAAAGCTGTCTGGCACCTGCGCGAAACATCTGGTGGAACCGGTACGATAAAAGATTCAACCTCAAATGCTAATCACGGAACTGACAGTGGCGGCCCGACTTTTGGAGCAGCTGGGCAAATAGGTAATTGTATCAATTTTGATGGCACCAATGACTGCATAACAGTTCCTTCGTCTGCCAGTCTGAAGCTCGGTAGTGGACTTACGATTGAAGCTTGGATAAATATCGACACCTGGGGTGACTGGATGGATATAGTTTTCAAGGGGGGAGGCGACGCAAATAATAGTGACTACCAATTTGCCTCTGTCAATACTGGTCTTGCCTGGGACGGAACATATGCAGGAAATTGGCGAACTAAATACTTCAACACTTCGCGGAACACAGGAACTTGGATTTATGTTGTTGTTACCCACAATACTACTACCGTAAAGTGTTACCGAGCTGGTTCAGAGATTAGCTCTCAAGCTGATGCAGGTGCCATTTATGAATCTGATTATCAGTTGGGAATCAGCCGAGAAGGTGCTGCAAGTAGAGGTTGGTTAGATGGCAAAATCGACGAAATTCGTATCTCAAACACAGTCAGAAGTGCTGACTGGATTAAGACCTGCTATAACAACCAGAATTCTCCTTCTACTTTCTACAGCGTCGGGAACGAGGAAGGATTGTATGTCTCCTCAGGCACTATTGCTTCTCAGGTTTGGGATACCGGGGTATCTGGAGCCAGATGGGACGGCTTGTTCTGGGATGAAATACTGCCCGGCGGTACCAATATAACCTTTGATGTGAGGGCGTCTGATACTCTATTTGCCAAAGATACACCTGATGCAACCCTACCTTGGATTTCAGTCGGGGAAACCTCCCCGGTTACTTCGGGATTACCGTCAGGCAGATATATGCAGTGGCGGGCAACCCTGACCACTTCGGATACATCTGAAACTCCAATCTTACAGGAGGTTAGAGCTTATCACTATTAAGGCAAGTTTCGAGGACTAAGTCATGTTATCAGAAGCATCCAAGACTAGTAAGTGGTTTATTTTACTGGCAAGCTTGGCACTGGTTCTCCTGGCTAGCAGCATTGGTGTAACCAGAAGCTCCCTCGTTGACCTGGAGAGTTCTACCGGTAATGGCTTTCAGGCCTGGGCTTCCAACCTGTGGCAGCAGACCACCCAGGATGATTTTAATGCCGGTGTTCTTCAAAATGTACAAGTCGTAAGTCCGGGAGATGTGAAGCTGGCGGTAAAGAGTGGTTGGTACAACTCGTCCTGGAGTTACCGGGCGCCTATAACTATAGATAACTCAGGCTCCAGCCTGACTGACTATCAAATCAAGGTTAATGTAACCTACGACGCCGATATGAAGCCTGACTTCAGCGATATCAGGTTTGCAGATTCTGATGGCTCGACTCTGCTTTCTCACTGGCGAGAAAGCTACACCACCTCCACATCTGCCACCTTCTGGGTCAAGGTCCCCTCTATCCCCACGGGCACTAAGACAATTTATATGTATTACGACAATGCTGGTGCCAGCAGCACCAGCGATGGGACGGCGACATTCATATTCTTTGATGACTTCAGTGGTGACCTGAGCAAATGGAATATCCATATAGATACGGATGTAGCCATTACATCCAGTTACGGCAATCCAGCTCCGTGCTTAGAAATCAGCGGAGGTTTTACATATTCTCCATATGGATTTGCCGCCATTGGCTCGGATAAGACCTACACCGGGTTTCAGAATGGGATAATTGAGGCTGATATCTATCCGGCAACAGAGGCGCTTCCCGAAATCATATTCAGAGGGAATTACGCAGCAAATACAGGCTATAAAGGACGATGGGATTGCCGTACCGGAAACGAGTCGCCCTGGATGAAGCCTCCCTATAGCGGGTGGCTAGCTTTCGGCACAGACGTGCCCAGATTTGGCCTCGCCAATCAATGGCAAAAGGCAAAACTGGTTATAAACGGCTCAACATTCCAGATATACAGCAACGGAACTCTTAAATCCACGGTGACTGATACCCAATATTCAGGCCCAGGCGAAATTGGACTAGCTAACCACTATGGAGCATACGCTAGATTTGATAATGTAAGAGTTCGCAAATACGCCTCCCCAGAGCCAACAGTCAGCATAGGTTCGGAAGCAGGCATGTATGTCTTCTTGGGCACCATTGCCTCTCAGGTTTGGGGTACCGGAGTTGACGGAGCCAGATGGGACGGCTTGTTCTGGGATGAAATACTGCCCGGCGGTACCAATATAACCTTTGATGTGAGGGCGTCTGATGCTCTATTTGCCAAAGATACACCTGATGCAACCCTACCTTGGATTTCAGTCGGGGAAACCTCCCCGGTTACTTCGGGATTACCGTCAGGCAGATATATGCAGTGGCGGGCAACCCTGACCACTTCGGATACATCCGAAACTCCAATCTTACAGGAGGTTAGAGCTTATCACTATTAAGAGGTTGAGCGACATGTTATTCGGCAAATTGACTAAATATGGAACTAGACTGGCTCTAGCCTTGATTTTGGGGTTAGCTCTAATCGGCTCCTCGCCCATTCCGGCGCAGGCTCAAACGCCCATAGACCTGGTACTATATGGCGAGGGAGCTACCAGCTGGAATATAGAGAATATTAAGCCTGGCGATAGCGGCACCAAGACTGTTGAGCTATATAATGCTGGCAGTAGGTATGGGTCTGTTACTATCTGGATAAGTAGTATTGATGAGGTAGACCACGGTGGAGATGGTGCCGCACTTGATGACTATTTGCTGTTCAATCTTTCCTGCGAGCGGTTAAGCTCCAACATAACTTTACCGGCTACAATTCACGAACTGCCACAAGGTGCCTCTGACCCAAATTATCTTAGGATAAACACGCTTTATGCCGGTACAACTGTTACCCTGGTTTGGGAATGGGAATTCCCCGAAACGGGAGAGCCTCAAAACGATGCCCAGGGGGATAGCCTCTCGTTTAGCATAAACTACCTGCTCGAGGAATTGCCGTCTGGGGATGACGGGACAGCGAGTTACCAACAGCTTGAGATAGACATCCTGGGCAAAGTGACTGTGGCTACGGTCAGCTCCTCAGGGAGACTTCATGGTTCCTGTTTAGCCACTGACCCGGATAATAAGCACAAGCTAGAATTCAACCGGGGCACTAGAATCACCTGCGCTGACGGCAAGGTTCCAAGAAGAATAGAGATGAGGCTCTGTGAGGAATCACCCTTACCTCCAGAGGGTATGGAAATGATTGGCCCGGCTTACGACCTCACTGGCTACATTAGTGGTTCAGTATCTTGCCCACTCATCTTTGATGAGCCAGTTGAATTGACCTTGAGCTATGACCCAAGCTGGCTACCGGAAGACGCCTTATCAGTACTGATTAGCTATTATGAACCGGGGCATGGCTGGGCAGAACTCGAGCCAGCTTTTAGTGGCGTTGCCCAGGGCAATAATGCAACCGTCCTGATAAGCCACACCTCGATATTCGCCATCTTGGCCGAGATAGCGCCGTCGCCTTCTCTAACACCAGCAGAGTTCAGGCTAAGTGAGTTTGCCATCAATCCTGCCCAGATGGAAGTTGGGGAGCCGGTAACTATTTCGGCTATTGTTCAGAACACTGGCGAGCTTGAGGGCAGCTACACACTGACCTTAAAGATAAATGGCGAAATAGAACAAAGCACGGAAGTTACTTTAGCTGGTGGGGAAAGCAGGCAAGTATCTTTTACTGTGGTCAAGAACGAGCCGGGGACCTATGCTGTAGCCATAGATGGTCTCATCGGGGAATTCATCGTCCTAGCTTCGAGGTCCTCATCGGCCTGGAGCAGTACTTACTGGTGGGTTATATTGATTGTAATTGGCATCCTTGGCCCTATGGTTTACTTCCTGGCAGTGAGACCTAAGAATCGCCGATGACCTTTTAAAATGATATGGTGCCTGCCGCTATTCGCTTATCAGGCCAGATTTTAGTGCCCGGCGCTAATTTATTATTTTTCCCCACCACAACATTATCGCCCAGTACGCAGTTGTCAAGAACCTCGCTCTCTTCCTGGATGTGGCTATGGGAAGCAACGACACAGTTTCTTAGTATTGCCTTTTTGCCCACCTTTGAGTCGTGCCACAGTATTGCCCCTTCTATAAAGGCTTCTTCGGCAACCCGGCATCGTGGCCCAAGAACAGCCGGTCCCTTCACCTTCGCCCCCTTGGCTATGACACAGCTTTCGCCGATGAGCACCGCGCCTTCAATCTCAGCTGAGGGGTGAATGGTGCTATTGCTTCCGATTTGGACGCCCTCATTGAAATTGCCCCAATAGTGGGATAAAGAAGGAGCTTTGCCCGAAAGTAAGTCGTGGTGCGCCATGAGGTATTTTTCCGGTGTGCCTATGTCAATCCAGTAGGTGTCAGAGGAATAGCTCAGGATAGGCTCACCCAACTCGAGGAGCTGGGGGAAAAGATGACGTTCAAAGGTGGAGGGGGTTGAGGGGGGAATGTAGTCTAAGACTTCAGGCTCGAGGATATAGATGCCGGCATTAATCATATTGGTGGTAACCTCTTCCCAGCTGGGCTTCTCCACAAAGCGCTTTACCATACCCTTGACATTAGTCTCTACCACGCCATATATAGTTGGATTATCTACCGGCGTCAGGGCAATGCTTACCTTGGGCTTTATTTCCTGGTGCCGGCTCATCATAGCGGTGAGGTCTATAGCGGTTAGGACGTCACCATTGAGGACAAAAAATGGCTCGTCTAAGAAAGTCTCGGCGTTTTTAACGGCGCCAGCCGTGCCCAATGGCTGTTCCTCTATGAGGTAAGTCAAATGGACACCCAATTCAGCGCCATCACCGAAGTAGTCCTGGATGTGGTCGGGGAGGTAACTCATAGCCAGGATGATATCTCTTATACCGTGCTCCTTGAGATACCGTATCACGTATTCCAGAAAAGGCATATTCAGGATGGGTACCATTGCCTTGGTAGTATTGTAGGTTAATGGACGCAGCCTCGTTCCTTCCCCACCCACCAAGATGACTGCCTTCATCGTTTTTCTTCCTCTACAGATGAAATATCGGGGTGACCAGATTTGAACCGGCGACCACCTGAACCCCATTCAGACAGGAGAAAAGGGGACTACCCCTTGCCTCCTTTCTTGCGCTAGATTATACAGGCTCTGGAGTTGGGGGTCAATGGGGCAAACAGAGCAGAACTTATTCCCAAAGCCAGCAGTCTCTACGCTGAGTAGGAGCCTGCCCACAGTCCGGTAAAAAAACGACGGGCATTGATGCCAAGCACCCGGGTGTCATAGCCGCCTTCCTGGGTGATAAGTGTCGGAAGGTGAAGTGAGCCAATCATTTTCCCCACGGCTTCAAAGTCGTCAGCCTCAAGGCTCCAGCTACCAGTCGGGTCTTCCTTGGCTGTGTCCAACCCAAGGGCGATAATGAGGAATTGCGGCCGGAACCTCACTATCCGTTTCAGCACTTCGCTGAGGACCTGCTGGTACCTCTTACCGTCAAAATCTTCAGGCAGCAAGGGGATATTTATATTATAGCCCTTGCCGGCGCCATCCCCCTTTTCGTCAGCAAAGCCGCTGAAGTAGGGATAGGCAAAACGGGGGTGGCGGTGGATAGATATGGTCAGGACGTCAGGGCGCTCATAGAATATATCCTGCTGGCCGTTGCCATGGTGATAGTCAATATCAAGGATAGTCACCTTACCGTAGGCGCTTAAGTATTGGGTGGCTATGGCCGCCGAGTTGAAATAGCAAAATCCGCCAAAGGAACGGCGCCCGGCATGATGGCCAGGGGGGCGTACCAGGGCATAGGCCAAACGGTGGCCCTCAAGGATTTGTTCGGCGGCGGTCAGGGTACAGTCGGTAGCCCTCTTGGCCGCTAAATAGGCGTTACCGTTTATCGGGGTAAAGGTATCAATGCAGTAATATCCAGCACGAACGGGGAGCTCCTTGGGGGGGCGGGCGGCATTACGAATGGGAAAGACATAGGGGTAGATGGACTGCCCTGGCTCAAGGTTGGCACAGACCTTCTTAAAATATTCTACAAACCGGGAATCATGTACCGCCTTGATATACCTTTCAGAAAAATGACGGGGAGTAACCTTGTAAAATAGTCCCGTCTTATCAAGTTCCTTCAGAATCGTGTCTATCCTTACCGGCGATTCAACGTAACCCAATTCTTCTACATGGTGAATGAGGTGCCGGTCATTTATGACGAGCACGATCTGTTTATCAATTGATATGGCGCGCTTGGGCAGAAGCGGCGCCTTTTTCACATATCTTGGTTGTCTAAGGCGTATCGGGTCGTCCTGAAATGATTCCACCACCATTTCAACGTAGTTGGGTGGGCATACCCCTTTGTACTTCCGTTCCAAAATCGCCTGGACAATCTCTCTGGCACTGTCCCGGGGAAGCCCCTGCTCCTGTCCCAGGTTGTCATAGACCAGATAAGGCGGATTATCCCCACCAGGTTTAAGTGGCGTCTCATATTTGGTATTGATGATAGGGAGGGCACCGTATCTTTCATAGAAGCGCAGACGTGCCGCATTCTGCTTCCTGACTTCGGGGTCACGGCTCAATTTAGGGTCATCGGGAAGGCACTCAAAGAAAAGGCCTATGGTATTCAAGTCCAGCGCTTCCTCCTGCACCCTTTCGTAGAGGGCACCACCAATGCCGCCGCCCGTTCTCCGTTTAGCGGCAGAGATATAGTCCAGGTAGCAGAACTTGAGAATGGGCTCGTGGTAGAGAAGGGCAAAGCCAATAATGCGCCCCCTTGTTCCCTCGGCAACAAAGAGAATGGAGCGAAAGCGATATTTCAGGGGGTTGCGCAGTTGCTCGGGTAATTTGGTTATATCCCTCCTGGACAGGAGGGGAAACTGGGTTCGCAGAATCTCCTGAACCTGGGCTATGGCTTCTTTATTGGCTGGAGTTATATCATCATAAACCCGGCGAATGCGAAACATAGATTAAACTTTCCCTGGCGCAGGCTTTCAACCCAGCACACTTTTAATTATACCAAGTAGCTCCAGTCCATGTATAATCATGCTCACCGCAATAGCTGCCAGCAGCAGGCTAAATACCCTTGAAATTGCCTTTAGCCCACCCTGCCCCAGAAAACGGG
>Ga0315545_1000172_pt1 | contig 70836 bp, 58 predicted proteins | sample SalMarSW160210MG_FD_203096 | JGI IMG/M metagenome (GOLD analysis project Ga0315545, IMG submission 203096) | Salt marsh sediment microbial communities from the Plum Island Ecosystem LTER, Massachusetts, United States - Salt Marsh Sediment SW1602-10 ... | reverse complement strand
CCGAACGAAAACTAGGATTTTTCGTTAAGATCAAGGAAGACGAAAATTTTAACCACAGACATACATTGAGTATTTCGAGGATTAAAATTTGAGTCTGACGCAGATATTGGCGAAAAAGACAGTTTTCATTCAGGCACTACCTATGCTCATAAAGATGATGTAACAGCGCCAACTGCTTGTACTATTGCCTTAACATACTTAGAACTGGCTGCGCCGTCTTTTGACCTTGGAGCATGTTGGGCGGGTTATTTCAATGCAGCAGCAACTTTCTGGCCGCCAATGCAAGAGGAACTGGGACTCCCTGAAGAAAATATTAACTTCGGAGCAATGATGGTAGGTTATCCGAAATTCAAATATCATAGGCTGCCGCTCAGAAATGATGCCAAGATAATGTGGCGTTAAAGCTGGGGCTTTCTATGCTTAATATACCGTTGGACGAGGATGATTTGACAATACTCAAAAATAGTTATTTTGGAGTTTTTGGAGGCTTTTTTAATGTCATACAAACCAACCTATGAAGAATTAGAGCAAAGATTCAAGGAATTAGTGGAAGAGGACCTAAAACGCAAGCAATTAGAGGAAGCCCTAACCGAGAGTGAAGAAAAATACAAATTATTAATAAAAAATCTGCCATGTGTTTTATATAGAGGATTCAGAGACTTTTCTGTTGAGTTTTTTGATAACAAAATTGAATTATTTACAGGCTTTAATGTTAATGAATTTAATTCTAGGAGGATGAAATGGAGCGATATTATATTAAAGGAAGATATTGAAGCTGCAAGGATAATTTTTATCCAGGCCTTAAAGGCGGATAGATCATATGTGAGGGAATATAGAATCCGAACCAAGTTGGGTGACATCCACTGGATACAAGAAAGGGGCCAGATAATTTGTAATAATAAGGGTGAGATTAAATTTGTTAGTGGCGTTTTTTTTGATATTACTGATTGCAAACTAGCTGAGGACGAACGAATTCGTCGCCAAAAACTTCAGGGTATTCTCGAAATAGCTGGAGCTGTATGCCATGAGATGAACCAACCCATTCAGGGGATTTATTTGAATTTAGATCAATTATTAATGAATATGCCTGAAGATAAACCATTATTTAAAAAGATTAATATCATAAAGAAGCAAATTGATAAGTTGGCATCAATAACTAATAAAATCCAAAGCATAACAAGATATGAGACTAAAGAATACATTTTGGGTACGAAAATAATTGACATCGAGAAATCTTCAACGAAAATAGTTTAAAGATGACGCCCTGTTGGGCACCGGTTGGCTATCGCGGGGTATATTATGTAAAATACTTCATAGATATCATGTAGTTTATCCCACAATTACATAATTTATTCTATGAGTTTGCACGGCTATTCTTTTTAAACAATAGATGTAACTATTTAATATTTATACCATAACAGATATAAATATTTTTTGCGCGATTTTTTTGCAATTTTTGCACGATTTTTGCTTAACTTTGCTTAACAATTAATTTAGTTGGAAAAACTTTTTATCTTTTTTTAAACTCCTTTTTAACAGCCTGGGTCGTTAACCAATAACTTGTGAGAGAAAATGTAGCCTCCCACTGATGCGGCCCAGGCTGACAACTCTATATCCGGAACGAGACCTTTGCAAAACGCCCCTTTTTGCCCAGTTCCGGCGTCAAGCTCAAATGATTCTTTTTTTTCCATATTCCCCCTAAGCGACTGAAGGCTTTCTCCGGTCCACCTTAATAAACCACTTATGATGTTACTGCTGCAATTTTTAATTACAATATACTGTTTTTTTTAATATTCTTGACATTTTCCTTGATTATGCTAAAGATTTTTTCTTCATTTCCGCTGCGCACCTTGAATTATTGTATTATTATGTTTATGAATAGGCGAGAGAGAAGTAGAGGAAAAAATCTATGGCAATATTCAGATCTATTGAGAAGAATAAAGTAAAAACGGACAAAGTAAAGTATTTTCAAGTTGCCTGGCAGTCATTCGCAATGTTCGCTTTGTCAATTCTGCTGGCGTTTGCCATTAATCAGTTTCGATCTGACCGGTTGCCGCTGGTGGGAGACTGGTCTATCAAAACCAAACTGACAGCGGCTAACGGCGATCGCCTGGAAATCTCTTTTGAAGAAGCTGAAAAATTATTTATGAAAAAATCAGCGCTCTTCCTAGATGCCCGTTCTATGGACGATTATTTAAAAGGACATATTCTGGGTGCTCGCAGTCTGCCCTGGCATGATGTTGACCAGCGGTTTATTGAAGTTACAGAAGATATTTCGTCGGATACACTGATCATTACGTATTGCGACGGCGTAAGCTGTGAGCCGAGCTGTAATTTGGCATTGTTTTTGCTCGATATGGGTTTTAATAATGTCCGGGTGTTGCTGAACGGTTGGGCGGTATGGTTGAAACGCCGCCTGCCGGTTGAAAAAGGAAATACCGTTTCCTGAATTTTACAAGTGTGAAATTTGCCAAAAATCGTAAGGCCATTAACCCTGAACTTCTGAACCCTGAGCCCGTGATCGGTTACAATAAAACAAAGGGGGAAAACTTGAATTCACACCGGATGCTAAAGCTATCTGCCAGGTTCATATTAGGCGGGGTCTTTGTTTATGCCGGTTTCGACAAAATCCTCCACCCGTCAGCATTTGCAGAGGTGGTATATAATTATAAGATCCTGCCGGACGGACTTATAAATCTAACGGCAATTGTGCTGCCCTGCCTGGAACTTGTTCTGGGAACTTTTCTTATTATCCATTTCTGGATGCCCGTAACAGTTGTAATGAGCAATATTCTTTTGATCACGTTTATAGGTGCCCTGCTGTTTAACATGGCCCGCGGGCTGGATGTCAGTTGTGGTTGCTTTTCTGCCACTGCTGTTGAAAGTTCAATGAACATCTTGACTGTTTTACGGGATACTTCCTTTCTGGCAATAGCTGTTTATCTCCTATATTCATGCTTTTTCCATAGAAATTAGGGTGTCGGAAAATAATAAACCCCCCAAGATTACGCCGGATTTTGGCGCTCGCAGAATTTAGTTTTATGCTGTTCCTATAAAAAAAGGGCGGAATGATTTTTCATCCCTTCTCAAAGCCGCATCGATCTCGTCACGAATCCTGCTTTTAGCCTCGGGCAGTCTTCCTTCAAGGTTGATATAGTTCGTATAATGGTCACTCGTAAGATATGATGAAACCTGAATATTCTTTATCAGTAATGCAGTTTCTTGCAAAACCTCATGAGGACCGAGCATTTTAAAGGATTGGTTCTGAACTTTTTCTAAAAGAGGCGTGTTTATTTTTGGAACAAAGGTGCGCAGCCGGATAAAATCAGGTTCTATTTGATTTAATACCTTTGCCGTCTCCCTGGCATGGGATAGGGTACGGCGTTTTCCGCCGATACCCAGGATAACATACAGACTCAGCTCTATACCGGCATCCATAACCCACTTTCCGGCTTCTATCTGCTCATGGCCTGATGTGCCCTTTTTTATCCGCTTTAGAATCACATCGTCACCCGATTCGAGACCGACATGTATTCTCGACAGGCCTGCGACAGCCAAACGTTTAAGCTCCTGACGCCCTTTTTTGTGAATATATTGCGAAGAACCGTATACGGTGATCCTCTCTAATCCCGGAAAGACCTTTCTTGCAAAACTAATAATTTCGCAAAGGTCATCGGTTTTCATGGCGATAGTGTTTCCGGCAGGCAAAAAAAGGGTTCGAACTTTTTGTCCGTAGATATCAGAGGCCTCTAAAATATCCTCTTTTATTTCAGCCACATCACGCACCCTGAATCTGGGACCATTTTTATAGACCATGCAAAAGGTGCATTTGTTGTGGGGGCAACCGATGGTCGCCTGGATCAAAAGGGAGTCCGCCTCGCTGGGAGGTCTGTAAATGGGTCCTTGGTATCGCATATAAAAATAGATGGAAATCCTGGATTTTTTCCTGTAACTAATTCAGTTATAAGCTTAATACCAGAAATTGAATAAAAACGCATTATAAAATCGGAGTCCATTTCCGGATACATTTCATGCAGAGGACAAACTGGTATGTAATAACCGGGGCGCCATGTTCCGGCAAAACTGCGGTAATAAGCGCACTTGAACAGCTGGGCTACCCGGTTGTTCATGAAGTGGCACGCGCATACATCGATGAAGAATTAAAAAAGGGAAAAAGTATCGCCAAGATAAAATCGGATGTACTACTGTTTGAGCACCATATTTTGTATAAAAAGATTGAAATTGAGAAATCTCTTTCCAAAGATGCAACGGTTTTTCTGGATCGCGGGGTTCCGGACAGTATTGGATATTATATTCTGGAAGGATTACACCCGGATGAACCCATCAAAAAGAGTAAGCAAACCCGGTATAAAAAAATATTTTTCTTTGAAAGATTATTGTTTGAAAAAGATGCTGTGCGATCGGAAGATGATAAAATCGCAGCCGAGCTTGATCGTATTTTAAAGGAAAATTATCACATGCTGGGGTATGAAATTATTAGCGTTCCAATTCTGACTGTAAAAGACCGTGTCGATTTTATTTTAAAGCATGTATAAAAAAAATAACCGTTGTTGAATAACGCACCGTGAACTATATGGTCTGAAACGCTTCAATATTTTCAGAAATGAGGGTCATGTGAAGCATATGCCCTTCCACGCTCTCTTCCTCTAATAATTTCAAAAAAGCTTCCACCACCTTTGGGTCGAACTGGGTGCCGCTCCCTTCCCTTATCATCTCAGCTGCGATCTCAATAGGCATTCCGTCCCGGTATGGTCGATCAGAGGTCAACGCGTCAAATACATCGGCAACCGCCAGGATGCGAGCACCAAAACTTATCTTTTCACCGGAGAGACCATCGGGATACCCTTTACCGTTGAACCACTCATGGTGCTGCATCGCCACAGGTATAACTTCAGCATATTCTTCAATAGGTTGTAAAATTTTTACTCCTTTTTCCGGGTGCTCAAAAATAATCCGGTACTCTTTATCAGTTAATTTCCCGGGTTTGTCGAGAATCCTGGCAGGAATGCCGATCTTGCCAATGTCATGGAGCAGTCCGGCCTGCTCAAGGTTGTCCGATTGTCTCCGCGTGAGTCCCAAAATACGGCCAATTTTTAGTGCCAGATGTGTGACTCTTTCCGAGTGCCCTGCCGTCCAGGGGGATTTTGCATCAATGGCTCGGGCCAGGGCGGTTAGTGTACCCCAGTTGAGCTTGTCCAATCTTTTATTTACTTCTAATATTTCTTTTATGTTTCTTTCTTCCCAATCATAGACAATAAAGTCCAGAGAATCCTTAGAACTTATCTTCATTGTTTCTTCTTCCTTTCCCACTTCTTCTATGTTTTCAGCAAGAATTTCATTATCTTTTATTTTCTCAAACAGGTTTTCCATCTGAAAAACCAGATCACACTTTTTGCATATCACATTTTTAGACTTAAAAATTAGGCAAGCTTGCAGTGAATAACTGATTTTTTTATCCCCCGTTTCCCACTCATTTTTCTGTGACTCTTCCGGAAAATCAGCCACAAACGTCTCTATGTTCTCTTTTTTTCTGCCTCAAAAAGAATTCCAAGAGTGTCGGCAGAAAGACATAACATAGAAAATTTTCTAAATTTTTTCTTTACCTCGGAACTCAAACAATACTAATATTCTTGACCACTTCCGGAGGTTGGGAGAAAAACCGGAAAGATTGGCCGGTAATAAAATTATCTAATTTAACACGGGAAGTGAAAAAAAAATTGTCACCGATGAGCAGATACCGGATAAGAATAATCCTTGCTTAATTTTCAATGGGTAAGGAAAAGCGTTTGAGTCTATATAGAAAATACATATTGTATGTCAAGAAATAATTTACACAAATAATGGTATTTCCAAACGATGTGGGGGGGTGGACAGGTTTTTTTTAAAAATATATACGGAATACAAGACTTGAACCTAATTTGAGCGATTTGTTCTTAATAACTCTGGCTCGGCTCGGGCTTACGGGTGCTCAAGCACAAGTTTCAGTCGGTTGGAAAGAGATATACGCAGTCGTGGAGCGTTCTCCCTGTATTGGGATTCAAATGCGTTTGCCCTGTTTTGAGACCCCATCGTGCTTGACGAGTAACATTCACTTTAGTATTAACGATATTCCATCATTCCAATTATGAGCACTTCGTTTCTCAGCATAAACTCAGCGAACTAACTTATGAAAAAAACAATTGCAATCATTGCGAGTCTGGCACTGGCCATATTTCTTTTTTCATGTGCAGGGCCGACACAACAGGAAAGAGGAGCAAAAACCGGAGCTTTAGATGAAGCTTCAGGTGATGCCATTCTCGGTCAAGTTATTGGTGGGGATACCGAATCCACTCTTCTCGGAGCGGAAATCGGCACCGCTGTTGGGGATGTCTCCGGTCATCAAATCGGTGCGTATATGGACAGACAGGAGCGTGAGTTGAGGACTTCGATGGCGGCAAGTGAGGCTGCCAGTATTCAGAGAACCCAGAATGTATTGACGGCCACTTTCCATTCTGAATTCTTGTTTGACTTCGACTCTTCAACCTTAAAACCAGGGCCATATGCGGAAATTGCCAGAGTTGCTAATGTATTAAACAGATATCCACAGACAACCATCAGGGTCGAGGGCCATACCGACGCAAAAGGTTCTGAAGCATATAACCAAGCTTTGTCTGAAAAACGGTCACTGGCGGTTAAGAGCGCTCTGACACAAAGGGGGGTAGATCCGAAAAGAATACAAACCGTGGGTTTTGGTGAGTCACAACCCATATCCTCAAATGGCGCCATGAATAGAAGGGTTGTCATTGCAATTATACCTATCCCGAATGTTTCATGAAAATTTTCGAGAGGCCTTTTTATTAATGAGGTGAGCCCTAACCTGAGACCTTTGAAAAATGTTCAATTTTGTTCAAGGCCAAGGAAGGAGAAAATTTTAACCACAGGAATACATTGAGTATTTTGAGGATTAACCCACCAAAGTTCGGTGGCGGGTTAAAATTTGAGCCTGACGCCGGAATTGGGCAAAAGGGGGCGTTTTTCAAAGGTCTCAACCTTTTACGACAAAAGTATCCACCACATCAAAGAGATCATTCACACTAACAGGTTTGGCAAGGAAGGCATCTGCCCCGGAATTTCTGGCGGGTTGTTCATTGGCAGGATTGTCGGACATCAGAAGGCATTTTTTGCCCGGACTTTTCTCCTTGAATTTAGCTATAAGTTCAAATCCGTTCAACCCGGGCACGTCAATCTCTGAAATAATTATGTCTGGACTCTCATAATCCTCTATATATCTCCAAGCGGCCAAACCGCTGTCAAAAGATAAAACATCTCTGTTCACACAATACATTAAAACTGTGACCACAAAATCTCGGGCCATCAGGTCATCATCAATAACAGCTATCTTTACGTTTGGTATATTGACCGGGTTCACGCTACTTTCAGAAAGTTCACATCTCGTATTTGGAATTTGAATATTAGCGTCTCACAGATCTTGTCTAAGTTATCGATGAGAGCCTTTTTCCTGAAATGACCCCTGAGACGGTCTTCAGCCAGGGCTTTAGCCATTACGGCCAGAAGCTGAACTCGCTGATGAAACAGATGCTCTTCCGAGGTCTTTTTTAGAGAACCAATTTCTGTTTGAGGCTCAAAGACATTGTCCTTCAAAGTGGAGGATTCGCTGACCAGATGGAGGGAATGATAGAAAACATGATTCGCATTTTCTATAACGGCCTTTTTTCGGTAAGTTCCGAGAGGACAGTCACTTAAATAGGCCTTGGCCATGATAATAAGAAGTTTTAATCGTGATGAAAAAATATCATCGTCCGACATCGCTCTCATCCTCACGGATGCCGGGCCCAATCTAATCATAATATGTCCTTGTCTTTGATTTTCTTAGTAAAAAATATTACCTCCAAGCCATTTAATATACTGTTTTTTAACGTATCAGCATGTGGATGTCAATAAATATTTTCAGGAATTCAAACGCGTTAAAAGGTAACTTAGTAACATCTCAATAAATTGAGGGGTCGGAGAGCTTTTTCGATTCAATAGCTCCATGAATAATCAGCGACTCCATCATACAAACTCAACCATAAAGGTTCGTAAAGAAAGAACAGAAAATATGGCTTTAAATAAATTATCTAACCGGGTCAATCAGATCATTTCATACAACGAAACTTATTGAGAAGTTACTTTAACAAACCACAACTTATTGGAAGGCTAAATTAAAAGTTCCTTTTTTTCTTTTTCCGTCAAATTACGCCAGGCTCCCTCGGCCAGCCTTCCCAGTTTAACTTTTGAAACCCTTATTCGCTTTAACCGTGTTACACGGTTCCCAACTTTTCTGACCATGCGTCGTATCTGCCTGTTTCTACCCTCTTTGAGTATGATACGAAAACGTCTGGAAGAAATTCTCCTGATCTTTGCGGGTCTGGTTTTGCTCCCCATCATCGGCAGCCCTGAAGCAATGTTCCGGAGAGATCCATCGGTTATGGACTTTGAGACGGTAACATCATATTCTTTTTCATGATCAAAGGAAGGATGTGAAAGTCTGTGATGGAGACTGCCGTCATTGGTCAGAATCAAAAGCCCGATTGAGTCCTTGTCAAGCCTTCCGATCGGATAGACACGCTCGGATATATCTATAAGATCAAGCACTATTTTTTCACCCGGATGACTGCAACTCGTAACATACCCTTTGGGCTTGTTGAGCATTATAAACATCGGCTCACTTTTCAGCGCGATAACCTTTCCATCAAATTCTACCCTGTCTTTCTCAGAATCTACCTTTGTGCCGAGCTCGGTAACAATCCTGCTGTTGACCCTGACAAGCCCTTGTCTGATATATTCTTCTCCCTTTCTTCTGGAACAGATACCGGCTTCGGAAAGAAATTTTTGCAAACGCATCATCGTCATATTCTAATTTTAATCACGAAACCACGAAAATACAATAACACCAAAACATTTAATAAATCATGGAGCTATTGAATCGAAAAAACTCCCCGACCCCTCAATTTATTTGTGGGTGGAAATTTAAGATCTGTAATCTGCGTTGATCCTTACATAGTCCACGGAAAAATCGCAGGTATATATCAAATCAGAACTCCGGCCCATGTTTAAATCAATGGTTACAACAAATTCCGGTTTACAAAGAACCTTTGTGGCCTCAGCCTCAACGGCTTTTCCGCAACCCATGCCGGCTTTCACCATTTGAACATCATCAAAATAAACATCTATGTTATCCGGATCTACTTTGACGCCCGCCCTGCCCACAGCGCCCATAATACGCCCCCAGTTGGCATCCTCTCCGAAAAATGAAGTCTTGACCAGAGGAGAATGGGCAACAGTGTCTGCAACTTTCCGAGCATCAGAGTCCGACACCGCCCCCCGAACCAAAATTTCAACCAGCTTTGTAACCCCTTCCCCGTCTCTTACCAGCTGTTTGGCTATGTCCAGAAAGATTTCATCTAAAACCTTTTGAAAAGTATTTTTATGGTCCATACCTCGAATAACAGCTCCGGACAGTCCGTTTGCCATGACCATGACCGTATCGTTGGTACTGGTATCCCCGTCAATGGTTATCCGGTTAAAAGACCGGTCTGCAGCCTTAAGCATAGTCTCTTTTAAAATGTCCGGTGATGCTCCGGCATCGGTACAGACAAAGCAGAGCATTGTGGCCATATCCGGACGGATCATTCCGGCGCCTTTGGCAACACCGGTAACGGTAAAAGTCTTCCCTTCCACAACTTCCTGTGCGAAGGCTATTTTAGGGACCGTGTCTGTTGTCATTATCGACCTGGCCAGGTCAGGAATTCCGTCAGACTGAAGTGATCTGACAAGGTCGGGAACCGCTGTTTTAATCTTTTCAATGGGCAGGGGCTCACCGATAACACCTGTTGAAGCCACAAACACCAGGTCGTTTGAAATTCCGAGTTCAGATGCTGCGAGACGTGTCATGGTTCTGGCATCACGCATTCCCTGTTCGCCGGTACAGCAGTTGGCATTGCCGCTGTTGACAATAATCGCCTGGCAGACACCCGATTTCATCAACTCCATGTCCAGAAGAACCGGCGCAGCCTTAACTCGGTTTTTAGTAAACAGACCGGCGACATTTGCCGGTACCTGTGAATAAATAAGCCCGAGATCCTTTTGACCATTTTTTTTAAGACCCGATGCAACCCCGGCGGCCTTAAAGCCGGGACAGATTATAGCGCTCATAATTATCCTTTCCGGCTAAATTTATTTTAACATTACCCATATCTTTCCTTTATCAATTTCATTTGACAGAATAGTCAAATATTGTCAATCTGCATTATTAAATGCTGAAGAACTTTAAAATTACCATCGAATACGACGGCACCGACTATCACGGCTGGCAGCGTCAGGCCGATGATCGAACCATTCAGGGCGAAATTGAAAAAGCTCTGATGACCATGACGGGAAATAAAGTTACCCTGACAGGTGCCGGCAGGACAGATGCCGGTGTGCATGCCTTTGGCCAGGTCGCAAACTTTCACTGCCATACAGCGTTAGATCCCGGCGTTTTTCTAAAAGGCCTCAACAGCCTTCTGCCCAAAGATATTGTCATCACGAGATGCACACAGGCTTCAGTGAAATTTCATGCGCGCTATGATGTTAAAAGCAAATCTTATCATTACAGAATATTAAATCGCGACCTGCCTGCCGCAATCTTCAGGCAGCATGCCTGGCACATCCGAAAGAGACTCAACCTGGATGCCATGCTTAACTCCCTGTGTTATATCATCGGAACCCACGACTTCAAGGCATTTGAAGCCACAGGGAGTCCCAGAGCCAACACCATCCGCTCTGTTATGCATGCGGATCTCGAAAAAATGGATGACGGATATCTGGTTTTTAAAATAGAAGGAAACGGTTTCTTGAGGTTTATGGTGCGAAATATTGTCGGAACACTTGTGGATGTAGGGCTGGGCAAAATTACGCCCCGGGACATTAACAGAATACTCGTCTCAAAGGATCGCAACCTTGCCGGCATAACCGCACCGGCACACGGGTTATTCCTTATGCACGTCAACTATTGATAAATACTAAAAAATTTTTCCTGAGAAATTTAAGGTTAACCCCTGTTTTTCATATTCTGAACCTGCTCGTTGTAATATGAAATAACCTCTCTCCGGTTCAGCATGCCGATCAGAATACCATGGTCATCATCCTTTACAACCGGCAGGCTGTCGATATTTTTTATGGTAAATTTCTGCAGCACGGCATTCAGGTCCTCGGACGGCGTCGTTAGTATAATGTCAAAAGTGGCAATATCATTCATCACCACAAGCTGCCCGATTCCCCGTGTAAAAAGTACACTTCTGATATCTGTACTGGAAAATATTCCCGTCAGTCTATCATACTGGTCCACAACCGGAAAATAGTGTTGTTTTGTTTCTGAAAAAAATTCCCTGAAATCACGAAAGGTCATGTTCCGGGGAATAACTTCCACTTTTTTAACAAGGTGCATTAGATCCTTGACTCTGATAGCCTGTAAGATATCCACAAAGAAATCTCCTGCATGGGCCGGAGAGCTGACCTTGCTTTTGACCTGTCTGTCATAAATTGTCCATTTCCGTGCCGCAAGATAAGATACTGAACATACCAGAAGGCTGGGCAGAAGCAGCTGATAGGAATCAGTCATTTCACTGACAAATATGATGGTAGAAATCGGAGTGTTCGACACAGCCGTAAAAAAGCCTGCCATACCCACCACTACAAAGGCTCCGGGTTCAGTGACAACACCCGGCATAATCTGGTGAAAAATTTTTCCCACCACACCGCCCATTGCACCGCCGATGACTATTGAAGGGCCAAATACCCCGCCGCTGCCCCCGGATCCGATGGAGAATGATGTGGTAAATATTTTTCCGATAGCAAGAAAAAATAAAAAGGGTATGGTTAGCTCATTGAAAAGCGCTTTCTGGGCAAATCCATATCCAAACGCCAGAGTCTGAGGTAAAAAAAAGCCGATAATGCCGGTACACAGACCTCCTATAGCCGGCTTGATGTGATTTGGAATTTTGATAGATTTGAAAATGCCCATGAGACCATAAAATGATTTGATGTAAAGAACGCCTGTAGCTACGAGAATTAATGCAAGCACAAGGTAAGGTCCTAATTCTAAGGGATTGCGAAATACAAAATCAGGCGACTCAAACAAAGACCCCCAGCCGAACACGAGGCAAAACAGGCAATAGGCCACAACCGAGGAGATGCCCGCAGGGATGATGACCTCGGACTCAAACTCAGGATCACGGTAGAGCACCTCGGCAGCAAAAAGAGCCCCCGCCAGAGGGGCCCTGAAGATACTCCCCACGCCGGCCCCCATTCCAGCAGCCATCATTATCCTGCGTTCCCGGTCTGATAGTTTTAAGGTCGTTGCCAGGAATGAACCAAAACCTGCTCCAATTTGAGCAATGGGACCTTCTCTTCCCCCTGATCCACCGGTTGTAAGGGTCAGAGCAGATGCTATGGTTTTAATAATCGGAACCCTGCTGCGCATGAAACCGCCTTTTCTATGATAGGCATCAATCGCAGCATCCGTTCCATGCCCTTCGGCTTCCGGAGCATAGGTATATACCAGCCATCCGCTGATAAGACCGCCAAGTGTAGGAAGAAAAAGAAGGGTGATACGGTTGAATGGCGTGCTTGTGGGGGGAAGGAGATGATGTTCACCGGCTGGATAAGGGGGCCGGTAGCCGGCCATAAAATCCATAAAATAATGTAGACCGAGCCGGCACAGGTAATTAAAAACGATAGATCCAAGGCCGGCGATAAGCCCTATTAATACAAAGTATAAGGTCCACTTACCGGCATGGGCGATATTGATGGACTGCTCTTTACCGGTAATGAATTGGATTATTTTTTTATAACCATTCAATAATCCCACAGGTTAGCCTGTACCGTCATCTCAAACATTAATCAAGAATATCAAACCGTCCTGCAAACCAAAACAACTATCGGTTATTAAATTCTGCATACCCTGTATGGGTATGTGGATATTGATAATAAAATCTCAATACCACATTGTAATTATTATATATATCTTTCGAAAAAAATTAACGCAAACTTTAGTTCCTTGGTAGTAAATTATTTGCTTTTTGTGGCAAAACTTTTTCCATTCTGCCACTAAGGCACCAAGGCACGAAGAAAGAATAATAAATATATCCTTTGTGTCTTGGTGTGGCAAATATTTTTGGTTCCGGCCCGTCCGCCATACTCCACTTGGCAGGAGGGCGGGCTTGTCCGGGTTGGGTTTTATGCATTCAGTCCTTTTAGATCTTCTACACCCTGAAAAATAATATTGAAAAGTTCAGGTATATCGCTTTCATCCAGGCAAGAAAAAGCGATTCTCAAATCCCTTTTTCCCATGGATATAAGGCCTACGCCGTATTTTTCAAGAAGGTGGAGCCTGAGCGTCTCAGCATCCACCGATTTTAACCTGATACACATAAAATAACCGGAATTAAAAGGATAAACGTCCCAGGCCTCTTTGTATCTGGTATCAGAAAGTACTTCTTTTATACGTCCGGCTCTGTTTTTTAGCACCTTGAATTTCTCTTGTTTTTCTTCAATGTAGTTTTCGCTCTGCATGGACCTTAATACAATGGTCTGTCCCAGATGAGAAGCATTGGAAATAGAGCCCCTGATGCTTCCTGCCGTTTTCCTTTCCAATGCATCATATACGGCCATAGGATCACCTTCAATCTTACATCCGTATGTTATAAAACCAACCCTTAACCCCCAGACAAAGTTCTCCTTGGTAGCGCCATCAAGCTTAACCGCCAAAAGCCTGGGATGCCGGTTGCAAAGATTCGCAAAAAGAGATTCTTTCAGAGTCCGGTTTTCATAAAAAAGTCCGAAGTAGGCGTCATCAGTAACAGCTATAATATTTTTACCCGTTTCGGCGATCCCGGCAAGGATTTCTGTGATGCGATTCCCCTCTTCAATGGTTATCGAATAGCCGGTGGGGTTATTCGGAAAATTCATCAAAACAATTAGCTTATCATGTTGTTGCGCCTCAGTCCTTATCTTTTCCTCAAAGGCTTCAAGATTAAATCCAAAATTTTTCGAAAACAAATAATAGTGACTTATTTTTGCCCCCTTTTTGACATTCAGAATCATGTTATAGTTACCCCACATTTTGTCATGCAAAATTACGACATCATCAGGATCTAACCAGATATCCGCAAACATGCTGATAGCGTGGGTAATACCACAAGTAACAACAGGTAGACTGATGGTTTTGCCCTCAAGGGAAGGATTTTTTTTAAAAAGGGAATCCTGCCAGACCTTTCTTAAGTCCGGAATCCCAAAGGAAGGTGCATAGGTTAGCGACTCTCTGGGTTGAATACTGCAAATTGAACCCATCACTGAAGAAAAATGCATGGTTTCCCCGCGTTCCGTAGCAATGCCTATGGTTGCATTTAATTTATGGGCCTTTTCCCTGGCCTCGGCACTCTGGCTTAAAATCCCTTTAGGGAAAAAAAGGTTTCTGCCCATATCAGACAGCATTTCCATAAGATGGGGATTATTTTTCTCGATAATCTGGTTGAGCTCTTGAGCGATAGGGTTCACGAATTTCCCTCCTTTAACCTAAAAAAATGATAAATTATATATTTTTTTATAGCGATCGCGGAAACTGTCTTAAATTTTACCGTTTAGACACAAAATATGTCAAGGGAAAATAACTTGAAAAATCGGGGAGATGAGAAAGGGCCGGTGACATGGACCGGAATGGGTGTTTGATGAAAAAACCCCGCTCTTTTAATACAGCGGGGTTTATTTGTAAATCCAGAGCAACATTACTTGTTTCCTCTCTTGGATGCTTTGAGCGGATTAATCTTCGCTTTTGATGCTGAAGCAGCTTTAGTGACATGTGAAGCAAAGTTGCAATTTCCGGTTTTCCATTTCAGTGAAGGATCGGGGCATGCCGAGCAGTACCATCCGGAAGCGTATTCAGTGGTACGATTGCAGCCTTCACATTGCTCCACGATCTCATGGCAAATGCCGCCATTGTAAGAACACCCCTGTGCAGTCATAAAAGGGCACTCAAAACCTTTTCTAACCGTTGTACAAACCATTGTAATCACCCCCTTTTGAAAAAAAATCAAAAAAAGCCGGGAGCCCTCTGTTCCCAGCCTCAAATAGACAGGTCTTGAAAAACTGGGGGAATATAATCAGACGGATAAAGCTTGTCAACAAAAAATTTGACATTATATATCAATTGTCAAAAATATGTTCCGAACTCTGAAAATTACTATAGATTATCAAAAAGAATTCTTGATTTTTTATTTAAAAATTGCCAATTTATCGTCACAGGTTATTTCTCTTTTCTCTCCCGATGTATAGCGGGTAAATAAAGCTTCTATATTTTTTCCGCTTATAGCGGGATAGAATTTCCGAGACGTTTAATTAAAAGAGGATATTATGAAATTCGATTCCATTGACACAACAATATCGACCCTTGGACCTCCTAAAATAAAATCACCGATCCTCAGAGGTGAAAATGATGTGCACAGCCGGAACTTTGTGAGCGATTCTGACAGGGTTGTCGTGGACGTAAATTTAAACAGTCTGATCAAATTGGCCAAAAAAGGAAAAGAATTTCCCGCTTTTGAGCTGGCCGGTCCCAGAAGCGAAATATACTTTGACCCGAGCAAGCTTCGTTGTGCTCTGGTAACCTGCGGCGGATTGTGCCCCGGTTTGAACGACATTATCCGGGCGATCGTTCTGGAACTTTTCTACAGTTACGGTGTACGAAATATCTACGGCTTCAGGTATGGTCTTCAGGGATTTATCCCCAAATATGGGCACGACATCATCGATCTTAAACCTGAACTTGTTGTTAATATACACGAAATGGGCGGTTCTATCCTGGGATCTTCACGGGGACCCCAGCCTATAGAAGATATTATCGACAGCCTGGAAAGAATGAACATCGGCATCCTTTTTATGATCGGAGGCGACGGCACACTCATGGCTGCTACAAAAATAGCGGATGCAATAACCCAGAGAGGTCTGAAAATAAGTGTTGTCGGAATTCCAAAAACCATTGATAACGATATTTACATGGTATCACGCTCTTTTGGTTTTCATACGGCGGTTGACGTTGCCACCCAGGCTATCAAGGGGGCTCATAACGAATCAGAAGGATATCCCAACGGAATCGGTCTGATTAAACTAATGGGCAGACATTCGGGCTTCATCGCAGCAACAGCCACCCTGGCCCAGCAGGATGTAAATTTTGTGCTGATACCGGAGGTAGACTTTGACCTTGAAGGATCGGGCGGCTTTCTTGATTCCCTTGAAAAACGGCTTAATCACAGAAGACATGCCGTAATCGTGGTGGCTGAAGGCGCAGGTCAAAAGTTTTTTGACGACCAAACAACCGAACGTGATGAATCCGGTAATATCAAACTCCAGGATATTGGCCTTTTCCTCAAAAATACCATATTGTCATATTTTAATCGCAAAAACATCGAGGTGTCTGTAAAATATATCGATCCCAGCTATATGATACGGAGTCTGCCCGCAAATGCCAATGATAATGTCTTTTGCAGCTTTTTGGGGCGTGACGCGGTTCATGCAGGTATGGCGGGCAAAACAAAACTTCTCATCGGCCGCTGGAATAACCATTTCGTGCATCTTCCCATAAGTGCCTCGGCCGGAAAACGCAAGCAGATCGATCCCAAAGGAAAGTTGTGGATGAGTGTCCTGGGAGCGACCGGTCAGGGTTCATTGAAAAACGATTGATCCTTATTCAGCAACTTGATCTTCTCATAAGTAGCCTAATTAGTGTGCATCCAGAAATGGTAGATTTTGGTTTCCGGCAAGGCCCGAGCGAGTTTTCAACCGCAGACATAGCGTGCTATTTCGAGGATTGAAAACGAGCGAGAACGATGTCGGAGGCCGAAAGATGCCCTTTATGGATGCACACTAGTTGTGTTTCAGCTCCATAAATCGGTTACCTTTTATTTGAAGAAGATATAACTTTTTTCGAACCTCTCCGTTGTTATCAAAAGAAGTAAGCCCGGTTACCCCCTGAAAATCAGTGAGTTTTTTGAGATTATTTTTTAGTGCACTTCTGAACCGGATGTCCGGCCTGCTGATCATCTGAAACAATATCATGGCCGTATCATATGCCACCGCTTCAATAAATTCCGGCTTTCGATCGAAAGTCCTATAGAAAGCTCTGACAAAATCCAAGACCTCCTCTGAAGCGCTTTCGGCAAAAAAACCATCCGGCATAATTGCGTCCTGTACATATTGCCGGGCCATTTCGATCAACCTGCCGGAATGCCACAAATTGGTTCCTAAAAGATAGGTATCTATAATATCATAAAAAGCCAGCTGTGGCAGAATAAGTCCTGCTTTCTTGGGAGCATCGGGAATAAAAACGGCATCAAAATCGACAATGGCTTCTGGTTTTTCTTCTTTTTCCTCTGCAATATTTTCATCATATTCATATGCATACGCAAGCGATGTATCTTCATCATTGCCGTTAGCGGCATCGTCATTTTTTTCATCACCGACATCGTTATCAGTAATTTTAAGATCTTCGGGTACCTTATAGTAAAGCCCCACCAGTTTTTTGATAGAATCGGAAAAATCGGTGTGAGTCGAATTGAATGATTCAACGCCCACAACTTTACCTCCACAAGCGATCACCTCATCCCAGAAAAGATTCATAAATGTTTGACCATAATTTTCATCGGGATAAAGGATTGCAAAACGGTTAAGCTTGAGTTCTTCGACGGCATAAGAGACCAGAGTCTTGACCTGCGTAATCGGAGTGAAAAAATTTCTAAAAACCCAGTCGCCTATTGACGTGATATTATCTTTCTGGGTTAACGTTATTATGGGCATCCCTTTATCCTGTGCCTCCAGAGCAGCCGGTTCAGCCATAAAAACCGGACCAATAATAGCGGCAACGTTTTCATCAAACAATTCTCTTACGGCCAGTACAACTTTAACAGGGTCGGATTCCGTATCTTTTATGATGACCTTGATGCATGGGTTACTGTTTTGTTGGCTGAATCTATTCAAAGCGAGTTCAACGCCATTTAATGCTCTGTTGCCGTAGAGTCTATAAGGACCGCTCAAGGGAAGCAAACATCCTATGGTATAACGGCTATATATAGATTTTTGATTAATTTCTGCTATCAGATGTTTTGCCTGTTGCACATTTTCGTGAGCCGGAAACTTTTCGATAAACTCCGACAGCACCGTTAACGCCTCATCATATTTATCTTCACCGGCACTGTTAACCCCTAAATAAAACATAAGATAACCTGCCGGAAACCTTTTTTCCAGCCGGCTTAAAAGAAATAGGATATCTTGAGTACTAAACCGCCGGACAGCATCTTTAAGCTTTGTTATAATGATCTTCTTTCCCGGATCTCGCGCTTTTGAATATGCCAGGGTATAGTAATCTACGGCATCTTTCAGAGATCCCAAAGCCAAATAGGTATCACCTGCCAATACATATGTTCTGAGAATATGGGGTCTGGAAACAGCATGTTTGAGAAAGTCTGCTGCCTGCTCGATGACTGTTTCATATTCTCCCTGGTTATAGTAAGTGACCATTATTTCAATTCTAGCATCCGGGACAAAATAACTTTCCGGATATTCGGCTATAAGTCTTTTATAAACATTACGAGCTCTGTCATTATTCCCAAGCGCCGCATGGATAGCTCCCGTCTTCATTAAAGCCGCACCGGCCATAGGTCTGTCAGGGAATCGGTCAAGGTACTCATTGAAAAGAACAAGAGCTTTCTCATAGGATTTCTCCTCAAACATTTTTTCAGCCCTGGAAAAAAGCTGAGCGGCGGGATCATACTTTTCGTAAATAAGCTTTGGCATGCATGACCATAAAAAGATGGCTGCTGTTATGATTACAATTTTGCAAATCGGCTTCATAAACATGTCTTAACCGTTTTAATGGTTTGATGATTTGTAAAAATTAAAAAGTGAACGTCCAACATCGAACAGAATGAACATCCAACATCGAACGTCCAACGTTGAACATCGAATAATGATGTCGCTTCGCTCCGCAATTAAAATTCAATTGTTTCTAACTATCCGATGTCAAACGTTGATTGACTTTTTCTTTTCAGTCGTTTTGATACTCGTAACAAAAATCTCCATTAATTCTTCTGTTTCTTCATCTTGTTCCTGAGTCAACATTCGCTATTCAACATTGGTTTTTTTATTCACCATTCGATGTTGGACGTTCGATGTTCGACGTTCTTTTTTTTTCAGTAAACCTTCCACAGTCCATCCGGCGCAAAAAATAACTTAGCGCTTATGGGGCGAAGCCCCTAAGTTCTTTATGATCTCATGTTTACCCTCATTTAATAACAAAGGCAAGCACAAGATGCATACTTTACTTGCCAAACACCTTGCGAAGATGATATATCACCGGAACCATGGAAACTTATAATCCAAAACAGCCGTCCTCAACACAAATCGTAAATCCTGTCAGCGATAAGGTTGAGCAGGAACTTGAAAACTTAAGAAGACAACTCGATACCATTGACCAAAAGATGGTCTCCCTTCTTGCAAAACGCCAGGCAGAAGTCGAGCGGGTTGTTAAGCTTAAAAAAGCCCACAATATACCTGTCTATCACCCGGCCCGAGAAGAAAATCTGATTTCTCAGCTCCGTAATCAGGGGGCCGAAGCGGGACTAAATTCTGATTATATTGAAGAGCTTTACCGTCGTATTCTCCGCCAGTCACGGGTAGAGCAAGCCGCTCGTCTCTCTCAAAAAGGCGTCCGTGCCGGTGCAACCGTCCTTATAGTTGGCGGTATGGGCAGTATGGGACAATATTTTTCTAAATGGTTTACCGATTCCGGCTACAGGGTGCGCATTCTGGACCGAAATGATTGGTTGAATGTCGACAAGCTTTGCCACGGGATTGAGCTTGCAATTATCAGTGTACCTATTGAAGTAACTGCTGAAGTCGCCGGAAAACTGGGTCCCCACCTACCGGTTGATTGTGTTCTTGCAGATATCACCAGTATTAAAGAACAACCTTTAAATGCCATGCTTGAGGCTTACCAGGGACCGGTTATTGGTCTGCACCCTCTTTTCGGTCCCACCACATCAACCATGGACAAACAGATCGTCGTGGTCACACCCGGCAGAAATCTGCCCTCATGCCGATGGCTTATTGATCAATTCAGCGCCTGGGGAAGTATTATCCTCCAGGTGAATGCACAGGAACATGATGAAATCATGTCAATCGTTCAAACGGTGCGACATTTCGCAACTTTTGCATTCGGTCAATTTCTGTGTCACAAACAAATTGATTTATGTCGAACTTTAGAATTTTCCAGTCCCATTTACCGTTTAGAGCTTGGGATGGTGGGAAGGCTTTTTGCACAGGACCCCTCACTTTACTCTGAAATCATATTCGCATCACCCAAACGGCTTGCCCTGCTGAAAGAATATCTTTGTTCTCTTGCTAATAATCTTGACATGGTTGAAAAGGGTGACAAAGAGATGTTTCAGGCTGAATTTAAAAAAATTACAGACTGGTTCGGGCCTTTTAGTGAACAGGCTATGCGGGAGAGTACTTACCTGATTAACAAACTCATCGAACGTTTCTAGCCCGAATATTTCATGAAAATTATCGAGAGGCCTTTTTATTAGTTATGAAAACAGTTTGTTATTTACAATTTTGCTTCTAGTTTTAAGGTGACAGTTTGTACCGAAAATTTTCTTGTTCAATTTCTCAGAAATTTTCACCCTTCGGGCGAGTGATTTTTGAGTCTTTTACCGAAAAGCACTTAGGTAAAAGGAACATGAATCCCTTGCCCTGAACCCGTGAACGGTTAAAAATATCCATCACTTTCATTCTTATGTTTACCATGTCTCCGGCCTGTATATTCACTTTTCGCCACACTTCTTAGCTTGACATAAAGTTCTCTTTTCTGTAAAGTTAAGTGCAAGAAAGTAAACATTTTTCTTTATATTTAAAACCCCTACGCAAATTCATCTAATAGTGCCGTAATGTGTAGAACCCTGATTGAGCGTAAACAAAACGGGAAGATATTTTATGTGTTTGATTTATTATGCATTTTAGTGGATTAGGGTAGAAGTTATCACGGATATATGATTTTTTAAAACTAAATCCAAACAGGAATCCGGCTCTTGACCGATAGACAACCTCTATACAGCAGTGGAATAACCAAAACATATTTAGCATTTATAAAGAAGACTTATCCTGATTTGGATATTGATTCTATTTTAAATTATTCGGGAATGACCAAATATGAGGTGGAGGATCCGGCCCACTGGTTCAGCCAGGACCAGGCAGATCGCTTTCAAAAAATTCTGGTTAAAAAAACCGGCAACCCGAATATTGCCAGGGAAGCAGGTCGCTACCTTATGTCATATGAAGGATTGGGCCCCGGGAAAAAATACGCATTAGGATTAATGAACCTGGCCACTGTTTATCTCTTGATGAGGAAAATCTATCCTCTAATGAGCCGAGGTTCTGATATTAAAACAAAAAAAATTGGGCCTAACAAGGTTGAAATTATTTCAACCCCTAAACCGGGAGTAAATGAAAAATCGTATCAATGTGAGAATCGTATCGGCTTCCTTGAATCCCTGGCAAAATTATTTACAAACAACCTTGCCAATATTGAACACCCTTTTTGTTTTCACAAAGGAGATCATGCCTGTCACTATATAATTACTTGGGAAAAAACTGCTTCTCTTATCTGGAAACGGATACGTAACTATTCTCTATTGATCAGCATCTTTATCTCTTTGGGTCTCTTCTTTGTCTTACCCTTGATGGCTTGGAGTATTATAGTTCTGCTTTGTTCGTTTACCACCATGGCCTGTTCACTTTTTTCCGATCATCTTGAAAAAAAGGAGTTGGCCAAAACTGTTGAAACTCAAGGCGATGCGGCCAAAGATCTTATATATGAGATGAATATTCGTCATAACAATGCATTGCTTGTTCAAGAGATAGGTAGGGCTACCTCCTCGATATTGGATATTGATAAACTTATCAAAACGGCGACCAATATTATGGAAATGCACATGGATTTTGACCGCGGATTGATTTTGCTTGCCAATACTAATAAAACCCGTCTTTATTACGCCGCTGGATACGGCTACGACAATGAGAAGAAGTTACTCTTAGAACAAAGCGAATTTCACCTTGACAATCCCAAATCCAAAGGGGTTTTTGTAGTAGCTTTTAGGGATCAGAATCCTATTTTGGTAAATGATATTGCTGAAATTGAAAAAACGCTCTCAAAAAAAAGCCTGGAATTGGCTAAAAAGATAGGAGGGGAGTCATTGATATGTGCCCCTATTATCTATGAACATGAATCTTTGGGCATATTGGCTGTAGATAATCTCAAGTCAAAAAGACCGCTTACCAACAGTGACATGAATTTTTTAATGGGTGTTGCCTCACAAATAGCCGTTGGCATCATCAATGCCATGTCTTTTCAGAAAATTCAAGAAAGCGAAAAAAATTACCGTGAACTTGTTGAGAATGCCAACAGCATCATTATGCGAAGAGATATCGAGGGAAAGATCACTTTCTTTAACGAATTTGCACAAGAATTTTTTGGTTATACTGAAAATGAGATACTGGGAAAAAGTTTAAAAGGCACTATTTTCCCAAATACAGAAGCAACGAAAAATTATCTTGGTAGACTGTTAAACCTTCTAACACAAAATCCAGAAAAACCAATTATTAATGAAAAAGAAAGCGTTCTGAGAAATGGCAAAAAAGTTTGGATTGCATGGACTTACAGGCCCATATTCGATAGTAATACAAATTTCAAAGAAATTCTTTGTATCGGTACCAATATTACAGAACTCAAAAGTGCGGAACTTGAAAAACGGAATTTGGAAGCCCGGCTCCAGCGAGCACAAAAAATGGAAGCTATAGGGACTCTCGCCGGCGGTGTAGCGCACGATCTAAACAATATCCTGTCCGGTATTGTAAGCTACCCTGAATTATTATTAATGGATATTCCTTCGGACAGCCCTCAAAGAAAGCCTATATTAACGATACAAAAGTCAGGGGAAAGAGCCGCCGCTATTGTTCAGGATTTGTTGACTTTAGCCAGAAGAGGGGTTTTCACTACCAAAGTTGTAGATTTAAATTCTATTATTTCCGAATACTTGACAAGCCCTGAATTTGAAAACTTAAAAACATACCACCCTCATATTCATATCAAGACAGAGTTTGAAACAAACTTGTTGAATATTTCAGGTTCTCCGGTTCATTTATCCAAAACAATTATGAATTTAGTGACCAATGCTGCCGAGGCGATTCCCAATTCAGGAGAAATAAACATATCTACAAAAAACCGATATGTTGATATATCCTTAAATGGTTATGACAAGGTCAAACAGGGGGATTATGTTACGCTTACTGTTGTTGATACGGGCATTGGCATCCCTTCTAAAGATTTAGAGAGGATATTTGAACCTTTTTACACAAAAAAGGTAATGGGAAAAAGCGGTACAGGATTGGGTATGGCCGTAGTTTGGGGCACCGTAAAAGACCACAAAGGATATATTGACGTAAAGAGCACTGAAGGGAAAGGAACCAAATTTACAATTTATTTTCCAGCAGTAAGGCGGGAAATTCCCAACGACAAACTCGTATCCTCCATTCAAGATATTATGGGCAAGGGAGAATCAATTTTAGTTGTAGACGATGTGGAAGCTCAGAGAGAAATCGCCTCTGAAATGTTAATAAAATTGGGGTATTCTGTTGACTCTGTTCCAAGCGGCGAAGAAGCCGTCAATTATATGAAGAATCATTCAGCAGACCTACTGGTATTGGACATGATCATGGAGCCGGGGATCGATGGACTCGACACATACAAAAAAATTCTCAAAATAAATCCCAATCAGAAAGCAATCATCACAAGCGGTTATTCTGAAACGGATCGTGTAAAAGAGGCTCAAAGATTAGGTGCAACTTCATATGTAAAAAAGCCATATCTATTAGAAAAAATTGGGCGGGTTGTAAAGAATGAGTTAGACAAATAAAAATTTAAAAAATCTTCTTATACCATTAAGTTACAATAAAAGGTTGTTTCAATCTATTTGGTTTATATTGCGCCATTAAAAAAGCAATTTTTTATCGTTTTAAGAATCTATTCATAAGGTTATAGGACTATGAAAATATTATTAATACATCCTAAAAAACGAGGCAGTTATGATTATAAGTACAAAAAGAAGGCTTACATTCCTCCTATTACCCTTGCTGTTCTCGCAGGTCTCACGCCAAAAAATATTGATGTTGAGTTATGTGATGAAAGTGTTGATGAAATAAATTACAATACAGATGCAGATTTGATAGGAATAACGGGAATTACCAATCAGATCAATAGGGCTTATGAAATTGCGGGTGTTTTTAGAAGAAAAGCTAAAAAGGTAATCATGGGTGGCATACATGTTTCAGCAATGCCACATGAGGCAAAAAAACATGCAGATAGTATTCTGATTGGTGAAGCAGAAGATTTATGGGAATTAATTATTGATGATTTTCGAAACGGCCGACTGAAAGAAGAATATAAATCGGAAACATACACAGACCTGAAAAAGCTAGTAATTCCCAGATATGAACTACTGAAACTTAACAGATATCGAAGTTCTACCGGAACCCATATGCCACGCCTGCCAATACAGACCTCAAGAGGGTGCCCGTTCAACTGCAAATTTTGCAGTGTCACAAAATTCTGGGGCCCTAAAATCCGGACAAAGCCTTTAGAAAATATCGAGAAGGAACTTTTACATATTAAATCGTTGGGTACAAATAGAATATTTTTTTCTGATGATAATTTTATTGCTGATATTAATTTTGCCAGAGATCTCACTGGATTATTAAAAAAACACAATTTTTCCTGGATTTGTCAAGCAAGCACAAACATTTATAAGCATGAACATCTGATTAATAATATGAGCAAATCAGGCTGCTCTGCAGTATTAATAGGCATCGAAACTTTTTCAGAAAAGAATCTAGAAAATATTAACAAGCAGGTCAATAGGATGGCAGACTATGAAAAGTTATTTGCGCTACTTAACAAATATAATATCCGCGTAACTGCATGCATGATAATTGGCTTAGACGGAGACACAAAAGAAACCTTAGATGATATGGTTCAACAACTAATACGTCTGAAAGTCAGTTACGCCAATTTTTTTTTACTCATGCTACTTCCTGGTACAGAGCTGAGAGAACAATTCCTCGAGGAAAATCGTATAAAAGATCATAATTGGGATCATCAAAATGGAACAGTGGTTACCTTCCAACCAAAGTTCTTTCAAGGTGAAGAACTTCAAAATTATTATTGGATATTGTATGAGAAATTTTATTCTTATCCATCTATAATAAAACGTCTATTTACTTTGGCCAGATTAAAAGGCGGTGTGAATTCAATATTTGTTCCTTTAAGGACAAATTTATATTATTTAAAAAAATTAAAAAACGGAGTTCATCCTTTAGAGAATTAATGTTGTATTGCTTGCCTACTTATGGCCTATCCTTTACTCACCAAGGTTACGCAGAAGGTCTTCACTGTATCTCAGGTTATATTCGATCATGAAATATTCATGTTATGAGGCACAATGCCGCCCTTTTTTATTATTTAAATATGATTGAACAGATAATAATTCTATGATAGACACCGTTTATTCATTTAACTTCTAACTTCTTTTAACCCATTTTAATTGTGATTAGAGGACTCGGGTATGCCTCATACCAAATATTTAATGCAAAATAACGAGGAGACGCTTCGTCTCGACCTTAAAACAGACGGTAAGCTGGTTGAAAATCAGGCCCTTTGGGCCGGGATAAAACCTGGCATGAGAGTCGCCGATTTAGGGTATGGCTCTGGTAAAACTTGTTTTCATTTACATAAACTTATTCAACCAAATGGTGAAGTTGTCGGTGTGGATTTCGCTGAAGAAAGAATTAAATACGCTAAAAAGCACTATAATAAAAAAAGTATAAAATATATATGTAGAGATATATGTAACCCCTTAGAAGATCTTGGAATGTTTGATTTTATTTGGGTCCGTTTTGTCCTTGAGTATTATCGATCTAGAAGTTTTGATATTGTTAAAAACATAACCCGTATTCTGAAACCCGGAGGGATTCTCTGCCTAATAGATCTGGACTATAACTGCCTGAACCATTACGGACTTTCTAAAAGGCTTAAAAGAACAATTTACGGATTAACTAAATCTTTGGAAAAAAATACTGACTTCGACCCTTATGTAGGAATAAAACTTTATTCTTTTCTCTATGACCTTGGCTACCAGGATATCGATGTGAACCTAGCCCCTCATCATCTGATTTTTGGAGAATTAAAAGATGTAGACGCTTTTAACTGGACCAAAAAGGTAGAAGTTGCCATAAGAAAGTTAGGATACGAGTTTAAAGAATACAAAGGAGGGGCTGAGGAATTTTTTGAGGAATTTATGCGTTTTTTTTCCGATCCAAGAAGATTTACCTATACCCCCATCATCTCTTGCAGGGGATGCAATCCTGTTAAGTGATCGCATCTATAAATCATACACGGTTATTACGTAATTTCTCAATAAGTTCTGGTCTATTAAATGATCATATTGACCCGGATCCATATTTTATTGAGATGTTAAGTTATTACGAATTAATAACCTGGCTAAAGGCCATCTCTCAAGAACTTACCAAAAACAATCTCGCCGAATGAGGACGGACAATATGAACAAACAACCCAAAGAATTAGAAACCCTGCGTTCCGACGCCAAAGAGATATTTGCGGGCTGCCTTACTGCTGTAGACCCATACAAAGCGGTAAAACATTTTGTACACGTTCAAGGGGACAGGCTGGTGGTTGGAATGGAAAAAGGGCCTGAAACCGAACTTGATCTGGCCGAATTCGATCGCATCTCCCTCGTGGGTGCGGGAAAAGCCACTGCCCCCATGGCCGCGGCCATTGAAGAGCTATTCGGGGAGAGGATTCAGAAAGGACTGATCAACGTTAAATACGGCTTTACTCAAGATCTGGCATTTACTGAAATTACAGAAGCCGGCCATCCTGTACCGGATGAAAACGGCGTAAAAGGAACCGGAAAAATCCTTAATTTCTTGCAAAGCGCCGGGGAAAAGGACCTGATTTTTTCTCTCATATCCGGCGGGGGATCCGCCCTGCTCCCTCTCGCTGTAGGAAATATCACACTCTCGGACAAGCAGGAAATTACCCGGCGATTGCTTGCGTGTGGAGCCAGCATTGATGAAATAAATGCTGTCAGAAAGCACATATCTTCCTCCAAAGGCGGGCAGATGGCAAGAGCGGCCTTTCCGGCCACCATTATCAACTTGATGCTCTCTGATGTGGTGGGAGATAAGATGGACGTGATTGCCTCCGGACCCTTTGTGCCTGACAGTGCAACATTCAAGGATGTTTGGGAAATCTTCAAAAAGTATGACTTGAAGGATATCCCCGCTGTCATCCATGAACACATGAAGGCGGGCCTGGACGGGCAAATTTCCGAAACACCCAAAGATAATGATAAGATATTCGATCGTGTCTTCAATTTTATCGTGGGGAGCAATATATTAGCACTGGAAGCGGCAAGTGCAACGGCCAAAACGCTCGGATATGAAACACTTATCCTTTCCTCCATGGTGGAAGGAGAAACAAGAGAAGTGGCGCGCGTTCACACCGCCATGGCAAAGGAAATTGTCAAAACCGGCAGACCGATTCCTCCGCCGGCATGTATTATTTCAGGAGGTGAAACCACTGTGACGATCCAAGGCGATGGTCTTGGAGGAAGAAACCAGGAATTTTGCCTGGCGGCTTGCCTGGATCTTGTGGAGCTTCCGCCTGGAGTTGTCATACTGAGCGGGGGCACGGACGGAAATGACGGCCCCACTGACGCAGCAGGCGCTTTGGTAGATCCTTTCACGGTAATGCGAGGAAAAGATGTCGGGATGGAGGCCGCCGAGTTTCTGAACAGAAACGATGCATATCACTTTTTTGAAAAAACAAAAGATCTTCTCATGACCGGTCCGACAAATACGAATGTAATGGATGTTAGGCTTGTGTTGGTGGGCTGAGTTAGTGTCCATCCATAAATGGTCTTTTTGCCCAATCTCTGCGTTATGTTCAAAAAATTAATTCGCCAAAGTTCGGTGGCGAATAAATCCTCGGAATATTAAACATATGCCTGTGGTTATTTTTTTCACATGCCTTGATCTTGAACAAAAATCCTCATTTGTGGATGGACACGAGTAAGGCTTCGCCCCGCCTGCCCTTATGGGTATCGGCAATTGCCATTACGCACTCGGAGTATTAAATGATGATGCATTGGTAAAAAAGTCTTTTGCGAGCGACTTTGACCATTTTGAGAAAAAGCGTTTCGATTGGTGGTGCGTTAAAATTATCTCCCCATATAGCGGGATAAGCGAAGCGAACTAACTTGGTGCCTGACAAACAATAAACTGTTGATTTTAAGGTGCTGATTAGATATAAAAAAGCCTCCACCGAAATGGAAGAAGCCTATTTAATGGGATTCAGTGGAGGCTCTGAGTAAGGAAAACTGTTGTCAGCACTCCTTCAACTCAATGAATACATATCAATAAAGCCCACGACGGTCAATCTAAAACCCTTGGGCAATTTTTATCTTAGAGGTCTCTAAATAATAAATTATGAAAACTAATAAAATAAATATAAGACTATCTATTTTTTTTGCCCTGGTGTTGCCTTTTATAGTTCCCGCCTTTTCAGCAGCCCAGGAACATGTTGAAGTTTTTACACTCGAACAGACTATCGAGAAAGCCATGAAAGCCAACCTTTCGTTGAAAATTTCCAGAGAAGAAATCAAGGCAGCCGAGGCTGAAAAAAAAGCCCAACGTACCCATTTTTTTCCCACATTTAGTGTAACATATCAATACAATAGGATGGACGAAGGCGCCAGTATCGGCGGCTTTGCAACAGCTGCGAAAGATGAATACTCATTTATTTCCTCTGTCACCCAACCGATATTTACAGGTTTCTCTATACTTAGACAATACGATATTGCAAACCTTGGCCTTGATTCTGCAGAAATTAAAGAAAAGCTTGTGCGTCAGGATATTATCTTAGAGGCAAAAACCGCCTACTTTATGCTGTTAAAGGCTCAGAAGCTGCGAAAAATTGCGGAACAGACCGTTATCCAGATCAATGCCCAAAAAAATGTGGCCGAGAATTTTTATCAGGTCGGGATGTCCCCATTAAATGATTTATTGCAGGCACAGGTTGAATTGGCCAACGCAAAACAGGAACTCATTGTTGCAAAAAATACGATGGAAAATGCCGAATCGGACTTTAATACCCTGCTTCGCAGACCCATTAACACCCCTGTTGCCGTAGAAGATATCCTTGATTACTCACCTTTTGAAAAAGATCTTGATTACTGCTTCGCCCAAGCGGATAAAAATCGGTTGGAAATCAAGATTGCCGATTTAGACCTTGAGATAGCGGAAAAGGAATTACAACTTGCAAAAAAAGATTATTATCCTTCAATTAACCTGGAGGGCAATTATTTCAGAGAAGGAACGGAATGGGATGTGGATGGCGGCGAAGGTATATTTGATCCAAGGGGTTGGAATATTTTAGCCGTTGCAAAATGGAATTTCTTTGAATGGGGTCGCACCTCCTATGGAATAAATGAAAAAATTTCACGTTTGTCTCAGGCACAATTTCGAAAAGACGAAATTCTTGATAATATACAACAAGAGGTAAAAAAAGCATACCTTAGAACACAAGAAGCAGAAAAGGCGATCATCGCTGTTGAAAAAGCCATTGAACAGGCAAAGGAAAATTTCAGGATCAACCAAGAACGTTACAAGGAACAGATGGCCACGTCGACCGATGTCCTGGACGCCCAGACACTTCTTTCCAAAACCATGACAAATCATTACAATGCATTATATGCATATAAAATTTCGAAGGCTGCATTGTATCGGGCAATGGGTCAGGGAATTGTTGAATGATTGACGGTCAGAAAAAAAGCTCAATAATTCGGATGTTCCATGTTCACAAGAATTACGGCGCCAAGAAAGCTCTCGCCAACATCACCCTTGATATTCCAAAAAACGAGCTCCTTTTTATCAGCGGTCCGAGCGGAGCAGGCAAAACCACCCTGCTTAAACTTCTATACCTTGGAGAAAAGGTATCAGAAGGGCAAGTATTGATCGAGGGAATAAATCTGTCGAGAATTTCTCACAAACGAATACCGCTTCTCAGACGAAAGTTCGGAATAATATTTCAGGATTACAAGCTGATAGCCACAAAAACCGTCTTTGATAATGTTGCCATTGTCCTTGAAGCAACAGGCAAAAAACGACGATTTATCGAAAAAAAGGTAAAAAGCATATTAAGAACCGTGGGTATGGAAGAAAGTCTCCATTCTTTTCCCCCAAGTCTATCCGGCGGCGAACAGCAAAGAATAGCGGTTGCCAGAGCCGTTGTCGGTGACCCAAAGGTAATTCTCGCAGATGAACCCACCGGCAATCTGGACGAGGTATCCGCCGATATCATCCTTGAGCTTCTTAAAAGGTTCCATACCCGTGGCGCCACGGTTATCATTGCAACCCATGACAAGGAGCTTATCCGTAAAACGGGGGGCAGGGTAATCCATCTAAATCAGGGTTATATGCAAAAAATAACAAATGTTTGAAAGTTGTTCCGATGATTCTCAACTATAAAAGGGCCATACAGGATATCCTGGACCACAGATTCTTAAGCGCAGTCACTATCATTACAATCGCCATTTCCATCCTTATTGTCAGCGCTTTTGCTCTTTTTTTTGTAAACGCCAATGAAATAATAAATTCCTGGAAAAAAGGGATAAAGATCATAGCCTATCTGAAACCGGATACCCCTGAAACAAAGATTCCCGAACTAAAACGAAAAATTCAGCGCATGGACGGTATCCGGAACGCCAGATTCATTTCAAAAAATGAGGCCTTTCAACAGCTTAAAAAACAGATGAGACGGCAGTCTTCTTTGTTCGAAAATCTAAAGGAAAACCCGCTTCCGGATGCTTTTGAAATCCGCCTTAAAGCATCTTTCCAAAACCAGGAAAAAGTTGAGATGCTTGCCACCAAGCTCGAATCATTTCCCCAAGTTGATGATGTGGAATATGGTCAGAGATGGCTTGGACAATTTACGAATTTTTTTAATCTTTTCAGATTAACAGGGTATGCAATGGGGGGTCTTTTCTTTATGGCCACATTATTAATCGTGGCCAATACCATTCGCCTGGTACTCTATTCAAGACAAGATGAGGTGGAAATCATGCGCCTGGTCGGTGCTACCGATAGTTTTATCAAGGCTCCTTTCTACATCGAGGGTCTTATCCAGGGAGCTTTTGGCGGAATTATCGGTCTGGCCGCATTATTTGTCAGTTTTCTGTTAATATCATTAAGTATGGAGCGGGGGATATCTCCCGGTCTGTTTACGATCAGATTTCTCTCCCCCGGCGCTTTCTGTGGAATAATACTTGGCAGCACATTTGCAGGATGGATAGGGTGTTATCTTTCCTTAAAACAATTTTTAGAATAATACTATTTACTGCCGCGGGAATCATTGTTGTGTTGCGGCCTGCTGAAATTTTTGGCGCTGAATCCCATGAAATTGGCGCTGAATCCCATGAAATTGGCGCTGAATCCCATGAAATTGGAATTGTAACCGCAAATAAGCTTAACCTACGGCCTGCGCCGACAATAATGAATACCCCCTTGGAATTAATCAAAAAAGGCGAAAAGGTTAGCATTCTCGAACATCTCAACGGGTGGTTAAAAATTAGTCACAAGGGTCGGGTCGGTTATATTCGAAATCTAAAACAGTATGTGCATATTATGCCTAACGTTCCCGTAGCGAAAAAGAAAAAAAACGGGGATAAGGGCGGCGACATTGAACGGTTCAGAAAAGAAGCTGAAGATATCAACCGAAAGATAGAAAAAGGCAGGGATAGAGTTCTGACGTTCACAAGAGAGGAGGCCGCCATAGTTAACAGACTGAACGATATCGATCTGGCGCTTAACCAGGCAAGAAAACGAGTTTCGTCTCTTAAGTTCGAACTTACCGCACTCAGAAATAAAACAATCGAAACCACCCGGGCATCCAACAGCCTCAAAAAGAGGATTAAAGCCAGTGAAGACTACATATTCAAACGCCTGGTGGCGCTTTATAAAATGAACTGGCTGGGAAAAATATATGTTCTGGCTTCAGCTCAATCCATGTATGAACTTTTTAAACGCAAAAAGTCCATGGAAACTATTTTAGCTTATGACGAAAAAATCCGAAAGAACCTTATAGACAACAAGGCAAAGCTCCAGCAACTTTTGGTCAGGCTGAATTCCCAAAAAACGGAAAAGCTCTCTCTTGAAGCAGATTTAAAAAAACAGATTGCGGTTATGTCTGACGAAAGAGTAAAACGCTCCGGAATCCTTGCGGGCATCCGCAACAAAAAATCGCTGGAACTTGCGGCCCTTGAATCCTTGAAGCAGGCGGCAGTCGATCTGAATCATATAATTAAATCTCTAAACTTAGAAACCGGTCTACTAAAACAGGAAAAAAATATTCCGCCAAAAAGCTTTTCTTCATTAAAAGGATTGCTTAATATGCCTGTTAAAGGTAAAGTAGTGTATTTTTTCGGCCCGCATAAAAACACAAAACTCAATGTAGTAAATTTTCAGAGTGGTATCGAAATAAAGGCAGACAGAGGCGAACCGATCCGCGCTGTTTTTGATGGACAGATCCTTTATGCCAGCTGGTTTAAGGGTTACGGCAACATGATAATCATTGATCATGGGGAAAATTATTATACCGTTTATGCCCATGCTGAAGAACTCTTCGCATCAAAAGGAGATACCATAGATAAGGGAGATGTTGTTGCCACCGTTGGAGATTCAGGGTCCATGATAGGCTCAAGCCTCCATTTTGAAATACGCCATCACGGTAAACCTGTGGACCCGTTAAAATGGATTAAAAAAGGTTAAGGAGTAACCATATGAGCATGAAGCAAAAGCGAAACGTCAATCTGTGGGTAATAATAGCAATAGGCGTTATATTCTGGATCATAGGATTCGGTTTCTACCGTGATCTTTCAGCCAACGGAGAAGAGACGTATAAAGGCCTGAAATTATTTTCCGATGTGATTGAGCTGGTTGAAAAAAACTATGTCGATCCGGTCGATTCAAAAGAAATGATCGAAAAGGCCATTCAGGGTATGGTCCACAGCCTTGATCCCCATTCTTCATTGCTGCCGCCTGACGACTTTAAAGAGCTTCAACTCGATACCCAGGGCGAGTTTACCGGAATCGGCGTTAGTATAACCATGCGAAACGGTTTCGTCACTGTGGTTTCGCCCATCGAGGGAACGCCGGCCTATAAAGCCGGAATAAAGGCCGGTGATATAATCGTCAAGGTTGATGGTAAACCGACCAATGAATTACGACATGCCGTAAAAATGATAAGAGGCCCCAAAGGGACTGAAGTTGTTGTAACGATAAAACGGAAAGGGGTTGATGAACCGACGGATATCAAGCTGATTCGGGATGTTATACCCGTTGAAAGCGTAAGAGCGATTGTCTTAAAACCCGGGTACGGATACATCTGGATCACAAATTTCAGGGACAATACAACGGAAGATATGGTAACAGAGCTAAAACGGCTCGAATCAGGGAAAATACCTTTAAAAGGGCTTATCCTGGATCTTCGCGACAACCCGGGTGGGCTTCTTAACCAGTCTATCAAGATCTCGGATCTTTTTCTTGAAAAAGGAAATATCCTTTCGATCAAAGGACGTCTGAAACAAAATACTCAAATTTTCAAAGCAACGCCCAACAGCACAGAGCGAAGTTATCCAATGGTTGTCTTGATAAACGGAGGAAGTGCCAGTGCATCGGAAATCGTTGCCGGTGCACTCCAGGACAATAAGCGCGCCCTTATACTGGGAACCGCTTCCTTTGGCAAAGGCTCGGTCCAGACCGTTGAGCCCTTAAGAGACGGTTATGGTCTTAAATTGACCATCGCCAGATATTACACACCCAGCGGGCAGTCCATCCAGGCCAAAGGGATTGAGCCTGACATAATTGTAAATGAAAGATTTATGGATAAGGATGAGATAAGTGACGGTGACCATGGAATAAAGGAAAAGGATCTTAAAAATCATCTCGAAGCAAGCCCTGATCAAAGTCAAGGCGTCCAAACAAAATCCGGGGAAAAAGAGGGGGACAAAAAGAAACCGAAAATCAACGCCCCTGAAAATAGATACGGTCATCTGAAGGTCGAACAATTGTTGTCTGACAACCAGGTTATGCGCGCCCTTGACATCCTTTTAAGTTATGAAATCTTCAAGGGTAACAACAAGTAATTTAAACATATCGGTAATTCTATATTTTATTGAAAATAAAGGTGGTTTTTAGACTTATATTTTTAACTCGGACATGGCCCCGGTGAAATAGAAAAAAAGTTTCACGGGGTAAAAATAATGGAATGATGGAATAATGGAATAATGATTTAAAGAAGATGACATCCCTCTATTTAATTCCCGTAAAGAGGAATTTTACAATAACCCAACTTTCCATTTTTCCAGAACCCAATATTCCAGTGTTCCAATATTCCAACATTCTCCCGCTATATAGCGGGATGAGCGAAGCAAACTAACTTGTGGCTAAAAGAAAAATCAGGCGGCAAAACAAACCCAAAAGAAAACCGAGTAAAAAAAGGTCTCAAAAAACCAATCTGATGAGGACCTTTGCCGGGCTTGGCGTTCTGATAATTCTTGTCATTATTGCCGGCGTTCTTGCCCGTCACTTATTATTGCGAAAGCACCCTATAGAACCCGTTGTAAAACCCCGGGCAACAGAAATACCCCGGTTTGAAGTCTATCCTGAAGTGGAGGTCCCGCCTCATAAACCCATAGTAAAACCGGTGCCCGCAATACCAAAAGAGTTGCCTAAAATAGCTATTATTATCGATGACATCGGCTACGACAAAGAAATAGTGGAAAAATTCCTCGGACTGGATGCGGTTTTCACGTTTTCTATACTTCCTTACAGCCCTTTTCAGAAAAGCATTGCCAAGTCCGTCCATTCAAAAGGGTTCGACGTGATGCTTCATCTACCCATGGAACCCAATGAATATCCCATGGTTAACCCGGGACCCGGAGCGCTTCTGACCTCAATGTCTCCGGATCAACTCATCAACCAGCTCGACAAGGACCTGAATTCTTTTCCTTTTATTCAAGGGGTAAACAACCACATGGGCTCAAAAATGACCACGGTTTCTACCCAGCTATACCAAATTTTTTCTGTTCTGAAAAAACGAAAGCTCTTTTTTATCGACAGCCGTACCACAACCGAGACATTATGCAAACCATCCGCTCATTTATTACAGGTACCTTTTGCGCAAAAGGATGTGTTCCTTGATCATATCCCGGAACCCGATTTTATTCGAAAACAAATACACCGGCTCATACATATTGCCAACAGTCATGGTGAAGCCATCGGCATCGTACACCCCCATGAAGTTGCGTATGATGTTCTTCGTGACATACTCCCTGAATTGAAAAAAAAAGCGATTCTGGTTCATGCTTCCGACGTGGTGCATATTGGAACATAGGGAATTCGCCCCTTAAGCGCCAAGTTATTTTTTGCGCCGGAAGGACTGTGGAAGGTTTAATGAAAAAGATGAACATCGAACATCGAACGTCCAACATCGAATGTTGAATGAAAGACACAAACAAGGGCAAGAATTTCATTAAAAGAACTTTGGGAGACCCAAAGATGGTTAAAACTTATTCAGAAGGTACCATCGATTTTAGTATAATTTGCGGAGCGAAGCGACATCATTATTCGACGTTCGACGTTCAATGTTCGATGTTGGACGTTCATCTTTCAAAACAAACCTGTACGGCATAAATGTAACCAGTGAATGTTTACAAAACAACATAGCGCTTACGCTCCTTCGCCCCAATTAGAATAATGGCCCCGTGGATTTTTGTATGCCATGAATCTACCGTGGATTCAAAGACCCTATTTTCTGAAAAATGAAAAAAGGTATACCACACAAAATACCGTCTATAGACTTTGATTTTAGGCAGTTAGAAATATTTTGCAGAGTGGTTGAGCTAAAAAGCTTTTCAAAAGCCGCTGATGCTGTTTTTCTGGCACAGCCTTCGGTCAGCGAAAGGATCGCCACCCTTGAGTACAGGGTCGGGACTCAACTTCTTGATCGCTTGGGCAGGCAGGTGGTTCCAACTGCGGCAGGCAAACTCCTTTACGAACATGCGTGTTTGTTGCTGGATATGAAAAAGCATGCATGCAATGAGATGCAGGGTTTTCTCGGAACCAAAAAAGGGGAGATTCATATCGGCGGCAGTACCATTCCCGGAGAATATATATTTCCTAAAATATTAGAAAACTTTCGCAAAAAGCATCCGCTTGTGACGGTTGCATTGACGATCTCAGACACGAGTGACATCGAACAACGGGTTATGAATGGTGATTTCGAGCTGGGCGTGGTTGGATCGAAAAGTACGAATGACAGCCTCATATGTCGCGAGCTGTGGAAAGATGAACTGGTATTGGCTATTCCCACCAGGCATAAATGGGCCGGCAAAAATCAAGTTCACTTTGAAGATTTATCTAAAGAACCGTTTATTTTAAGGGAGACCGGTTCGGGCACGCTGAAAATCATCAAAGAGTATCTTAAGGTGCCGCACGCAAAGGAAATCAATACCCTTAATATCGTAGCGCGTTTGGGTTCCTCTACAGCAGTCAAAGAAGGGATAAAGTCGGGACTTGGCATATCGATTCTGTCTTTAAGAGCCCTTGAAACGGAACTTAAAACAGGAATACTTAAGGCTGTAAAAATAGAAAATCTTACCATGCTGCGAAAATTTTATCTGATCAGGGACAAAAGAAGAAACGTTTCACCGTTATGCCGGGCCATGCTCGACTTTTTAGCATCCACTTCCGAAAATTAAGGCAAGCAGGCATTTTAAGGAATCAGAAAACCATGTCACAAATGGCACCGCCGATTTATCTGGATTATAATGGAACAACACCCATGGATGCTCACGTAATAGAGGCCATGGGGCCGTTTTTGGAAAGAGAGTTTGGTAACCCTTCAAGCAGTCACTGGTACGGCATTGTTCCTAAAAAGGCGGTTGAAACCGCACGCAGACAAGTCGCAGGACTTCTGGATTGCAGCCCCGGTGAAATCATATTTACAAGTGGCGGCACTGAATCTAATAACCATGCCATTACGGGAATTGCCCGTGCTTTTCGTGCAAAGGGAAACCACATCATCACAAGCCGGATTGAGCACCCGGCAGTTCTGGAAGTATGCCGCTTTCTGGAAGATTTTGGATTTGAAACAACGTTTCTTCCGGTAGATGAGTATGGGCTTGTAAGTGTGTCGGATGTTGAAAAATCCATCAGACCCGAGACAATCCTGATTACCATTATGCATGCCAACAATGAGGTGGGAACCATTCAACCCATTGAAAAAATTTCCAGAATCGCCAAAGAACACAGTATTGTCATGCACACCGATGCGGCTCAATCCATCGGTAAAATCCCAACGCACGTGAGCAATCTTTGCGTTGATCTTCTGTCTATCGCAGGTCATAAAATATATGCTCCCAAAGGTATCGGCGCCCTTTATATCCGGCAATCCACAACGCCGGAAAAATTCTGCCACGGCGCAGGCCAGGAGATGGGTCTTCGTGCCGGCACTGAAAACGTATTCGGAATTGTCGGTCTGGGAAAGGCCTGTGAAATTGCCGCCCGTGATTTGAAAAAGAGCATGGAACATATGAAAATGTTGCGAGATCGGCTGCATGATGGATTATTTTGTGAGCTTGGACAGATAAAACCAAACGGGCATCCGGATAAACGGCTGCCCAACACCCTGAGTCTTTCCTTTAAAGGGCTTGAGGCCAACAGGATTCTCGAAGAGATCGGGCTTAAGGTGGCGGCTTCCGCCGGTGCGGCCTGCCATTCAGATACCGTGGAAATTTCCCATGTTCTCCAGGCCATGAGTATTCCGTTAGACTGGGCCAAAGGAACCTTGAGGTTCAGTGTAGGACGGATGACCACTGTTGAGCAGATTGATAACGCCGTTCAGGTTGTTGTTCATGCCGTGAAAAAGCTGCAAAGTGCTCCTCAATAACCATTATTCTCAGAGAAAAACCCTCGTGAAAGAAGATGGGGATGTATTTTAAGTCAATCTTTTTTTAGTTTTAATAGATTCCAGTCTTTCAAAAAGTAATAGGAGAGATGAATGAGCTTGAGAATAGGTAGTTTCAATCCTTGTTTTAATGGAATCCGTTCTTCAACCGTCATGAAATGCAAGAATAAGATCATAGACAACTTGTTTCAATCCTTGTTTTAATAGAATCCGTTCTTCAACATACCGGAGATATGCCGTATGATTTTTTCCAATGGAGTTTCAATCCTTGTTTTAATGGAATCCGTTCTTCAACGCTATTCACGTCCTTAACGAGTTTAAAGAGTCTGTTTCAATCCTTGTTTTAATGGAATCCGTTCTTCAACACTGCCGATACCATTACATGGACATTTAATGCCGATCGTTTCAATCCTTGTTTTAATGGAATCCGTTCTTCAACACTGCCGATACCATTACATGGACATTTAATGCCGATCGTTTCAATCCTTGTTTTAATGGAATCCGTTCTTCAACTGGACAGATGATTGTTTCGCACCCGGCCATTCCGGGGTTTCAATCCTTGTTTTAATGGAATCCGTTCTTCAATTTGAAATGGTATTCTGGAATATGCGAACCTACCCGGTTTCAATCCTTGTTTTAGTGGATTCCGTTCTTCAATACAACGGCATGTGCCCTTGTTTTGTTCGGTAGTAATAAGTTTCAATCCTTGTTTTAGTGGATTCCGTTCTTCAATTCGAGCTATCAGAGCGCACGGCCGAGGCGATGGAAGAGTTTCAATCCTTGTTTTAGTGGATTCCGTTCTTCAATTAAATTGGACGACAAAGATCTCGGAACCTCACAACTAGTTTCAATCCTTGTTTTAGTGGATTCCGTTCTTCAATCCGGAGGTATAAAATGAAAAAAGTAGGAGTAACAATGTTTCAATCCTTGTTTTAGTGGATTCCGTTCTTCAACATAATTCTCACCGTCATTTAATGTCCAGCATAACGGGTTTCAATCCTTGTTTTAATGGAATCCGTTCTTCAACCACCCATCTTCATACACTCGTTATCAAGATCCAGGTTTCAATCCTTGTTTTAATGGAATCCGTTCTTCAACACAAATACTGTTGAAGCCTTATGTTTTTATGTTTTGTTTCAATCCTTGTTTTAATGGAATCCGTTCTTCAACTGGGAGACGCGGTCAAGTGGACTATTGAAGCATTTAAGTTTCAATCCTTGTTTTAATGGAATCCGTTCTTCAACACGATATCTCGGCCTATTTCCCATACCTTTAGCAAGTTTCAATCCTTGTTTTAATGGAATCCGTTCTTCAACGCGATTACCACGCTTGAGGCGGCATATGCCAACATGTTTCAATCCTTGTTTTAATGGAATCCGTTCTTCAACCATCAATGGAACTGTAAAGCTTCCAACAACTGGAAGTTTCAATCCTTGTTTTAATGGAATCCGTTCTTCAACCTTATTTAGGATCTTTTAAATAGCTATGGGTTGCGCGTTTCAATCCTTGTTTTAATGGAATCCGTTCTTCAACAGTGTATTCTTGCTCAGCGGTTGTTATCGGATTTCGGGTTTCAATCCTTGTTTTAATGGAATCCGTTCTTCAACTCGCCTATCTTACTCCAACGGTGGATAGTAAGTTTGGTTTCAATCCTTGTTTTAATGGAATCCGTTCTTCAACCAGAAGATGGGCGTCTTTTTCTTCCATCTGGTCGAAGTTTCAATCCTTGTTTTAATGGAATCCGTTCTTCAACTTTGTGTTTTTCATGTTCATCATATCCTCTCCTATGGTTTCAATCCTTGTTTTAATGGAATCCGTTCTTCAACAATTGAAGACATTTTTTTTATCCTTATTTCCTGAAGTTTCAATCCTTGTTTTAATGGAATCCGTTCTTCAACTTGAAAATACCTCTGTGGGTTCCTCGGCGCCTTCTGTGTTTCAATCCTTGTTTTAATGGAATCCGTTCTTCAACACGTTTGATGATCGGTGACAATAATATCCGAAGCTGGTTTCAATCCTTGTTTTAATGGAATCCGTTCTTCAACTTTTATCTTGAATGGGAACTACCTGATCGGTCTTGAGTTTCAATCCTTGTTTTAATGGAATCCGTTCTTCAACGCAGTCCTTCTTTAAAAAACGGTGTAATGGTTTTCTGTTTCAATCCTTGTTTTAATGGAATCCGTTCTTCAACTTAAGATTCTTGAAAACATTGCATCCGGTACCGAAGTGTTTCAATCCTTGTTTTAATGGAATCCGTTCTTCAACGGGAAAAAATAGGTTTAAAAATTGACATCTCTCGCCGTTTCAATCCTTGTTTTAATGGAATCCGTTCTTCAACAAAAAGTCCTTAATGCCTTCACCTTGATCCTCATCTAGTTTCAATCCTTGTTTTAATGGAATCCGTTCTTCAACATCGATTGCGGAATTTTTGATGTAATATTTGACTGTTAAACAAATTTTCAAAGAGCGATATTTGGACACATTTGCTCATTATATGCTAAGGCTCCATGGATTTCAGGGTTACCATAGTACAGTTAATCTTATGATTTCAAATGAGATATTTGATTAAACAACCTTTTTGTAAATATTTTTACAGCAAACATATTTTGAGACAAGGATTACCCCGATGAAATAGAAAAAGAAAATGCATTTCATTGGGCAGGCACAGATTGTTAGGATGAATTTTTTGGCCAACTATAATTTTATTTAGCTGCTACTTTTGATTAATCCTTTTATTCCATTCAAAAAATTCCTGGCATCTTCGACACTTCGTATTGCATCATCCGGCGAAATTTCCACAAGTTCTTTATAATCGCCCTCTTGTCTCATATTAAGCATGCGGTGAAGAATTTTTGAATAATATTTGTCAATTTTTTTGGTATGAACAAATTTTTTGTCAAAGATTGAAAGAACGCCGGAATGTTTAGATGTTTTCAAATGGACTTCTTTATCTAAAAACAATGCTAAAACAGCATAAAACATTGAATAATATGCTCGATTGGTAATTGACCTTGGACTTAAACGATTTTGTAGCATGTTCTCAGCATCAAAAAGAGTTTCCTCTGCTTGTTTTATGCGATATATGAAAAGAGTTTCTCGGTCCGTCATATTCTTACTCCTTCTTCAAGAATATTTTTTACTATAGGAGCTGACCGCAACGGTGAATTTTCAATTTCATCTGTAGTGAAAATAATCGGTGAAATAACTACTAAATTGTCAAAACCGACTTCCCAGACAATATCTAATATTTTTTCTTTAAGTTCCTTATTAAGTGAAGCAACTACTATAGAAACATCCAAATCAGAATATTCGTCGGCCTTGCCTTTAGCTCTTGAACCAAAAACAGTTAAGTTTTCAACTATAGCCACTTCAGACAGCTTTTCCTTAAGTTTTTTAGCAATGAGATAGTCCTTACGATTCATCTGATTTTTTCCCTTGCGTTTTTTTATATCGCTTAAACAGAAAAAATAAAAGACATTTAATTCCCTTCTAAAATTTGAAACGCTCAGTTTAGTAAAAATTATCTGTAACTATCTTAGCAAATCTGCCTGCCCCGTAGCTCCGGAAGATGGTACTGGGGTGTCCAACTATCAAATAGTCCTTTCACAAATATTTCTATAACAACAATCCGGGCACCGCCTTTTATACTGGGTCGGTTTGGGATAGCGGCATTTCTGTATAATATCCAAAAGATCTTCTACAATTTTTTCAAGCTCATCAAAATCCTTTTCTCGAATGGTCACTTCGACCAACTTGTTTTTACTGCGCGTGTAAACAATAAAGCCGCGGGTAACCGGGATATGAAAATTGTCTTTTATGAGCTGCGCATAAAAAACCAGTTGAAGTCTATATGTTTTAAATATTTTTTCTCTATACTCGGCATATTTATAATCAAGCGGAGCGGCTGTTCCATCGTCTAAAAATAAAATTTCATCAACAATTCCCCGCAACCCCATGCTGCCTGAGAGATAAACATCACTTTGCTTATCCTTTACCCCGATTTTCTTCCTCAGATAATCGGGATTCATTTTTCTGATCTTTTCATGAATCTTCCTCCCTTTCTGAACCTTAAACCTCCTTTCCTGATGTTCTGGAATATCCAAAACATATTCGAAATACGTAAACCTGGGGCAGAATAGATATTCCAAGAGATGGGTAGCGGTCACAGAATATCCGGATTCTTCAAAATTAGCTTGCAGTAATTCTGCCGTTTTCATATAGATTCAAGCCCTTGATTGCGAATGTAGTATTGTTAAACCGACAAGCTTTTTTATAATGCCAATCACTGTCTTAAGCATTTAATTCTTTGGCCCTTTGATCCTCTTGACCGTTCCAAACCCTCTTGAAACCGACTTTCCTATTCCCCAGTAATCAGGGATTTCAAAGTTGACCGAAAATGAACCAAGAAACCCGAGCATGGGTGTGCCTTTAAGTGATGTCTGGACTTCTTTAAAATTTTTGATATGTGCTTTAATAGGTGCAGGAACTGTATATCCCAATCCTTTTGAGATAGAAATTGAATTGTTGATTATCATCTTTTCTAAAAACTCATTTTTCTTTGTCAGGTTTCTCATTTTTTGGTATTTTTGATAATTCGATTTATTTAAAGAAAGCCAAGGAGTCAGAAAATGATAATGATTAAAAAACGAAGTTAATCCAAATATAACCTTTTTTTCTTTCGCCATTTTTTCTAAAATATTATGTTTATTTTTTTCTAATTCAACGTATCCAATTTCAGAGTATACTCGTCTGAGTGCTTCTATCCCATCGCCAATTCCAACGATCATTAAAGAGCTGTTAATGATCTTATATTGAACCAAGGGATATGAATATACAAACTTTTCACCATTGTGTTGATGTAATAAAACAGAATCAGGGAATTGACGAGCAATGAATCCCCTGAATCCTGCCACATTCCTAATTACCTTGCGGTCGGTTTTAAATCTTAAGATTAGGGTTTTAAAATCCATATTTTGTTATTATTGCCTTTTAAAGCTTAAGTAGATTTAAACATTACAAAATGAGGGTTTCACCGGCTATTTGAATATCCCCCGTCAGCACTTCTGCAGAACTAATAGGCAAAGAGATGGTATTGGGAAACCTCGATTTTTTTACTCTTATTTTATAACAGGTTTCGCAAACCGCATTCTCGATTACCGGATATGGAAACATATTGATCATTACACCGCGGGAGGTTTTGCAAACCAGAGGATCAGTAGGGTGATCAACTAACCCACTCTCAATTGGTCTTAAAAATTTCGCAAAATTTATGGTTAGTTTTGCCTTTCCTCTAAAGCTGCCTAGTCTTATTATTTTAGGGGTAAAATTAGAATCTTTGATGTAACCGTATCCTTCAAACTTTGTTTCAGGGACTAATGAAAAAAGATGAGATGCCCGCAATACCTCAGCCCCCGGATAGCCTTTCCGCACAAAACCATCTAGTTCGCCTTTAGCAATTTCTTGAAGATAGCTGGGATTTCCTTTGAGGCGTGCCGGAGTAAAATAAAAATCTTGAGAAATATGCGAACTTGCGTATCTTGGGGTATTTCTACCGCCATTATTCTCAGCCATGATGTATGGTTGGTCTATTCCTGCACCAACAGCATATGCCACAGCATGATTTATCGCTGTTGCGTGTATGTAGATAGGGGTAACCGCCCCACCAAGTCCCTCACGGGAATAGAACAGAGGATCTATAAGCTTTATATTATATTGAAATATTATCATTTTATTAATTTGCTTTCTTTTAAAAGCTTTTTAACCTTTTCATCCAATTTTCGATAGCAGCTTTCTACATCGGGTAGATCTAAGCTGGAAAATTTATCCAAGTCGGAAATTATGTTGTTGTTTTGCACGAGATCATATGCACTTAAATCCTCTCTATCAGAGATTTTATATCCGAGAATTTTCGTCCTGACCCTCCCCCATTCGCGAGTGCTGGCACCAAGCCGAGTAAGTCTTTCAAGGTTGTTAGTGAGGATAGTGACCATTTCCAAAGTAGGGTCTCTCAGGGTAACAACGCCTAAAAATTCTGTTTCTTTCGGTACGGTCACAACAGTCATTAAAGCCTGCCCGGTGGTAAGATTAACTTCATCTACTGCATTTGCCGTGTAAGGTTGAATTTCAGCCACTTTAGTTGCTGAAATTGAGGTTTCTCCAAGGACTCTGGAGAGTATGTTATAAGATACTTTAGCACTTGATGTCTCTCCGGTTCCTCCAAATAGAAAGCAGCTCGGACATTGCATACATAAATCGTCTTTTAGATGGCAATTTTTCATGATACCCATTCCTCGCTGTTTTTCCATTACGAGCCTTCGCAGTTTTCCTTTAACCTTACGCCATGGAATGATGAAGCGGTTATTGAGCGGAGATTGGTAACTAAAGGTCAAAACTTCTTCAGGTTCGTTACTTCTGATGATTGCATCATCAAGGAGTTTGATATTTGTCACGGCCTGAAAGTAAACGCCTTGGGACAAGATGCTCGGCTCTTCTAAAAATTTCATTTTATTACCCCCTTAAGGTTTTCATATCTCTTAAAGACATATATTGCTGACAAAAGCGCATTTTTAACTCTGATGAATTCTGTTATATTTTTCTTTTTCAATTCATAATACTGGGCCATTTTTTCTTTTGCACTTTTTACGAACTCCTCTAACTCCTTTACATCTGTTGTTGCTTCGCCTGATATTTCCTTTGCAATATTTTCTCTAAGTTGTGAAAGAAAGCGTGTGAATGCTACATCAAAACTTCTTCCCTGCAATATTTCATTCATTACTTGGCTAACCGGTTTAGAAATTATGTGTTTTGAACTGCTCTGCCGCCATTTATTCCAATCTTCAGATGTCCAACAAAATTTTGGAATTCCCTCGGCAAAGAAGACCGCATCCTGCAATAAATTTTCCATCTTATATTCACCTCCATTTATGGAATATAAAACAATTCCTGATTTAAAAATGTATTCAAACAACTTCAATGCAGAACCTTCTTTTAACCTTAGCCATCTTTGACCTTTCTTGTCCACGTTCTCCTGGCTTGCATAACCCATCGCAATACTTGGAGACTTTTCCAAAAGATCTTTAGAAAAAATATATCTTCTTTTTTTATCGAGGGTAGAACTTAAGAGGATCACTGCCAAGGATTTGAGATATTCATTTTCAGTAGTGAAAACCCTATCTCCAAAAAGACCAACCTGTTCTTCCCTGCCGACATTTACTCTAAAGCCCAAAAGGTTAAGGATATGGTAAAGTGGGGCGTATTTTGCCTGTTGGTCTTTCGGGCTAAATCCTTTTTTATCAGTAGATTCCAAGCGACAGACTATTTCTGTCCTGTCCGTCGTACTCACATATTCAATAACATCATAATCGCTTTTTCCTATCGGAATATCAATGGGGGGGAAAAGAATTCCCCATCGTTTCTCCATGTTTCCAATATGCTGTATTCTGATAATCCCATCTTTCAACAGCTTGATTTGTTTTAAGATATCCGCTCTAAATTCCAATGGAATTCGAGAAGATATTCTAGCATAAATGGGAACCCATGTGCCCACATCCCTTCTTAAATAACTATTATCATAAGCGCAAAATGGACAAATTTTTCTTGGAATATTTGGTTTTGCTTTTATTTGGCTGAAACGCTGAATGTCCTTATCAAAATCAGCTCCTGGCTTTTGAGGTATGGTACACCCGCAGATCTCACATATTCCGGTTTTTTTTCTTGACGGCGTATGTTTGTAATTTTTATATTCATCAAATCTTTGCTGAGCAATAGCTTTAAAATCTTTCTCCTCTTCTAACGAGATGATTTCATCAAAGTGCGTTTTGATCCTAATGCATCTATCAGCATCTTTTTCAACCAACCCAGACAAATTTGATAAAATATCAAACAACCCTTGGGAGGAATACTGGTTTAGTGGTAAGAGGGTTATCCCTAAATGTTTTAATAATGTATCAGGAATTAACTCTTTTATCTCTACAGCGTTGAATATGTAATTAATCGAACTTTTTTTATTTATTCCAGAGCCATCTTCTTTTACCGGCAAAGATTCCCCTTTAAATTCCTTCCATTTTTCACCAGCTGGCCGAATACCTCTTGTACCGGAAGTTAAGCCAAAAAGGACATCCAGTAAAGGATGGTTTTCTCTTATCGGCTTTTTGTTATAACCACTGTTATCTAAAATTTCAGTTAAAAGCTTAAAGAATACGATTCCTACATCATTCTGATTAAGCCGCCTGATAATTTCATCCTTATGGGCATGTAAAAATTTCCGAGGATGATCTGCAGCCATTCCGATCAAATTTTTTTTTGTTCCATACTGAACTGGCGACGTCTCTAATGATTTTTCCAAAAAGGATTGATAAAGGTCTTTCAGGATTTGTTCTTTATTGGGGAAAATCCCTTTGCCTTTTGCAATTAATACACTTCCTTCTTCAAGGTAAAGTAAAGGATACCAGCCATTACTTCTATAGTTTTTAACTAATATATCGGATGCAAGGGCAGTAAATGGCCCGAATTGCCGTGAGATTGTATAATAGGTCACATCGAATATCTGGCGCCCGAGGCGGTTAATGTTTCTCAATTCATTTATTGTGTTGATATCTACTTTCTCCATCGATGCCAAGCGGTCGCAGAGTTTGAGAATGTGGAGGTAATTACCAAAGCCCGGCTGTCCTGATTGTGATATGTCATTTTCCTTTAAAAAATGATGTTTAATAAGATCGAAAATAGCCCTTGTTCGTTTTTCAGTTATCTTAAACGGCAAATGTTCCTTTACCTTTATTAGATAGGGCTTTAAAAAATATTCCAGATCTCGCTCGGTTTCTATTTGGTGATCCGTACTCCCTCTATTAAAAAGCTTTTTTGTGTTTGATAATTCGCGTCCTTCAATTTTGATGCTTTTAGACTCCCACCAATTCTGGTAAGTTCTATGAATTTTATAGGCGTCTGTCTCTCCTAAAAGGATCATTTGGTTCCAGGGGGTACTTTTCTTCAAGTCATGAAGGAGGCAGGCAACTTCCAGGAGATGTTTTTTTTCTCTTTCAATTTTAGGGAATGCACCAATGGTTGTCATTTTGTCAAAGAGGTGCCAGACAGTAAATTGATGCATCCATAATTGTTCGCCATTCGATTTTCCTATTTTCCACATCAAGGGTTTTAGTATATTGATGGCCTGTTCTTGATCCATTTAATATTCCTCGGCTGTCTCATCCAGTCTGCGCATATTAAATTTCTTCAAAAGGGAATTTAGAATTCCTTGGTCTATGCACCAGATGTTCTTTTCATTCAGGGCTGCCTCTGTAAAGCCAACAGGCCAGATAAAGACAAAATTGTTATTATCTAAAAAAATAAATGGTTCCATTTATAAAACGTTTTATTTTGTATTGTAAATTAAGGACAACTTTTACCATAAGTCCTCTTTTGGATAAATTGTCTTTGTTTTTAATTCTCGGAAAAAATGAAATCCAGCAGGATTTGATTCTGTATAGATTGCAATATGTTCAGGATCTTCATCCTCCTCTATTTTTAATATACGATCATATTTATTTCTAAGCCCGTCTGAAATTACGACGCCCCATATTGGAACAAGTTTATCCCGTAAAAGCAATTCTTCTATTAAACCCTCATCCTCAATTCCCGAATCTTTTAGAAGATCTTTTTTTTCAGACTCACTACCTAAAAAATTTCTGATTTGGGACTCGTTAACTTCATATATTGAAAAAATAACATGGGAATAAACAACCTGATTTTCGAGATGCCTATCAATTAGAATAAAAGCGTAGCTATCTCCACGAAAAAATTCGCCACCTATCATTTGGGTCTGGGGGTCAGGAAGAGTATCCTGCAAAGCTTTTTCAAAGTCGTATCTTGAAAACCTATTCGCTTTTCTCATCTGATTAAATGTATCCCGCGAATTAACAAAAAGGAAAACGCAACCCTTGTTGGCTTTCACATCATTATCCGATAGGTACGGCATTCTTCCAACTCGACCGATTCTTTGGATAGCGCTGGCCCAATTTGACGATTCAGTGATAAGAGACCTGAGTTTCATATCTATTCCAACCTCAATAGCAGAAGTTCCTAATATTATAACCTTTTCATTGTTACTAATTAGCTCAGGAACATCATTGTCCTTACGCATTCCGCTCCACTCTCGTATTTGAAATGTATCGCTGAGTCTTTCGATCTCTGGTTTGAGATGTTTCAACCTAAAGACTGAGTCAAATATAATTGCTGCCGGAGCTTGAATAATATTCAGTATCTCGGCTATGTTCTTTAAGGTCATATCTTTATCAGTATATTTAAAATTTCTTAATTCTACCTCCAAAGGATAGTTAAAAATCACTCCTTTTTCATCACTCTCTGAGCCTCTAAAATCAACATACTCTGTCAATATGCGGTTTTTCTGTAAATTATCTTCAATCACTGCCCACTTTTCTCGCTTCGCATATGGTGTCGCGGACAACAGGACAACCTTATTTGCTTTTGATTTTACGAGAAGATTTTCAAGCAAATGATAGAAATTATGAAGGTTGGCGTAAGTATGGAATTCATCAAAAAATATGAGAGAAGAATTCAGTTGGGCCTGTATCATTCTTGCGCCTTTATATTTCATTGAGTAAATTAGCCAGAGAACATCGGGAGTGGTAACGAAGGCCTGATGCTCACCATAAGTTAACTCAAATAGGCCAGTACCAATTAATTTTCCCCTATTCTTAAAAGAATTAAATGCGCTGGGTACCTCCTTCATATATCTAACCATTGAGTCGGTTGAATATTTTAGGATATTGATACTCCCCTTTGATTCAAGTGGAAAGGAACTTCTATCATTAGGCCATACAGCAACCATATCAAACTCTTTTTTAATGGCCTCGACTTGTGAGTCCATCAAGATTTTTGTAGGATAAGTGAGAATTATAGGATTCCTTTGAAAAAGGTGATCCTGAATAAGATTTCGGATAATGTGGCTCTTTCCCGATCCTACCGGCGCTTCAACGAATATGAGTTTGGATTCTGAGTTTTTGATAAGCTCAAGAGCCTCCTTTTGAAAAGGCCTTAATCCTTCTTTTTGTGTTACATATCTTTCTGCAATCTGGATTTTTAGCTTTCCTTCGTTCATTTTAATTTCAAAATAAATTTTGATGGTAATTTTATATTGGTGCAAAACAATAAAGATTTCTAAAGCCGAGGGTTAGACGGGCTCAGCTTTCGACTCGAATGTTTCATTTGCCTTACGAATTATCTATTTCATCAACTAAAACCAACAATTGTTTTTTTAGCAAACCATTTTGTCAGATCAGCACAAGCTATAATAAACTCAAAGTAAATCTACTCGCCCACAGCCTTCACTTCGACGCATCCTCTTTTTGCCTCCTCTGCCTCGTTTCCAGCATTTTGCGGGTTTTTGTGAGTTCGTAAGCCAGTTCTTTTTCATTTGGTTTGGATATCATTAACCGTTAATGCCGATATCCGATTCAATGACTCGGATATCCTTTCCGGTGGATAGCTAAAATAAAACATGCGCATAAGTTCAAGGTTATCTTCGGAGAATCCACGGCCAAAACGTTTTTTCAGATCATTTGACAGTTGCTTAAGCACAGCAGCACCGTATTTTCCACTTTTTTCTGTGTTCATCTGCGTATATTCGCGGTGAATTCAATCAAAAAAACTTAGCCAGAATCTCATCATTCACCAGCTTACGATCAAACCCCTGTCCCAGCACCTTTACTTTTCTGAAGTCTTCCTGGCAAAACGGGAACAAATATACACTGTCCGTATCTTCATCAATGAGGCTTAGACACTTTTCCCCTAACTCATCAAAACGATTTGATTGAAGTTTACCTAAAAATACGCTTTTTTGGACCCTGATCAGACCATATTTTTTACACGCTTTGGCCACCTTGGTTCGCGCTTTGTCATCCACAATGTCATAAAGAATCCAAACAAGTACGGACATAATTTACTCCATAATGATGAATCGGCGAACCGGCGAAACGGCGAACCGGCGAAATGCAGAATCGGCGAGTCGGAGAACCGGCGAACCGGTGAACTGTAAAGGAGGCGAATCGGTGAATTTGTCCTTCTCCGTTTCTCTCCCCATCTCCGTTTCTCCCCCCATCTCCGTTTCTCCCCTTCCCCGTTTCTCCGGCTCTCCCCGTCACCGTTTCCCCCATTCCCCGTTTCTACGTTTCCCCATTTCATCAGTGCCTAATTAGCCATTTATCTACATCAATAATCATTTTTACAATCTGACCCATGATTTGTTCATAGATTTCATCAAGTTCATGGCAGGTTTCGTCATTCAAATATCTACATCTTCTGGCAAATTCCACCCAAACTTGTGTTTCACATGCCTCGCTTTCTGCGTCGCTGAGCTTGGCTATAAAGGCCGCCTTGTATCGTCGTTTTCGCCACGCTTCAGCCAAATTCGCACAAACCGAACGAGATGCACGTCTCATTTGGTCGACCAAAGAATATTTTTCTTCAGGAGGAAATTTTTTCGTCAGATGAAATATTTTCATCGCGGCATCCATACCATTTTGAAATACCCTTAAATCCTTGTAGCTTTTTATTCTTTCTCCCATTCCCCGCTTCTCCCTCACCCATTCCCCGTTTCACCGTTTCCCCGTCTCTCACCCTCTCCGTTTCCCCGTTTCCCCGTTTCTCCCATTCTCCCCGTCCCCGTATCACCATGTCACCATCAAAATTCCTTAATCTCCAGCCAGTCCGGTCTTTCTTCTCCTTCATCGGCCAGCAGAATATTTGCCATCCTGTGGGCTTCATGCTGGAGGATATGCCGTCGTTTGACGTTTTTTCTGCGATAGCGAACGGTTTCTTCCATGTGTTTGTTTATGGCTTCCACAACAACGGGTTTACCTTCTGTATTTAAGGAAACAGATTGTTGTTTGCTGTCAAAATACTTGTCCTTCATCTTTTTCCCGGTAAACAGGTAAACAGATGTCTGTTCAGCATAAATTCGAAACGGTTCAATCAGGTCAAACACCAGAGATTTCTTGTTGTAATTATCGGTGTGGAGAAAGCCCACATACGGGTCGAGACCTGAGAGAATACACGCCTTTTCAACCCGGCTGTAAAGGATACCGTAGCAATAATTCAAGATTGCATTGAAGGGATCTTTGGCCGGACGCCGGGATCTGCCCTTGAATTGATATTTTTCGGGGATGATTTTTGACAGGCATTGAAAATAGGCCCTACCGGAAGTTCCTTCCAGCCCCATCAACCGGTTTCGGACATCTTCAAGATTCTGTTCTTCTAAAACTAATTTTGTCAAAGACTGCTCGATGATCCGGATAGGATTTGTAAATAGCGAGACTTTGTCAGGACGGGCATGCATCAGCCTTTTCAAAAAACGGATCTGGTTTTCCATTTTTCGACCGATCATATCAATGACAAGTTGCAGACCCAGCGGTTTTTCGGCAGCTTCGAGTTGCTTCCTGCGGATAAGGGCGGTACTGCCCATTTTTGAAAACCACACACGACCCAGCGGATCTCCAAAGGAATCCAGGAAAATGACATCAGCGTTATGTTCAAGGGCCAGAACCACGGCCTGAGTTGAAATCATGGCCTGGTTTGAGATGACGATTGACTCAACCTTTAAGGGTGAAATGTCAAAAACTTTTTCTTTTTGTTTGAGCCTGAAACATTCGTCTTTCTGGGTTATAAAAGTTCCCGGGCTGTTAATGACAAGTTGCATGGTTTTTTCCGATTAAAACTGTCAAAGTTCTGTATCTTTGCAATTAATATAATTATAAAGTCTGCTCTTGGCTCTTTTTGAGCTGATTTCCCTTATTTTTCTACTCTTTTTTCCTTTTATATTAAACATTTTGCCTTTCCATATCCAGAAATAATTTCAGTTAACAGGAAGCATAAGACGGTCTTAATAAATCGGGCATATTATCCCAGGTGCGACCGAGCAGAAGTCTTCCGTTTGCTTTTTTGGAACGCTTTATTCCATCAGCACCCCAGCCGCCCCATTGCTTGAAAAAAAAGGATATATTTTGATCTTCACACTGTTGTTTGATGTTCTCAACCCATGCGGGTTTCATCGGGCGGGCCTTTGGACCTGATTCTCCACCGACAATTATCCAATGTATATTTGTCAAATCAAGATTTCCCAGATCCTCAAGTAAAGGTTCTATGGATAGAAAGCGGATGGCTGCCTTCACCCGGCGCAGTTTGTTAATCCTGGGTACCCCATGCTTTTTATTTTCCACGCTAACACCAAGCCATGCATTTTTTGGAGCTTCATATGACTTAAAAAATTGTTCCATTTTTTCAACGCGTTTGGTCAATACCTGAAAAGTATGTTGAGGTGCATTTTTTATTATATCAAATACCTGCCGGATATAGCTTTCCGGAATTTCTTCATGAAAAAGGTCGCTCATGGAATTGACAAAATAAATCGAAGCTTTTTTTCGTTGCAAAGGTTCATTCAACCGTTCCGGTTGAAGCGTAAGGGCAAATCCATTTTCATATCCCTTAACGCCCATGGCATTTAAGCGACGTGCCATTATTTCAGCATAGCAATTTTGACAACCGGGTGAAACTTTGGTGCAGCCTGTCGTGGGATTCCATGTGGCTTCTGTCCATTCGATCGCAGAGTTTGCTGCCATCAGCTTCCCCTCCTATTTTTATATTTATTGAAGATATGTTGCACAATATTTTCTGCCACTGGTTTATGCGAAGCAAAAAATAGGTAATATACAACTGCATTCTGGCTATTTCTCATTGCAATTGGTTCCGGAACATTTTGAAAACCAGCTACGTTTTTCAGTCGTGTTCTAAAAGCATCTGCTGTTGCTTTATTAGAAGCTTTTTCCTTATCTGAATTTCCAAATAATTGCATCTGTGGTGAAGTAACATAGGCTTCTTTTCGCCAGGAATCGTCCCCCCAATACCTGTTCATTCGATGAATCTGAGTATTAGAAACGCCCTCGGGTTTCCGCCACAGAACGTTGCGATTCATATCTGCTACAGGAAAATTCAGGAATATTTCTACCGACTTCATCTGGCCGGCTGTGAATATTACCTCCCAATCAAGATGGAGCCCATATGGATCCAAAACGCAGAGAGCACGTCGATAGTTTTCGTATTTTGCTATTGGAAAAATTTTATCCAGCATGACTTGATTACAATCGCCGAAATGGATGTTAACATCCCCACGAGTTCCAGCCATGTTTTCCAACGACTCAATCTTTAGCTTATTTAAATCAATGAAGTGATATTCTCGAAACGGAGGTTCTACTAATAATGCATTTTCCGGACTTCCGGGAACAAATTCACCTGTACTTCTGGAAATGTGTTTTCCTGCTCCGGCAAATGCATCGATATAAAGATGATAAAACCGGGGGATGGTCTGCCTACTCATAATACGGGAGTAGGCAGATGCATACTCTTTGATAATATCGAGCTTAATCTCGGACCAATATCCAATTTGATCATATTTTGACGATTGGGACATCCTTCAATCCTTTTGATCCAACACATCCATACCAACTTAACGCAAAATAACTTCATAAACAAAGCTTTTCGAAGTTTCTTTCAATTTGATTCACATCTTTTAAAATCCGCTCACTTTCCTTCCAATCTATTTTAAAATTACCCACCAGGTCGAAAAAGTTGAGCCCCAGGCTTTTTTCTAAAATTTTTATATCACGCCATTTTGTCAGATAAGGTTAAACTACATATGTCATTAATTGGTTTATTGGTTAAATGGCCGAATGTTTGAAAGTGGGTTTTCCCCATCGTTTTTATTCCTTTTTCACCATTTTGCCGTATGCTCTTTGTTTTTCTTTTACCGTAAAACCAATTTTTTTCTTGGGCGTTTCTTCAGTTTCCAGCAGTTGCTTGATGGCTTCGAATACGATTTTAAACTGCTGATCATACTTTCTCTCCATGGATTCAATTTTTCGTTTAAGATCCTCATGGGTGGAAAGCATTTTTCGAAGTTGTGTAAAAGCCCGCATTATTTGTATATTTACATGAATGGCTCTGCCACTTTTTAGAACACTGGAGAGCATTGCGACTCCCTGCTCAGAAAAGGCCATAGGTAAATATCTGAGTCCACCCCAACTTGAGGTCACAATTTGTGACCTCAAGTTTTTAAATTCCTCCTTGGAGAGCTCAAACATAAAATCTTCAGGAAATCTATCAATATTCCTTCTGACCGCTTGTTTTAATGCTTTGGTTTCTACATCATAGAGTTCAGCCAGATCTTTATCCAACATCACCTTCATACCACGTATGAAATAAATCTTACTTGCAATCCTTTCCAGGGGCAAAATGTCTGCCATCAGCTTTAACCTTCCTCACTTCAACAGTTGTCGTTACAGTGTGAATTTGTGCATATCCGTGGTCGATTCTCCGAACTTTCGAGGTTACGAATCGTTACCTCCCCTTATTTTTCTTTTTCGTACTTGCGGCCATAATCGCTCCATGTTCTGTGAAGGCGTGGGGAAGCGCGGGTGAGAACCTGAGACGAGAAAGGTGGTTGCAATTTGCAACCACCTCGTCCTTTTCTTCTTGGGTGAGTTTAAACATGAAGTCTTCAGGAAATCGGTCGCTATTGCGCTTGACCTGTTGATTAAGCCGCTTTGTAGTTACGCCGTAAAGTTTTGCGAGATCAGCGTCCAGAATGACCTTTTGCCCCCGGACCATTAAAATTGTCTTTTCCACACGTTCAATAGGAACCAAAAAATTTTTGTCTGTCATTCTAATTCCCTTTTAGGATTTATTTTTTGACCACCCTCCACCGGTTTAAAACCTGCTCTATTTCCATAACTTCATCCCGCCCCTCTTCGACTTCCCTGCCCGTAAGTACCAGATCCCATAAGCGCCCGTTGGGTGTCAGCAGCCGCCTTGAAAAGTCGGGCTCGCCGAAGTCGGTTTTTCCGTAATGACGATGAATTTTGTTTTTCAACGGCTCTATTAGGAACGGATCAATCAAGTCGAGTTCGTTTAAACGGTATAAAAAGGCTTCCGCAGAAACACCGAAACGGTGTTTGATGCGCAGCAAAAGTTCATAGGACCAGTGCTTTTTCCGGATGCCCAGTTGCGAAACCGTATCGCATACGGCATTTGCAGGCATTAAAAATGTTGCGGCAAAACGCCGGGCCGCCCGGTGAGCGGTAAAGGGTTTTTCGGCCGAGGGAGATGAATCGTCCGGGTCTTTGAACACGTTTTCGCCCCGGTTCATGGCGCATGTCAGGATCAGCACTTTGCCCAATTCATATGCCAGGCGGAAAAGCTGGCGTTCGGGATTATGGCGTGCATTGAGGAAGAAAAAAGCGTTTTGATATAACGGGTCGTAATAGGAAAAGCTGTCTAACGTTTTAAGCATGGGCACGACAACAACCCGGAATCCCTGATTCTCGAAGAGTTCAAAATAGTCGAATACAACCCCGTGTTCAATCCCGGTATATCGCCGAACCGATACGGCCAGCGCTTCCATGCCGGATTCAGTGGGCTCAAAAGGGATAAATAGAGGTATCCCGGCTCTTTTTTGGGCATAGCAGATATCTTCCAGGGCCCAGAATGCAGTCATGATTTCATGGGCCATGGTCTTAATTCTAACAGGTAGTTCTTTATCAGGATCGTCAAGGGGAACCGGAAAGGGGTTTTGTGCACTTTCATACTGAAACGATTTAAATTCGTGTTCATCTTCGGCAAACAGAGTGTCTACTGAAACACCCAGCTCTTTACTTAGCCTATAGATCACGGATGCGGACGGAGCGTTTACCCCACGTTCGATACGTCCCAGAGGCACCTGGCTCATTCCTATTTTATCGGCCAGTTCAGCCATGGTCAAGTTGCGTTGCCTTCTTAATCTACGGATGTTTCTCCCGATAAATGCAAGATCGATTTTCATCAATGACTTATACTATATAGATTATTTATTGTCAATTATTAATTTATTTAGTAAAAATAAATTACCATATAGTTTTATTTGAGAGAAAAACATCCTGCCGGCATATCCCAATCCACTTGACCCCCAAAATCTTTACCCTAATTGAGCGTAAACAAAACCGAAAACGATCATTATCTTTCTGTTTTAATGAGTCTTTCGATAATTTGAAACCGTTTTAATATCTCTTCTATCAGTGAAATATGAATTCTGTTATTTTATATCGATTTTGTTTACCCTTCGGGAAAGCCGATGACACCCCATCTCCTTCGTTATCAAGGCCTCGTAGTAGACGACTACGACTTCGCCCTTGAAGCCTCGGATATGGGGTATCCTCGACTTTCGCTCAATTAGGGTTTATATTTTGGTTATGGCTTCATTCTTCCGGCTTTGCCTCCAGTCGTTTTCGTACCGATTCAACCGCGTTGTGAAGTTTCTCCTTTGCCAGTTTGCGCTCCGGAAGGTCTGGTTATCTTAATGCATCATTCCTTCACGCAGGTCCCATATCAACCCTTGCCAGCCGTGGATAAGCCCTTCATCTTCACACTCGGGGCAAAACCAGTGTATTCGATCGTCTATTTCAAATTGAATCTGCAAGATGCCTTTACAGGGTTTTCTTTTCGGACGGCACCAGCATTTCGGTGCTTTTCCCGCAGATAGACCCCGGTCACATAACGTGGCATAGGTTATGATCTCGGCCAGCTTTTTTACTTTCAGTTTCAACTGAGGCACAGCCGGTCCATCCTTTTGTTCGTTAAGCCAGTGACGGATGTCAATTACCCACATTATTTTTATTTCCTTTCAGGTTATCACCCGTTTTCACCAATCGGTTTTCTCTATAAAAACCGCTCCTAAGTATCGGAAAATCCAGTTTGACAAATTGAAAAATTATATACATAAAGTATATTTTACAATAAATACCGATACCTGTTGCTAAAATTCTCAGAAAATGAAGCTCCCCGCAGCAAGCTGCGGGGTATCAAAACGGAATTGCGCCGTAGCCGTTCAAACTTAAAATGATATAGCGGAATTAACCCGCCTTCGCTCTGATGAGCTTCGGCGCGGTTCACCTTGCCTTTCATCCTAGCAGCAAACTGCAGGGTATTACAGCGAAGGCGAATAAAAAAGGAAAATTATGGGGGAAATCGTCTTAAAGCAAGGATCATGCATACACCCTGAAATGACCGTGCTGGATGTTTTATCCCGGTACAGAAAAACCGAGGAAGTGTTTAAACTATACGATAAGCAGGCCGGTGAATGTATTTGCTGCCAGGCGCTTTTCGAACCCTTAAGAAATGTTGCGGCAACATATGGTTTGAACATGGAAAAACTACTGACAGACCTGGAGGCGGCGGCCGGTCAAAGGCCGGCAACGCCGAAACTGGCCATGTGCAACTTTTTTTCAGACACGGACAAGCTCAGAAAATTTGCCCATGAATATGGTTTTTCCGGCATTGATTTTTCTTTTGACCTGAAACAACTCCCCGGGACACCCGCACAGGAATCAAAATGGGTTAAGGACATATCGGCACTGGGACCTCTCGAAGTTCGTTATCACTGTCCATTTGATCGCATAGACCTGGGCCACGACGATCCCGAGAAAGCCGAAGCGGCTAAAGACCTTTTCTGCCGGGTGATCCGTCTTATTTCTAAAGTGGGGGGAAGATACATAACCATACACATTGGCCTTGGCCATGACTCCACGGAACCCCTTTCATGGGAGATCACCATCGATAATTTAAGACAATTGGTAAACTACGGCCGAGCCATGAGCGTGAGAGTTTGTCTTGAAAATTTGGCCTGGGGGTGGACGAGCAAGGCAAATCTCTTTGAAAAGCTGATTCGCAGAAGCGGGGTCGACGTTACCCTGGATATCGGCCATGCGTATGCGTGCGAATCTGTGCAAAGCCAGCAATATACTATTGAAGATTTTGTCACACCCCATGCAGACAGGGTGTTTAATGCCCATATTTACCATACCGAAATTCCGGGCCAAGGGCATATTCCACCGGAAAAAAAGGAAGATATTGAAGACCGTCTTTCTCTCCTGAAAGCTATTGGTTGTGATTGGTGGGTTATCGAAATAAGGGAAGTTGAGGGATTATTAAAAACAAAGAAAATCGTGGATGAGTATCTGGCACAAGAAAATTTCAACAGTAAAACAGATGAACATCGAACATCGAACGTCCAACTCGCCACAGGCGAGCAAGCACTTGTCCGCCTCCGGCGGATCGAATGATGAATAAAAAAACCAATCTTGAACAGCGAATGGTGATTGAAAAAAAAAGATAACGAAGCAGAGGTATGATATAGAAGAAAGGCTGCTTAAGAAAAAATTGAACATCGAACATTGAATGGGAAAAGATGAATAACCAGAATATTTAATTAAGATTTTTGTTGCGAATATCAAAACAGCTTAGCGCTGCTTATGGGGCCAAGCCCTAAAGTTCCACCCGAAACAAAAGAGGTAAAGATATGAAAGAGATCGACGCCAGGGGTCTGGCATGTCCGGCCCCGGTACTTCAGACAAAAGCGGCTGTCGAAGCAGTGAACCCGGATTTAATCAAAGTTATCGTTGATAATGAGGCTTCAAAACAAAATGTTTGCCGGTTTTTAAAATCCCAAAACTTTGATACCGATGTACAAAAGGATGGAATGGATTTTTATGTTATCGGGAAGCGTGAGGCCGGTATTTCTTCCAAAGATTCGACCGAAGAGAGAGTAAAAGCCGATACAAAGAAAATCATGGTCATGCTGGCTACAGATCGCATGGGGTATGGTGATGACGAGCTTGGGTTAAAACTCATGATCAGCTATATCAAGACACTCAAAGAGATGGGATCTGAGCTATGGCGTCTGGTTTTTGTGAACAACGGTGTTAAACTCACCATTGAGGGTTCGGAGGTGCTGCCGGTTTTAAAAGCGTATGAAAAGGAAGGGCTTCACATTCTTGTCTGCGGCACCTGCCTGACCCATTTCGACCTTCTCGACCAAAAACAGGTGGGCGAGACCACGAATATGCTCGATATCGTCACCGCCATGCAACTGGCGGACAAAGTAATCAGTATTTGACGGTCTCGTAAAAAGTCCAACTTCTGCGTTGTGCTGCATTTCGCAATCATTCAACGTACGAAAAGTACGCCTCATGATTACAAAATTTGCACGCCTTGAATTTGAACTTTTTACGAGACCGTCTAAATCGGACTTTTTACGAGTTCATCAGTATTTGACATTTCAGTAAAAAGTGAAACGTGAAAAGGCTATATGCTGTATAATATTTTGTTTTAATGTGCTTAATTTAATCGTTTTACATTTTACTTTTTACGTTTCACTTTTTACGAATTCATCAGTATTTAAGTTAGGGGGATTATACCGATGACAGATCCAAAAGCAAAACATCTTCGCCTTACGGAAACCGTTTCAGGATCAGGGTGAGCTTCAAAATTACCTCCGGGGGACCTGGACAGGGCGCTTTGCGGACTTGAATTTCCGACAGATTCCAACGTGATCGTGGGGTTGGAAAAGGCGGATGACGCCGGCGTCTACAAGGTGTCGGATGATCTTGCCTTAATACAAACCGTGGACTTTTTTACCCCCATTGTCGATGATCCATACGGGTTCGGACAAATTGCAGCGGCAAACGCGTTAAGCGATGTCTATGCCATGGGCGGGGTGCCCAAAACCGCCATGAACCTGGTGGCCTTTCCGCTCAAAGACATGGACATGTCCGTCCTCCGGCAGATCATCCGGGGCGGCATGGACAAGATCAAGGAGGCCGGTGTGGTTCTGGTGGGTGGTCATAGTGTGGAAGACAAAGAATTGAAATACGGCTTATCCGTTACGGGATTTATCCACCCCGATCGAGTGCTTACCAAGAAAAATCTCCAGGTTGGGGATCGCCTGATACTGACCAAGCCCCTGGGCACCGGCATTATCAACACGGCCATCAAGGGCGGACTCGCTTCAAAAGAAATTACAGACACCGTCACCCGTTTAATGGCCACACTCAACAAGGATGCGGCAGAAATCATGGAAGATTACCCTGTTCATGCATGCACCGATATTACCGGGTTCGGTTTCCTGGGCCACCTTGCCGAGATGGTTGTGGATTCCGGGGCAGGAATTCGTATTCGGGCAAACAGCGTGCCGATCCTGCCCCAAACCCTGAATTACGCCGGCATGGGCCTGGTACCGGCAGGCGCATATAAAAACAGAGAATTCTTTGAATGCCATGTGGACTTTGCAACCGGGGTGGATCCTTTGATTCAAGACATCCTTTTTGACCCTCAAACATCCGGAGGCCTGCTCATATGTATTGACGGCGACAGAGCTGACGGCCTGCTTCAGGCATTGAAACAAAGGGGTGTTCATGATGCCGCCATTGTCGGACAGGTTGATTCTGAGCCAAAAGAGCAAATTTTCGTCGAGTAAACGGTAACGTTCATCAGAGTTGACATTTGCTTTCAATCCTGTTACGAAGTGATCGCATAACGATTATAATTATTGAGGAGTGTATGCATGCCTGATCAATTGAATCATTTGGACTATTATCGTCTGCCGTGGAATTATTCGGACAACGGCGTCTCCTGGCTGGAACCCACCACCGATTGTAATCTTCGATGTGAAGGATGTTATCGACATTTACACAGGAACGGGCATAAATCCCTGGAGGATGTCCGTGCAGATCTTGAAGTTTTCAAGAACTTAAGAAAAAGTGATTGCATGAGTATTGCCGGCGGAGATCCACTTGTTTATCCGAAAATCGTGGAACTGGTAAAAATGGTAAAGGAGATGGGATGGAAACCGATTGTCAATACAAACGGTCTGGCGCTTAATGAATCTTTATTGAAAGAGCTTAAACAGGCCGGCGTTTTTGGGTTTACATTTCATATCGATACCAGCCAAAAACGACCAAAAGTCCATGCTGGTTCCGAAAAGGAACTCAATGAGTTAAGGTTGTACTATGCCCGGATGCTGGCAAGAGTGGGTGATATTGCCTGCTCGTTTAATGCCACCATATCCGAGAAAACATTGCATGAAATTCCGGATATGACCCGGTGGGCAGAGAAGCACGCCGATATTGTTCATACCATGGTGTTTATTTTATTTCGTTCTCCAAGCCTGTCAGGAAATTTTGATTTTTACGTAAACGGAAAAAAAGTCGACCTTGATGGAACTTACAAAGAGACAAATTGGGGGGGCCATAAGGCCCTCATGTCACCGGATATCGTGGCAAAAATAAGAGAAGTTGATCCGATGTATACCCCATGTGCTTACTTAAACGGGACTGCGAATCCAGACTCCCTAAAATGGCTTTTAGCCAACCGTGTGGTCTTCAACGGAAAAACCATGGGATATGTATCACCGAAATTTATGGAATTGGTGCAAACACTGACCCACCTGTTCACCGGTAAATATCTGGCATATACCAGGCCCCGAGGTGTTTCCAGGGGCAAGCTGGCTTCTTTTCTTGCCGGTCTGGTAGATAGGAAAATGAGGCGCATTTTCATAAGAATTTTTTCCCGGATGTTGATCAATCCGAAAAATATTTTTCGTGCTGCCTATATTCAGAGTCTTATGATTATTCAGCCGGTCAATTTTGAGTCGGATGGCAGGCAGGATATGTGTGACAGTTGTCCGGATATCACTGTTCATAACGGGAAGCTGGTATGGAGTTGCCGTCTTGAAGAAATGAATACTTACGGCGCATTTGTCCAGAGCGTACCCAAGCGGGAATAGAAACGATTTTTGAACCTTTTGGTCGCTGCATCTGGTCGCGAGAGGGACTTTATACCCTTTTATCGAAAGGCGCCGCCCCGATATAACCGCCAAAATATAAAACAAACTCCTAAAAAGGGAATCCGTCGCAGACGCGGTGTCACCGCAATGGTAATTCCCGAATGTCGCTCTATTTTCCACAACACATAGTCGATGCCGCCTTTAAATGTCAGCAGGCCCTTTAAAAGACGCAACAGCGATAGCAACTTGCCCTGGATAAACCGCACATGCCATGCCAATCGGTTGACGAACCGTATCCGGATAGGAATTTGTGCGTGATAATGGCAAGAAACATTGCAGGTAACCGCGTCCACGGAATATGGAAGTGCACCCATCGCAATCCGGGTCAGTTGTTCGTAATACTGCGGGGCCCATTCGAACAGACGCACCAGTTTTTCCGGACGTTCTGCCCGAAGTTCCGCTCGATAACTGAGCAACAACCCCTGATACCATAATATGCGGGCGTCAAATTGCGCCGGTATGTAAGGCAGGGTACGAGTCATGAACGTAATGACTGCCTGGGCCAAGGCGGTGTACACGACGTCGGCAATCGATTCATGGCGGGAATACAGGATTCCGGCAGGCTGGGCAAATCGTCCCCATAAATATGAATGAAACCAGTTCATTGAGGTTCCGCGTTGAAAATCTGCCAGAGAGATGACCGTATATTTGGCCCGCACCACGATACCGTCAACCGTTACTTCCAAATAAAATACATTCGGCGGTAACAGCCTGTTTAAGGTCGTATGCAGGTGTTGGTGATATGCAGCACGGTAACTGTTGACCAGCAGATATAAATCAACCAATCCATCACTGGCGTCGACCCTTTGAAAACACGAACCATGAAATAAAATGGCCATGACAGCATTTCCATATCGGGCCAATAATTCATCGCGCAACGCGTGCAGACCCGTCGGAACGAGTCTGGATGCATGCTGACGGATGAATGGGATGATCTGGCGTGAGGTTTCCATGATCACAATCTTAGAAATGATGCCTGTCCACCATCGGTTATGATTATATTCTCGTTCGATGATGCAGGCAGATGAAGTTCTCCATCCAATGCAAATCCACCGGTGACTTGCAACCGCACTTCACTGGCATTATAGCTGAAATAACCGTTTTCCGGTATCCGATAGCGGGAGGCCTTACCACATGCCAATAACGATAGAACATGTATTAGATGTTCAGGCCGGGCATGGATTAAGGTGACATGCAATGGCGCATTCTCTATGCCCCAGAAGGGGCGCAACCCGAGAAACAGACGTTCAACAGTCGTGATCAACACCAACAGAAAATCATCCTTCAGGCATGATCGCTGATCCAGACGGATAGTCATAGGTGCTGTGCGCCGATATTTACTATCTTTCAGGACAACGCCCAGCACATATTTTGCCACTGTCAACCCGGGAGCCAGTTCACCATGCAATCCCTTGGTATGAATATTTCGGCGACAGAACTCAATGGCCTGGTAAATAACTGCTGCTCCAAAAATCATCCCGTACAGCGGGTGCTGATGAGATGATATCTCTACTTTCATGATCGGTCGCCGGACAATACCCCATTTACCCTCTCCGGTATTCACCCAATTCAACAATTTGCTCAAACCACGATCACGGGAACCCTTGATCCCTGCATCTCTGGCGATGATACTGTCCGTACCTGCACACAAAAGCGCCAAAAGCGGCATGCGGCTGAACGGTTTGCAGAAAAACATGGCGGTGAGAACGGTTTGAATGGTTCCGTCCCCACCGTTGATTACCACCAGGTCTATCTCATTACGCTCAAATTCTTCCAGGACCGCCACAGTATCCGCCAGGGTTTGCGCCTCGCGATGCAGGGAATTCGGATGACGGTTTAATATATTTCGAACCGCCCCTAAACCTTTTTGATTTCCACCACTGTAAGGGTTGCTTACAACACCCACGCGCAGCATTTTATCCGGTGGAAAATTGAAAGACCCGTGCGAAAGGTCTTCACCTGTGGAAAGTGCTATTTGACTAATATTTTCCCGTGCGTCTCTCAAAGTTACTCCCTGCATAATTACAATGTGCGAAAAGACCATTAATCAACGGGCTCATTAATCGGTAGTATAGTGTGTAAACAACCTTATCGCAAGGGATTTGTCATGCAAAGATGGGTTGACATCCATAATCCAGGACCTTAATGGTCCCTGAATGATCCGCACGTAGCCGGCCCACGCCAGTCGCAAAAGAAGGAAAAGGCTGGTCCATACCGTCCAGAAAGCAACCGCCAAAAGCCCAAGATCAGGGCGGCCCACGAAAAAGCATACGGTTAACAAAATCATGTTCGGGTTGCGCCTGGCTGTAATCAGCCTGAAATACGAATCCAACGGGCGCCAGCAGAAAATCCCGAATCTTCCCAGACACCGCTGGAATACAACTTCGGTAAAACGACCCACAACGTACCCGATCACGATGAACCATAAGACGCCACTCAACGAAAATCCTAAACCCTCCGGATGGGACATTTTTAAGCCAAGGCCCCACAGGATGTACCAAATCGGCGGGTGGACAATGTCAATAATGTGGTCAAAATAGTGGCCAAACCGGCTGGACGTTACGGTTACTCGCGCCAATTTTCCATCCACGGTGTCCAAAAAGGTCATCAACCATCCTGCGAGCAGACCCCAACCATAATGACCGTAAGCGAACAACACCCCAGCGAGTATTACCAGTAACAAGCCTGTCAGGGTGACATGGTTCGGCCGGATCCCAAAGCGAACACATTGTCCGACCACCCATCGAGCCGGAATCGGCCAGGCCCACTTTGTAATCAAATCGGTGACGCCTTTATAGGACCAGTCGAAAAGTCGCCGTTCCAAATCCCGGCTTTTTTCAGCTGAAATGGATAGCACAAAAGGAGGCTCAAACTTGCGTATCCTTTCTTGAAAGGAGATCGACAAGGTTTCCAGGGTCTGGGTCTTCACGCCCGGCAGCGATTCAGCCATTGCGGTTTCTTCGATGACATCCAGGGCTTGATGTGCTATGCTGGCAGGAACATGAGCTGCAACAGCTACCTTTTTCGGCTCCCCGTTAAGTTGCAGGACAATGTTTGGCGTTGCGGCCAGATAATTGACCAGGCGATCGTCGAACAGGTGGTCGGCGCGCAGGATCAAAACAAAGTCGTCGTCGTGAAGAGCGCTGAGGTCATTCACCATCTTAGTTTTACCATCGGCTTTTAACACACGCTCAATGCGCTGACGTGATGTAAGGCCCCAGATCTTAACCGGGCATTCTCTATAAATATAAGCATATAGTGGCATAAAATCACATAATTTAACGTCTCGGAATTTCTACAACTTAATAAGAATATAGGATATTTTTTGAGGCTTGAACGCTTGCCTCGAACATGGAATAACGGAAGGGTGGAATACTGGAAGGTTGGCTTTTAAAAGGATATTATCCATTTTTGATTTTATCTTCAACACATATTTTACCATTAACCCAACATTGCATTATCCCAGAACCCATTGTTCCATTATTCCATCATTCCACCATTCCAATTGGGGCGAAGCCCCTAACTTGTGTATAGGTACTCAATGGCTTTTATTCCCTCCGATGAAACAAAGATCAGCAGCGATTCTACTCGAATGAATACTGTTCCGGCCCCAGAGAAAAAATTTATCCTGGCTCATTTTTCCGACCCGCATATCGTATGCATAGACCAAATAAAAAAGCGTGATTTTATCAATAAACGGTTATTTGGTTACCTGCGATGGAAACTGCACCGCAAGACTGAGCACCGGAATGAAATTCTTGCCAGTCTTCAAAAAGACCTGAAGCGGACAAAACCGGATCATATCGCCATTACTGGTGATTTGACCCATCTTAGCCTGCCTTCCGAATTCAAAAAAGTCCGGAGGTGGCTGCGATCACTCGGTACACCGACTCAGGTCACCGTCGTTCCCGGCAACCATGACACTTATGTCCGGACCGATTGGCATAAAACCTTTGCCTGCTGGTTAGATTATATGGTTTCCGACACACAATACCAACAAACGGGCTCGGCAAACGGTTTTGACGACCTGTTCCCCACTTTGCGGGTACGCGACCAAATCGCTTTAATCGGGGTGTGCACCGCCCGTCCGAGCACACCGTACCTGGCCATCGGCAGTATCGGAGCCTTTCAGTTAAAAAAATTGGAAACTATCCTAAAACAGACTGCCGGTCAGCGCCTTTTCCGCATCATGTCGATTCATCACCCGCCGATATCCGGTATTGTCAGCTGGCGTAGACGCCTGACGGATGCACCGGCTCTGCGCAGGCTACTTGCACGTTACGGGACTGAGCTGATCCTGCATGGCCATGCGCATAAAACCGCCCACAACACCCTGAACATCCCGGCAGGTTTAACCCCGGTTATGGGGGCGCCATCGGCATCGTCTTTGGGCCGCACCTATGAACGCCGGGCTCGCTATTACATCTATAAAATCATTCGCTCCGGTAATGGCTGGGACGTTAACATCGCCGAACGTGTCTATTCACCGAATGATTATTGCTTTATTCCCGGGGGGGAACAGCGCGTTTATGTTCCTGCTATGGCAGGTTAAACCGTTTGCCCGGATTGGCATTTCCGTTACACTGCACCACGCAATCGCCAAAAAGCAATGCCAGATATCAATATTACCGGAATCATCGCCGTAATGAATGGCCTCAGATTTAATAGCAATCCAAGGTGCATGATCAATTGATCGGCAAAATAGAGCGCAACACCGATAAAAGTGCCCATGGTTATGCGACGGCCGGCACTGATGCGTCGGGTTGACCCGAATACAAAGCTGAGTGAAAGCAATACCATCGCCCCTGTTGTCAAAGGTATGCTGAGTTTTCGCCACAGGGATAGCAAATATTGATCGGTATTTTGCCCGCTCTCCCGCAAGGATAGAATATAGCGAATTAAATCAGGGGTTGATAAACTGTAAGGAGGAAGTTCCAGTAAACTGACCTGATCTGCACTTAAAAACGAGCCCAAAGTCAATGTGGCCATATTCTTTGTTGTAATTCCCTGGTCTGTGATGATCTTTTGCGTAATTTCGTTCAGGGACCACTGTTTGTTATTCTGAATGTTCGCGCTGTGAGCATGAGCAAAGATTTTCAAACGGCCCTGTGTGTCAAATTCAAAAATATCTATATCAGCGGCAATTCCTTCACTGAGCATTTTATCGACATGGATGTACGAATTTTCCCGGCGTGCCCAGAATCCCTGTCGGGTTAAGGTAACGCCTGTACCGGAGAGCGCTTGCGCACGGGCCTTGCGCGCCTGCTGTTCCATGTTCGGCACTAGCATTTCGGCCATTATGCCGGATATTAATATCAACAGCATTCCGGTAGCCAACACCGCTGCGCAGATCCTCGGAACTGATATTCCGGCGGCTTGCAATGCGAGAAGTTCACTGTGATCGGCCAGTAGTCCCAAGGCAATGATGCCGCCAAGCAGCGTGCTTATGGGCATTAAGTCGAGTAAACGTTTGGGCAGCGTAAGGATAACAAAGATCACGGCATTATTCAGTCGGTAACTGCCTCTTCCCACATCATCAAGCTGTGATACTAATTCAAAAAAGCTAAACACCACCGCCAGGATAAGAATAATCAGAAAAAAGCATTTTAAAAAACTGCTTCCTATATAAAAATCAAACAGTTTCATTTATGCGCTTGCCACTCAATTGTATCTGGTCACCTCGGCATTTTTCCAGGGGCCACGCAACAGACTCATAAATACATCATCTGGCACTATCGGTTACGCCAGCGAAATAATAACCGTGGCTGCCACAAAAGAACCAGCAGCAAACCGGCCAACAGCATCTGGACCCACCAGATTCCGGGTATGGTATCGACAACACCTTGCCCAACCCATTTTTTCGTCATTGCACTGAGGTTGTAGTAAACAGCAAAAATTAAAATCGCCGTCGTTACTTTCGAATATTTCCCCTGGCGTGGAGAGGATCGGCTCAATGGCACGCCGAGAAGGGCCAATAGAATGGTTGACAGTGGTGCAGCGAGTCGCCAGTGCAATTCTGCTATTTCTTCTATATTGTTTGAGTGCACCAGATGTTCGGTTGAAGCCGCCTTAACCTTATATTCTGGTTGGATGACATCTTTGGGCTCCAGGTGCATTGCCGAATTTTCGAACTCTAAGATTCGTTCTTCTTTTCCGAATTGGGAAAATTCATAAAGATAGCCATCGTGAAACACCAGAATGGGCTTTCCGGTCGTATCGTCCGTGTACTGCCTGGCTTGCTTCGCGTAAATAATTTGCAGCGTATCATCCCGTTTGGTTTGGATAAATACGCGCTTGGCTCGATTTTTTTGGTTATCGACTTTATCCGCAAAAATAACCCGCTCACCATTATCAATTTCATAAAAATTTCCGCCTTTCATTCGCGTCATATCAAAATTAGCCTTTGCCCGGGACTTTAACCCAAAAAACTGACCCCATGCCCATGGTCGAATGTAAAGCGAAAAACAAGCAACAATCACTCCGGCTATAACGGATACAAAAAAAACAGATTTTATCACGCGCGCCATACTTATACCACAGGCAAACATGGCGGTCATCTCAGCGTCCCTGTAAAGTCGACCCAGGGCAATCACCACCGATAGATACAGGGTGGTCGGCAACAACACCTCCAGGGCAATTGTGATTCTGAGCAGGATTAACAGAATTACGGTAGACCCCGGCAACTGACCTTGGACGGCATCCTCCAGGTACCGTGCGGCGATATAGCATCCAAAAATGAACATTAGCACAGTACATATCGTCACGGCGGGTTTGAATATTTCACGCATTATATAACGTTCAATAATCACGTTTTATCCATAAAAAAAGCATTCATCAGAAGGGTGTGCAAAAAACACTTAAAAATAGCTATTGCGTGTTTTAAAAGATATCAGGTGTAACACAAAGAAGATTTTTTTATATCTTCGAATACCTTCCCCGCTTATCGAGGCCCTCGATGGAAGCGTAGTTTCTTTACCGTCGAGCTATCTGGCATTCGTTTAATACCCCTGACCGTTAGGTCAAACTCATTTACTGCGATTGACAGCTTTCTGTGCCAGAGCTAAACCCACCATTACCGGTACAGGCGGTAACGACGCTTTCAGCTTGTTTAAGATCAATCTGGTAATCGACCTCGCACCAATGCAATCCATTGACCGAACATGTCCATACCGACATCCTCCGGGCCATTTCATCGATCACAGACAGGTACCATTTCTTGTCCGCCCCTGGGTCACCCAAGGCCTTTTCCAGGGCGTTGCAAAATAACCTCGGACCCTCACCACGGAACAAGATCATACCAATAGATTCTCCGTGAATTTCATCCGGCGGGATGTTTTTCCCGATCTTGACAAGTCGGCAATCCTCCATTTCAACTTTCATGTCATCGGCATCATAATCATTTTTATGACTCACAACAACCGTGACCGGGCAGGCAGGCGATTCTAACAGACACTTTACCACGGCCGCCTCAAACAAGGTGTCACCGTTCAGGAGGATAAAATCTTCGGTCATTTCATCACGCGCCGCCCAGCAACTCACCAGGTTGTCCGTCTTTGCATATACCTCATTGTAAAGGGTCTTTACCTTTTCCGGTCCGTAACGTCGGCAAAGAATATCCTCAACTTTTTCCGCACGATACCCCGTCACGACAGTGATCCACTGAATCCCGCATTTGATCAATTCATCAATCTGCCATTCAATCATTGTTTTCCCCTGAATCGGCAAGAGGCATTTGGGCAATCCTGCAGTCAGCGGTAACAATCGCTTCCCCTGCCCTGCGCTTAAAATAATCACCTTCATGTAGTCAATTCCTTTTTTTAAAAAATAAAAATTGTTAGAATATTCATGCAACATAATCCACTGGAAAACGGCAACGATTCCTTTTTCACGTATTGACCTTGGCACACAACCTGTGTATTGTCAACACGGTCAAAATTTTTCGAACTACCTGTTTGCACGGACTACCCCAAAAATGCATAAAAGAAATGAATATTAGAAATCAGACGCCAAATAAGCATGGCCGGCTATCAGGCAATTCACCGCAAATAATTAAAGTGGAAGACCGCCGGACGCGCAAGACGTTTATTCGCTTGCTATGGTCGTTGTATAAAAACGATCCAATGTGGGTGCCACCACTATTGTTTGAACGACGCATGCACCTCTCCCCCAAAAATCCTTATTTTGAACATGCAGCCTGTTGTTTCTGGATCGCTTACCGAGACAAAAAACCGGTGGGACGTATCAGTGCCCAGATCGACAGACTTTACCTTGACCGTTACCAGGATAATACCGGTTTTTGGGGAATGCTGGAAGCCGAGGATAATATTGAGACCTTTCAAACGCTCCTGAATACTGCAGAAAACTGGCTACGCGGCCAGGGCATGGCCCGCGCACGGGGACCGTTCAGTCTATCCATCAACCAGGAATGTGGCGTGTTGGTAGCGGGATTCAACACACCTCCGTCGATAATGATGGGGCATGCGCGCCCTTACTACCGCAGTCACATTGAACAGTGCGGTTATCGCAAGGCAATTGATTTACTGGCTTACACAATCGATGGGAATTTTGCACATTCTGCGGCCATGCAAATGATTATAAAAAGAGCCAAAAGCCGTGTGCAAACGCGAACACTTCGGAAATCACGGTTTCAGGAAGATATGAATATCATTCAGAGCATTTTCAATGATGCCTGGTCCGAAAATTGGGGTTTTGTTCCTTTTACGCAGAAAGAATTTGAACACCTGGGTAAGGATCTGAAGCTTCTAATAGATGAAAAAGTTGTAAGCATCGCCGAGGTAAATGGGGCGCCGGCAGCATTTATGGTGCTGCTCCCCAACGTTAACGAGGTCATCCGTGATTTTAACGGGAGATT
>Ga0315545_1000166_pt1 | contig 71565 bp, 43 predicted proteins | sample SalMarSW160210MG_FD_203096 | JGI IMG/M metagenome (GOLD analysis project Ga0315545, IMG submission 203096) | Salt marsh sediment microbial communities from the Plum Island Ecosystem LTER, Massachusetts, United States - Salt Marsh Sediment SW1602-10 ... | reverse complement strand
AGCGCACCACCCAGACGGGTTGGCTCAGACGAGCCCCCGTCTGGGCGTCTGCCCACTCGATAGTATCTGCAGGTGGTAGAGAGTTACCGGGAAGAAGGAAATGCGTATGCACTCATACGAGGATGCGCCAATGTGTCCTCTGTACCTTGGGTCGAGTGGAGAGACTTCAAGATGAGGGGTTGGATGCTTTAATTCAAGGATTGGCCAAAAAAAAGCACCGCCTCTTCGAGTCCTGCGTAGGGGCGGACCTCTGTGTCCGCCCGACTTCAGGGCGATGGCAGAGCATCGCCCCTACAAAAAGGACGAAATATCCCCCCAAAAAAAATCACCCCCGCCAAAAAGCGAGGGTGATTTTTTGCCAGTTAGTTCTGGTCAAGTTTACCATTCGTTGAACGGACTGAAGAACATACTCGATCTACTCCAGTACTGCGGGATGAAGCGCACGTAGTCAATAGGTGGAGGTCCTCCCTTATAGACGTGGTTGATCAAATACACCACGTCTCCAATGTTCACATTGTTCTTCGGGCAATTGAAGTCCTTTACATTAGGTTGACCATCCACATCTCCCTGATCAGCAAACGGCAGAGGTGCCGGACCACCCTTATACAGGTAGTTGATCAGATAGACTAAGTCACTTATATCCACAGCAGGCAGTTCCAGAGTATCCGAGGCGTCAACGTCTCCTCGGTAGAAGCCAGCATATCTCAAGATCCCGTGATACCACTGCTCCCAGGTCATTCCATCATTGAGATCCCGGCCGAAGTCGATCCACATCTCCATATGCATCTCGTTCGTATCCAGCGAGAACGGTGGGCTTACGATCAGCACAGAATGATCATCCGCATCTTCTCCCCAGTAGCCCATATCTCTGTATTGCTGTTTCTGCATTAACCTAGCCAAGTAGGCCAGGCCAGGGCCACCAGCGTCGCAGTTGAATGAACTGTCTCCGCCTTGTGAGGGAGGATAGACCTCCATGACGTTGTAGACAAAGGTCATGTTATGACAGTACTGATCGTAGAACGGAACGCTCATGATACCGAAGACTATGTTGGGGTAAGCCGGATCATACTGGTACATGATGTTGTGCAGTGTATCCATCTCACCCCAGTCATCGCCAACAACATCCCAGTCCTCGTAGATACCGGCATACATCTCCGGAATGGAAGTGGTAGTCGGGTTGTAGTAGATCTTGATCTTAATCGAGAAGTCGGTGCAAAATACGTCCTCAAGACCGATCACGAACAGCGAGTCATACTCGCAGGAGATCACGTCCTCCTCGGTGTAGAAATTGCTGTAGGACATCTCACCGTACAACTCCTCATACACCGGATCTCCCGCGCACCCGGCAATGTCGGTTATAGTCATATGCTGGGCGGGGATGAAGCCGACGTGCTTGCAGTCATACAGATCCAGAGCCATATGCTGATCCCAGTCTTCCCAAGGACCAACCGGGGCAAACGAGATAATGCTACCGTCGAACAGTGGAGTCTCGCCGTACCACGTGAAGTTTGCAGTAGGTGTATCGGCGTTTCCGATTGCTCCGAAGTTCGAGGTCCTCTGGAGTCCGTGAAAGAAGTGCACCAGACCTTCGTCATAAGGCGGCTGGACCGTCAAGGTCACGTCGCAGATCTTGGTCTGTCCATCGTCTCCCACTCCCTCGAAGATCAGGGTGTAATCGCCACAAGGCACAAGACCGCCCACGGTAATGGCTACATCCGAGGTGTAAGGCGTAGCCACACTGTTCGGGACAAACGCGGCGGTGATGTTATTATCCGGGCTCACGCTCAAAAGGCTCAAGGTGACGGGCAGATTGTAACCCACCACCGATTGGACTTCCACTTGATACACGTTAGTGGGTGGATCCCCCGGGGTAGCGTAGCCCAGATTTGGAGTGCACTTGAGGACAAAGGTGGATCCGACAGCAGCAAATGGGCACATGTAGGCATGGATCAAGAAATTACAGCCAAGACCCCAGTCGTCCTGCATGGTGCCCCACACGCCATACCACTCACTGCTTCGATTGGATCCCGCCTCGCCAGTGCTCAAGGTGGCTAACACGTCACTCACCTGGTCGGCATGAGAGTATCCGATATGGAACTTCTCACCTGGATCAAATTCTATTCCGTGAGAATAGGTCTGGACTGTGGTGTAGCCCGGGAACCAGACTATCTCATCAAAGGCGAGGTGGAAGTCAGCGATAGCCTGATAGGGTGGGTTGTTGTCCATCGGCAATATACCGTCAGACAGCCACACGTAGAAATCCGGATCGGGCGTGCCCACTAATGCATCCTGGTAGAAGGCGATCTCGAAGTACTCCAGACGTCCGCCATGATCAGGCGGCATCTCGAATCTTTGATTGAAGAAGTCATCCCCGTAAGCATCGGGTATAGTCCACACATACGCGGCTTGGGTGCCACCCGCAAGCTGCTCGATGGTGGTGTCGCACGATGGAACGTCGCAAGCCGGCGACTCGGTATACCCGCTCACCCGGATTATGGGACATCCTCCAGCCGGTGGTTCCCAGAAGTCATTCCACTCAGTCCAGAACGGATAACCGCCGGAGGCCCAATACAGCCAGGCGTGGCAGGTGTCGCACGGATAGGTCTCATCTGCCCAGACGAAGCTGGGGGTCGAGCCCTGCTCGCCGGTGGCATACTCGATGGTGATGAAGAAGGGCTCATATACGCAGACCACTTCCGGCAAATCGATGTGTGCCAGATCCGGATACATGGTGGTGACGGTGATGGGATCGGACTGATATATCTGAGTCCCGGGACCATCACAGGGATCCTGGCATTCAAGCTCCACGTTTATACTGACGTCAACGGCTCCCATACCCCCGAAATCGTAGAGCACAAACTCCACATCGGCGATCCTGTAGGGATACACCGGAGGAAGACAATCAAACAAGATGTCCTCGGGGTCGAAGTATTTCGCTATCACATCGCCCGCGGCGAAACCACTAAAATAGAGGTTGATAATGCCTGGATCCTGAACCAAGTCACACACCTCACCCGGGTAACACTCTTCGGCATCGCAGGTGCCAACCGCTCTCAGCATGAGCCAGCCCGTACCCGCTGGTTCTGTCCAGAAATCCCACCATTCGATCCAGCCGTAGTCTATGTAGTCGTTCCACTGGAAACAAGTATCTACCGGTGGGTTGTCGTCGAAAAGCAAGCTGGGAATTGAGCCGGTGGTTCCACTGTTATACTCACATGCCAAGAAGAAATCATCCTCCAGACACAGAAGATCCGGAACAGGCACCACAGCCACTGTGGGAAAGAAGGTGGTGATGGTGGCAGGGAAGGAATAGATCTCAACTCCGGGGCCATCACAAAGCTCGCCGGCTTCGTAGAAGTGGAAAATCACATCCACCGCGCCAACGGTGGCGAAGTCATAGAAGGCACCCTCTACCTGGGTTACCATCAGCGGATAGACCGGGTCGCAGTCCACGCATTCGGTTGCCGGATCATAATAGACGGCGTTCTGATCGCCCACGTTCCAATCGCCAAAGTAGGATGACGCAGATCCGTTATCGTGCTGCAGACGGCATTCGTCGGCAGGACCTTCGCAGTCGTTCTGCGGTTCGGTATAGCCGGCGGACCAGAGAAGCATCTCTCCGGGCCAGCCATAGATATCTACCAGATCCTCCCAGCCGGCGCCGTAGTCGTTGTAGCTACGGCAGAGGTCGGTGGGGTCATCCTCGGCGATAGCATCGGAGCCCGAGCCATAAAGATCGGTTAAGATGTAGACAACTGCAAAGTAGGGCTCATATACACAGCACTGCTCGGTCATGGGCAGGCCGATGATCCAGTGACCATCAGAAGGAAGGCTGACCGTGTAAACGGGAGTCTGGCAAACCTCAGTACCAGGAAGCGGACACGCAGGAGTTCCAGCGTTGTCATACACGAAGCCCTGCACGTCGATGTCCATGGCGTAATCCACCTGGATGTTGAAGCCCACCTCGGTAACCTCGAAGGGCCAAACGCTCACGCAGCCAAACTCCTCCGGGTCCTGATAGTTGGCGTACCACTCCAAACCATAAAACCAGTCGTTGATGGCATAGAACGGGACTCCATACAGATCGCAGAAATCCTTGGTGTAGGTAAGCGGTCCTGCCAATATCTTGTCGCCAGGCGCAGAGGCGATTGCAGTGACTGCGGCAACCTTAGTCCCGCGGTCCGGATACAAGTTGTTGGCATCCTGCCTCTCGGTCAAGGTTCCCTTGGGCATGGAGGTAACCTGCTGTCTGACGATAGTCTGCTTTTCGTATACCTGCAGCGGCCCCTTCTGCACAGGTGCCTTCTTCGCGCCGATCACAAACGAGAAGCTGACCAGCATGGCGGAAATTACGACCAGAACTACAAATAGTTTTTTGGTCATTCTTTCTCTCCTTTAAAACAAGGTTAAATCATCAAATTTTTGGTTTGATTATCTTTGATTATCAAACCAAATAGGTTTTTCGCAAAAAGCGCATCGCCTCCTTTCGTCCCTCGTCCTTGAAGGAAAATCTGTCTGCTTGTCCCGCAAATCCCGCCGTTGGCGGGACTGTGGCGGGAAAAAGAAGGGACAGTTTGATGCCGCAAATCGAAAAAAGGATAAAATCTCCCTCTTCTCTTTATCGGCATCAAAGATGCCTTGTTAAGAGATTAATTGAACTTTAAGGTTGGGGTAAAACTAATACTACAAACCAATACTTTTGCTTGTGACGAGAACCTTTTCCCGTCTAACTTAAATATAACCTCCCCTTCGTTTTTGTCAAGGAAAAAATGCAAAAAAACCCCACTTTTTTAGGTCTGAAGGATAACCGACAAAAAGCTAAGTGGCTGATAGGGGGCAGTTTAGAAAAAGCAGATTGAATTGACCGCATTTTGGTCGGTTTTTGCACACTGTTTTTTTTACACGATTTCTTTAAAAAACAAAAAAATGGTGGTTTTCTCGTTGGTAACGGATACCTTGTCCGTTACCCCTGCTCCCCATGGGATGTTATCCCAGACGGGTCTTCGTCATCCCACGGAATTAGGTTGGAAATCCCGCCAAAGGCGGGGGTGGATGATAACATCCACCCAAGAGCAGATTCCCGCTTTCCGTTGGTGTTCTCACCAGTCCTATGGATCCAAATTCGGACGGAAAAGATATGTTGCTGGTCAATCACCAGGGTCCCGCCAGAGGTATGAACCGTATGGTTCATACCAGAGGCGGGAGAAGACCAAAGACAAGCAAGAGAATTTGGAGTGTTCACCTTTAGGTGAACCAAAATAGAAGCTCTTTTTGTTCTGTGCCCGTCAGGTCCCCTGACCTGGCGGGAAGACTCTGTCGGGTCAGGGACCCGACAGGCACACAAAACGGTTATGTAATATCACTTAATACGTTTGCATTAGTTTACTGCCAATTGGGATTGAGAAACAAACTGGGTCTTTCGAATTTGCTATTCCATGGTTGGGGCAGAAATCGCTGAACGTCTTGGGGAGCAGGCCCGGATTTGTAAAGATAGTTTATCAAAAGGAGAATATCAGCTAAGTCCACAATCCCATCATTATTAACATCTCCCTGATCGACAAAGGGAAGGGGAGCATCTCCGAATTTATAAAGGTAATTTATCAGATGGAGGATATCGCCCAAGTCCAGCACCCCATCCTGGTTGACGTCCCCTCGATAGAGGCCACAGAAGCTTAGCATCGGTCTCCACCATGAGGGTTCAATCATATACTGGGTGGTGTCAACGCCGAAGATAATGAACGACTCCAGATGAGAGGAGTCTGGCGCCAAACTTAAAATTCCCGGAGTCATAAGAAGTGAGAGGTCGTATCCGGAGGAATCATCCTGCCAACGAGCTTTGGTGATAAGCTGCCATAGTTGATCGTCCCTCCAGCCGTTCTGGGGATAGATAAAAAATTGATGGCTCACCGCCTCGTAACCTATGACCGGATTATCATCGGAGGGAATACGCATAGCCCCGAATTTGTATTTTCGATTAGCTGCCTGGCTGGGACACCAGTGCCAGGCGAGATTATGAATCGAATCTCCATAGGAGTCATTGTCGTATGCATCAAAGACGTCCCAGTCTAAGGAAAGGGATATGTAAGCGTGCACGGTGGTATCTGCTAAATTCTTGATCACATACTGCTGAAGGATGAAATCTCCATACAGGGGATCAGACGATCCCACCGAATATTGCTCTATCTCCAATCCCAGACCGATGGTGTCGATGAAAGCTGAGGCTCCAAACTCTCCAAAGGTGGTGTCCTTGATGTTGAGGTTATCGTAGGGATACCAGCTATCTTTTACATGAGTGTTGAACATATCCATGGCCATCATGGTATCACCGGGAACCACCCAAGCTAAGATCAAGGTTCCATCAAAAAGCTGGTTTGCCCCATTCCACTCAAAATCATCTTCGGATTCATCTCCTATGGCACCATAGTTGGTGACTGTCATAGAGGCATTGGAAGCATGGATATTGTTATAGTTGTATAGTGTGGCGCTACCCGAGCGGATGCCCACCGTGTAACGGTCATCTGACCAGCCATACCAGTTCACCAGCCTCTCCTCCGGAGTGGAGCTCCAGGTATCATGCACACAGATATAGGTGGTATCGGGGGGACCCCAGCCCATGGCACATATGCTGTGGTTTCCATAAGTGGGATGAGAAAATACGTTCCAGATGGCAGGATAGCCCGATCTGATCTCGTTTATCAGATAGCCCAGGCTCTGGGCGTAATCGGTGTATTGATCAAACCCATAGTTGTTCTCATAGTCGGGATGATTACATACGGTTCGACTTCCCGGACCGATGTCGGCGAGGGAGGTTCCACCGGTGGAGGAATCGGTGTGCATGGCCCAGGAGAGCTGTTGCTGAACGTTGGGCACATTGTAATCCCACTCGTATTCCAGAGGATCCCAACGGTCGAAGTAATAATCGATCAGAAGGGGATAACCGTTGGCATCCCAGTATCCTAAAACGTCGGCAGAGGCGGTGGGAGAGCAGCCATAAGACCAGTCAAAATCAGGCACGCCGGCGATGCGAAACTCATCCTTGCCAAAACCAAATCCTTCACCACTCTCAATCCTTTCCCAGTCATCTTTTATCTTCTCCTTTTGCATTAGGGTCAATTCAATCTGATAGGAGACAAATATCTCCTCCTCTGAGTGGGTAGAGAAGAAAAGCGGTGACACATAAGTTTTCTGGCCGCCCGATTTGAATCCAAACCACACATCAAAGGGAGAACCGTAGATATATTGAGACAGCGTCACCTGGTCCGAGGAGAGCTTCTCTATGGCTAACTCTGAGGCTTTTTCTCTGGCAGTATAGTGTAAGGGCAGACCATAGAAGTATTCCACCACCGGTCCTGTTTGTTTTCTGGCTGAGACGACGATGGTTAAAAAATCTCCCTGTTGGGTAATCATCTGTTTGCTCAAGCTGATCTTTTCCTTCTCACCTTCTCTTTTCCCCAGTGCATAAAGCTCCCATCCTTGAGAAACACTCCTTAAGATCTGGTATTCATCAGGAAAGATGGCATCTTTCAGATAGAAGACAAACATGTAAACGGCTGGTTTACCATCCACTCCGTTATATGTAATGGTGGGTCCAGGAGCACCCCGGACAGAAAGGCTCTGCGCAAAAAGAAAAGCCACCTTTTGGGCTACATCACAGGAGACCAGCTCTCCGGTAAAGCCGGGGCGCTCAGATAGTGGCAGAGAACCCCGATAGTTGGTAGCATGGGCTAAAGAGAAAATGATCACACTTGCCACCAGAAACAACAATGATAGCACGGACTTTTTCATCTCCACACTCCTTTTGGTTAAGGTTAAAGGTTAACTATAACTTGGTATTCGAGTTTTATCATTATTAAGATTAAGGGAAAAACAAAACTTGCAAAAAGTCTTTTAATTATATCGGTTTTTTCACACCTCAAGGTTATCTCCCAAATTTGTAAAGAGGTCTTTAAAAATGAACCAGAGTGGTCGGGCAAAAAAGTGCCTCAACTGAAAAAATCAACAAATTACACTTTCTTATGTGAGGCTTTCAGCCCCAGATAAAGGAATTTTTGAAAAGTTATCGAAAAAATGTGCAAATTCTTCTGCAATTCTTTCCTTCTCCCAATCAGAGAGAAGCACTTTTACAACGGGCAAGGTTTGACCAAAATCCTGTTTTTAATACAACACCATTCTATTTTCAATATATCACAATTTGACTTTTTGGCAAGGTATTTTTTACACAAAAAGCATTTTGACGATGAAAATACAAAAGTGAAGTAGAATCAAAACTGGACAATCTCAGAGGAATAAATAAGAAAGAGGATTTTAAACAACAGGGTATTCGAAAAAAATAATAGGGAAATGGTTAGCTTGGAATCTGGCCTACAAATTTATAGGCTAGCCATCTCTTAAAATCCTAAAAGGTTTTCTGTTTTTACTTTTTGATCTTATTAAGCTTTTCTTTTGCCAGTTTGGCTTCCTGGGTATTGGGATAGTTGTCAACCAACTCCTGGAGGTATTTCTTTGCCTGCCCCACGCTTTTGAGTTCCAGAAGCGATAAGCCTAACTTGTATAGGGCGCTGGGAACTTTGGTGCCGGTGGAGTAGTTCTCTAAAACTTTGTGAAATTCGATAGCCGCACGCGTATAGTTCTTTTTAGCATAATAGCATTCTCCCAGCCAATACTGGGCATTAGCGGCCAGCTCGGTCTCGGGAAAGTATTTAAGGTAATTGGAAAAGCCGGTTACGGCCAGATCGTAGCTGCCTCTGGTCAGATCAAGATAGGCGGCATCATAGAGCTGTTCGGGATCGACATTGAAAACCGCGGAGGTATCGGAGACCGTCCCGGTATCCTTCTTGGTAGAAATCTCCCGCTTCACCTGTTCCATCTTGCGGGAAAGCTCCGGAAACCTGTGTCCTAAATCTTCCAGCTTGCTCTCTACGATCTCCATCCTTTCGTCCATTCCTCCCAAGGTGCTGGCTAAATCAGCTCTCACTCGGTTGGTTAATTCTATCTGCTCCCTGACAAGGCTATCCAGATTTTCGGTCCGATCTTCCAGCCTTTTGTTGCTCTGCTCCAGAAAATCGGCTTGATTTTTCAGCCTGACTATTTCCCGCCGGGTAGCACAGTTAGAAAAAAGCATCATCAGAAGCGAGAAGGAGACGATAAGGAGTATTCTTGGTCTGGTCAATCCTCTCACCTCGCACAAGTTCTTAACCTACTGTCAAGAAAAGACAACTGAGGGCAGACCCGTTGGTCTGCCCCCTTTTTTCCGTTTCCGTTATCCCAAAATATAAAACGATTACTTGGGTGAGACGAGCACAAATTCGACCCGTCGATTCTTGGCCCAGGCTCTCTCATCATGCCCTGGATCCAAAGGCTTCTCCTCTCCATAGCTAGCAATGGACAGCCGGCTGGGATCGACTCCCATGTCTACGAGGAATTGCATAGCTGCTCTGGCCCTCTTTTCACCTAAAGCCAGATTGTACTCCACAGTCCCGCGCTCATCACAGTGCCCCTCGATCCGGATTGTGGCTTCTGGATTCTCAACCAATTGATCCGCATTTCTTTTAAGAATCTCCCGGTCTCCGGATCGCAAGTCATATTTGTCAAAATCGAAGAAGATGGGCGCCAGATAAATCTCTTTTACTTCCGGCTCTGGGGGTGGCGGCGGAGGCGGAGGCGGTGGTTCAGGCTTCACCACTGGCGGCGGTTCCACCACCGGCTCGGGCATCTGCATCTCGCAACAGCCAGCAATCAGCATGGTCACTGAAAGCACCATCACTAAAATAATTGTTTTGCGCATATCCCCTCTCCTTTCATAAAGGAATGAAAGTGTTTTTAACTAAATTGTCATCTCAAATGTAAATACTGTGCTCTTTCATAAAGACCTTTTACGCACTCCCAATTTCAAAATAAGGAAAACTATGGTCATCAGCAAGGATTAAAGGATTTATTTGCGTCTTTATGGTGATACAATCATGAAATCGTCTCTTCGGTCCTTGGACCAGCAATCCTCATTATAACAGTGATTGGCTCTTTCCTTGCCATAGGTGATGGTGGTGATTCTATCTGGATCGATGCCCAGGTTCACCAGGTAGTCCTTGGCGGCGCTAGCTCTTTTCTCACCTAAAGCCAGGTTATACTCCACCGTGCCTCGCTCATCACAGTTTCCCTCAATTCTGATCTTAGATGTAGGATACTCCTTTAGCATCTGGGCATTCCGGTTCAAGATCTCCCGATCACCCGGGCGGAGAGCATATTTGTCAAAGTCAAAGTAGAGAGGTTGCAAATCCTCCTGGGTGATTACCTTTTTTGTGACCTCCTCCTTTGGGATCTCAGGGGGTGGAGGCGGAGTTTCCGGTTCGGTGACCACCGGAGGTGTGGGCTCCTCCACCACAGGCGGCTTTTTGGCACAAAAACTGAATAGCAGTAAAATCAGAATCCCCACAAGCAGAACGCTTGCTTTGCGCATGTCTCACCTCCTTAAAAGGATATTAGGTTTTCATTCAGATAGATTCTTCTTCTGTTGGTTACTCCTTCATGGTTTCCATTTTGTTAAATGTTATTGTATGTTGTTTATCGGCAAAAAGCAAGAACAAACTGTCCATGTTTTAAAAAAATTTTCACCTTCTCAAAATCTGGGGGACCAGGAGGGATTATAGTTTTCCCCCTCATCTGTTATTCTTCCTTGACCGGATCCATCCCAGTGCATAGTGTAGACCTCATATCTGCCGGTTCGATTGGAGCTGAATACGATATGTAACCCGTCCGGCGACCAGCGCGGATTTTCATTTGAACCCTCATAAGTCAATCGGAAAAGATTTTCTCCGGTCAAATCTATGGTATGGATGTCCAGCTTTCCCCCTCCCCTTAAAACGAACGCGATCTTGTCTCCCCGGGGAGACCAGCAAGGAGAATCGGTTATGTCTCCCGTATAGGTGAGCCTCCTCAAGTTTGAGCCTTCCGTGTCCATGATGTAGATCTGAGGATAGCCGGATCTGTCCGAGGTAAAGGCAATCTCCTTCCCGTTGGGCGACCAGGTGGGCGAGGAATCGATCGCCCGGCTATAGGTCAGTCGACGAACTATCTCCCCTTCCGGTGTTATCAGGTATATCTCTGCGTTCCCATCTTTAGTCGAAGTCATGGCCAGATATTTTCCGTCCGGCGCCCAGGCCGGAGCAGAGTTCAAACCAGGATAAGATGTCAGGATTTCACTTTGGTTGGTCGCCAGATCCGTTATCCACAGATCCGGGTTGCGCTTCTTGTACGAAGTGTAGGCTAATTTACCGCCATCCGGCGACCAGGCCGGAGAGACGTTGATGGAGCGATCATTTGTCACCGGGTAGGGATTGTAACCATCATAATCGCAAACATAAATCTCCTTATTTCCAGCCTTAAATTGAACGTAAGCGATTTTGGTTGAAAAGATGCCCTTTTGTCCGGTGAAATTCAAAACCACTTCATCCGAAATGGCATGAGCTAAAGCCCGATAGCTTCGGGGCTGGGTTTCAAATTTGAAAGTCTTGATCACTCTTTTCCTTATCACGTCCGCTATATTGATTTCAACTTTTAGCTTTTCATCTTCAATCTGAACCGATCCCTCCAGAAGATATTGCACTCCCAGTTGATACCAGCCAGCCATATTATAAAGATCATTTCCCAAAATCGCCAGCACAAACGAATCGATCTTCGCCACCCGGAAGTATAAAGAAAAATTCAGGTCGTCTCGTACTACCTGGGTTATCAGGGGAGCGTAAGTTGAATCCACTGGGGAAAAATCTATTACCGCTATATCCAGGGCTTCAATATATTTTACTCCTCCCTTGGTGATTTTGGCTTCGATCTCAGTCTGAGCCAAAACACCTTCAAATTGAGACAATAATATAGCAAAAACCGCCGGCAAGAAAAGGATTTTTTGAAAAAGTTTTGTCTTTGTAAAAGGCATTTTTGAGAAACGCATGTTATTGTGTTCAATAACGATCGGCAACCCTTTATTTGATCATTAACATCTTCCTTGCCTGAGAGAAATCGCCTGCTTTAATCCTATAAAAATAAATTCCACTAGGGACTTCATCTCCCTTTTGATTTCTTCCATCCCAATGGACGGTTTTTTTGCCCGCCCTCTGAAATTCATCGACCAAGGTAATCACTTTCTGTCCAAGGATGTTGTAAATAGTCAATGTTACATGGCGATCAAATGGCAAGACGTAGTTTATTTCTGTATGTGGATTAAAAGGATTGGGATAATTTTGAAAGAGAGCGAATTCCTGTGGCACTCGGTCAGAATCAAATTGCTTGGCGGGTTGGACGTGATGCAGGGACCCGTAATAATCCGGCAAAACAGTGAGAGCAGGCTCCCAGTCGACAAACCCAACCACAACGGGTGGATGCGGGGAAAGAACTGTTCCCCAGTAGTTCTTCTTAGCGGTTATAATAGTTGGCGCAGGTCCTTTGTTGCCATAGTTTCTAATATCTACTGCATTTTCGTATTCACTCTTATTGGAACAACGAAGGATGGCGTTATTGCCTGGTGAATCTTCTGTTCCCAGATCTGGATTGCTCTTATAGCAATCTATGCCAATCATGCTGTAACGTGCAAGCCTACTTTTGCGAACTGAGCCAGTAGACTGATCATATACAATTCCACGAGGAACCCATCCACAGTCGTTCTGTGGTGCGGTGTAGCCTACGCTATTGAGTATCATTTCTCCGGGCCAGCCATCATCCACCACCAGATCCTCCCAGCCGTAGCCATAATCATTATAACTGCGGCAGACATCTGTGGGATTATCCTCAGAGACTAGATCAGGCCTATCCGGCATTCCATAAAAGTCAGTATAAATATAGATGGCAGCAAAGTATGGCTCATCCACACAACACTGTTCCGTCATGGGCAGACCGATTTTCCAGTGAGCACCATAAGGAAGCTCTACCGTATAGACTGGAGTCGAGCAAAGCTCACTCCCCGGAAGTGGACACTCTGGGGTGCCGACATTCTCCAAGACAAACCCTTGCACCTCGAAAGTCAAGGCGTCAGCTACATTAATGTTGAAGTCTATCTCGGTCACCTCGAAAGGCCAAACATCGACACATCCGAACTCCTCCGGATCCTGGTAGTTGGCATACCACTCCATTCCATAGAACCAGTCGGTAATGTAATACGCTGGGTTTCCATACAGGTCGCAAAAATCCTTGGTGTATTCGAGCGGTCCAGCCATGATCTCGGTTTCGGTTCCTGAGGCAGTGTAAGTTGCCGTACTCTTTGTCGGCCGCGTCGGATATAATCTGGAGGGAGCCTGCCGCTCAGTAAGGCTTCCAGCAAGCCATGAGTTGAAGTCGCAGTGGTTTATATGGAGTGTAGATTGATATGCTTTGATATAACAATCGGTAAAAGTTCCGCTACCGATACTGTTGCCCATGACAGTGATTTCATCACAATTCGAGCAGTAAATTCCAATAATGCTGCCCTCACTTGAGGAACCATGCACATAGTTTCCGTGGATGTGGGTTCGGGAATTGAAAGCATAAATTCCATATTTGTAGTTTTCTATGGTGTTATATTCTGCGGCAGCTTCCCCAGGTGGGTAACTTGCCAGACAGTCCAGATAGATGCCGTAATCTCCTAAACTGTCGCATAAAATCCGGTTGCTTCTCACTTCCGCGTTACCGTTACTGGATTTAATCCCGCAGACATTATTGTAAAACTTGTTCAGAGAAATATTATCGGTAAAGGTGTCTTGAAGCGTAAGCCCTACGTGTGCACCTTCGATCAGACAATACTGAAGCTGAGCACTTCCCTCAGAGATAACTCTGATTCCGTACCAGCTATCAAAACTGCCCTCCTCCGGCACGAACTTAATGCTGTCCGTTCTATTTCCTACCGCCACCAGGTGGCCTGCGACAATCAACTCACATTTTGTCTGGTCAAACCCTGAACGGTATGCGTCTTCGGTTGCAAACATAATGGTTGTATTAGGTAAGAGAGTCAAAGTAACATCCCGCTCAACGATCACGTCTCCATCGAAATAGACCGTGCCTTGCATGGTTGTGTCGCTGGTGATATGAAAATGACCTAATTCATATCGGTATGGAATAAAGTTGGGTTTGGTGACCACGACATAAGTATTTTCAGGTTCGATATCCCAATCTGAATAAGCGTAGCCCGCGTCAGACGTCGTGTCGACATGATACTCTGGCAAATCTTGGTGGCTGAAACAGACTACTGCGCCTTGAACTGGCTGATCAGATTCATCTCTCACCCAAACGTAATCATCTTCAAAGTTTACTGTCACCTGAAATTGTTGCGGAGTATCAGTCCAGATAGGCATTTCCGGAGACCCAAAAAGGTTATGGGAATAAGCAAGGTAACCTGCACCAGGCTTGACTATAGCCTCACAGGCACCAATATTATAAACAGGGGGCGTTCCCTCATATCCAAAAAGTGCCTTTAAAAAGTCGATTCTGTATTGATTAGAATAATAGATATACCCCCATCTGGTGTTACCTAAGAAGGCAACCGCACCCCGATCCGCAAAGAAGACCGCCCCTTCAGCAATTGAAGTGTTGCCCCAATGATGGGCTTCGTCATAGGCGGCATTATAACACTCTGTGGCATCCAACACAAAATATCTATCTGTGTTAGTTAGATTATCAAGACCATTTCCATCTTCTGGCTCGGAGGACCAATAATCGTCATAGGTGGTAACCCGCCAGCTTGATCCCGGACCATGATTGCCATGGGTTCTTACCAGGGAAGCGATGCTGTTACCATGATGATTCCAGTTCACCACGCCGTATCCCTGGCTCATCTCACTTACCACCTGGGCACCGGTGGGGGAAGTTGGATCGGGATGACTATGACTGGGATACTCTTCAGTTAAATCGTGGGTGAAATAGGGAGGGTAGTATCCCTGACAGCGTTGGGCTTGATGTGCGCCTTGACATTGATCTGCCTGAGTCCAGTAGGCTCTGGTAAGATAGCTGTAATCGCCATTTCCAGGGTTTTGCTCATACATCAGAATCTTTTCAGTCCAGTTCAGAATCTCTTGTCCATCGGAACAAGGAATCCTTCCCACAAATATCTCCGGATAATAATCAACCGCATCTCCCTCACAATTGTAGGCTGGAGTTTCCCCATAATAGGGGTCCAGATCCACATTCCAATCGCCGTTAAAATCGCTGAAATAAAGATCTGCAGGAATCATTTTAGGATCACCTGGTGGCCAGGGATCGTCGACTACCCGATGACAGGCTCCGGCTCCTATTCGAGCGGGAACAACGTCTCCTTCGTCATAAGCCCCGGATGAGAATCCAGCTAAAAGGGAGTAGACTGTGCCATCACTGAGGTAACCCCCCCTTAAATATTGTCGAATCTTACCTGCTTCGTCATAGATTTGTGAAACTTCATCTCCACTTATCCCACAGCATTCGATGAGGCTGATCTTGGAGAGAGGTGTAACATGAGCTGGTATTCCCTTCCTATTCATCCAGTCGACAAATTCAGCAAAATATGAAACCAGAGAATCCGCAGTTATAATAGTATACGGGCTTGGCAAGGGGCATGGACATGGTGGCTTCAGCCCGGTATCGGGTGGTGATCCGATACTGTCCACTAATTCGGGCTTATAGCCATAAACTGGAATATCCTCGGGGTTATCCACCAGATGCTTTAAAGCATCATCATAAACCTTTTGCATGTGCTTTAATCGGATTTGAGGATAAATGGGCTGGTCATCCGATGGAGTTAGGTTTAGGTCAAAGCTAATTGAGGTATAAAGGGTGAGTTCTCCATAAAGCGGGACATATTGCAACGGATAAATAGCAATGGTAACAATCCGGTTAGCTCCATCAAAATATCCATGCCTGATCTGCTCGGCTAATTTTCCCGGAAAAGGGGAATCGGAATTATATGTTTCAGAATCAGGATCTACCCATGGGGGTGGGGGATTGGTGTCTGTGGGAATGGGATATTGAGCCGGGATTATATTGTAGGTTCCTTCTATCGATTCTGAAAGTTCGCCGAGAATGATTACCGAGTCCACATTCATATCCGCCGGGATGATGAGGTTCACGTATCTAACCGGCAATCTGGGTTTGCCAATCTCAGTCATCAGATCACAATCCTGTAAAGTGACTGTAACATATCCATTTTCTTCTCCAAAGGATAAGCCTGAAGTTGGAGAAGATACTGTGCGGGTACCCAACCCATAGGTGGGTGCAACTGTTGCGATGAAGAAAAAAGCGAAAATGCTTAATATTTCTGTGGTTATTTTTAAGGTTTTCATTTTTTCTCTCTCCTTCCTCGCAAATTCCTCCGCGAGGAAATTAAAAAATCTGTTTACCGCCAACTGCTAACTGGCAACTGGCAACTGTCTACTTCAACAAAAGCATTTTCCTTTCCTCTTTCAAGTTCCCCATGCGCAATTGATAAAAATATATTCCGCTTGCCACCTCCTTTCTCAAGTTATCTTTCCCATCCCAGATCACTTGGTAAGTCCCGGATTCCTTCTCTTCATCCACCAATGTCCTGACCAATTGCCCCCGAATATTATAGATTCTGAGGGTGATGTGAACGGGAACTTTAAACTTTAAACTTTTAACTCTAAACTGAATTACGGTGGTTGTATTAAATGGATTAGGATAGTTCTGGCTTAAATGGAAATGTCTGGTGACCTGTTCCTCTTGATCCTCATACACCGAAGTGGGGTTAGAGGTGTAAATAAAGATCTTTCCCCTTTCTGTGCTGTCTCCATATGAGGAAATCAAAACCTCTTGGTAACCGTCGCCATTTATATCGCCCGCATTCGCCATGGTCACCCCGAAATATGTCCATGGCTGATGGTCACCAACTAAAGTAATGTCAAATAAAGTATCCATATCTGGGCTTCCATAAAAAATGTAAACTTTCCCTTCCCCACTGTCTCCAAAAGACGGGTGACTGACCATAATATCACCAGAACCATCCCTGTTTAAATCTCCAGCAGAAGAGATTCGATAGCTACCATGTGATGCTTCCGGCAGTGGTTCTTCTCCCGTTAGGATAACGTCAGCTATGGTATCCGTCTGCGCACCGCCAAAAAAGAGCTTGACCTTAGATTTGGCACTTATCATAACATCGGGCACGCTATCCCCGTTCACATCGCCGGCACCTGCAATATAATATCCTACAAAGTAAAAACTGGCCGAATCTCCCCAGAAGGTAACATCCGCAATAGTATCCATGGGGTCGCCGCCAAAGTATATCGAGGCTCGACCCTCAAATCCAGTTGGACCATCGGTGACGGCGCCTATTAGAACATCGTCATAGCCATCCTGGTTGATGTCGCCAATGCTTTTCACTGAACTGCCAAGACAGTCTTCCTCCCCGCCTTGGATGCAAATGTCAAATTGATCGTCCATGTTCTCTCCACCAAAATAAATATATGCCCTGCCAGAAGCCAAGCCGCCCGGATAAAAGGGTGCACTGATGATTACGTCATCATAGCCATCGTGATTGACATCCCCGGCAGATGATATTGAGACTCCGAATCGCTCGGAGTCCTCATAACTTCCCTGAAAAATCACATCTGGAATGGAGTCCATATCAACTCCGCCAAAATAGAGAAAAACTTTTCCCGTCCTCCACCATATCTGGTAATTGAAGCCGAAATCTGCCGCTACCATTACATCATCGTAACCGTCATGATTGACGTCCCCGGCTGAAGCAACTGTAAACCCAAAATTAGAGAAACCTGCCGGACTCCACGGTTCTCCTATCAGTCTCACATCTGGAATGGTATCAAATTCCAAACTGCCAAAGTAAATATAAGCGTAGCCGGTATCCATGGTCATCTGAGTTGCTCCAATGATTATATCCTTAAAACCATCTCCATTTACATCCCCCGCAGAGGCACACTCCACAAAGTAGTCATTTTCATTTTCACCCACCAGAGTTGCCAGAAGCCTTAAGGAGTCAAGGGCAAATGAGCATTTTATACTCAATATCAAACAAACGATTATCTGTAAAACCAAAAGCTTTCTTTTCATACAAATCCTTCTCATGAAACGCTTCGCCTTATCTCTAAAACTATTGAATATACTCAAACTCCAGATGAATTCCCAGATATTCTCCGGTGTATTCCGTCGGGAGTGGTGGAAAGGGGATGCCGGACAGAATCGCCCTCATGGCGGATTGGTCGAACAAATCTATGCCAGAGGACTTTTCCACCTGGGTGTCTATGATCTGTCCATCCCTTAATATTTTGAAATATATGGTCACCCGCAGGATGGTGGAGGCCTCCACCGGGTTATCCCACATATCCCTTATTTTACCGAATACCAGGGACAAGTAGTAAGGCGACCCGAAACCAGACCCATCCACTGTGGCGGCGCTGATCCCATTGCCCAGCCCATACTGAGCGCCCAGCTCATCTTTCTGCGTTACCTTTCCTTCCTCTTTTTTCTTAGAAACAACTTTTCCCGTTTTCTTTGAAGGCGTCTTTCTTTTTTTCTTCTTCGATGTTGTCTTTTTGAATTCCTTTACCGAAACCCCCTTCTCTGGCTGTTTGGAGACAGTTACAGTTCCCTCTCCTTCCACCCCTTTTCCTCCCCTTCCTCCACTGGGCAGACTCACCAGACCTACCCGATAAACTACCGGATAACCCTCCAGCTTAGGCGAAGCCGGAGAAAAGAAGAACAGCCCGGTGATGACCGCCGCATGAATGATTGTTGATAAAATAAGACTTCTTTTCATCTCAGTCGTTACGGATTGAGCTTTTTATCTGACTGGTTCGGTGACCAGACCCAGATCTTGAATGCCCAAGCTCTTTATCTTCCCTACCACCTCTATAACCAGCCCATAGGGGATGTCCTTATCCGCTCTCAGATACACGGATCTTGAGCCTTTCTTGCGGGTGACATCAGTTAAAATCCCCTCAAACCGCTCCAGGTTGGTGACTCTTTCATCTATGTAGATTTTTTGTTCCTTGGTGATAGTCACCACCACTCCTTCTCCCATATCCTCGGGGGTGGCTTTGGTGCGGGGCAAGTTTATGTCAATTCCGCTCTGCATCATGGGTGCGGCAATCATGAATACGATCAAAAGCACCAGCACCACATCCACCAGGTTGGTAACATTTATATCGTGTAATGCGTCGTATGTTCTTTTTTTTGCCATGTTAATAACGTCCCCCGTCCACCGCTGAAAAGCAATTCTCTCTCCGCCGACCGCCATCCGCTGCCAACCACCGATCGGTTTTGGTTTCGCGGCGGACCGTGGACTGTTGACTGTGGACGAATTATTCCATAAGATTTTCCTTCTTTACCGCAGACAAAAACTCCAAGGCAAAATTATCCACCTGGGTGGAGATCACCTTGAGTTTGTTGTTGAAGAAGTTATATGCCATCACCGCCGGTATGGCAACTGCCAATCCCACGATGGTGGCGATCAGCGCCATGGCTATTCCCGGTGCCACTACCGCCAGGCTGGCAGAACCTCTTACCCCGATGGAAGCAAAGGAGTGCATGATTCCCCATACCGTCCCCAGAAGTCCGAAAAAGGGGCTAACGTTTCCGGTGGTTGCCAGAAAGACTATGCTTTTTTCCAGACGATTGATCTCCTCCGATCCTACTCTCTCCAGCGTCATCCTGATCACATCCAGTCTATCCTTCTGGGTATTTGTCCCAAGATTCTCCACCATCAAGACCTCTTTGCTCCCCTGCGGATTTTTCTCACTCCGGCGGAACTCCTCCAGTTCTCTGAAGCCAGCTTCTAACATTTGAGACAAAGGCGTGCGCCTGAAGCTAACGCAGGAGAGATAAACCTCAGATAAGGAGCGTCTTTTTCTGAAAAGAGAAAGAAATTTCTCCGTCTCCCTATCGGTTCTTCGGAAAACCGCTATCTTATGGAAGGTAATCGCCCAGGAGACCACCGACAAAAAAAGGAGTATGATCACTACGATCTGGGCGAAAAGATCCATCTCCCTTACCATCCCGAACAGATTCCCCTCAAATGGACCTGCGGGGGCAAGAGAGAGCAAGCCTGTTAGGTTAAGCAATTCTGATCACCTTTTCTGTTTTGTGTTTTCCAGCTACCACACCTTGGTTGAAAAAACCATTCGTTCAAAACTCATAAAGAATACGAAACCACATCCTATGAGTCAAGAAAAAATGACATAATCTTTTCTACACACAAAAAAACCATTTCATCTATATTCTACGAACCTCCTTTTTTTCTATTAACCTGCTTCTGTTTAAAGTGATTTAGTCCTCCCAAGAAAATAACACTGAGGGATGAACCGTATGAGCCTGTCGAGAAATGTCATTCTGACCCCGCCTTTGGCGGGGGAAGAATCTCAAACTCGTATGAGTGCATACGCATTTGAAACATATTGAATTTATTAGATTCTTCACTTCGTTTCCTATGGATCCAAATTCGGATGAGTCAATCCTATTTAGGATACATCTCTATGATTCTAGTGAATAAAACCATAATCTCGTAGAACAAAGTTAATATTGGTCTGTTTTTATTCTAAAACCTAAAACCTTATCTCCCTTAACCAAGTATTATGACACACCCACAAAGTGGGGAGGGGGATATAGGGGAAGGGGTCTGCTGGATTTTTCATTCCTTTACCATAAAACTAACCCCTCCTTCTTTTATGCCGATAATCCAAAAGAAGCTTAAAATCAAAGTTTCTTCCAATAATAAAACAAGGGGGGAAATTGAGAATCAAAGATATTCTCCACCTTGACTACGAATCACAGATTCGCATCTCTTTAATATTTTTTATCCTCTTTTTGATTCTTTTTAATTTCGGGACTGAATACCTTTTTCATCAGACCAGGCAGATTCTAAAACGCCAAATCCACCAACAGCTTTCCACCGTGGCACATTCAGCCAGCATCATCTGGGAGAGGAGTCCTCGGTCTCCAGGATCCATAGGATCAGCTTTAAAGAAGAATCTGTTGGAACTGTCTTTCAAATCAGGTGCCAATCGTATATCTTTTATCTCTTCAGATGGAGAACCTTTGATCTCCTCCAGAGAGATTCGTTCGGCTGAGGATCTTCACATCTTTCGGGGAGTGAAACCAGAGATGGTGAATTACCTCCGGGGTGAAGATGGAAAACAAAAGACGAGGAAATTTGTCTCTGATTTCTATACGGATGGCTTGGGTAATACTTATCTTTCCTGTTATCTTCCCTTGGAAAGCGAAAGAGCTGAAAACAGAATCTGGGTGATGGTGGAAAAAGAAGTCTCAGCTTTTGCGAACATCGAGAAAGTTTCCAGATTGAACGCTCTGGCTCGATTAGGTGGACTTTTTATTGCCGCCTTTGTCACTCTGCTGTTGATTAAAAACCTGCTTCGACCTTATCGACTCATGGTGAAAAAAGCAAAAAAGGAGATGATAATTCCTGCCTCAGAGAAAAACAAAAAGGAGGGAGAGCTGGATGTTGCAGTGAAAATCTTTGGGCAAGTGATAGCTGAGCTTAAACAAAAGGAGAAGGTTCTGCAAGAGCTTTATCAAAAGACCGATCGTAAAGCTAAAGACTTAGCCAGCTATAACGAATATATTCTAAAAAGCATGACCAGCGGAATGATCATCACAGATGAAGAGGGAAAAATCACCCGGATGAACCATCCAGCAGAAACGATTCTGGACAAATCAGAAAATAGAGTCTTAGGGAAACACTATAAAACCGTTTTGGGAGAACAAAGCCCCCTTTGCTCTGCCATTCAGACCGCGCTTAGAGAACAAAAAAACTCTTCTGTGCCGGAGATTAACCTAACAAAAAAAAGTGGTGAAAGTATCCCATTGGGCTTAAGCTCTTCTGTAGTCAAGGACGAACAAGGGCGAATGCTGGGAGTGGTGGTTTTCTTGACCGACTTGGCGGAGATAAAAAAATTGGAAGAAGAAATCGCTTTCAAAGACAAGATGGCGGCTTTGGGTGAGATGTCGTCCGGGCTGGCGCATGAGCTTAGAAACTCCATGGGAACTATCTTGGGTTTTAGCAAGTTACTCAAGAAAAGAAAAGATGATCCAACTTCACAAAGTCAGGTAGTTGATGGAATTCTTAACGAAGCCATGAGCATGGAATCCATGCTCCAGAGATTTCTTGCCTTTGCCAAGCCTTTCCAGTTAAAGATTGAAAAAATCAATCTTGAAGAAATAATTCAAGAATGTCACGCATCAGTAAAGGAAACTTTAAAAGAGAATAAGATAACGTTTGAATTTGAATCTGAACCGGATCTACCACCCCTGCTGGGAGATCGGATTCTTTTGAAACAATGTTTCCACAACCTGATCCAAAACTCGATAGAGGCTATGCCAGATGGGGGAACTCTTCACATACGGCTTAGAAAAGAACAGCTCCATTCTCAGGAAAGATCAATACTGGTGGAGCTTTCCGACACCGGCTGCGGAATCGCAAAAGAAGTCCAGGACAAAATCTTCAATCCCTTCTTCACCTCTAGAGAAAGGGGAACCGGGTTGGGATTAAGTTTGGTCAAAAAGATCGTCAGCCTGCACAACGGAAAGATAGAATTGGAAAGCGAACTGAACAAAGGAACCACATTCAAGATTTACCTTCCCTTAAAGTTAGCCCCAGTGCCTTCTCAAGTGGAGTCGGAGGGAAAAAATAACCTAGAAACATTGGCTTATAGCCATTCAACGACTGGGAATGAGGATTCAAAAGAAACTTAATGTTTATCTCTGCTAAAGTATAAAAACATAAGGGTGGAGCTTCAGCTCTACCCCGTAATGTTTGTTGCGAAAGGATACCGATATCCTGATGCAACACAACAAAATTCATCCCCCTCCCTTAATCCCTCCCATTCCGCCGTAGGCGGATCCCAGCCCCCCCCCGGCAGGCCCGCCTAAGGCGGGCAGTCGTGGCGTCCCTGGTGGAAAGGCAAAAAACCATGCAGACTTTTGCTGACGGTTTAACATTGGCTGAGACAGCGAACTTGACTAAAGAGAAAAAATTGGCAGTTTAATTCAAAACATCTCAGGGATAAGTGATGTCAAATTAAGTCTCGTTCAGTACATCTCACCATATTTCCACTCTTTTTACGGAAGAAAATCTCCAAAGTCTTTTTTGTTAGTTATCGTGAAGCAAAACTACTTTTTGAAGAGCCAGATGCCCTCTGCTCTGGTTTTCTCATCGTCACTGAGTTGAAAGACTAATTTCAAGAACTTGACCCTTTCAGATAGAATAGATTTTCCTAGAAAATCTCTCTTTGGGAAGCAGAGCATTAAGGTCTTTTGGTGGATTTTCCAGAGCCGGATGGGCCGATGATGGCAACAAATTCACTCGGCTTAATCTCCAATGAAACGTCCTACAGCGCCAGCACTGGCAAGCTTTCATCTTTACGGTAAATTTTGGTCGCCTCCTGTAATCGTATTATTTTAAATATTCCTCTTTTCGAAACAGGCAATCCTGCATACCATTACCCCGGTCAATCAGTTGATTGGTAGATGACCCCCGCGTGAAGTCTCCTGATGGTTCAGGTGGCCAAATAATTTTCTTAGCCTTTTGAGGATGAATGTGGTCAGTCTCCCGCCAATTTTCCGACTGATATAAATCGATTCGGCCTTCACCGACCAATTGCCTCGGGGCATGGTTTTTCCGTGGAGACGATGATTTTAAATATACCTTTTTTGCGCAGAAGGTCCAGGATGGAGATGACGGTTCCATGTTTGACCGCGCTGTCGGCACGTAAAACCACGCTTTTTTCCGTTTGTGCCGAAATCAAAGACCCAACCGCGTCCGCCAATGCTTCCAGTTCCATCGGATGATCATTTAAAAAGATGTTTCCTTCATGATCAACGTAAACTATAACCTTTTGTGCCGTGTGAGCCTCACTGCTTTCCGCCTCGGGCAATTTCAGCTCTATTCCCGGCTGTTCCAGAAAGGTAGAGGAGACGGCGAAGAAGATAATTAAGATGAACAGAACGTCGATTAAAGAAGTTAAATTTAACGTGACTTTTCGTCGAGTGGATGTCGTCAGTTTCATGGGATTTATCACATTGATTGCTTTTGGCCATCTACGCTTATTGACTGCAACGCTCTGTCGTTGTTTTCATTACCTGATTTAATGCGATGCAGTTTCTTAATCAAAACCCCGGAGTGCTTTTCTATGTCCAGAACGAAGTTTTCGGCTTTATAGGAAAAATAGTTGTAAAAGATCAGTGCCGGTATCCCAATGAACAATCCGGTCACGGTGGTCAACAATGCCTCGGAGATCCCTCCGGAAAGCGCAGCCGCCTGCCCCACCCCCTGTTCCTGGATGACACCGAACACCTTGATCATACCCAGGACGGTTCCCACCAGGCCCATAAGCGGCGCGATGGCCGCCACGGTCTCCAATATCCCCAGACCTTTTCTCAGTTTGCGTATCTCCTGCCTTCCCTGATCTTCGATCAGTTCCTTGATTGCTCCTCTATCCAGCTCGCTATTCTCCAATCCCATTCTTATTATGCTGGGCAGCGGTCCTTCATAACGTAGGCATATGTTTTTGGCAAGGCCTATGTCCTTAAGAGAACCAAATTGCTCCACGACGTTGATGACCTCCGGTATGATTATCTTTTTGCGGCGCAGAGTGATCAGGCGCTCGACGACGATCGCCACCGTGAGCAAAGAGGATAAAATCAATGGATAAATCATAACACCGCCGCGTTCGAACAATTCCAACATGTCAGTTGCTCCTTTTTCTCAAGTTGGGATAAACCAGGGTCAAGGTAAGTGTCAGAGTTTCGTCTGGAAAGTCTACCGGTAACGGCTTTAAAGGAAAAACGGCGTTGACCGCATTTTCCACTCGAAATTTGCAGAGAAGAATGGCCCTTGTGTTCCAGCACTTCACTTTCAACCATTTGACCGTTCCGGTTAATTGTAAGACGAATTATCGTATAACCGTGTATCAATCCCAGGCTAAAATATGCAGATGGTGTGCGCCAAACCTCATACAGTTTCCTTTTAAAATCATTTATGTAAGATGCCCACTCCCAGGCATAGGTGCTCAAAGTCAAATTCCCCACCTCATCTGCGGAAAATTCCTTTTGATTGTAAAAATTATTGGTGCCACCATTTTCCCTGACGTGAGTCTCCGGGCTTGCGGGTGTAAATCTATCGAACTGCGAGTTATCAGGAATCTGAAAGCTCCTGTCACCCAACAAGGCCCTGCGGCTGAACTTTTCAGTTGCCCCACTACCAGATTTTTTGGCATAGGAATCTTGAGCCAAAGATCGAGGTTGGGAAAGATTGGCAAAAGGTGTATTTCCGATGCTGGCTGGTTGGTTTTGCTTCTGTTTCAGCAAGCTCTCATTTCTGGCACGCGAATTTCTCTCAGACAAAAGGTCGGATTTTTCCGGCATTTCCTCGTTTTCGTTTATGTTTTCAACAATCTGTTTCGGCCTGTTTTCGGGGAAGACAATAACGACTTCTTCAGGGATTTTTCCAGTATTTCGTTCCAGATCGATCACGTAAGCATTCTCTGAATTGAGCAAGTACAAGAGAAGAAGATGAAATAAAAAGGAAATTGTGATAGCAATGAGAAATCTCCTTTTCGCTGTATCCAGACTATCATATGTTAACTTAATGACATTCATTGGCTATCTCAATAAAATGTCAGGAATTTCATCCTTGACAATAAAAGAGAGCCAAATGCGCAATTTGCTCTCAGAGAGATCACCGTTCCGTCCCGGCTACTTTGTTTCCTCATTTTATCTTACCAAGAAATGGCGCAATTGTTCGCAAGTTTGTTTTGCTACAAGCTAACCCGACCCAGCGTCAGCCTTTCTCCGTCATCCTAGGCGTCTATGACTTCGGTGTGGCCGGTACGTCCCTGTTTCGCTTTTCTTGTCCCAAGTTTCAACCCATGTCTATTGCTTGAAGGCCCAGATGCCCTCTGCTCTTGTCTTTTCATCGTCGCTCAGTTGAAAAATCAACTTCAAGAACTTCGTATTCGGAGATAGAACGGGATTCTTGAGAAAATCTCGCTTGGGGAAGCAGAGCATTAAGGTCTTTTGGTGGACTTCCCATCTCGGCCGTCTCTGTTTAGGCTGGAATCCTGGTAACCTGTCCATCACCATTTCGCGAGAAGATTGAGATTCCTCCAATACTCGGACAGGTTCATATCGATTCATAGCATCGTCTTCAATGAAGATAATCCAGCGGTCGAGATCCAGATGGAGTTCCGCCCAGATGGTGCTCAGTTCACACCAGATAAGAAGATGGTTTTCCACATCGTATCGTTGAAAATAGCCGCTGCGATAGGCGGTCTGCTCCTCCGGTGTCATCTTAACCAAGGTAGCGTAGTGCTGCAAGCCAGCCTCAATGAGCGAGGAATCCATCAAGGTGGCGGTAATCTGCAGCGGGAATTCCCCACTTGGCCCGCTCCGGCCCCCACCCATGGCGAAGGGGTTGCTCAACTGCCATGGTCTTCCGCCCTGTGTCGCCACGCCAAGATACAGCGTCCATTTCTCCCACAGGTCCGGGAAGGATTCCTCGATCTGGGCCGAACTCTTTGAATCAAAAACCGGGTCTACATATTTTCGGTAAGAAGGCGCGGTGGCACAGGAGGTCAATAATAACAAGGAAAGAGTCAAACTGCAAAAGACCACCCTCCACCGTGCCCTCTGTTCAGAAAACCATGGCATCGCCTTGACCCTATTCTGCTGAAGGTAAAGCCAGTTGAGTCTTCACCCAGAACTCCTGCTTTTCAGGTGCCTGCGGGTGGGAACCACCGCCAGGTCTGCCACCTCGACCGCCGCCCATGCCACCGGGTGGGCCTCCACCCATGCCACCAGGCGGGCCACCGCCCATCCTTTCCCGATCCACCTTGCTCATGCCCCCCCACTCCAATCCAAGACAGATGACTTGCCCTAGCTCCGCCCCGATGCCGCAATCGAAAACATCGCCTTTCTCCAGCGGGATGCTGAATTCATATGTGTAGGTGCCCTGGGGAGAGGCAAAACAAACAGCCGGACCGCCGGAGCCATCGGGACGCATGGTTACTTCCTGATTGCTCTTTTTGTCGATGACGATGATTTGATCAGCCGTGGCTTTTTCCATTTCCAGGAGGCGCTGTTCCTGTTCAGGTGTCAGGCTCTCCCGGAACCCACCCGCACCGGACATTCCCAGCTTCTGCAACTCAGAAAGAGATGGTCCACCAGTGTAACGGATGCCGAAATCCTTCTTCTTTTTTCCAGAATTATCCAACCACAAGGTCACACCACCTATGCGAATAGCCCGCGCCCAGGACTGGTTACTGAAACGGAAAAGAATGTAGAGGTTCTGGTTATCATTGGACAGACCCAGTTGCACGCCCAAATCTTCAAAATAAGCGGTGGAACCACTGGTCCATTCCGTCATTTCACCGTCTACCTTCACCGGCTCCGCCGACCAGTTGGTCTGCACTTCCTGAGGGCCACAGCCGGCTAACAGGAATGGGCCAGCCAGCGCTAACAGAAGGAGCGCTTTTGCACTCAGAGTAGTAAAATTCTTGTAACTCATCTTTATACCTCATTATTGACTGGCTGAAAACTGGGGGTAACCGAGATGCTCGGCTACCCCCACGCAATTAATACAAGTCCGGAGGTGTTTCGGTCTACTTGAGCAAAACCATGCGGTTGGTCACCTCGTAGGGACCGGCCTCAATGCGGTATAAATAAACCCCACTTGCGGTCACATCTCCACTTTCGTTGCGACCATCCCAGCTTACGCTGTAGCTTCCTGCCGGTTGGTATCCCAGATCATAGGTGCGGATTAACTGTCCGGTGACGTTGTAAATCTGTATCCGCACTTCCTCCGAAACACTCAGCGCATAGGCGATTTGGGTCTCCGGGTTGAAGGGATTCGGATAGCTCTGGGCTTGAATATTAAGCTCGGCAGTTGTCTTTTCAGAAGAGGTGTTCTCAGATTTCTCAGGTAGGTCAAAACCGTACTCCTGGAGCATCTCATCAATTGCAGCGCGAATCTCCTCACGGGAAGCATCTTGGCTTCGCATCTCTCTGATCTTTTCCCGAACAGCTTCTCTCTGCTCTTTGGTGAGATCTTCCCAGAAGCCGCCCGGACCGGGACCAAAACCACCCCGACCACGCGGTCCAGACCAATCCTCAGGTACCTCGATACCATAACCTTTGAGCATCTCGGCTACTGCAAAGTGAATCTCCTCACGGGAAGCGCCTTGGTCTCGCATCTCCTTGATCTTCTCGTGAACAGCTTCTCTCTGCTCTTTAGTGAGATCTTCCCAGAAGCCGCCCGGACCATGCGGTCCTTTCCAGTCCTCAGGCAACTCGATTCCATACCCTTTAAGCATCTCAGCTACTGCGGCGTGAATCTCCTCACGGGTAGCATCCTGGTCTCGCATCTCTTTGGTCTTCTCCTGAACAGCCTCTCTCTGCTCCTCGGTCAAATTGGCCTTTAAGCCAGCTTTTCCGTGACCGAAACCAATAGGTCCATGCCAGTCCTCAGGCACCTCAATTCCGTAACCTTTAAGCATCTCAGCCACTGCAGTGTGAATCTCTTCACGGGTAGCCCTCTGGCTTCGCATCTCTTTTTTCTTCTCCTGAACAGCCACTCTCTGCTCATCGGTCAGATTGCTCCAGAATCTTTCTCCCTTATGTCCGGGACAAGGGCCCTGCGCCAACACAACGGCGCTTGTGCCCACCAGAACGCTAAAGAAAAGCACCAGCGCCATGATGCCCGTTATGATTGAAAACCTTTTCATTTTGGATACCTCCAATCAATTTAAGGTTAACTTCTTTAAATTTCTGAGTTCATTGTAAAAACTCAAGAACTCACTATTTATGAATTCCACCTTCAGCGAATTTGCATCTTCGGTTCCGATGTCAAAAATGAAGGTGCTCTTTGATTTCTTTTGATCTGATTTGATGAGATGACAACCTTTTATCTTCAAGTAGGCTGAAAACGCGAGGTCATCTGTGGTGATATGATTATTGTTGATTTCATCCGATTTGATTTGATTCCAATTTGTTTCCATTTGACTCCTTTCGATTTCATATTTATTTACCTTCCTCAAAATTAGGATGTCTGGGTTGCCCTCCTATTCCTTTCCCACGGTCTCTCCATCCTCTCATCCGGTCTCGTCCTTCCTTAAAAAGGGAGAAAAAATTCTTCTGCTGTTCTGGAGTTAAGATTGCTTTTCCCTCGAGCAAATGTGCAGTTGTCTTCTTCTTAAGCATGATTTCTAAAGTACCAATTTCCTCCGCAAGCTTGTCAAGTTTCTCTACATTCGGCTCCTCAGCCGCAATTTCATCCATCAATTCCTTTCTTTTGGCTCTGAGTGAGTCATGAATCGGTTTTGTTTCCTCCCAAAATTTTTTATCCTGAGATTCAAATTGTCTCACCTGCTTTTCATTCAGACCAAGTTCGTGTTTAATGAAATCCATATGCCTATCAGGCTGCATATCGGGCCCGCCCATGAGGGGGAAATGTCTTTTGAAATGAAAGCGATGGTAGGCAATGGTTGCCAGTGCGGCTACGTTGACGATGGTCAAGAGTATCAGGATTACAATGATTAGGTTCTTTTTCATTGCTATCTCCTATTCCTCTGAAATCACGTCCAGGTAGGTAGCTTCGATGGAACCCGTCGGTAAATCGTCCAGCAGGTTCAAATGGTATGAATCAAAAAACTGCTCTAAAGCAATGGTGCGTTCGTCAACTTGATATGCTGTTTGGCCGTTAGCAGACTGGGGGAAGTTTCCCAATGAATAGCCTGTAAAAATGCAAATCAGCAAAACGACAATAGCAATCGCCGGACGGGTCCAGCGAACCAGTCCCTCCAGCCAACCCAAAACAGGCTCTCTTCCCTTCTCGTATTCGATGATCCTCTGCTTCAGCCTTGTCCAAAGATAAGGAGAGGGTTGAATCCTCTCACGGTGTTCCAAAGTCCCCCACAGTTGGGAAAACTCCTCCAGCAGGCGGGAGCAGTCAGGACAAATCTTGAGGTGATTTTCCATTTGGACCCGCTGCTCTTCAGGCAGTTCATTCTCTAAGAAGGGCACCAAACTCTTTTTAACATTTTTGCAGTTCATCATAAATTCGCCTCCGTTCACTACTTTGACACGGATTCTGGTTAAAACTTGCGGTTTTTCGCATTCTTGCTATTCATATCTCAATGCGTCAATGGGATTCAAAAGGGAGGCCTTGCGCGCCGGATAGAACCCAAAGAAAAGTCCTACCGCCAGGGCGAATGAAAAAGACAAAGCCACAGAAATCGGCGTGATGACAGTTTGCCAGCCGGCAAAATGACTCATAAGCTTACTAACCAAGATTCCTGAAAAAACACCGATCATCCCGCCGGCCAATGATACGATAATCGCCTCGATAAGGAACTGGCTCAAAATATCGCGCCTCTGTGCGCCAATTGCCTTGCGGATGCCTATTTCCCTGGTCCTCTCGGTAACGGATACAAACATGATATTCATGATCCCGATTCCGCCGACGATAAGGCTGACCACGGCAATGCCAGCAAGAAGCATGGTAAATGTGTTACTGGTTTCCTGCACAGTAGAGAGAATTTCCGTTTGAGACATGATATTGAAGTCATCTTCATCACCTGCTCTGATCCGGTGCCTTTCACGAAGAAGAGATGTAATCTCAGCTGATGCCTTATCCATAACATCCTCGCTCTTCGCCTCTACATTGACAGTTGATACGTAATCTACTCCAAATAACCGTTTCTGTGCGGTTTTCAGGGGAACGAAGATTATATCGTCCTCGTCCCTCCACCCACTACCCCCTTTTTCGCTCATCACCCCGATAACCTGAAAACTGCTGCGCTTTATCTTGATGTATTGTCCTATGGGATCTTCCTCACCGAAGAGATTCTCCACCACTGTTTTTCCCAAAACCGCCACCCGTCGCATAAATCGGTTGTCCTCTTCCGTCACAAAGGAACCCTGCTCGACCGGAAAATTTCTTACCTCTGGATAGTTGGGTGTCACTCCGTTTATGCTGGTATTCGTGTTCTTATTACCAAAGACCACCTGAGCATTTCTGGAATACTCTGCATCAACTTTCGCAACGGACGGGCACCTTTCGGCAATAGCCTGAGCATCCTCGTAATTAAGAGAGGTACGGCTTCCGCCTGCTGACCGTGCCGGCCCGTGTCGAAAAGCGCCCGGACGCACCATCAAGAGATTTGCCCCCAACTGACTGATACGCTCCGTAATCTGAGCACCGGCGCCTTGACCTATAGCTATCATAGCAATCACTGCGGATACCCCCACGATGATTCCCAGCATCGTCAGAAAACTGCGAAGTTTGTTTGAAAAGATGGAAGATACTGCCATGGATAAGCTCTCCGCCACCTCGGCTAAGGAAAACCTTCTCTTTTTCTTCTCATTACGCGCTGGCGCAAAAGTCGGGCTAACCCCCTCTTTATCCCGGGTTTTCTGATCTTCCACAATCTCACCATCTTTTAAACGTATGGTTCTTCGGGCATAGGATGCCACTGAATCGTCGTGGGTGACCAGAATTATGGTAATGCCTTTCTTGTGAAGTTCATCTAATATCGACATGATCTCCTGGCCGGATTTGGAATCGAGATTACCGGTGGGCTCATCCGCCAGGATTATGGACGGTTCATTCGCCAGCGCCCGGGCTATGGCAACTCGCTGCTGTTGTCCTCCGGATAATTCCCTTGGACGATGATGAGCCCTGTCTTCAAGATTTACAGCCTGGAGCGCACTGTTCGCCATCTCTTTTCGTTTACTATGGTCACCCGCATATATAAGTGGAAGTTCTACATTGGACAAGGCGTTCAAACGGGGTAGTAAGTTGAAAGTCTGAAAAACAAAGCCGATCTTCTCATTCCGTATGCAGGCGAGCTGGGAATCGGAGAATTCACCTACGTTGATACCATCAAAAAGATACAGGCCGCTGGTGGGAACGTCCAGACAACCCAATATATTCAGGAGGGTGGACTTGCCCGAACCCGAAGGCCCCATAATGGCGACAAAGTCGCCATCTTCTATTTTAAGTGAGGCATTTTTCAAAGCAGGGACCTTTATATCCCCCATCCTGTAAGTTTTGTTGACGTTTTTTAACTCTATCATCTTATTCCCCTCATCATCCGCCTTAGGTCCCGGCCAGGATCTCCTTGCGGTGAGTTGTTTTCTATCCCACCCAGGATTACCGTATCTCCTTCCTTCAATCCCTTGGTTACCTCAAGCACCCTTCCATCAGTAATACCGGTTTCGATCTTCCGGGGAGTTGGCTGATCTTCTAATACCATAACGAAGCTTTTGCCTTCTCTTTCCTTTACTGCACTTTTTGGAATCACAAGTATACTATCCTTCTTTTCCACCATAAACTCCACGTTGGCTGTCATTCCTGATGCCCAATGGGACGGGACTTTCAGAGGATCCACCATCACATTGTATACCACCACATCCGAGACCAGCGTGCCCTCGCGGGAGATTTTGGTTACCTTTCCCCTCAACTTTTCATTCGGAAAGGCATCCAGCACAATCCAGGTCTCCTGTCCCCCGCGTATCTTGCCGATATCTACCTCATCCACCTCCACGCTTGCCACAAGTCTATCCGAAATCACGAAGAGGATACTCTGGGTGGAAACATTTTGCCCTGGCTCACAGGAACGATTTATTACCTGACCAGATATTGAATTAGTGAGAGGCACCGGTTTATATGCTTTTTCTGCAATCTCAGAAGCCATCTTTGCCTCCTTTAAAGCCTCCGGATCATTTTCCCTTTGCGCAGATTCCAGACCGGAACGCGCCGCATCCAGGAGCGCAATCCTATCTTCGCTGGAGATCCAGGCTAAGATGTCGCCTTCCTTGACCCTATCTCCCTCGTCAACTTCTACTCTGTCTATCCTTCCGCTGACAGATGAGCTGACCTCCACTCTGGTGTATGGCTGAATAATCCCGGTAGAAAGAACTTTAATCTCTATGTTCCCCCGTTCCACTCTGACCGTCTCATAGCTTGGTTGACCTGGGTTATCACCGCTTCTTTTTTGCCAATAGAAGTATCCAGCCACAAGGATCGCCACAAATACGATTACTACTAATATTTTCTTCATTAGTTTCTCCTTCCCCGGATCTTTTCCAACCTAGCGCTGGCTACACGGAAATTGAATATGGCATTAACATAGTTATTTTCTGTGCGGGTAAGATCGCTTTCCTTTTGCTGCAGGAAAAAATATGATGTCAGTCCCTGTTCATACTGCAGCTTTGTCAATTGGTACATCTCACGAGTCGCTTGTAGAGTCTTATCATTAACCTCGATTATTTTTTCCGCGAGTTCCCATTTTGAATAAGCCTGCTCAATCTCCTCCTCTATCTGTTGCTCCAGCTCCTGAAGTCTTGTATCCTGCTCCTTAAGCGAAAGAGTGGCTTTTTTGACCTTTGCTTTCCTTGAAAAACCATCAAAGATAGTAGGCAAGGAGAAGCTTATTCCTGCACTCCAATCTCCTTGCTGGTCCAGGAATGTTTCGTCACTCCGCCATGCATATCCCCATGAAGAAGACAGGGAAATTTTTGGAAAATAGCTGCTCTTAGCTTGAGTAACCTCAGCTTCCAGCACATCCGTGTTAATCCTCTGGGAGCGAATGTCTGGTCTTTGAGTTTTCGCCTCTTCAATTAGCCTGTCCAAAGATGGAAACCTTATATCCTCATCTTCATACTTTATGGTTACTTCTGTCCTTCGGGGTCTGCCGAGAAGTAGATTAAGTTCTATTTGGGCAAGGGTCAATTCCTCTTCCGCCTGCTTCTTATCATATTCTGCCTGTAATAGATTCGCCTCAGCTTCCATCACTGCGGGAGAGCTCTCTCTGCCTGCATTATACTTCAATTTGATAAGCACAAGGTCTTCTTTCCGTCTTTTAAGGATGTTTTCTGCAAGCGCAATCTGTTGTTGCTTCTGCAAGATTCTAAAAAAAGCCTCCTTTACTGCGAGAATCACTTCGTTCTCCCCAAGATGATAGTTCTCCTCCGCTATTTTCACTCTCGCTTTTGCAGCCTTTACACCGGCACGAATAGACCCTCCCTGATAGAGCGTGTATCCGACCCCAATGCTTGCCGAGTAGCTCCTTTCTTCGCCATATCTAAGGTTTAGGCTCGGAATGGAAAGGTTCAGGCTCGGATAATACGATGAATAAGCAGAGGTCACGCCCAGACGGGACTGTTCTATTGCTGTTTTCGCCTGAATAAGTTTGGGGTAATTCTCCCTTGCCAGGGAAAGGCAATCTTGGAGGGTCAAGGGCTCTTGGGCTAAGGAACCGCTGTTTAGAACGGCTAAACAGAATATAAGGAGAAAAGGTTGTTTCAGATTCACTGCATCTCCTTGCCTTTCTTAGATGATTCACTTCTTCATGTTCAACTTTCTAATCCTTTGACACCCTTTTTTGCTAGAACTTGCGGTTTAAACTTACTTTTCTTTCAGGTAGTGTATCAATTTCCTCTGCAGGTTTGATTTTGCCCGGTGAATAAGCGACTCTACTGATGAAAGGGAACGCTGCAAGATTTCGGCTATCTCCTCATAGGACAATCCTTCATATTTATGAAGCACAAAAGCAACTCGTTGCTTCTCAGGCAAAGAATCAATCGCCTTTTGTACTTTCGCATTTCGCTCTTTCTTTTCCAGGGCAACATCCGGTCGATCGGAATTTGAAGCTAGCACCTCAGTGACCACTTCACGGTCATTTTCTGATAAAGAGCTAAGACTTTTCAGCCATCTAAATTGCTTATTGTCACGCACGAAATTCAGCGAGCGATTCACCGCAATCCGGTAAAGCCAGGTGGAGATTTTAGCTTCCTGTCGAAATTTTTCGGCTGATTTGTATACCTGAAAAAACACCTCTTGAGCAATGTCCTCGGCATCCTGTCTGTTACCAAGTAGATTGTAACAAGTATTTATCACCAAAGCTTGATAACGATCAACCAGCGCTTTGAATGCACTATGATCTTTCGCTGCGATCTTCTCGATCAATTCCCTATCGTTCATCGAAGAGCTCAAGAGTTCTGTTGATTCTCAAGTCGAAACAAAGCCCACCTAATAGACACAAAACACGGAGAAAGGTTTAATTAACCCCGAAGGTTCTCTTATGCGGAAAATGTATGTATGAATGGAGCCTTAGTGGGTCCTAAAGGATCCCCATCTGGGAAATTTTCGGGCTATTAACTTACTCCTGCAACAACCCTAATAATTTCTGCTCCAGCGTATACAGCCTGAATCGGATCCTTTTGAAAGACTTGGCGGAATCGGGATTGATCAGCTTTCCGAATTCTTCCAATACCCGGGTGGCTTCCTCAGATCTTCTCAGATTGGCTTGAATGATCGAGTTAAGATCGGCTCGCTTCTTCTCTAAACTTCCCATGCTGTCTGCGCCCACATCTTTTCCGCTATCCCGAAAGGAGAGCAACTTTTTCTGATCGAAGTTCTTTTTGGCAACTCTGGTCAACTCATGGCGAAGACTCTTGAACTTCGATGACAGTTTGGCATCATCAAAATAGAGCCTTGCCACCTCTTCTGTCACCCGAACTCCCTCTCTGGCACGATTTAAGTTGGCGTCGATGATTCGATAGATATTTTTTATATTCATGGAAAATTAGGGCTTCTTCAAAGCTCGGTTATGCGGCCCCACTCTTCGAAGCAAATATATGTCTTTTTCAATTTGAAAAGTAAAACGATAATCTCTACTTACCCTTCCCTCAAATATTTTACCAGTGACTCCTTGAACTTTCTTGATCCTGAGGGATGGATGCTTGGGATTTTCCGAAAGAAGAGAAAGGCTCTTATCCACCTGTAATTGGATATTATGAGGCAGACTTCGATAGTCTTCCACAAACGGTTTAGTAAAGACTATTTTCACTTTGGTTTCTTCTTCAAAGCCTTCAGAGCATCTTTAATATTGGAAAAAGGGCCCACCAAATCACCTTTCAAAATTGCCTCGTCTGCTTCACGTTCGCCTTTCTGCCATTCCTCGGTCCAAAACCACGCCTGATCCTTGGGAATAAGCTTTTGGGGAACAAACACTATAGTATTATCTTCGATGCGAGCATCCAGGAAATCACCTACCTCAAGGTTCAAAGCTTCAAAAATATCCTTAGCTATGGTGATTTGGTGCTTAGGTCCTATTCGGACAGTTGACCTAATTTGCCGTTTTGTCCGCTGTTGCATTTTGAGCCTCCATTTGCGATCTTTTCCGCAAAAGGTCTTTTTTATCGTAATATTTTCTTACAATCTTACATTCTTATTATACGACTAATTGATCTTCTTGTTAGTCATCTGTGAAAGATAAATATAGCAGATGGAGCCAAAAAGCCGATTTTTCAGACTTACTAAGAGGAGCAGGAAACAGTTTACATGTTATTATTCGTATGAATGCTTCGCATTGATTTTTTCTCCCACACCTGTTTTTGGCTTGACTTGAAATTCGTATGAATGCATACGCATCCCCCTTTAGCAAAGGGGGATTTCTCAAGTTTCAAATCCCCCCTTCCCCCCCCTTTTTCTAAAGGGGGGATGTAAACAATTATATGCTCCCCTTAGTAAAACCTGCTCAATCTGTTTAATCGGCTGGGAGGAGCATTTTTATTTATGCGAGAAGTTTTTATAAAAAGGTGGTTTTGTAATAACCGCCTTTTGTGGTCTGCCTCGGATTATGATATCCAACTCTGTTCCTGTTTTCGAATATTCGATGGGAACATATCCCAGTCCGATTCCTCTATTTAAGGTGGGAGAAAATGTGCCACTCGTGATCTCACCGATCTTCTTACCATCTTTTTGTATATCATAATGCTGTCGTGGAAAACCTTGATCTTTAAGTTCGATAGCAACCAGTTTGCGCACAGGTTTTTCTTGTTTCAATTTCAAGGTCGGCTCTTTTCCCACAAAATCGCCCCTGTCCAATTTTACGATCCATCCCAATCCGGCTTCAAGAGGGTTGGTGGTCTGATCGATGTCATTGCCATAAAGCATATACTTCATTTCCAATCTTAATGAATCTCTGGCGCCTAAACCTATTGGCTCTATGTCAAATTCTCTTCCCGCCTCCATCAAGGCATTCCACATGCTCTCCGCATGAGCAGGGGAAAAATAAAGCTCAAATCCATCCTCTCCGGTATAGCCGGTTCTGGAGAAGAGCATCTCGATGCCATTCACCTTTCCCCAGGTTGCCCAGTAGAATCTCAGATCAGACAGATTTTCATCCGTCAGTTTCTTCAAAACATCTTCTGCTCTGGGACCCTGCAGAGCTAAAAGAGCGGTATCTTCACTTACATTTTTCAGTTCAACTTCACCCGAGAGATGATCGGAAAGCCACAGAAAGTCCTTCTCCAAACAGGCCCCATTGACCACCAGAAGGAAATGATCGGGCAGACGATAAACCAGAAGATCATCCACAATCCCCCCATGATCATAACACATGCAGGAGTATTGAACCTGATAGAGAGCTAACTTGGAGACATCGTTGGTGGTCATTCTCTGGACAAAGCTTTCTGCATCCTTACCCCACACTTCAAATTCTCCCATGTGGGTGATGTCGAAAAGTCCCACCGATGATCTTACCCTTCGGTGCTCCTCCATGATGCCCTGGAATTGAATTGGCATCAGGTATCCGGCAAATTCCACAATTTTAGCTTTGTTTTTAACATGCAGATCGTAAAATGGAGTTTTTTTGGGTTCGGTCATGACTCATCACCTCACATGATTTGTTCTGTTACTTGCATTTTTTATTCAAAGAGTTACAGACAAAGATCAAAATTTGCACGAGAGAGTTGGCGGCACGAGCTGAGAGTTCTAAAAAAGCCAAATGGGAAAAGATATTGGAGTGTCAAGCCCCGCCTAAGCGGGATCTCCGACTTTAGCTTGACTAAAAACTTCTTGTCCCCAGAATCCCACTTTGCGGGGAAGACAAAGAGCTTTTACTTGGTTCCGCTAAAGCGGAACACTCCAAGCTCTCCTTTCAAAGTAGCTTTTTCAGGAACCCTTGTCTAATTTCTCGGTGCTTTCAAAATTTCCTTCAGAAACCTGCCGGTGTATGACTTGGGGACCTTTGCCACCTCCTCTGGCATTCCGATGGCTACCACCCTGCCACCATCATCTCCCCCCTCCGGTCCTAAGTCGATGATAAAGTCGGCGGTCTTGATCACGTCTAAATTGTGCTCTATCACCAAAACCGTGTTTCCCATATCCACCAATTTGTTCAAGACGCCTAACAGCATTTTAATATCCTCAAAGTGAAGCCCGGTGGTGGGTTCATCTAAGATGTAAAATGTTCTGCCGGTGGAGACCTTGGAAAGCTCGGTGGAAAGTTTAACCCTCTGGGCTTCACCCCCAGAAAGGGTGGTGGCAGGCTGTCCTAAGTGAATGTAACCCAATCCCACATCCTTCAAGGTCTTAAGCTTCCTTTTGATTTTAGGAATTTTAGCAAAGAACTCATAAGCCTCATCCACGGTCATATCCAGAACGTCCGCTATATTCTTCCCTTTGAATTTAATCTCCTGAGTCTCCCGATTGTACCTTTTGCCTTTACAAACTTCACAGGGGACATATACATCGGGAAGAAAATGCATCTCAATTTTGAGAATACCATCTCCTTCGCAAGCCTCACATCTTCCGCCTCGCACGTTAAAGCTGAACCTTCCGGGCTTATATCCCCTCACCTTTGCCTCCGGAAGCATGGCAAAAAGATCCCGGATAGGGGTAAAGACCCCGGTGTAGGTGGCGGGATTGGATCGAGGGGTTCTGCCAATAGGGGATTGATCGATGTTAATCACCTTATCAACGTTCTCCACACCTGCAGTCCTTTCATATTCTAAGGGGGCGAGTTTGGAGTTATAAAAATGCTGGGCTAAAATCCGATAGATGGACTCATTGATCAGAGTCGATTTCCCCGAGCCAGAAACTCCAGTCACGCAGATAAATACACCCAGAGGAAAATCCACTCGAATCCTCTTAAGGTTATTCCCCGTCGCTCCAATTATGCTCAAAAAAGCTCCATTTCCGTTCCTTCTTCTCTCTGGAAGAGGGATGGACAACCTTCCGGAAAGATACTTCCCGGTTAAAGATTTCTTGCTTCGTTTGATAGTCTCCGGTGTTCCCTGAACCACCACCCATCCCCCATCCTTCCCTGCCCCCGGTCCCAAGTCTATCACGTGATCCGCAGTTTCAATCGTCTCCCGATCATGCTCCACCACCAGCACGGTATTGCCCAGATCCCTCAAACCCAAAAGTGTTCCCAGAAGCCTTTTGTTGTCTCTCTGGTGGAGTCCCACCGAAGGCTCATCCAGAATATACAGCACCCCCACCAATCTGGAGCCAATCTGGGTGGCCAGTCTTATCCTCTGCGCCTCACCACTGGAAAGTGAAGCAGAACGGCGATCTAAAGTAAGATAATCCAGACCCACATCCACCAAAAAGCCCAATCTCTCCTTTATCTCCTTCAGAATCTGTTTTGCTATCTGGTGCTCCCGTGAAGAAAGCTTTAATTTAGAAAAAAACCTACTAGTCCCCTTCACCGAAAGTTTAGTCAACTCTGCTATGTTCAAACCTCCCACCTTTACCGACAGGCTTTCCTTTTTCAATCTGGTTCCATTGCAATCCGGGCAGGGGAGGATTCGCATGTATTTTTCGATCCACTCTCTCACCGCCCCAGACTCAGTCTGGCGATAACGCCTCTCTAAATTGGGAATCACTCCTTCAAAACTTCCAAAATATTCTCCCTTCCCCTCCCCATTCTCCCAGCGAAACCGCAGTTCCTCGCCTCCGGTGCCATGAAGTATAATCTGCTTTACCTGCGGGCTCAATTTGGCAAAAGGGACATATAGGCTGAACTTATAATGTTCGGCTAAGCTTTTAAGTTTATGATAATACCAGTTGCCGATGGGATCTCCCCATGAGGCTATGGCGCCGTGGGCGATGGAGATGCTTGGGTCCGGGACCACCAGATCAGGATCGATCTCCATCTTGGTTCCCAGTCCACTGCAGGTGGGACAGGCGCCATAAGGGCTGTTAAAGGAGAACATTCGGGGTGAAAGCTCCTCGTAGCTGATACCACAATGCACACAGGCGTAATGTTCTGAAAATAAAAGCTCCTCTCTTCCCACCACATCCACCATCACGATTCCGGAGCCCAATTTAAGGGCGGTTTCTAAAGAATCCGCTAATCTCTTGGCGATCTTCTTGTTTACCACCAGCCGGTCCACCACCACCTCAATGTTATGCTTCTTATACTTCTCCAGTTTGATCTCACTCTCTCCGCCAGACACCTCCATGATTTTCCCATCCACCCGGGCGCGAATGAAGCCCTCCCTTCTGATCTGATCAAATACCTCCTTATATTCTCCCTTTCTTCCCTTGACCAGCGGAGCCAGTATCTGGATTTTCTTACCCTTAGGAAGGGAAAGTATCAGATCCACTATCTGTTCCACTGTCTGTTGAGAGATTTTTCTGCCACATTGGTAGCAATAAGGGATGCCCACCCGGGCATACAAAAGCCTGAGATAATCGTATATCTCGGTCACCGTCCCCACGGTGGAGCGGGGGTTTTTAGCCGAGCTTCTCTGCTCAATGGAGACTGCCGGAGAAAGCCCCTCGATAAAGTCCACATCCGGCTTTTCCATCATGCCCAGAAACTGCCTGGCATAGGCGGATAGCGACTCCACATACCTTCTTTGCCCTTCGGCATAGATGGTATCAAAAGCCAGAGAGGATTTTCCTGATCCAGACAAGCCGGTTATCACCACCAGCTTATCCCGGGGGATCTTCAGATCGATGTTCTTAAGGTTATGCTCCCTGGCGCCCTTGATTCTGATGAAATTCTCACCCAACTGCTCTTCACCTCTTTAGAAAAGGCCGAACTATCAATATACGAATAGACTCCCTCTTAGGCAAGAATAACTTCATGGATTTTTGTAGATAAAATGCAGGTGATTGACATCTTGAGCAATATGATTCACAACTCGTAGAACATGTAGCAAAGTTAGACTGGATCAGAAGTTGTGCAATATCCTGCTCCCGGGTGGATGTTATCATCTACCCCAATGCCATGGGATCATAATGTCCCACGGGAGCAGAAATTTCTATCCATCTTCGTTTTTTCAGCGCTTTTTTGCTCAATTTTTTTCCCGCTCCTGGGTGGATGTTATCATCCACCCTAATGCCGTGGGATGATAACATCCCACGGGGAGCAAAGGTGGAGAGGACAATAAATTTTAAGCCATCTTCATTTTTTCAGCACTTTTTGCCCAATTTCCTGCTGTTTTAAATGTATAATATTATAGAGAGTTAATTTTAAATCAGAAAGGAAAAATTGTTCGAGGTAGCCAAACTAAGGACAAAAGAAAAAGCCATCCTGGTGGGGGTAAAACTTCCCTCGGTAAACAGATTTGCCATCGAGGAATCCTTGCAGGAACTTGCGCTTCTGACCGAGACAGCGGGAGGAGAGATCTTAGACACTGTGATGCAGGAGCGTCAGAAGCTCAATCCCGCCTTTTTTATCGGAAAAGGGAAAACAGACCAGATAAAAAGCTTATCCCAAAGATTGGGGGCAAATATTATCATCTTCGATGACGATCTCACCCCAGCCCAGGTGTATAATCTGGAAAAAAATCTGGATACAAAGGTGATAGATCGGAGTTGGTTGATTTTGGACATATTTGCCAGAAGAGCCAGATCCAAGGAAGCCAAAGTGCAGGTGGAGTTAGCCCAGCTCAAATACCTGCTCCCCAGATTGACCCGGGGCTGGACCCACCTCTCCAGACAATGGGGAGGTATAGGAACCAAAGGTCCCGGAGAAACCCAGTTGGAGATGGATCGAAGAAGGGTTAAAAGAAAGATTCTGGAGCTGGAAAAAAATCTTTTGAAGATCGACAAAGAAAGAACAATACAAAGAAAAAGAAGAGAAGGTATATTCAAGGTCACCCTGGTTGGCTACACCAATGTGGGAAAATCCACTCTTTTTAATCAGCTCACCTCTTCTTCTGTATTTGTGGAGGAGAAGCTTTTTGCCACCCTGGATTCTACCACCCGGCTTTTGAAAGTTTCTGAGAATGGTCCGAATTTGTCCATAGGATCCATAGGATCGGATGGCGTTAAGATCGTCATCACCGATACAATTGGCTTCATAAGAAAGCTCCCCTATCATCTGGTAGCTTCTTTCAAATCCACCTTAGACGAGGTGAGACTGGCTGATCTTTTGTTACACGTGGTAGATATCAGCCATCCTGACTTTTTGCAGCACACAATCAAGGTGAATCAGGTCCTTTCCGAGCTGGACTCGCTGGACAAACCCACTTTAATGACCTACAACAAAATCGATAAGCTTCCCGGAAGTTACCCTATTAACCTTTCACCTTACTCTGAGCAAAAGGATAAGGGGATTTTCGTCTCTGCCCAGAATCAGATTGGAATTTCTGATTTGGCTGAGAGAATAGTTGAATTCGCAAAAGGGGATTGGGCGGAGGCTTCACTTTATCTGGAGAACGGGAACTCAGACTTGCTCCCCTATGTTTACAAAATGGGCGTGGTTACAGAAAGCAAATTTGAAAAAGAGGGGATTCGCCTGCGGATAAGAGGAAAAAGGGAGAATCTCCAGAAGATAAGAAAATTTAATAGCGGATTGAGGCTGAAATTTTTGGTGACTCAACCTTCCTGATCGGTCCAATCCTCGCCACGGCAGCCCAACATTCTGCTCACCGCATGGGTCGGGCTCATCCTGAAGGGAGTGTTGAAAAACCCTTTTGGCGGGGCCAACGGAGACCCGTCTGGGAATGCCCTGCCCTATGGACGATAAGTAATTGTCTCCCATAGGGGCGGGAATTTATCCCGCCCCAAAAAGTGACTTTTTCAACAAGCCCTGAAGGGCTCCCAGTCCGACGATTTTACGGAGTTGAGAGCCCCGTCTACGCGGGTTTTTCTGCTAAAAAAAATCCCATTGGGCAAAAAAACAAGAGCCCCGCCAAAGGCGGGGCTCTTGAACTTTTCTAATCCTCAAGATTGAGGTTAGAAAGTTATTTGTGCTCCAGTTGTATTGGTGTCGGAGGCTGATGAATCTGCGGTGTTGCCAATGGTGGTGGGACAGTTCCTCTATACAGGTAGTCTATCAGATATATCACGTCCTCCACATCTCCATCTATTCCGTCACGATTGCAGTCGCCCATGCAGACAGGATCAGGAGCAGGTCCACCCTTATACACAAAGTTGATCAAAAACAGCACATCTCCTAAGTCGAGCACACAAGGAGGATCATGGTACACATCTCCTCTGCCAGACCACATGTCCACTTCAACTGAAACCTGAGGTTCATCCGGATCGTTGGAGCTGATCGTCAGATAACAGGTCACAGTCTCATCCACGCACTGGGTAAAGACTGTTCCGTCAAAGGTGAGGACCACTTCAGAGAATTCTCCAGGAGCAACCGTGTCTGCCATAGGGCTGACCGTAAACGGACAGCCGGCACCCAACATCCAATCTATGATGCTGGCCATCAACTCAGCCCTTGTGCTGGGAGAGCTGTCGACCAGACCTGGGAAGGCGGTTGTGGTGAAGACGACCTTGTAGCCCTTGGCCGCCGGGTTGTACTGAATGGCTGAGACTCCTCCGTCGGCATCGAACACGTCCACCGCGGCAGATGATTGGGTGGTCAGGTAGTCGGTCCACATAGGAACGTCAGGGTTATCCGTGAATCTTTCGGTTTGGAACTCCATATCCTCGGCAACCGATCCGGGAAGACCGGTGCAGGTATACGGGTCGTTGATCACGTCCTGACTCGCGGAAGCGAGATGCAGATAATCGTAAGGGAAAGTACCCGGTGCGAAGCTTCCGGCGCTGGGATAGCTGGCCCAGAGCCAGTCCTGAGCGGACAGGAACAGGTTTCCGCCGCCATCCAGATAACTACCCAAATTAGCCTCATCGTTGGCCGTCAGCACGTCCAAGCCGTAGTAACCCCAGGTCTCACCGCAGAACCAGATAACTACGGTGTAAGCCTCCATGGTGCTTAGATCCGGTCCGTCCGACAAAGGATCGCTCCAGTCCACATTGTAGTAATCGTAGACATAACCACCGGCATCCAGAGCGGCCATGTAGATGTCTTCGATGTCGTAATAGGTTCCACCGGGAGTTCCACCATCATCGTCCACCAGAAGGATGTCTGCTTTCTCGCCCTTTCCGGCAAGTAAAAGCAGTCCCTCTGAGGTGCCAGTACTGGTATACTCAACTGTTGATCTCTTAGCGCCGATGACCTTGTATGCCTCCTTTGGGGTAAGGCTAGGGTTACCTTTCCCAGCCTGCCGCAAAGCCTCTAAGGCATTCCGGACATTATTTTCTCCTGCCAAAGTAGGAGGATTCTGTCCGACGGAAATGTCAAACCTCAGCTCTCCTTCTCCTAAGTTGTCCACTCTCAAGGGCTTGTCCATTGAGCATCCAGGAATGACCCCCATCGATAGTTGCGGCACTACATCGATATCCGGAGGTAGCTCTACTGTCAACCAAACAAAAGCTTCTGTTGTGTCCATCAGTTGTTTTCCGGCGGAGTTGCTGGCTATCTTCAGCACGTCGTAGTAATCACCCTCAGCAAGTCCATATGCGTCAAACATGACGATCAGACTGTCTGTCTCACCGGGCAGGATCGTGCCGAAGGTGGTGGGTCTGATGGTCAGCCAGCTATTGGGCTGATGGGTTATGTCGTAATCCAAGTCCTCGCCGCCGGCGTTAGTTATGAACAGGTCTTGCTCAGCGGTTGAATCTGGATTAAGCTCCTGATAGAAGCTTGATGGGCTTACCGCAATCTTCGGTCCAAACGGCGTACAGTCAAGCCAGGCCACATACTCGCTCTGGTCTCCACAGGGATAAGCTCCCCAATCCATGGGAGCAATAATGAGCCAGTAGGTCCCGGATGTGACGTAGGCTGACACTGAAAGGGTGTCGCACGTCTCGGTGGTGTTGATAAAGTCGAGATTGACCAGATCTACACAATCAAACGACACGGGATCGAAGAGCCAGAGCGCCAGCGGGAATTCAGCCACGCAGGTAAGGGTGAGATCACCTTCCGACACGTCGATCTCGAACCAATCCATATCTCTATAGGCTGATCCAAAGTAGTCGAAAACCCCGCAGCTCCCACAGATTGTGTCACCGCAAGCGATTTCCTGGAAAACAAATGGCGTTGAATTGCATCCGCCGTTATAGGTATCGTCATAATCGTCATAGCAGTACCCCTCACCCTCGTCATAGCCTCCCGGAGGGCACTCAACCACGCAAGGAACCGCCTCCTCGACGCTGACTTCGAACCCGAAGTCCATGGCACCCTTTCCTGGCTCCACATAAACCGGGAACCAGTAGCTGGCCGGACCTGGCATATTATTCCACCATATTTGCGGGTCATCAAATCCGCTGGGGCAAGTTACCCATTGGGAACCTGTAGCAGGAATATAGCTGGGACAATCCGGTGGGCACTCGCCATACAACACGATGCCAACCGTAGCTATATAGGCGCCCGTGGGGCAGAAGTCAACAAATATGTTGTTGCTGGCATAAGGTACGTCAAACTGGTACCAGACCGCATCCCAATCCAGAACGCCGGGACAATCGATGGTGGCTCCAACAGTCGTTCCATACATAGTCGTCGGGAACGTGCTGATGATCGGAGCACCAGTGCATTCGTCGTTGTCTGGTGGTGGTGGAGGCACATAACAGCTACAGGTCAATACGCCAGTGCCGGTATTGGAGCTGTAACCACCCACCTCGATCAGATATTCTTCACCCGGAAGCACACCGTAAACAGTAATTTGCGACTGCACACCACAGAAGTCGTCGTTGCACTCAATCTCCGTGCCTAATGGATCGCAAACGCAGCCATCATAAACTGCCAGTTTGGTGTCATACCCGGAACCACACAGGCTGATGGTTGCATTGCCCTCGCAAGGAGCTGTGTAGCAATACCAGATGTTAGGTGAATACAAACAGGTTCCATTACCATCGAACGTAGCGTTGGTGGTGGAGAACGCAAGCTGTAGCACGTCACCAATTGCTGTGGCATCGGCGCAGTCATCATTAGCTGGAGGACCAGCGGCTGGGGTAATTGTCAGGTCGAAATCCTCAATGCAATCCGGGGTAGGCCAAGTATCGATCATGATGTAGTAAGTGCCCGGCTCAAGGTGAACGCCGGTAAGCATACGCGAACCACTGGAACCGGTGTCATAGTCCATACAGGGATCAGCAGGCGGACACTCGTCATCTATAGCCATTCCGGTCCAGGTGGTGCCTTTCGGATCCATGGTTATATCCACGTCCACGGGCGTGGTAACGGTCACCTCGTAAATGATATCCTCACCGCCATCGTAGGAGCCAAGGCAGGTTACACCATCATAATAGTTCCCCCTGCCGCAGGTGGTTTGCCCTATGTCGCTGTAAGGCAAAGCTGCTGGTAGGTCGGGGATTACTAAGGGGTTGTCGCAGTTATCGCCCGGCTGAGTTGGTGGACATTCTTCCACGCAGATGCCGAAGGCGAAGTCCAGATACTCGTTGTCACTCAAGTCTTTCACATAGATTGGTAACCAGTAGGTCCCGGGTGGCAGATTCTTATACCATAACTGCCCGTTGTAAGTCCCATTTGGGCAATCGACGAATGCACCTTCTGTAAAATAAATGGGGTCATCGCATACTACCGGGCACTCATCATATATGACGGCACCAACCTCGGATAGGTCTATGTCCATCTCGCAGAAGTCGATGAACACATTGTTGCAGTCATAGGTTACCTCAAAGACATACCAGACCGCAGGCCAATCCAATTCGCCGGGGCAATCGATTCCGGCACCAATGGTGGTTCCCTCTACAAGTTGTGTGGCAGGACAAACTTCAGGATAAATGGTTATGGCATCCTCACAGTCGTCGTTGGGTGGTCCCACACCAACCTCGGTAATTACCAGGTCGAACTCCGGTATACAATCCGGGGAAGGATAGGTATCAATCATTATGTAGTAGGTGCCAGGGTCCAAGTCAAGATTGACAATGCCATGCGGCGAAGCGCTGTAATTGGTGGAATAGGCCATACAGGTACCACCCGGCGGGCATACATCGTCTATACAGATTCCGGTATAGGTGGTGGTCTTCGGATCTAAGGTGATGTTCACTCTCACAGCCGTGCTAACCGTCACCTCGTAGATGATGTCCTCGCCGCCATCATAGGAGCCCAGGCAGGTTGCGTCATAGTAGTCGCCTCTGCCACAGGTGGTCTGGCTCAAGTCCATGTAAAGCGTATCTCCATCTCCCTTATTCAGGCTGACTGCTATGGGATTCATGCAGTTATCACCAGGTTCTGGTCCAGCCATCTCTTCGACACAGATGTCGAAACCAAAGTCCATCCCGTTTTCATCGCAGTCAACCACATACACGGGCAAGTAGTAGGTGCCGGCTGGTAGATTCTCCCACCATACGGTGAGATCGCTGTAACCGGATGGGCAAGTTACCCATGAGTAATCTGTGTAAGGAATGTAATTCTCGCAGTCTGGGGCACATTCGTCATACAGCACCACACCCCGCGTATCCACACGAGGGTCGTTTGTGGGGCAGTAGTCGATGAGCACCTTATTGTAAGCATAAGTGAGCTCAAATTCGTACCAGACCGCAGTCTGATCTAATACGCCCGGGCAATCGACTGTGGCATCCTTGGTGGTCCCATATACGGTGTTAACAGCCGGACAATCCGGAACAGAAATGGCCACTGCACCAGTGCACTCGTCGTTGGCTGGTGGTGCACCCGGGGTATGGCAACTGATGGTCAATATGCCATCACCGGTACTGGAGTTGTAACCACCCACCTCGATCAAGTATTGACTACCCGTAACCCCGGCAAAGGTGATTTGCGACCGCGTGCCACAGCAGTCGTCATTGCATTCAATCTCAGCGCCCAATGGATCGCACTCACAGCCCTCATAAACCGCCATCTTGGTATCATAGCCAGAACCACATAGGCTGACGGTGACATTGCCGGTGCAAGTGGCTGTGTAGCAGTACCAAATGTTGGGTGAAGTCAAACAGGTTCCCCCACCATCGAACGTAGCTAAGGTTGTTGAGAATGGATGCCCTACCACGTCACCTATTGCTTCAGCGTTGGCGCAGTCATCATTAGGCGGAGGTGGTTGGGCCTCGACTATGGTCAAGTCAAAATCCGGTATGCAATCCGGGGTGGGATAGGTATCAATCATGATGTAGTAGGTTCCCGGCTCCAGATGAATGCCTGTAAAACCGTGGGGAGAAGCACTGGAACTGGTAGAAGTGGCAATACAATCCATATCCGGCGGGCATACATCGTCCAGAGCGATTCCGGTCCAGGTAACGTCAGGGCTCAGTGTTACGTCTATATCAACTGCCGAGCTAACGTCCAACTGGTAGATGATATCCTCACCGCCATCGTAGCCGCCAAGGCAGGTTTCTTCATAGTTGTTACCCCTGTTACAGGTGGTCTGGCTCAAATCACTGTAAGGCAGATCTCCCGGTAAGTTGACCACTATAGGGTCGGTGCAGTCATCGCCAGTCGCCTTAGGCGGGCCTGTATATAGAGGCACTTCGGACTCCTCGTGGGGGCCCTTGGTGGCGCCAGGTTTAGTTACCATCATCGGTGGAAGTTGATGCTCTGGTGGCGGGGGCGGAGTCCAAGATGAAATCAAGACCGGCGATGGAAGCTGATGCTCTGGTGGCGGCGGAGGTAAAGGCTTCTCCGGCAGCGTGGGTGAAGTTGCAACTATCTTCTGAGTACCAGTTGCCGCCGTCGACGGAACCTCTGCCTTGGTTTTTGGCTGTTGTGCGCTGGTGCTTACTAAGAATAGATAAGAGGCTCCTGCCACAAACACTACGGCAATCGCTAAGATGATTAATAATTTAGTTTTACTTTTCATTTCAAATCCTCCTGTGAAAATACATGGTTGCTATCATTTAATGAATAAAGAGCCTATGATAGCAAATGTTCAAACTTTATACTCGATAAAACCTCCTTTCAACTATATCGGCTAAAAATTTACATTCTTTGAAATTCAGCAAATGTTGAATTTCAATAACTTAGACTGGGATAACAGAGGAATATATAAAAAGAGACAGACTTAACCTTTTCAGAAATTCCCAAATTTCTGTTCAGTCTGCCTTCTCTTCTTTGGAAGGAGTAAACCTAAGCTTTTTACAATTACTTTTACTTTTGCTACAAAGGCTCTTTTCAATTACAATATACGACATATAGCTTGCTTGTCAAGAGAAAAATCACATATTTTTACACTTTTTTTGGCAATACAGGACAAAAATTGTCGACTACACTATCTTTTCTCTGGCATTCAATTTTACCCTGAATTCTCCATGCCTTCCGATTGTTATTGCGGGGCACCCTTACCATAAGTAAGTGTCCCCAAGATTCGCTTATGTAGTTGAATAACTTCTCCTGCTCTCCGTGGGATGTTATCATCCCACGGCATCAGGTTGAAAATCCCGCCGAAGGCGGGGGTGGATGATAACATCCACTCTGGAGCGAAGCACTAAGTTGCGGAGGGAAATTATTTTTACCTTGCTATACTGGAATAGCACAAAATCAGCATGGGACCATCTCAAAATCCATAAGGAGAAAATCTCAAATGCACCAAGGCTTTTGATGCGCCAGTCGGGTTCCTTAAGCCAAAAGATTTAGGGCGATGGCAGAGGGACTGTTGAAAAACCCTTTTGGCAGGGCTAAATGCCCTGCCCTATGGATGATAAGTAATTGTCTCCCATAGAGGGCGGGAATTTATCCCGCCCCAAAATGTAACTTTTTCAACAGTCCCCAGAGCATCGCCCCTACGTTCTCTCCCTTAAAACTATCATAGACCCCCCTATGTAGAGGCTGTAGGGGCGGACCTCCGCGTCCGCCCTATATAAATTATTTTCTGCCAGCTCAGAGGACCTGAAGGGCACAGGAATCTTTAAATCTTGGGGACACTTATAGTGAGGGTACCCCAAACCAACGTGCGATGGAATCCCTTGTGGATGATAACATCCACAAGGAGCTGTAGCCGCACCTTCGTTAAAGAAAGAAAAATGATTTGGGAAACAGCCCCACAAAATCCTGATGCAACAAAGGTTTCTGCCATCTTTAAATCTTGGGGACAACTGTGGTGCCCTTACCCCGCAACATGCCTGTTCCATGTAAGGACACCAAACCAAAGCTCATATCAGTGAAGGAAAAAGGTGCTAAGATTTGCCTTGCCTGCTTCCCCAAATGATGCTAAATTATAACCGAAAAGTGATTTCCTGCATATTTGTTCAGTATGATGAATCGGTGAAGCTTTATGAAAAAGAGCTATCCAAAATTTCGGGATGATCTGATCATCAGCCAGCAGGAGTTCGAAAAGGTCACCTATTATGTGATAAAGGATCCCATCACCCAGAGATTCTTCCGTATCAAAGAGTTTGAGTATTTCATCACTCAAAAGCTAAATGGAGAAATCTCGCCGGAAGAGATTGCTCAGAAATTTCAAAAGCATTTCAATATTCGACTTCCTCAAGATACCCTGGATAAATTTATCCAGCGATTAGAAAGCCTGGGATTTCTGGAGAGTGAGATATCCGAACGAGAACTTGCCCGACTTCAATATCAGAAAAGGACTTTTCAGGGAAAGCTTCTTTTCGTAAAGCTGAAAGGATTCGACCCAGACAGGTTTTTGAACAGAATCATTAAATATACCCGGTTTATCTTCACCCCATACTTTCTGGTTTTTTCTCTATTTATCATTTTTCTGGCAATAGTTATCACCATCTCTAACTGGGGAGATTTAGGATATAGCTTCATAGGGATTTTCAAGATCGCCACCATCTTCAAAATCTGGATAGCCATATTCCTTGTGGTGGTTTTACACGAGTTCGCTCATGCTTTGACCTGCAAATACTTTGGGGGCGAGGTGCACGAGATGGGCTTTCTTTTGCTTTATTTTCAACCCTGTTTTTTCTGTAATGTGAGCGACGCTTATCTTTTTAAAGAGAAATCAAAAAAACTGTGGGTCACCTTCGCCGGGGCATACTGCCAGATATTTGTCTGGGCAGTTGCCACCTTTCTGTGGAGGATCACCGCACTGGACACTGGACTTTCCAGTCTCCTTTTCGTGGTGGTCATCACCTCCGGGGTAACCGTCCTTTTCAACTTCAATCCGCTGATAAAGCTGGATGGATACTATCTTTTAACCGATTATCTGGAGATTCCCAATTTAAGAAAAAAAGCATTCGGATACATCTCCGTACTTTTAAAGGAAAGATTTCTGAAGCAGAAGGGCTTAAAAGTTGAAGCTTCCCCCAGAGCCAAAAAAATATATATCTGGTACGGAATTCTTTCTTTTTTGTATTCAACTATTCTGCTTTCCTACATCTTCATCAAGGTGGAGTGTTTTTTGGTTTCTCAGTTGGGCGGGTTCGGATTTATCTTGTCTTTGGTTTTGATTTTTCTTATTTTAAAAAGACCTGCCAGAGCAGCTCTGGTGGGAATATGTCAATTCCTTTTTATGAAAAGGAAAGAGATGATAGTACCCAAAAAGATCATAATTTATTCTGTCATACTGGTAGCACTGATACTGGCGTTATTTTTAGTAAAGATGGAGTTGAAGATAGGCAGTCCCTGTGAGATACAGGCTCTGGAATATTTTATTCTCAAAAGCTCACCGGATGGAACAGTAATATCCGAGCTATTTCAGGGAGGCAGCCAGGGAAAAAAATCGGTGAATCTTTTGAGGCTTTTTGCTGACGATTACACCAGTTTAAATCTGGTGACCAGGGTGAAGGAGGGTCAAAAGGTGGAGAAGGGAGAGAGGGTGGCAGAACTTTCCTCTCCCTCCTATCTTTCCGATTTAACCCAGACCAAAGCGGATTTAAGAAAGGCTGAAGAGTATTTAGCCTTGCTTCAAAAAGGTGCCAGAAAGGAGGAAGTCCAGCAGACAAAGGATAGGGTGACTCAGATTCAAAGTGAGCTTAAGCTCAAAGAAAAGGAGCTTTCCAGGCTTTTCGATCTACATCAAAAAAATCTGATCAGCAATCAGGACTTGGAGCGTGTGCAGACGGAGGTCTCGGTATTATCCGGAAAACTTAAGATCGCCAAAAATGAGTTGAAGATTATGAGAAACGGTGCCAGAGAAGAGGAGCTTTCCATGGCGGATGCAGAGATAAAAAAATTGGAGGCTAAACTCGAATTCCTGGAGGATCAGATCACCGCCTCCCAGATAAAAAGCCCCATCCAGGGGGTGGTTACCTCCATAAGCGCAGGTAGGAATCTTTTGAGCATCGTCAACCTGGACACCATGCGGGTTTTGATTAAGGTATCGGAAAAGGACTTGGATGTGTTAAAGGAGGGTCTTCCGGTCAAATTGAAAGTTAGAAGTCATCCTTTTTTGTGCTTTTGGGGGAAAGTGGCGAAGATTTCTCAAACGGCTGATGTGGAGGGACCAAAAAAAATCTTTCCGGTGACTTGCAAGATCGAGAATTCTGTCAGAGACAGATCCGCCTCTGACGGAAAAGATTATCTTTTAAAGCCGGGCATGTCCGGATATGCCAAGGTGTATTGTGGTAAGATGAGACTTGCTTCTCTTTTGACCAGAAAGATGGTCCGTTATCTGAGAGTGGAGGTGTGGTCCTGGTGGTAGATCTGGTGAACAATATGGGGTGTGTTTGGAATACCCAAGACGATAATCAATGAAAAATCTTCTGTGGAAGGAGCAGTTATAGAAGAAAAAATTTCTTTACCAGATCATAAAAACCATTCAAAAACCCGTATAATTGGGAAAAAGTAACTTAAACCTTCAAGATAAGGAGTGCTAAATGAAGTCCTTACGAATCATCTTGATAGCGGCATTATTAGTTTTCATAGGAAGTGCGGTGTGGGGAGAGAAGCCCAAAAATCCTCGATTTTTCCCTGCCACCTACAAAATGACTGCCAAGATCCAACTGAAGGATGAATATCGCATGTATGATAGCGCGGTGGCGATACTTGAAGAAGGACTGTTATTTTACCCGGATGATGCGGAAATGCATTTCCTTTTGGGAAAGGCATACTACCATAAAAGTAATTATCGGGGTATGGCAGAGCAGCTTTCAATAGCGGACAGCCTGAAGGGTAAAAAAGACAAATGGCTGAAAGAGCTTAATCGCATGAGGGATGAGAAATGGCCACAGATATTTAATCAAGGGGTAACAGCTTACAAAGAGCAAGACTACGATACGGCACTGGACCTATTTCTGACCTGCACCATACTTAATCCCTCCGACGCTCGAGGTTATTGGCTGTTCGGAGACACCTATCGTTTGACAGGACGATATGAAGAGGCATTTACCACTCTGGATGCCGCCCTCAAGCTGGATCCGGATGACCCACGGATATGGAGAAGCTACGCTGAAGCTTTGTTTCATTCCGGAAGGCAAAAGGAGGCTTTGAAGAGCTATAATAAGGTGCTGGAAAAGAAACCGGAGGACACGGAGGTGCTATTCAAAGTCGCCACCATTCACTACAATGCCGGAGACTACGATCAGGCTCTTTCCTACTACCAGAAAATCATCGAGGCAGACTCCACTTATAAGGACGGCTATTTTAATATCGGAGAAATCTATTATCGCCAGAAGTTCATAAAGACAAGCATGGCGCTTGATTCTTTGAAGGATGATTCCGGAGAATATCTTAAAGACGAAGAATCAACTGTTAGAATTGAAGGGCTAATCCAGAAGAAAGATGAATTTCTGGCTTCTGCTCAAATCGCCTATGAAAAGGTGGTGGAACTTGACACCATCGACATGGAAGCTCAGGTTTACCTTGCTGAGGTTTACCAGGAGCAGGAGAATTTTGATCAAGCTATGGGGATTTTAGAACCTTTGATCCAAAAGGACAGCACAAATTGCAGTGCCCTGGAGCAACTGGCAATTATTTATGCGAAAATAGGAATGGGCGAAAAAGCCAAAGCAACCTGGCAGAAAGCTCAAGATTGTCTTGAAAGCCAAAAATAAGATATGATAGCTGTCCAAGCTTGTGTTGGACAGTGTAGGGGCGGGGCTTGTCCCCGCCCGATTGCTTATATGTAGACCTAATCACAGCCGTCTAGTGGGGCAGATCCACCTTTGTACAGGTAATTGACTAAATACATCATATCCTCTAAATCTATTATACCATCATCATTTACATCCCCAACACACAGGGGGTCAGGAGGAAGACCATTCCTATAAAGATAGGCACTAAGCCAGAGTATATCGCCCAGGTCAATAACTCCATCTGCATTGCAATCGCCAGGAGCTGGAGGAACTGGTCGGAAGATTTTTACAGCCTCCAGGGCGTTGACCCTGCCAGAACCGAGCAACCCTTGGTATCCCGGATTATGGGCATCGATATTGTCGGCGGTGGTTTCTAAGGCTTCTCTGACCTCAGCATTAGTTGCCCACCGGTTGCACGACCACACCAGAGCCGCCACACCAGATACAAAAGGCGCAGAAATAGAGGTGCCGCCTATCTCTGAATAGCAATATCGCCACCACTTATGCTCTCGTCCAGGACTCCAATTATCCCACGGTGCACAAATATCTACCCAGGTGCCGTAATTGGAATTCTCTTCCTTAACATCATTGTTATCAGTGCCGGCAACAGCGATTACGTTTTCATAGAAAGCCGGATAACGAGGCGTTTCTGAGGATTGGTTGCCAGCCGAAGCTACTAAAAGCAAACCCTCATCCCAGGCAGAATTAATGATGTCCTCTAACCCTGGAGGGTCAAAAGGAAAGCTCCAGCTCATGCTTATGATCTTTGCTCCATTATCCACGCCATAAGCGATAGCGGCGATACGTTGATTGTAGTGGTCGGAAACCCTTGCCGCCATAATTTTGCAGAACCAGGCTGTCCCTGCCACTGTTCCAGTCCAATTATCACAGACTTTAGTCGCCTCCTCTGGCGTGATATAATTATTGGTCACTGCCGCCGCTGTTCCGGCAGTGTGATCGCCATGATCACTAACATCCCATGGAGAAAAACCCACACAAGCTGTATTTGGGTTGGGTTCGTACTCAGGGTAGTTTCCTTCAAAATTCCAGCCGACAAGATCGTCAGGATACCCATTAAAGTCGTCATCATCGTCATTCAGATCGCCGGGATCAAGAACCCATTCATTTTCTACAGGATCCCATTCGATGGTATGACCGTCACCATCCATATCCTCTCCGTCTGGCCATTGACCTAAATTCTGCCACATGTTATGCACCAGATCAGGATGCCCGTAATCTATGCAATTGTCAATTATCTCGATCACCACATACGGGCTTCCATTAGTATGCCTCCAGGCATCCGGACATTTTATTTTGTGAAGTCCCCACTGCTGAGGGTAAAAGGAGTCCACTGGCGTGACGTCGAATTCGATTTTGAAGTCGGGACTGGCACAAAGAACATGAGGATCATTGGAATAGGATGAGACCACCTGATTCACATCAAAAGTGTCAGGGAACTTCAAAAGAAAGTAACCCTGCACCGCCTCCCATTGACCTTTATAGATTTTTTCAAAGGAATAAACCTGATAGAAGGTATTCAAACTATCAATGGATAGATGACCTGTTTCAATTATTCCCTCTCCATTTGGTGTGGGAGTGATGGGAAGATATTCGTGTTTAATATCAACAATTACCCGCCCAAGAGCATAGTCGTCCGAATCTGGATCCTGCATATCTGCATTGACCAAACTGAACAATCCAAAGAGAGCAACAAAGCAAAAAAGGGAAGAAAGTTTTTTCATTTTTACAAACCTCCATGTTTGCTTACGGTTTACTGCCTACTGCTCACTGAATACTGCCTACCAGCTATTTAATCAGCACAAGCTTCTTAGTCTCGGTAAAGTTGCCTGCCTTAAGCTGGTAAAAGTATATCCCGCTAGCCACCTCCTTTCCAGAGTTATTCATGCCATCCCAGATTACTTGGTAACACCCTTTACCTTGTTTTGTATTGACTAATTCCCTCACCTCCTTTCCCAGAATATTATAGATTTTAAGAGTGGTGTGGATGGGATGACTCTGCCTACTGCCTACTGCATACTGTATCCTGGTAACCGCATTAAAGGGATTTGGATAATTTTGAAACAGTTGGAAGCTGAATATCTTATGATCCTGTAAGGTATCTTCCACCGATGTGGTGGAGGTAAAATAATACACCTCTGTGGAGTCATCTTCTGGAATTCCACCATGATATTTATATCCAATAAACACTCCATGTCCACGCCCCTGAGAATCCATCACAAATTTGAATGAACTCCCTGCTCCTACAGCATCATATTCGTACAACAAAAGCAGAGGGTCCAACCATCCCCCATTCTTGTTATTAGTGTAAAATACGCTAAACCCACCTGGAGTTGTGAGAGAGAGGTGAACCTGATCTTCCTTATCAATGAAATACTCTCGTATCCGCCCACTGTCTGGTGGAAAGACCTGAACCTCTTCCGGTCCAGTCCAGATGCTATCCTCACTCTGTTTATAATAGTAAAACGAATAGCTCGTATCACAGTCGAAACTACTACACCCCCACATGAAAAGGTGAATTCTATTACCTGCGTCTGCCAATAATTCAAGAGGTCCAGTATAAAGTGGATGTGGTGGTCTGGGGATGGTATCTGTTTTCCAGTTCTCGCTGTTCAAACTATCATTTCTGGTATAATAACATAACCAATCGGTACCATAAAGATTGTGAGCCGTTCCATTCTTCTGAACGCAGAGAAAGGGGCGCCCACTTCTTCCGTATCCCACACAAATAGGCGGTGAGATCACCTGTTTGGCCCACTCTCCGGTGGAATTGTTAGTATATATCACTCTGTACCAGTGATAACTTGCAGAATCAAAATCTAAGTGCCAGACCAGATGAACGTTCCCTAAACTATCAAAATCCATCTTATAGGAAAAATACTGGGCGTGATTCTGTGCTCCAGGCAATGAATCTATCTTAACAAATTCCCAGTCAGGTATGTTGCTGTTGGTATAATACAGCGTATCATCGTAGATGTCTCCCGCGAGAGAGGAGTAAAGTATATGGATGATCCCCGTTTTTGTATCCATCCACAATCCTGCATGGCGACCTTGTCCAAATATGTATGTAGATGTTTGTATCTCCTCTGGCTGGCTCCATCCTCCGTCTTTCTCCTTTGTAATATAAAATATCCTGTAATCATAAACGAAGCCGGTAATTGTATCCCGCACGCCCTCAAGGTAAAACAAATACAGCTTGTCATTGTCATCTATATACAATCCCTGACAAGCCATTCTATTTGGTAAGTCATCATCTGTCAGTTGTTGTATCTGTGCCCCTTCCCACTGGGCCTGTGTATTTTGGCACAAAATGACGAATGTCCACAGGATCCATAGAAACGAATAAAGAATGACGAAAGCTATAATCTTTTTCATTTTTCCCTCAAGCGTCGATGTATTAACTTTACTTCCCAAAACAAAATATGCAACCTTATTTTCATTTGTCAAGTATTTTCTACCCAAGGAGAATAACGCAGAAAAGTAAAGAAAGCTTTTTCATTTTATAACCCTGTCAGTTGAAGTGCGGAGGCTTGTCCGAAGGATCCCGCCCAGACGGGCGTCCGTCTGGACGCTCCGCGGAGCCTCCACGATTTCTTGAAACTCACCAGTTTGGGTTTTTCAAAATGCCCTAAAGCTCCGCCCCTTTTATATTATGAAACGGAAACCTTTCCTTGTCTGAGCTTATCGAAGGAAGGTTTCCATCATGTTAGGTAAGCTCTCCAAAAGTTCTGCATCTGACGAAACACTTTCATTCCAGCGATCATTTTAGGATTTCCCCCTATGTAGCAGGTTGCAGTAAGTATGAAGCAACTTGCATAGAGCGGTTGCATTGTATCCCACCTTGTCTCTATCTGATTTTTCAAACGCTGAGAACATCTCAAAACCTTCTGTGATTTAACTTCGGTATCTCTTTGACTCCTAATCGATTCCCGCTCTGAGGTTCTTGAAGGGATATTATATTTTTCCTCCCCTTTAGTCCTCTCCTCCGTTTGAAGCCACAGGATTTCAGCGGCACAGATTTTGCTTTTCTTCAAAGTTGAAAAACAAGGAGGTTTAGTTATCGGCTAATTGATAAGGAGGCAGAAATGCAATGCTTCTTTTATGGAACGACCCGAGACAAAAATAGCGAAAAGGATCATAACGGAGTGGTTTCATTTTCTGTTCCCGACTTGGGAATAGTTTTCCGAGCTCAATATAAAGGTAACCCGGTTGAATGTGAGTATGCCAGTCTTCTGGCACTGTTAGAATTTATTGAGATAAATCCTCATCTGTTTCAAAACAAAACCGTGGAGATCTTCGGCGATAGTTTTGTGGTGATCAACCAGGTAAATCTGCAGATGGTTTGCAACAAGGACCTGGAGTCTTATCGAAATATGGCTTTAGTTTACAAAAAGAAAATCCCTTATAGTTTAAACTGGATTCCCCAGAAGGAAAATCCGGCTCAAAGCGAGCTTGCAATAAGATAAAATCCTCCTTCATCCCCTTCTGCCAAAGAGAGCCTCCAACGTCCCCCGGAGGCTCTTTTTTATTGACAACCATATTCAGATTCGCTAATTTGAAAAGAGCTCTGATTCTAAGTGTAACTGTAAAAGAACCCTACCTTGGTAGGAACAGAAGCGGATGACAAGTAATCAGAGGCTGGGCATGGAAATATGGAAAAGAAAATGACATATCTTAAGTGGTTAAGCCAACTTAAGTCCAGTTCTGAGGATCCTGCGGAAAAGATAGAGTCGTTATATCACTTCGCCGGAGACGAAGATTTCTTGAAGGAGGAAGCCTGGAGGAAGATTGTCTCCATTCTGGTGCCTGATAATTTAAGGAGCTTCAATCTGGATCTTTTGTATGGGGCGGAGATCAGCGCAGATCAGATTATAAACAAAGCCTCTACCTGCCCCATCAATGCAAAGAGGAGGGTGGTGGTGGTGTTTGATCTACACAAGCTTTCCGCCTTCTCCAAGGACGTGCTGTTATCATTCTTACCCAAGTTTCCTGATTCAGTTTGCCTTATCCTTCTGTCCCCCAAAATTACCTCTCAGGCAAAATTTCACAAAGCTTTGGAGGAGCTTGCCACCACCGTGGAGTTTCCCCGTTTGTGGGAAAATCGGACTTCAGACTGGATCACAAACAGGATAAAAGAACAGGGCAAAAAAATCGAAAGAAATGCTGTTCAGATATTGCAGAATCTTGTGGGAAATAATCTTGCCGATTTAGCTAAAGAGATCGACAAACTGGTGACCTATATTGGAGAAAGGGATAGGATAACCTCATCCGACGTGGAAGCAGTGGCGGGTCTGTCCCGGACTCACACCGTTTTCCAGTTAACTGATTCCATCGGAGAGAGGGACACAAGACGATCGCTTTTGATCTTAAGAAATCTGATTTTAGCCGGCGAAAAACCGGGAGGAACAATCTTTTGGCTAACCGAACATTTAGAAAGGCTCATCCAAACCAAGGAGTTCCCTTCCGGCTCCGGCAGGTCTCTTGCGTCTTTTCTTAAGGTTAAGCCATTTCTGGCATCCAAATATCAGAAACAGGCACCGAATTTCAGCCTAAAGGAATTGGAGAAAGGATTGAACCTTTTATATCAAACCGATGTGGATCTAAAGTCAAATCTAATGCCGGATAAGATCCTTATGGAACTTCTGGTGTATAATCTGTGCCACCTGTGAAGGTCGATAAATCTTATGTCCACAGGATCCATAGGATAGGGACAGGGCTTGTCTCTGTCCGAGGTTTTCTTCACAGCAGATGAAGCTGATTTAGCGGATTTTTGCAGCAGATTTTCTGCCCACAGGATATTTAGAAGGATGCTTGTATCTGCTTAATCTTGATAATCAGCTGTGAGGAAAGAAGGACAGCCACACGGACGCCCAGACGGGTCTCCGTCTGCCTGCCCGTTCGGGCAAGGGCTGTCCATACGGCTTAAAGACCTCACCCCCTATCCCCCTCTCCATGAAATGGAGAGGGGGAATAAAAGGGGGAGAGGTAAAAAATCCGGGAATAATTTTCAACTTAATCTGTATTCTAACAGGCGGTAGTACCGATGAAGGAAAGTGAGGGGCAAGCGCCTTTCAACCAACAAAGTGATGATGATCTGATTCTAAAAGCTCAGAAAGGTGACCAACGCTCCTTTGATCTTTTGGTGAAACGTTATCAGAAGAAGATTTATTTTTTGGCTTATCGCATGGTCAAAAATCACGACTCCGCAGATGATATCGCTCAGGAGACTTTCATCAATGCCTATTTTGCCATCAAATCTTTTAAAACCGGATATAGTTTTTATACCTGGTTATACCGGATATGTATGAATTTGAGCATAAATCTCCTGAAGCGACAGAAGTTTATGATTCCGGAAAGCCAATTTGAAGGAGAGACAAGCCCGTTGGAGAGGGAGGCGACCGGGGTTGATTCTTTAAATCATTTAGCCTTAAAGGAACTGGAGAATAAGATAGAAAAGGCTATGGATTCGCTTCCGCCAAAGTATAAAGCTGTGTTGGTATTGAGGATATATGAGGACCTGAGCTATGAGGAGATAGCCAAAACCCTGAAAATCTCTTTGGGAACCGTAATGTCCCGGCTCTTCAGGGCCAGGGAAAAGATGCAGGATGAGTTGAAAGAATATAAAGAATATAAGGAGTGAGCAAGTTGAGATGCGAAAGATTTGATAAGCTGATTTATCTTTTTCTGGATGGGAGACTGGATCAAGACAAAGAAAGAAAACTAAAAGAGCATCTTTCCAAGTGCGAAAGATGCCAGAAGAAGTTAGCTTTTTTACAATCAGTGGAAGGAAGGGCGGAAAAAATTGAAATAAAGGAGCCACCCCAGGAATACTGGGACAGCTTCTCCATTCGGGTAAGGGCGAAAGTCCTTGCCCGAAAAGAAAGATCACCTGTTATTAGATTGAGGAAAGCACTGGAGAACATCTTCACCTTCTCACCTTTGAAGATAAAGGTCGCCGCTGGTCTGGTATCGGTGGTGCTGGTCTTTATCATCGGAAAACTATATGTGGATTATCGGGGACAGGAAATACTCCCCTCCAAAGAAATTATTCAAACTGAAGAGCAGCCACGACTTGATATCAAGGAAATAGAAAAGAAGGAAGGATTTCCAATAGAAGAAGGTAGAAAGAGAGTAAAATCAGCATTTGACAAGCCCGAGCAAGAAATGAAACTTTCCGATGTAGAGGAAGCGAAAGAGAAACCCGTTCCATCTGAGACGCCAGTGGACAAAAAGAAAGTCTTGGTAAAAGAAAGAGAAGTTCCTGCTCAGCCAGAGGTTGCGCAAGAAAAAGCAGTCCCTGCTTATGCACCCGCTTTGGAAGATCAAATTCCCATAGAAATTGAAAAACCGTCAGAACAGCAATTCATATCCCCGGAAGCAGAACCCGTCGGAGCAGGAGCAGAGGAAAGGGCTAAGGAGAAGGTGGTAAGAAAAATGGCTGCTCCCAAAAAGAAAGCCCAAAAAGCTGAAGAAGTTCCCCAGAAGGGCGAAGCTGAAAAACCAGTAAGCAAGAATGTTAGTGCCTTTGTCAAACCAGCCTTCCGAACCTCTTTAGCTATGGATCAGTATGTAGTGAAAGAAAAGATACTCCCGAAGATAGAAGAAGATGACACACTTACGCAAGTGAATGAATTGACAAGAATAATACAGGTGTGGAAAGCATATATTGAAGAAAATCCAACTGATCCATTGACCAACCAGGGGTATCTGCAGATAGCAACCGCATACTACCTTTTGGCGAAGCTCAGCCAGGATACCACAGCCATTTCCGAAGGTTCAAAGGTTATAGAAGAATATCTTGATCAGATCAAAGATCCGACGGTTAAGGACAATTTAAGCGACAGACTGAAAAAAATAAAGGCATTGAGGCAAAGATGAAAATTTTTGAGGAATATTTCTTTTCATGGCTTGTATAAGAAATAGCATTGAACTTTTGAACTTTTGAACCTTTGAACTTTTTAACTCTTTTTTAAAGGAGATCGGTCATGAAAAGAATATTTGGCACAAGCTTGATTCTGGTGGTCTTCCTCAGTGCAATTGCGTGGGCTGACGGTTTCATCATTCCTATGCCTCCGCGTCCTGGCAAGCCTTTTCCCCCTGATCTGTCCATAAAATATCATCACGTGGACATAAAGATTGACAACCAGGTTGCACAGACAGCGGTGGATCAGGTTTTCATAAACAACCATCATCGGGACATAGAGGGGACCTATATTTTCCCCATACCGGAGGATGCCTCCATCTCCAGGTTCTCCATGTTTGTAGGAGGCGAAGAGATCAGGGGTAAAATACTGGACAAAGACGAAGCCCGGAAAATCTATCAGGATATAGTTCGCAGGAAAAAAGATCCCGCCCTTCTGGAGTATTTCAAGGATGGAATGTTCAAGGCTTCGGTTTATCCCATTCCTGCTCATGGCGAGACCCGCATCAAACTCTATTATTCTGAGATTCTTAAGTTAGGCGGAGGAATATGCGGCTATCACTATACCTTAAACACGGAGAAGTTCTCCAAAGACCCCTTGCAGAGCGTGAAGGTTAACGTGGAGATCAGTTCAAAAACGCCCATAAAAAGCATCTACTCTCCTTCACATAATATAAGAATTGAAAAGGAAGACGATCATCATGCCAGAGTAACCTACGTGGAGGAGAACACCCGCCCGGATAAGGATTTCTTTCTCTATTATACCGTTTCAGAGAAGGACGTCGGCTTCAATCTTCTCCCCTTTGAAGATGAAGAGCATCAGGGTTATTTTTTGGCTATGATCTCTCCTTTGGTGGAGGTTCCTGCGGATAGAACTTCAAGCAAAAACATAATTTTCATTCTGGACACCTCGGGAAGCATGAAGGGAGAGAAGATAAAGCAAGCTAAAGGAGCCCTATCTTTTTGCCTGAACAGCCTGAACAAAGGGGATCGGTTCAACGTGATCGACTTTGATGACCAGATCAGAAGCTTTAAGACAGGTTTGGTTCGGGCAGAGCAGGAGAATATCTCAGAAGCTCTCTCCTTTGTGGGCAAACGCGAGGCAGAGGGGGGGACCAACATAAATGATGCACTACTCACCGGTCTGGAGCAAATCGAAGAGGCAAGCGGAGCTTCTTTCATTATCTTTTTGACCGATGGTCTGCCTACCGTAGGGCAGACAGATATAAACACCATTCTGAAAAATGTGAAGGGGGCGAATCAATTCTCCACCAGGATATTTGTATTCGGAGTGGGCTATGACGTGAACACCCGTCTTTTAGATCGAGTGGCTCAGGACAACCACGCCACCTCTGATTACGTTCGTCCATCCGAGGATATCGAGGTGAAGGTCTCCAGCTTCTACAAAAAAGTTTCCCATCCCATTCTGACAGATATTAAGCTTTCGTTTGGCAATGTGGAAGTTTATGATCTTTATCCCAACGAGCTTCCTGATATATTTAAGGGTTCTCAACTTCTGGTGCTGGGTAAATACAAAAATGGAGGACATACCATGACGAGGCTGTCCGGTTCTACCCAGGGGACGACCCGAGAATTCGTCTATGAGGTGAATTTTTCGCCAGATAATAAAAACGATTTCATCCCCCGGCTCTGGGCAACCAGAAGGATCGGATATTTGATCGATCAATTAAGACTTCATGGAGAGAACAAGGAACTGGTGGAGGAGGTGGTTAGACTCTCCAAGAAATATGGGATCATCACCGAATATACCTCTTTTCTGGTGGATGCAGACTACAGATTGGCGGCTCACCAGTTAGCGCCCCGGGCGGAGAGAAATTTAATGGAATCAGCCAGAGACGTGGTGGGCGCAGGGGCCGTGAATCGGGCTAAAGCCACGAAGAAGTATGCCGGGGCTGCACAGGCTCTCCAGGGCTTTCTGGATGCGGAAGGAAAAGAACAGAGAATAACTAAGATGGCTCAGATTGGAAACAGGACTTTTTTCAACAAAAACGGCCTTTGGGTGGATAGCGAATATGAGGGTCAGATCGAGCCCATAAAAGTGGAAAGACTTTCAGAAGCGTATTTCAAGCTCTTGAGTAAGGTTCCCCAAGTGGGAAGATTTTTTGCTCTGGGAGATGAGGTCATATTTCTTATGCATGGCAAAGCCGTTTACATCTCGGATGAGGGAAAAAGCGACCTCACCCCATCCGAACTGAAATCGCTCCTTTCCTGGTAACAACCATGTAAATGTAGGGGTAGAGCTTTAGCTCCACCCATGAAGTGCGGGGCGAACCTAAAGGGCTTGTTGAAAAAGCTACACTTTGGGGCGGGATGACGGAGACCCGTCTGGGAATTCCCGCCCCCCTATGGAAGGCAATTACTTATCATCCATAGGGCAGGGCATTTAGCCCTGCCAGAGGGGTTTTTCAATAGCCCCTACACTTTTCTCCAAATCGGGCTGACTCGTTCCCTTCGACACTGAGTCTAAGGAGGGAGCGCTGAACGAAGCCACTCTGTCGAACAGGTCTTCGACCATGTTCGACCTACAACGTCTATATAGTCTTTGAGAACGGATGGGTGTTAATTGCCCGTCCGTTTTTTTACTCCTGAGGCACGTTTGAGCGCGTAGCAGAGGCTTTATGCCTATGTGCCCCGCCAAAAGGCGGGGCTACGCGAAAGGAACTTTTTGAACAGGTCTTCGACCCATAGCTGGCAGGCATATTCGACCTACCATATCTAATTGTGGAAACCTTCCTTCGACCCTTCGACAAGTTCAGAGTGCTGAGCACAAGCTCAGGACAAGGAAAGGTTTCCGCTACATCTGCAATTACAAAAATGCACTAATAAAAAAAGGCAGGAGATTCTCTCTCCTGCCCATATATCCGTTTCATCCGCTCAATCCGTTGACCAATCCGTTGACCTATTTGACAAGCACCATCTTCTTCATATCCGAGAAATCTCCCGCCTGCATCCGGTAGAAATATATGCCGCTTGAGACAAAGCTCCCCTTCTCATCCTCACCATCCCAATCCACCAAATAAACTCCCGGCTTCATTTGCTCATTTACCAAAGTTCTCACTTTCTGTCCCACGATATTGAATATTTCGACTCTCACGTGAACAGACTTGGGCAGACTGAACTGGAAATTTGTGGCTGGATTAAAAGGATTGGGATAGTTCTGCGAGAGGAAAAACTCAGAAGGTCTGCTATCCTCAGAGCCGGGAATTTCTTTAACCCCACCACCATCCGGGATAAAAGCCTGAACGCAGACCTCCTCGGCCGGGATGTAGTCATCCCAGATTATGGGAAGATAGGTATAGGTGGGAAGAGCTCCCGCACCAAAGTTCAGCCGGCTTTGGGGTGGCCAGAAGCAGGTATCTATGCAGATCCTCATGCTGTCTTCCAGCTTGAAGGTCATGGTTGCCAAAAGAATCCTGCTTCCGCCCCACATCCGTTGATCCTCGCTCCCGGAGGCAGCCAAGATGAGCCAGAAATGAGGGGGCACAAAAGCAGAATCCTTTCCTCCTGCCCAAAAGATCCAAGAGCTGTCGCTCGCCAACTCCAGAATCTTGGTGTCCCAAGCTAACGCAGTATTAGGATAGGGTTGGCTGGCTCGATCCCACATCCAGTTGGTGTCCCCGATCTCGGGCAGATTACGGAAGATGCTCAAGACCCAGTCTAGCGGCGGGCAGGCTGTGGTCAGGCACAGGTCATTATTGTACGTAGTGAGGCTGCAATACTTGGTGGGATTGCTGTGGGTATAGAAGAGAGGAATAGTCATACCTGAGATGGAATCATTTGTGGTCGGAAGATCATGGGTGATATAAAGTGGCATGCGGATAAGCCATGGACCTGGCGGAAAGAGTGAATCGTCTCCAGGATAACATTCTAAGTACAAGGTGTCCGCTACGCCCGGATCATTGGGGTCCTGATCAGCCAGTCCCAGGCTGGAGAAACCGAATACCATTAAAGCCATCACTGCGAGAAGTAATAACTTTCGTTTCATTTTGTTGCTCCTTACATGTTAATAAAAGTTATCATTTATAAACTTCTTGGTGATCTTCACTTTCGGAAATTCACCAAAAAGCTCAACTCAATTTCCCCCTCCTTCTTAGAAAGGTTACAAAATCACTTAGTAACCTTTTTGGCTTTTGTTTTTCTCACCTCCTTATGATCGTGGTTTAAGGAGACATACTTATTAATTTTTCATAAGCCTATATAAAAAGATAAAATACAAATGTCAATAGAAAAATTAGATTTTTTTTAAAAAGTTATTGCATTCCGACATACCAATTCCGGTTGAGCCATCTTTAGAGCAAGAACAATTTTAGCAGGAAGAAATGATAGGGATGAAAAAAATTAGCCTGAAGGCCAATTTTTGGCAGTGACCTACAACTGTGTCATTCTGAACGAAGTGAAGAATCTAATAAATTCAACATCTTACAAATGCGTATGCACTCATACGAGTTTGAGATTCTTCCCCCGCCAAAGGCGGGGTCAGAATGACATTTTTCGACAGGCTCACCAGTTGACTAAATGTGGTTATGCGAAGCATTCATACGAATTTCTTAAAATGAGTGGGTAATTAATCATATGGGAAGCATTCATACGAATTCCCTTCAGGGTGAACCTTTCAGAGTTTGTTGAAAAAGTGTCTCACGCGCTTTCCCAGACGGGTCTCCGTAATCGGGGAGAAGAGATTATCGTAGGGACAGCCCTTGTGGCTGTCCTCATTAGGGTTAGGACAGGGACAAGCCCTGTCCCTACGTGAAAACTTCTTCATAAAATAGCTTTTTCAACACGCCCCTTCAGGATGAACTTTCCCCCTTGATGGGGAAGGATAGGGAGGAGGTGATGCTGAATGCATACACAACTGTGTCTACTCGAATAAGTGCATACGCATCACCCTCCCCTCACCCCCCCCACTTATAGTGAACTTGTCGAATCTATCAAGGGAGGGGAAGACTAAAAAGCAACTCTCCCACTTGACGCAGGGACAGCTGGGATGGGGGACAAGAAATAACTGAATTTATTACATTTGAAGGGTCACAACCTGAAACTAAACAACTCAATAATCAAAAACTTGCAAAAAGCCCGAATTTGAATCCATAGAACCGGATCAAAATTAATACAAACGCAGTAATGATTCTTACATGTCATTCTGACCCCGCCTTTGGCGGGGGAAGAATCTGACTTCCACCATTCTGCATATCTACCTGAGCCTGTCTGCATGTAATGCCCAGTCAGACGAGAAAACTTGAAGCCAGGCAAACATATAGAGAGATTCGTATGAATGTGCGTATGCACTCATACGAGCATACGCATGTTTCGCTTCCCAGACGGGAGGGTCACCCGTACGAGTGGATGTCGGCTCGTCCGGGATAACATTCCCGAAGAGCAAAAAATTAGCAACAAGATTTTGAGACGCCACCAAATAATTATGGGATAGCCATCTTACAGGCTATCCCATAATTTCTCACTGCCGACTCATGTTTGGCAAATTCACCAGTCAGCAAGCATGGTGGACAGGATTAGAAGAACCAGATACCTGGGCACTTCGGCTCTACTCCACCTTTGTACAAGTAGGCGATTATAAACAGCACATCTCCTAAGTCTACGACTCCGTCGGAAGTAACATCTGCACGGTCAATCGGACATTTTGGTTCAGCTCCGCCCTTATACAGGTAAGCGATAAGATACAACACGTCTCCCAAGTCTACAACGTAGTCGCCATTGGCATCTCCACATAACGCCGGGATTCCCGCGACCTTCCTTTCCCTGGCCACTATGAGGCGACCCAGTGCAACCAAGTCCTTCATCTCTTGCTCTCCGCCGGGAGCCACAGCCTCCACCAGAGTGAAGCTATATTCTGCGTTGGGATCAGAGCCAGCCGGGATCTCCAGAGCAGTGAAGACCTGGGTACGATCCAGTCCATAGAAAGCATTAGTATCCTTATCCTGAACGTTGTAGTCAGGAGTGGCGGCAAGCTCATAAAGCTCTTGATCCAGCCAGCCCCAGGGACTCTGAGGATACAGAAAACTATCGTTGCGCACGTTGTAGGCTCCAAAAGGAGCTTGTACTAAAACCGCCGTTGTATCATCTGTTTCCTTAGCCAGAGCGATTCCGCAGTAGAAGTTGTTATATTGCGGGTGATCGCCGCTAACATCCCAGCCAATCTGATAGGCGATGTGGTCGGTATCGTCGAAATCTCCCAGGTTCCGACCGCTCTGATTGCCCATGCTATCGTAGGGACAATCGATGTCCATAGCCATGCCGATGTAGGTGTTTCCATAGTCGGTACAATCCTCCGTGCCACCAGGCCACCAACCAGGTGGACCTTGCCGCTTCACCCTTATATGCTTAATCACTATATTCCTGTACTCAGGTGGAGCCGTAGGCTTGAAGAATTTGACCTGCTTGGAGAATACCCAACAGAACCATTTGTCGTTCATGGGCGGGTCCAGATCGTTGATGAAGATGTCCTTGGTATAAACAATCCAGAAATCAGGCTCATAGTCCACATCACATTGGTTGACGTGAAGGATATCCTGAGCATCCGATTTGTGATCATTGTCACCCATGCATCTGCCCACCAGAGTGTCACCATCTACGATGGTAGCTACGATGATTCCACCCTGGAAGCCGACCTCATGCGTGGTATCGAACACAGGATCGTAATAGTGGAACCACTCCTGACAGTTGGCGTTGACGTAAAGTTTCAACCCTGCTTGTGTCTCCCCATTTGTATTATCCAGGGTGTCAAACGTCTCGGGATCTCTGGGACATTCATAATAATCCTCCACGTCCACCACCGCCTGAAGCGGCAGATGATACTCATCTGGCTCATTGGTGGTGATCTTAATGTCGGCGTCAACGAAGCTGTTCTCGCATCCGCCAGATCCCTTCACGGTGATAGATAAAAGTGCAGTATCTCCGGGGGCCAACGCGGGCTGTGGACCCGGCGCCACAATACAGGGATCAGTACAGGTCACAGAGTAGACCAGCGTGGCATTTCCAATGTTCTTTACCCAAAGGAACACTTCTTCATCCTCCGCGGGGACCTTTAAGGGAGGTCTATTCCAGTTGGGCGGCTCAGGCGGCTTTCTAATTCGATAGTCTATTTTGGAATTTGCACCGATCGGCCATTCCTCCAGATCCAGATAATACACGTCGTTGTCCGTCCATACGCCCTCATCCCAGACACATGGACCGGCATCCCGGTCACATATGTACTGGATGTGCAGATCACCATTATACATGTTCTGCGCCAGAGAAGGCCAACTCTCACTCACACACTCTCCTGCTTCGCATTCATCAGTCTGTGTGTTGGTCAAGTTCCAAACTTTCGCCCAACTGTTTCCACCATCGGTACTGGCACAGGCAAAGACGTCCCGGTTGCCAAAACCTGCGGCAGAGACGTCTGCGGTGTCAACCTGGGTCCAGGTGGAGAACAGATACACACCTTCGTCCGGATGATAGATGGGATCCTTGGCAGAGATACTAATCTTGCTGATGCACGGTTCGTTTTGATGATGAATATTTTCCAAAGCATCCCAGTGCTGGATCGTTGAGCTGCCAGTTTTCTTGCTCCAGTGATAGGCCCATGCCTCTGCCGGATAATATGAACCCCCAGCCGGGATGTCAACGTAGGTGGTGATATAAGCTATATGCAGGCTGTCTTCATAATCGTAGCAAGCACCCAGATCTATGAACGCTCGCTCTACGGTACCCGTGCCCTCGGCTGGATAATTAGTGCAATTATAGAAGACAAAGGGAGTTCCAGAAAGCCAGTCATCACCATTGTTCATGGACTCCACATAGCCCACATCACACCCAAATTCCTCACCGGCATGATCATCCCCTACCGCGCTGGTATACACGATAGCCACCCTCTTGGAGACCGGTGAAGTCTCCACCACCGCGTCGATAAAGCCGATGGTGTCCACAACCGCGATGGGCTGTGCCATAGGACCCGCATTTGGCGTATTCTCAGGTGTGGTATACGTTTTGTGTCCGCCATGGTAGGTCTCGCTGATCAGTTGGGCTGCTGGGGTTGTTTGGTCCAAATAAGACCTCACCCAACCTAGTATATAAAGGGGAGTGGTCACATCGTTAACCACAATGTGGAAATAATCCCTTCCCGTATTCTCAGTGATGGGCACGTGCACCACCTTACAGCTGGGCCATATCCCTCCCCCGGTTTGACCATCCACCCAATCCGGAACGTCCCAGTGAAAGCTCCAGAAACCTTCGCACTCACCATCGTCGATGGATAACGCAGTATGCCAGCAGGGGTCGCCTGCATAATTGTGATAGGTCACCCCTGGAATTTCTTTTCGAGTCAAGTCCGTAGGATTGTAATCCATAAGCTGGATATAGGAGTATGCAGATCCTTTTTCCCCTCCGTCTATCGGCGTAGGACCGGTCCAAAAAGGAGTCCAGGGATCATAGCAGTTGGCATCTACATAGCGATCCGTAGCTGGCGGCTCATCCACGTAACACCAGGTGAAATGACGAAAGGCATTCTGATACATAACGCCCATCCGCCGACCAATGGTGCCATTGGACTGATAGTCACGCCAGGTAGTTCCCACTATAACATGCTGCCTGATGACCCCAACTTCCGGTGTAATATCCTCGCAACCCACGTACTTGCCACTTAGATACCGGTACATATCCACGGCTTCTGGAGACCCAACCTCCGTCTCAGGTAAAATGGCATGCTTCTTGATCTGTAACTTCGCCTTGTTATCGATGGCGAAGGCTCCTATGGCGAAGATGCCCAAAACAAACAGACAAACCACAAAAATTACCGTCAATCTCTTTACCATTTTCTACTCCTTTCAAGTAAATAAAAGGTCACTTGAATTATAAAAGTTGAAAACTAATTTAATAAAAGCCCCACAGCAGATTGATTCTCTGCAACAACCTTGGGAACGCTCACCTCCTTTCCTAACAGGAAAAAAATCGAAGGTTTTTGAATGCTTGATTTAAACTGGCTGGCTTTAAGACAAAATCTGTGAGATTTTACCTTCAAGCCTTTTCCTTCACCTCCTTCCAGTCTCAGAGTCACCCCCCCGCCAATGGCGGGGTGAGCTGAATTTTAAAAGGTTGAAGTTAGCCTGATAGATTTTGCTCCTCTACCGCAAACTAAATTGGATGCTACACCTGTAAAAGGAATTCTGCCAAAGTAAAAGAAAGACTTCTTTCCCGCTCAAAGATCAAGGAAGAGAAGATAACAAAACCTTTACCTTTGATCTTTGCCGTTACGGCTACTAACCATATAACCATTATAATAAACGGCATAAATCCCTTTTTGTCAAGTATTTTTTTTACTTTTTTGACAAAACTTTCTTCTTTTTTTTCAGTTGTTTTGAAAAACGATAAAAAATAAGGCGATCGGGGTATCCAGCCTTACCATATAAATAAAAGGAACTACAAGGGGCAGGTAAGGTTCACCCTGAAGGGCGTGTTGAAAAAGCCACACTTTGGGGCGGGATAAATTCCCGCCCCTATGGGGAACAATGGCTTATCACTCATAGGGCAGGGCATTTAGCCCTGCCGATATATGGGGAACAATGGCTTATCACTCATAGGGCAGGGCATTTAGCCCTGCCGATATATGGGGAACAATGGCTTATCACTCATAGGGCAGAGCATTTAGCCC
>Ga0315545_1000163_pt1 | contig 72217 bp, 62 predicted proteins | sample SalMarSW160210MG_FD_203096 | JGI IMG/M metagenome (GOLD analysis project Ga0315545, IMG submission 203096) | Salt marsh sediment microbial communities from the Plum Island Ecosystem LTER, Massachusetts, United States - Salt Marsh Sediment SW1602-10 ... | reverse complement strand
CCTTCGTTCGGGCATTCTTCGAGCTCGTCATATACGGTGGGGACAACCTTGGGCAATCGGACTTTGATTCGCATTGACTTACCTCCTGCCCTCAGTGTACTACATCACCAGATTTTGAACAGACACTGTACGCGCGTGTATCGTAGGGCGAGCAGTTTTCTCTGTAGGTGGAGATTGCCTGAGCGGGCAGTTTCGAGCGAAGCTCGAAACTGCTAAGGCGCTCGAAGAGGTGTCTGTTCAAAATTTGGGAACGTGTTCTGTATTCCCCACTGGGGCTGCAAAAAGACATACTTTTGGTGCAACTCGCCCCACTTCGATGCTATGTATGGCGCTATTTAGGGCTGACGCCCCACCAACAACCTATTTCCCCATTTATTGAACAGTCACCGAAGAGCGCCCACTTGCCTTTCTCAGCCGACAGTGCTAGACTATGTGTGTTTCACGCCCCACGCGAAACACGTTGGCAGTTCCGAGCAGAGCGAGGAATTGCAGGCCTACCGCGAAGCGCGAGATCGCCTGGCAGCGTGGAACTGATTTGGCATCGGGATTTTGGAGGAGGCTGGATGGCAGTACAGGCGTTGTACCGGAAGTGGCGGCCCCAGACGTTCGACGAGGTGGTGGGACAGGAGCACGTCATACGCACACTACGGAATGCACTCACTTCCGATCGTATCCATCACGCCTATCTCTTTGCCGGGCCGCGCGGCACCGGCAAGACGACCACCGCTCGTCTGTTGGCCAAGGCGGTCAACTGCTTGGCAGCGGAGGAGCAACGCCCCTGTAACGAGTGTGCTATCTGCCGGGCGGTCAATGAGGGCCGGCTGATCGACCTGATCGAGATCGACGCGGCCTCCAACACCGGCGTGGACGATGTGCGCGAGTTGCGGGAGAAAGTGGGCTTTCGGCCTAACGAGGCGCGCTACAAGGTCTACGTGATCGACGAGGTACACATGCTCTCCAATGCGGCCTTCAACGCGCTGCTCAAGACGTTGGAGGAGCCGCCTCCTCACGCGATCTTTGTCCTGGCGACTACTGAGCCGCACAAGATCCCGGTCACGGTGGTTTCGCGCTGCCAACGCTTTGACTTCCACCGTATCCCTGTCACGCAGATCGTCGATCGCCTGGTGTGGATGATTGAGCGGGAGCACATCGGGGCTGACCGGGAGGCGCTGGCCTTGATCGCTCGCCAGGCGACCGGCAGCATGCGTGACGCCGAGAGCCTGCTCGATCAACTGGCTTCCTACGAGGAAGGGAGTATCACCGTCGCAGACGTGCGGTCGGCGTTGGGGACGGGGACCAGCGAGGCGGTGATGCAGGTGGTCGAGGCTCTGGCTAAGGGAGATGTTGCGCAGGGGCTGGGCGCCATCAATGCAGCCGTGGATGAGGGGGCCGACCCTCGGCAGTTCGCGCGCCAGATGGTGGAGCATCTGCGGGCGCTGCTGCTTTTGAAGCTCAAGTCGGACGTTGTATTGGCGCACGTCACCGAGGACATGCGCCCGCGGTTGGAGACACAGGCCGCTGGTTTCTCGTCCTCGGCGCTGGTACGGGCAGTGCGGCTCTTTAACCAAGCGGCGGCTGAAGCCAAGGGAGGCTGGCAACCCCAGTTGCCGCTGGAGATGGCCTTTGTCGAGGCCGCGCTCCCGCCGGAGACGGAGAATCCAACGTCTCACAGCCCGTCACCCCCGGCCCGACCCAGCACGCCGCCGCCCGCCCGCCAATCATCGCCCTCGCGTGTCAAGTCCAATCCCAGTCCTGCTCATTCGGCGTCGCCCGCCTCGGAGGCCAAGGCGGTCCGGGAGCCAGGGCCGGCGTATAATAGCCTGGCGACCGGCGACGGCTCGCTGTCTCCGGAGGCATTGCGTGGCCGCTGGCCCGAGTTCTTGAATGCACTGCGTCCGCGCAACCTGCCGCTGGAGGCGTTGATGCGTTCGTGCGAGCCGGTGGCCGTCGAAGGGGATGTCGTCGTGCTTGGCTTCGCCCACGACTTTCACCGCAGCCGGGTTGAGGACGAGCAGAACAGGCAGGGTATTGAGGAGGTGTTGAGTGAGTTGATCGGCCAACGGTACCGCGTGCGGTGTGTGCTGGCTCAACGGGGAGATTCGCCCGGCCCCTCGCAGGCTCCCGCTGGTGAGCGGCCCGCTTCTCCTACGGAGCGGGTGATGGCCGACGATCCGGTAGTGCGGGCAGCGGTGGAGGATCTGGGGGCGGTCGTGCGGCAGTGAAGTGGGGAGGCTGTTTTGCCGAGAAAGATCAAGCACAAGAGCAGTGGCTCGCCAAGGGGCGTGGGGGGCATGCTCCAGCAATTGCAGAGCCTGCAGGAAGAGATGGTCAAAGCACAGAATGAGGTTGCCGCAATGGTCGTCACCTCGACGGCGGGCGGCGGCGCGGTGACGGCCACTGTCACTGGCGAGCGGCGGGTGCAGTCGATCGCGATTGAGCCGGAGGTGGTCGATCCCGAGGACGTGGAAATGTTGCAAGACTTGGTTGTGGCGGCCGTCAACGCTGGGCTGGAGCAGATCGACCAGGCAATGACCGAGAAGATGGAACCCCTCGCCGGCGGGCTGTCCATCCCCGGTCTGGGTTAGGTGGGGGAGTGATGCAGACGACGCCTGCTTCGGTGACCCACCTCATCGAAGAGCTTTCGAATCTGCCGGGCATCGGCCGCAAGACCGCTGCCCGTCTTACGTTTTTCCTGCTGCGTGATCGGACGGACTTGGCGGAGCGATTGGCCGATGGGCTGCGCGAGTTGAAGGAGCAGACGCGCTTCTGTTCCATTTGCTACAACATCACAGAGAGCGACCCCTGCCCCATCTGCGCCGATGCAGTGCGCGACCAGCGCACGATTTGTGTGGTCGAGGAGCCGCTCGATGTGCTGGCGATCGAGCAGACTGGGGTGTACAAAGGAGTGTACCACGTCCTGCACGGCGTGCTGGCCCCTTCGGAGGGGATGTTCGTCGAGAACCTGCGTATCGGTGAGCTGCTGAACCGCGTCAGCAGCGGCGGGGTGGGGGAGGTGATCCTGGCCACCAACCCCACCAGTGAGGGAGACTGGACGGCTTCCTATCTCCTGACGCGGCTGCGACCGTCGGGTGTGCGCGTGACCCGGTTGGGCCGAGGGCTGCCCGTGGGCGGCGACCTGGAGTACGCCGACGCGGTGACGCTCACCCGCGCGATGGAGGGGCGGGAAGATTTGTAGGCAGTTCTTGGGTGCGTCTCTCTCTGCCCTCCAAGTGATTCAAGTGCTTGAAGTCGGAGAAGTGATGTTGCTGGCAACTGACATACTGCCCGAGGCGCTTGGCATTGAGTGGGGTATGTCGAAGGAGCAATGTCTGGTAGTGCTTGGCACATCTCCTGTAAGAGAGGCCGCAAGTATGTTTGACATCAATCTTACTCTACAGGAGGCCTCATACCAAGCCAGTCTGTGGTTTGACGAGTAAGAGGGTTTAGAGCGGATCGAAGTCATAGTCCGTGAAAGCCAGTGGTTCTGGGATAGCTCCCTTGATGAGGTGGAGGCTACACACCAGAGACCTCTTGAAGAACGCGTCGAGCCGCCGCGCCTGCTCGTTTGGGGAAGGAGCCTGGTGAGGGATGAATCTTACGTCCAATCGAGGTGAAGTGTGAGAGCGCACTGCCTTTGTGATAGTCTGAGAATCGCGGGTGAGAGGAGCGTGCTATGGCTGTAGACGTCCTTGCCATCGGCGCTCATCCGGACGACGCCGAGATCGGCTGCGCGGGGTTCCTGCTCAAGGCGAAGGCGCGCGGGTTGAAGACGGGCATCGCGATCCTGACAAAGGGAGAAATGAGCGCCTTTGCCGACGCAGACACCCGCGTGACCGAGGCCGAAGCTGCTGCCGAGATTCTCAAAGTGGACGAGTTTCGCATCTTTGACCTGCCCGATGCTGGTGTGGAGGTCAACACCGAAAACACAGTGTTCGTGACCCATCTGCTCAAGGAGTTGCATCCGCGCGTGGTGCTGACCCCGCATTTTGATGACCACCATCCCGACCACGTCGCTACGGCCCGGCTGGTCGAGCGGGCGTTTTTCCTGGCGACGCGCGTGTCCATCGCCCCTGAGTACGAGCCGCTGGCTCCCCGTCCCAAGCACTTGACGTTCCCGCTGTCTTTCTACCGGACGTGCCGTCCCAACCTGGTCATCGACATCACCGACGTGTATAGCGTCAAGCAGAAGGCGCTCCAGGCGCACGGCTCGCAGTATGCCCCCACTCTGTTCGCCGTGGAGATGGTCGCCCGTTACTATGGGATGATGATGACGGTGGTCTACGGCGAAGGCTTCCTGCACCAGGAGCCACTCGCTTTGACCAAGGACCTGGCGATTATCTGATGGATCTGCTCGATCGATTCGTCGTGGCGCTCGACCGGTGGCAGCGGCGGCGGCTGTCCATCTGGGAGTTCAGTGACGACCCGAGATGTGTCCTTCGCCTGGGGCTGGCTAGGTCGCACCTCGACGTCAGGCTGGCGGACGGCACGGCGGTGCAACGGGGCGACATCGTCGGCGTTATCCACGTGTGGAACGAGCACATGCCGCAGATTCCCCCCGGAGGTCCCGATCTGGCCTGGGCGCAGCGCTTGAGCCGCTCGCTGATTCACTCGCTGCGCCTGCTGGCGCGCTACGTGGCCACGTCGCCGACCTTCGACGCCATCCAGGCCTTCGGCGGTGAGGCCACGTTCGCATTCACGCCGGGGACGATCCGCATGCTCAGTCGCTTGGGGATGGAGGTGTTCGACCCACTGCCGCAGCGCGGCGTGCGGTGGTTCATCGACTTGGGAGCGCGAACCTGGGTCTGGCTCCTGCGCCGGGCGTTCAACCCCCGAAGCGTCAAAGGGCTGGGGGATATCGAGCGTCGCCCGTTTTGGATGAGCAAGCGCACGCTCTTGGCGCTCCGTGGGCCGCAGAGTTCGCCGCCGCCAGACGTTCGTAGTGGGGTGCCATCAGCGCCGTAGTGTGGCGTACATCGTAGCGCTCACTGGTTGCTCTAGCGCCCGCGGAGAGCCGCTCGCGGAGAGCCGTGTCTTCCAAGAGCCGCGCCCACCCCTGCGCGAATGATGCGGTGTTCGGCTCTGTCAGCAGCCCGCTCGCGCCGGGTTGGATCACCTGGCGAATCCACGATGCGTCCACTCCCAAAACGGGCAGGCCGGCTGCCAGTGATTCCAGGATGGCGAGAGGCAGTACTTCGACTTGCGAAGCGGTTACGGCGAAATCAGCCACAGAGAGGTACGCGGGTATGCCTTTGGCGGAGACCTCGCCCACAAAATGCACCCGTTCTCCCAAATGCAGTCGCTCTGCGTCGCCTTCCAGCCTGCAGCGTTCGTGACCGTCCCCAACGATCAGGAGGTGGGCGTGCGCAAGGTCAGGATGGGTCAGCGCCTCTAGCAGGAAGCGCACGTTCTTCTCCGGCGACAGCCGTCCCACAAAGAGTGCCACCGGCTCTGAAGCCGGCAGCCCCAGATCCGCGCGGGTCAGGCCGCCGGACGGCTGGCGGTAGAGGGCCAGATCCACACCCATGGGAATCACTTCGATGGGGCAGGTGACGTTCAGGGTGCGCAGCGTCTCTGCTGCCACCGGAGTCGCTACTGTCACCATGTCGCATCGGTCGGTGAACCAGCGCATGTAGGGTCTCAGGATGGCGCGGTAGGCGGTGAGTGGGATGAACGGCAACGCGGTGACGCCCAGGAGGTCGTAGCGGCTGTGGCCGGTGAAGGTGATCGGGATGCCGTAGCGCCTGCCGTAGCGAACGGCCATCAGCCCACTGAACAGCGGCTGATTGGCGTGCAACACGTCGAGCGTCTTGAGCGTCTCCAGCGCCCGGCGGGAGTACCACAGTCCACTGTTGTAGCCGGGCCGGACGAATGGGATCCCGAAGGAACGGATCACTCCCGGTTCGTCCTCGGGACGGCTGAAGCCCCAGGTAAAAACGAAAACCTCGTGCCCCTGTTCTTTCAGCGCCCGTTTGTGCGTGGTGATAAAGTTGACGATTCCGTTGACACCCGGCTTGTAGCAGTCGCTCAGCAGTCCGATGCGCAAGCTGTCCTCCTCGGCAGCATACCTAGACCTCCGGAGTCTTGAAGACCTCGGAGGCCCTGGTGCGAATGATGCGTTTGATCGAGTCACTTGGCCACGGTGGAAGACCGGGGATGTAGTGGCCAAACGCCGCACCAGCGCGGGCGGCCGGTGACCTGGCGTGGACGATATGCTGCCTGCTGCACCTGCGGGACAGGCTGGCACTCTGTCCTACTCAATCGTCGCCAGGAATTGCCGCGCCATCGCCCCTACGTCGCTATCGGTGGGGATGCCCCCCCAGGGATCGTCCGGCCGCACCAAGTTGAAGACGACGATGTTGGCCCCGTTAAAGATGGCGCTGCGCGCCTCCTTGAGGTCCACGCCGCCGGCGGCCGAGATCAGCGCGCTGAACTTGCTGCGCACGCGGTTGACGTGCCGGTACTGGATCACCTTGCCGCGCGTGTTCTCCTCGTCCCTGCCGCGGTGCAGCACCACCACGTCCGGCGGCTGCTTCAACCGCATCAGCACCTTCAGCGGATCGGCCACGCCGAGCATGTCGATCATCGAGGCCATCTGTAGCTCGGCGCAGTGGGCGATGAACAGATCGAGCGCCTCGGTGGGGGAACTGCCCAGCACAGTCGCCGCCGTCGCGCCGGCGCTGCGCACCATGTCCACCTCGCCCAGCGCGCCGTCCGACGTCTTTAGGTCGGCGACCAGGTGGCCGCGCCACAGGCTGCGGATCGTGCGGATGCCGTTCAAGCCCTCACGCTTGATGAAGGGCGTCCCGGCCTCGATCAGGATGCGCTCACTCTTGGCGATACTCGGCAGGACGCGCGCCACCAGGCCCAGGTCGTAGTTGAAGGCGATCTGCAGGTAGCGGGTCTTGTCGTCAAATATCTGGTCTGGCACTTACTTTTTTCCCTCGACGACTGATCCCAGCAGGCTGCCGAGATTGGAGGGCATGAAGAGGACGATCTTTTCCGAAGGATCGGCGGCGATGTCGCGGATCGTCTGCAGCGTGCGCAGGTGTAGCGCGCCCTCGCTCTTGGCCAGGTTACCCGCCGCCTTGCGCAGGTTTTCCGAGGCGGCCAGCTCGCCGTGTGAGGCGATGATCATCGCCCGACGCTCCCGCTCCGCCTCCGCCTGCTTGGCCATGGCGCGCTTCATCTCGGCCGGCAACTCCACCTCCTGGATCTTGATCGACTCGACGTCCACGCCCCAGCCACTCGTCTCGGCGTCCACGATCTTTTTGATGCTCTCGGCGATCTGCTCCCGCTCGGTGAGGACAAAGTCCATCTCGCCGTTGCCGATCACGTCGCGCAGCGCCGCCTGCGTGTACTGGCGGACGGCGTACACGTGGTTCTCGATCTTGTTGATCACGTCCTCCGGGCTGATGACCTTGAAATAGACCACGGCGTTGACGAGCATGGGGATGTTATCCTTGGTCATCACCTCCTGGCGGGGGATCTCGGCTGTCTTGATGCGCATGTCCACCTTGCGCATCGACTGCATGATGGGGACGACGATCGTCAGGCCGGGGCCGCGCGTGCCCGAGTACTTGCCCCAGGTAAAGATCACGCCGCGCTCGTACTCGTACAGCAGCCTGATCGATCTGAGGAGCAGTCCAAAGAATATCAGGATGATCGCACCCAGTATGCAGCCGCCTACACCCAACATCTCTGGCATGATGCACCTCCTTTTGTGCTCGATAGTGATTGTTGGCTTCGGATAGATTGTAGCATGGCGGGCCGGTCAGCGCAACTGATTCGATATGCGCGGACTGGATCACAGCTATCAGCGCTCTCTCCACTCGTCGTCTGGGCTCCAGAAAGCTGGGAAAGTAGGACCCGCGGCGCGGTTTGGGGATCTGCACCAGGATATCGCTTACTCGCGTCTCCCAGTTCTGCTCCCGGTAGCCGTTCCGGTGCCCCCTATGTCCATCTCTTCACGAGTTCGTCAAGCTCTCACGCCTCAAGGACTGCCTCTTCACCCCCACCGGCCGTGCCATCGCCGAGGAGCACCACGTCTATATGGTGGGTTTCTTCGAGCGAATGGATGCCGAGGTGCAAGGAGAGCGGTAACCCGGCCTCATCACAAACAAAAAACCTCTCGCCACAAACCAGCAAGAGGTTCAACTACCTGTCCAACTACCCGACCACTACCTCCCTCCCAGGTATGCTTCTTGTACCTGCGGGTTCTCCTGCAGTTCATCGGCCATGCCTGCCAGCACCACCTGCCCTGTTTCCAACACGTACCCCCTTTGGGCAACAGAGAGGGCCATCAGCGCGTTTTGCTCCACCAGCAGGATCGTCGTCCCCTCCTCGTTCAACTGGCGGATGACGCGAAAGATGTCCTCGACCAGCAGAGGGGCCAAGCCCATCGAGGGCTCGTCGAGCAGGAGCACGCGGGGATGCGCCATCAGCGCGCGGCCGATGGCCAGCATCTGCTGCTCCCCACCAGAGAGGGTGCCGCCCAACTGCCTGCGGCGCTCCTCCAGCCGGGGAAACAGGTCAAAAACGCGCCGCATATCCCGCTGGATGCCCTCAGGGTTATTGCGCAGGAAAGCGCCCATCTCCAGGTTCTCCTGCACCGTCAGCCGGCCAAAGATGCGCCGCCCTTCGGGTGCCTGTGACACACCCCGCGCCACGACCATGTGAGGCGGCAGGCCGTGGATCTCTTGCCCCTCCAGTCGGATCGTGCCCGACTGAGGATGCAGCAGCCCGCAGATCGTGTTCAGCGTTGTACTCTTGCCCGCGCCGTTGGCCCCGATCAGGGTGACGATCTCGCTCTCCTCGACCGTCAGCGAGACCCCCTTTAGCGCGTGGATGTTGCCGTAATAGGCGTGGACGTCGTTTACCTCTAGCATCGCCATTGCCCTTACACCTCCACGTCCATAAATCCGGCCACACTGCGCCCCAGGTAGGCCTCGATCACCTTGGGGTTCTTTTGGATCGCGTCCGGCGTCCCCTCGGCGATCTTGACCCCATAATCCAAGACCGATATCTGCTCCGAGATACTCATCACCACTTTCATGTCGTGCTCTATGAGGAGGACGGTGATGCCCAACTCGTCGCGCAGCCGCCGGATGAAGGCGATCATCTCCTGCGTCTCTGCCGGGTTCATGCCGGCAGTGGGCTCGTCGAGGAGCAGCAGCCGCGGCTTGACGGCCAGCGCGCGGGCGACCTCCAAGCGCCTCTGGGCGCCGTAGGGCAGGTTCTTGGCAAACACATAACCGCTGCCCTGAAGTCCCACGAACTCTAGTAGCTCCAGGGCTTCATCCAGGGCCTGTCGCTCCTCGCGCCGGGTGCGTGAGGGTTGGACGACCGCCCCGAAAACCCCCGAGTGGAGCCGATGGTGCTGTCCCACCAGGACGTTCTCGATGGCCGTCATCTCGCCGAACAGGCGGATGTTCTGGAACGTGCGCCCGATCCCCAACGCGGTGATCTGGTCCGGGCGGCGGTCGTTGAGCAATACACCGTCGAAAACCAGCAAGCCCTCATCGGGTCGGTAGGCACCGGTGATGCAGTTGAAAAAGGTCGTCTTGCCAGCGCCGTTGGGACCGATGATGCTGGCGATAATGCGTTCAGGTACGCTGATATCCACCGTGCTGACGGCAGTCAGCCCGCCAAACCGCTTGGTGACTTGATTTGCTTCCAGGATACTCACAATCCAACTCCCGCCGAAAGCCCGGCGACGTTCGCCCAGGCTATTCCACAGGCTCGTGCAGTTCCATCGCCCTGCGCTGGGATGGCCACAGGCCCTCTGGACGCAGGATCATCATGACGATGAGCAAAGCGCCAAAGGCCAACATGCGATAATCCTCCAACTGGCGCAGGATCTCTGGCAAACCCTTCAGCACCAAAGCTCCCAGAATAATGCCCGGAATGCTACCCATGCCACCGATGATGACCAGCGACAGCACATTGACGGAGGCGATGAGGGCGAAATCCTCCGGGTTGGCATACTTGTTGCGCGCGGCAAAGATCGCACCGCCAAGCCCGGCGAAGCCGGCCCCGATGGCAAAGGCCAGCAATTTGTACTTGAGGGTGTAGATGCCCATTGCCTCCGCCACGTCCTCGTCCTCGCGCATCGCCATCCAGGCCCGGCCGACCCTCGAATGCTGCAGATGGTAGGTGACGGAAGCCACGAGCGCGATACCCAGGATGATGAGGTACACGTAGAGCCTGTCGTCGGCTCGAAAGCCCAATATGCTCGGCCCGCCAACGGCACGGACGCCCTGCGGCCCTCCCGTGAAGCTGGTCAGCGTGTCGCTCTTTAACAAGACGCGAATGATCTCTCCAAATCCCAGCGTCACGATGGCAAGATAGTCGCCACGCATGCGCAGCACCGGGATACCCAACAGCACACCGGCGGCCGAGGCCAACGCGATACCAAGTGGGAGCACCAGCCAGAAATTGGCCATAACGCCGTGCGGCTCAGGGGCCGTCAAGAGGGCAACGGTATAGGCCCCGATGGCAAAGAACGCGGCGTAACCGAGATCCAAGAGTCCGGCCATACCGACCACGATGTTCAACCCCAGTCCCAGCATCACATAGATGCCCACAGTCCCCACCGTATAGTTCCAGTACTTGCCCAATACCAGGGGTGCGACGAGCAACACCAGCAGGCCGGCCCCATACAGGATGTGCCGCGAATATCTGTGCTGCCTGAAGCCTTTCACGGCAGGGGTAGCCTCGAGCCTCTCGCGTGCCGTACCCCAGCGCTGCGACAGAGACTCTCGCCACCTGTAGCGCGTCGACGCTTGGGCCAGCAGCGCGCCGGCCAATCCCCCTATTGCCAGCGCGGCAAACACCACCGCGGCGGCCGCCGCCGGAGATAGGCCAAAGGTGAGCAGATCGACTGCTTGAGGGGTGAGTTGTGCCAGCCATTTACGCAGAGCCACGCCAGAACCTATCAAAGAGCCTACCAGCCACGTAAATGCCGCCATCAACAGGCCATGCAACGCGCCCACCAGCAGCCCGGCAGCGAGGATCTTTCCCCAAGACTCGACCTCAGCGCGCCGGACGGCCCTCGTCCCCCCCCACAGCGCGATAGCCAACAGCAACACCCACGCACCGGGAGCCTGAGAGCGAAAGCCGAACCATCCCTGGACAATCGTGCCGCTCAGGCTGGTCAGACCGAGAAGTACGGCCAAGATATTTACGAAACCTGAGAGAAACCCTCCCCGAAGACTTGAACGAATATCCATCTCTGCCCCCCGCGCACAGCAGGAACACCGTGCACGTTCATCACATCTTTTTCTCCGACAAGACCTCTCCCAGCAGTCCAGTAGGCCGGAAGATCAAAACCAAGACCAGGATAGAAAAAGCCACGACATCTTGCAATTGAAAGGAGACCCCTAGTGCCCCTGGCCCCAAGCTCTCAAAGACTCCCAATACAAGCCCACCTAACATGGCCCCCGGAATATTGCCAATGCCACCCAGGACCGCAGCAGTGAAAGCCTTCATGCCAGGAATAAAGCCCACATAATGATAGATGATACCGTTGTGCAATCCCCACATGACCCCTGCCGCACCGGCGAGCACGCCGCTGATGGCAAAAGAATTGGCGATGACGCGATCCACGTCTATGCCCATCAACGCGGCTACATCCTTGTCTTCGGCCACAGCCCGCATCGCCTTGCCCGTCTTGGTACGCTGCACCAGAATGTACAGCCCAATCATCAAGAGAATCGACATCACAAAGGTTAGGGCGCCAGTGTAGGTTACCAGCACCTCCTTGCCATTCACCATCAAGACCCAACCGGCGTTACGCTGAATCACGTCCGGGTTGGCGTAGGCGTGGCGCGCCGTACCGAACATGAGCTGGGCCGCATTCTCCAGCAAGAGGGAGGCCCCGATGGCGCTGATCAACGGCACCAGACGGGGTGCTGTGCGCAGTGGACGGTATGCGACGCGCTCCAGTAGAATCGCGACGACCATACCCACGAGCATGCCAGCGGCAAAAGCGACGGCGACAGAGACGATAGACCAACCGAGGCTTCTATTCAAAAGGCCGGCAGCGTCGAGCGCCTCAAGCGTGAAATAGCCAGCAAAGGCCCCCAGCATCATGACATCGCCGTGGGCAAAGTTGATCATGAACAGGATACCATAGACCAGCGTGTAGCCCAAAGCGACCACGGCATAGACCCCACCCAGGATGAGACCAGAGATACCAAAACGCACCCACGTTTCTGCGCCGTAGGCCTTCTGGACGAAAAGTATAGTCCATAGCCGCCACAGTATGAAGGCGATGACCAGCACGGCGACCAACGGGCGTATCCACCGTCCGAGACTGAAGGAGCGTTTGGGACGTGCTTGGGTAGCACTGACCATAGAGAGACCTCGCTTAATGCAGCCAGAAGCGACTTGTCACAGCCGCCTCTCCCCGGATCCACGGCTGTGTTCAGCGGAGAGGAACACTGGGGTGGGCCAAGTGGCCCACCCCAGCGCTTGCTCTTGCGAGCGAAAGATAGGAACTACTGACCCGGCGCTTCTACCCACGCGCCGCTTTCCACAATCATAAAGACCAATTCCTGCGGCCCACACTCTCCCGTGGCATCGCACGTGATCGCTCCGCTGGTCAGCCCTGAGAAGTTCTTGGTCTTGCGGATCTCCTCGGCCAGACCCTTGCGCGGGATAACGAGATTGTTGCCGTCCTTGATCGCAACGCGGTCAATGGCGGCGAGCAGTACGGCCGCCGCATCGTGACCGTGCGGGCTGAAGGGACTCAGCTTGCCCTGCGGGTCGCCATAGGCCGCCTCGTAGTCCGCCTTGAACTGATCGAAGGCGTCAGAGGGCGGGATTGGCACGTTGGTGGAGTAAGTGCCTTCCGCCGCATCGCCTGCCAGGTCGATGTAGTTCACGCCGTAGGTGCCGTCGCAGCCGAAGAAGGCAACGCCTTCCAGGCCCGCAGCAGCCATCTGTGTGACCATCAAAGCTGCATCGGCGTCGTAGCCACCGTAGTAGACCAACTCAGGCCCGAGTGCGGCGATATCGGCCAACGCAGCGCTGTAGTCAGCCGAACCCTGCGTGGTGGCCTTGATAGCCAGGACCTCACCACCCAAGGCTTCGAACTCGGCAGCCACACCCTCGGCCAGTCCCTGACCGTAGGCATCGCTATCGTGAACAGTCACAATCTTGGTCATTCCTAGCACATTGTAGATATACTCAGCGGCCTTCTTTGATTGCAATGCGTCAGAGAAGGCCACGCGGTTGTAGACCTCTGATCCCATCTGGGTGAACGTGGCGAGCGTCGTCGAGGGTGACATCATGGGAATGCCTGCCTCCTCGTAGATCGGAACCGCCACCAGGGTCGACCCGGAGAACGTGTGGCCGGCGACCGCCACGACCTGTGGATCGGCGGCCAGTTTGTTGGCGACGGCAGCACTCTGCTCACCCGATCCTTGCGTATCCTCGATGAGCAGCTCGAACTGGAACCCTTCCACATCGGGATTCGCCTTCACCGCCAACTCGGCGCCGCGCGAGATGTCGGTACCGAAAGCCGCGTAGGAACCCGTCATCGGGCCAACGTAGGCTATCTTGACGGTCTGCCCCGGCTCAAAGACGGCGCAACCCCACTCGTCCGTGCACTCGTACTCCTCGGGGCAGCAGGCCGCCAGGGCAATCGTAGCTACTAGCGCAACTACCAAAAGTATTCGCGTACGCATCTTTCTTCCTCCTCCAAATTTGTGTGCGTAAAATCAATTGCTTACCCATACGGAAACCACTGAACTCTATCGTGCTCTTGAACCACCCCCTTTGCCAAAAATCTCTTCGATTATATGCCAACAGCTTCCCCTAGTCAAATTTGACTTTATCCTATGAGAAGGTATAATCCCCCGATGGTTAGCCATTGTAAACATGCCCCATAAAAAGGGCCTTGTAAAATTCGCAGGAGGAAAGATTGTGACAAAGAAATGGGTTTATCTCTCTCGCTCCGCCAACGAGGCGCTAAAAGAGACGCTGGGCCACGAGCCCACACTGGATGAGATAAAAGTCATCCTTGGCGGCAAGGGAGCCGGCCTGGCCGAGATGACTGGCGTCGGGCTGCCCGTGCCCCCCAGCTTTACCATCACCACCGAGGCTTGCGTCGCCTACATGAAGGACAAGCATCTCCCCGAGGGGATGTGGGACCAAGTCTTGGAGGCCCTGAAGGATATTGAGGACCAGACCGGCAAAAAATTTGGCGATCCCGCCAATCCCTTGCTCGTCTCGGTGCGCTCCGGGGCGCGTCTCTCGATGCCCGGCATGATGGACACCGTCCTCAACCTGGGGCTCAACGGCGAGACCCGCGCCACGCTGGCCGAGCTGACCGGCAACGAGTGGTTCTCCTACGACGCCTACCGCCGCTTCATCACCATGTTCTCCGACATCGTGATGGACTATTCCCGCGAGCATTTCGAGGAAAAGCTGGAGGAGCTCAAGAAGAAAGAAGGCGTGCGCCTCGACACCGAGGTCAGCCTGGAGGGCATGAAGAGCCTGGTCGACGAGTACAAGGCGATGTACAAGGCCCACTTTGGCGAGGATTTCCCCACCGATCCAATCAAGCAGCTCGAGCTATCGATCAAGGCCGTGTTCGATTCGTGGAACGGCGCGCGCGCGATCGCCTACCGGGAGCACGAGGGCATCCCCCACGATTGGGGCACCGCCGTCAACGTCTGCACCATGGTTTTCGGCAACATGGGCGAGGGGAGCGGCACCGGCGTAGCCTTCACCCGCAACCCGGCCACCGGCGAGAAAAAGCTCTACGGCGACTACCTGGAGAACGCCCAGGGCGAAGATGTCGTCGCTGGCATCCGCACGCCAATGAAGATCGACCGGCTGCAGGAAGTCATGCCCGAGATCTACGAGCAGTTCACCCAGGGGGCGAAGCAACTGGAGGATCACTACCGGGACATGCAAGACCTGGAGTTCACCATCGAGCGCGGCACGCTGTGGATGCTCCAGACCCGCACCGGCAAGCGCACGGCTTCCTCGGCGGTCAAGATCGCTGTCGATCTGGTCAACGAGGGCTCGATCAAAAAGGAAGAGGCGATCATGCGCGTCAAGCCGGAGCACGTCGATCTGCTCATGCGCCCCAGCTTTGACCCCAAGGCCGAGAAAAAACTGCTCGTCAAGGGGTTGAACGCCTCCCCCGGCGCAGCAGTGGGCGTAGCCATTTTCGACGCCAAGCGCGCCAAGGCAGCGGCGGATGAGGGCAAGGACGTGATCCTGGTACGACCCGAGACCAATCCCGACGACGTGCCGGGCATGCTGGTCTCCAAGGGCGTGCTGACCCAGAAGGGCGGCGCGACGTCACACGCCGCCGTAGTTGCTCGTGGGAGCAACATTCCCTGCGTCGCCGGCTGCGAGGACATCACGGTGGACGTGAACCGCAAGCAATTCTCCATCGACGGCACGGTGATCAAGGAGGGTGACACGATTTCCGTAGATGGCTTTACCGGCGAGGTGTTCGAAGGCGCGGTGCCGCTGGTCGAGGCCAAGTACGCCGAGCAGACCGATCTGCTCACACTCCTAAAATGGGCGGACGAGATCCGGAGCTTGGGCGTGCGCACTAACGCCGACTATCCGGTGGACGCCCGCCGCGCCGTCGCGTTCGGCGCCGAGGGCATCGGCCTGTGCCGCACCGAGCACATGTTCTTCGATCCCCGCGCCCGCGACGCGGTGGTGAGCATGATCATGGCCAAGACCGACGAGGAGCGCGAGGCTGCCCTGAGCGGAATGCTGCCCTTCCAGGAGCAGGATTTCGAGGGTGTCTTTGAGGCGATGGATGGCAAGCCGGTTATCATGCGCTTGATCGACCCGCCCATGCACGAGTTCCTGCCTCCGCGCGAGGAACTGTTCGAAGAGGTCATCACGCTGCGCTGCACCGACCCCGATTCGCCCGAGCTGGCCGAGAAGGAAAAGATGCTCGAGGTGGTCAACTCGCTGTGGGAGGTCAATCCGATGATGGGGCTGCGCGGCTGCCGGGCGGGCATCATGTACAAAGGTCTGACCGAGATGCAGACCCGTGCCTACTTCCAGGCCGCCTGCCGCTGCACCAAGCGCGGCGTCAGGGTCATCCCCGAGGTCATGATCCCGCTGGTCGGCCACGTCAACGAGCTCAAGATGGAGCGCGAGAAGCTGGAGGCCGTCGCCAAGCAGGTGATGGAGGAAGAGGGCATCGAAGTCGAGTACATGTTCGGCACGATGATCGAGGTGCCGCGCGCCGCCCTGACCGCCGGCGAGATCGCCCAATACGCCCAGTTCTTCTCCTTCGGCACCAACGACTTGACGCAGATGACCTATGGCTTCAGCCGCGACGACGCCGAAGGCAAGTTCCTGCTCAAGTATGTCGAGGGCTTTGATACGGGGAAAGTGGACGATGAAGGCAACCCGATCCTGGAGCCCATCCTGGAGGCCAACCCCTTCCAGACGCTGGATCAGGTCGGCGTGGGCCGGTTGGTCGAGATGTGCGTCGAGGATGGCTTGGCCGCCAACCCCGATCTGGAGATTGGTATCTGCGGTGAGCACGGCGGCGATCCCGCCTCCATCGACTTTTTCCATCGCGCCGGCCTGGACTATGTGAGCTGCAGCCCGTTCCGGGTGCCGGTGGCCCGGTTGGCAGCAGCCCAGGCCAAACTTTGCAACGGCTAGGCCAGTTGCATCTCACAGTAAGTGAATACTGTGTGGCAGGTAGCGCGCTACCTGCCACACGTTGTTACTCGACCCAAGACGCCAGCAGTTCCCGGCTCTGCCGGGAACTGCCAAGCCGCCCCTTTGGGGCGGCCACTTGCCTGAAAACGCGGGATGAGTACAATAGACTTGTGGCGCAATAGGCGTTCCCCGCCATATGTGGCGGTTGGACAGCACAATTTGTGCCCTTTGACCGCCATATGTAGTCAATTCTGCTATTACACCACAAGTCTAATAAGTGTGCCGAACTATGAATGCGGGCGTGATTGACGAAATCAAGAGCAGGCTGGATATCGTCGAGGTTATCTCTGCCTACGTCCCGCTCCAGAAGGCCGGGCGGAACTATAAAGCCTTGTGTCCTTTCCATTCCGAGAAAACCCCCTCCTTCGTCGTCTTCCCGGAAAGCCAGCACTGGCACTGCTTCGGAGCCTGCGGCGAGGGTGGCGACGTCTTCACCTTCGTGATGAAACGGGAAGGGTGGGACTTTCGCACCGCGCTGGAGGAACTGGCGCGGCGGGCGGGCGTCGAGTTGCGGCCTCGCACCCCGGAGCAGGTGCAAGCGGAGGAAGAGGCCGACCGGCTGCGCGGGCTTCTGGGCGAAGCGGCTCACTACTATCATCATCTCCTACGCCACGCCCCGGAGGCGGAGGCGGCGCGGGCCTACGTCACCAAGCGGAACTTGAGCGACGAGACTGTCGAGACATTCTCGCTGGGCTTTAGCCTGCCGGGCTGGGACCATGCGCGTTCCTTTTTGACAGAGCAGGGATACACCATCGAAGATCTCGTCAAGGCCGGACTATTGGTGCAGAAGGAGGAGACCGGCTCCACCTACGACCGCTTTCGCAATCGGCTGATGATCCCGATCCACGACCTGCCGGGCCGCGTGATCGGTTTCGGGGCCAGGGCGCTCGACCCCGAGGACGTACCCAAGTACCTTAACTCGCCTCAAACGGCGCTTTTCGACAAGAGCCACACACTCTTCGGGCTTGATCTGGCGCGGCGTGCCATTCGCGACGAGGACCGCGTCGTCGTCGTCGAGGGATACATGGACGTGATGCAGGCTCACCAGGCGGGGTTCGCCAACGTGGTGGCGCAGATGGGGACGGCGCTCACCGAGCCGCAACTGAAGCAACTCCAGCGCTACACCAAGCGGCTGGTGCTGGCGCTTGACCCCGACGCGGCAGGTATCAGCGCCACGCTGCGCGGCGTCGAGGTGGCGCAGGGGACCCTGGAGCAGGAGTGGGAGCCGATCTTTGACCCGCGCGGACTGGTGGGATACGAGGGGCGGCTGGGAGCGGAGATCCGCGTCCTCCGCCTGCCTGGTGGTCAGGACCCGGACGATCTGATCCGGGAGGAGCCACAACGGTGGGTCGAGTTGGTCGAAGGCGCAGTTTCGGTGGTCGATTTCTATCTGGGGATTCTGATGGAGGGGATCGACCTGGAAGATACCAAGGCCAAGGCCCAGGTGGTGGATACGTTGCTGCCGGTGCTGCGAGCGGTGACCAATCCGGTGGAGCGGGAGGACTATGCCCAGAAGGTGGCCAGGGCGTTGCGGGTGGACGCGCGGTCGGTGTTGGCCCGCCTCCACTCCACTGAACGCCAGGCTGCACGCCGCCAGTATGGCGCGCCCCGCGCCCAGGAACAGCCGTCGGCGGAACGCCCAGTAGCTGACCTGGAAGGGCACTGCTTGTCGGCACTCTTGCAGCGGTCGGGCCTTCTGTGGCAAATCAACGAGTCGCTCCGAGAGAATCAATTGGAGCCTCTGCGTGGGCAGGATTTCCAGGATGCCGGCAATCGGGCTGTCTTCGAGTTGTGGGAGGAACTGCTGACGGCCGCGCATCCTGTACCCGTCGAGGCGCTGCGCGAGCAACTGCCCGCCGACCTGCACGCCCGGCTGGGCGAGTTGCTGTCGATCGACCGGGCCCAGCTCGCCGACGATCAACTGGTACGCGACGTTGCTCTGACCCTGTTGAGGCTACGAGAGCGCAGTCTCAAACGGCTGGGCCAGGAACTGAGTTTCCTGACCCAGGAGGCCCGTGAGGCGGGCGACATCAGGGCAGAGGAATACATCGGGGCCCTGCGAGCGTATCGAGAGACTTTGTTGCGCACGCAACGAGCGCTGGCGCGACGGTGGTAAGGGAGCTCAGAGGAAGGCAACAACACATTGCAAGCGCCGCTCGTATTAGGGCCAAAGGCTTATGAGCAAGAAGAAAGAGTCCAAGACCGAAGAAACATCCGAGAGCCTCGAACACGCGCCATCGTCGGTGTCCGAGATCAAGTCGATGCTCATGGAAGTGATCGACAACCTCTCCGACGAGGAAGACAATGACGACATTCTGGAGGTCGATGAACCCTCTCCCGACGAGTTGGAGGAGATCGAAGAGGGCGCGGAAGGCGAGGCAGCCGACTCTGTAGCCGCGGCTTCGCTCGAAATCACCGACGACCCGGTGCGGATGTACCTGAGAGAGATCGGGCGAGTGCCGCTCTTGGAGCCGCACCAGGAGATATGGCTCTCCACCCAGCAGGAGGCAGCCGCCCACCTCTGGGATCTCCAGGCGCGCCTGCGCGTTCAGAGCAAGAAATCGCCGACGGGACAGGAGACTTTGGCTGCTCTGGTGAGTTCGCTGCGTGAAGCTTGGTCGGCTGTGGTCGAGAACTGCGAGATCTTGAACCTGCCCATGCCTGACCTGATCGCGCTGACGGAGGAAGCCAGGGCCTTGCGTCAGACCTCCATGCCGGAGATTCCGTCCTACGTCTACGACTTCCTGGCACGAGCCGGCTGGGCGGAGCCGGAGTTGGAGTCAGGCTCAGAACCGGAGTCGGGGAATGGAAACTGGGACGCACTCACCAGCAACCTCTTCGATGCTCTGATTCTGCTCTACCTGCTGCCGGGGCCCACGCTGGATATGATTGAGGTCGCTTGGCGCAGACAGCAAAAGTTCCCGTCGCCGCGCACGGTCAAGCGCAGGATGCTGGACGAGAAGGAGATCGCGTCAGCCTGGGTCGATCTGGACGAGCGTGCGGAGGACGCCAAGCAGCTCCTGACCCGGGCGAACCTGCGACTGGTGGTCAATGTCGCCAAACATTACCTGGGACGTGGCATCTCGCTCCTCGATCTGATTCAGGAGGGAAACATCGGCCTGCTGAGGGCGGCTCAGAAATTCGACCACACCAAGCGGTTCAAGTTCTCCACCTACGCCACCTGGTGGATCCGGCAGGCGATCAGCCGCGCCATCGCCGACCAGGCCCGCACCATCCGTATCCCCGTGCACATGGTGGATACCATCAACCGCTTGCTCCGCCTTCAGCGGCAGATGATCCAGGAACTAGGGCGTGAGCCTACGATGGAGGAATTGGCGCTGGAATCGGATATGCTGGAGTTGGACGAAAAGCAAGCTATCCTCTCCACGCAGGCCGACGGAAAGCCCTTGCCGCCCTCGCTGGAGCGCCGGCTGCGCCGCACTGCGAGCAAGGTGCAGCGCATTATGCGCATCTCGCAGGAGCCAATGTCGCTGGAGATGCCGGTGGGCTCGGAAGATAGCGGCGAACTGGGCGACTTTATCGAGGACGAGACGATGCCCGGGCCGGTGGACGCGACCTCCACCCAACTCCTCAAGGAGCAGTTGCACGTCATCCTCGAATCGCTCAGCGACCGGGAGCGGGCGGTGCTGGAGATGCGCTTCGGGCTGGACGATGGCGAGGCCCACACGCTGGAGGAGGTCGGACAGGCCTTTGGCGTCACGCGGGAGCGGGTGAGGCAGATCGAGTCGAAGGCGTTGCGCAAGCTGCGCCACCCCGGCCACCGGCGCAAGCTGCGCGATTTTCTGGTATAAAGCCCCTGGCGAGTGTAGCCGGGGGCTTTTGCTTCACCAGATGGGCGTGGGCAGTGTCACGACAAGCCCCGCGTCGTCGAAGAAAGCCGCGTGCCATACCTGCGCGTACTGCGTCTCGGCGAACATGCAAACGGTCACTATTCCCTCTTCACCCGCCACTACCTCTGGCGAGACGAGGGTTACGACCCCGTCTGTCTGGTTGACGTGCTGCTCGCCACCCCATTGAGCCTCGTCACACCCATCCCCTCCGGCAGGATCCACGCCTGCCTTGAGCAAATACCCTCCCGCCGTGTCGGGGACGACGGCCGCCGCGCGCACCTGGAACGTCACCCGGCTGCCCGGCCCCACGTCCACCGTCTGGGACACCCAGGCGCGCAGCTTGACCCAATCGATGGTGTCGATCTGCAGCGTCGAGCCGTTGATGCGTTGATCGGGGTTATCGGCCTTGTGGAAGCGTGGGGCGGCGTATGACGTGGCGGGATCGAAGGGGTTGCCCGGCGTCCAGTTGACGAAGGCTCCCGTCTGCCAGCCGGGGATGTCGTTCTCTTGGATGTTGTCGAAGGTAGGGTTCTCCAGCAGCTTGGGCGGCAATGTGGCTGTCGGTGTCTCGGTGGCGGCGAGGGTAGGCGGCACAATCGTCTGGACCAGCCAGGGCGTGGGCGTCCCGGTGGGTGTGCGCGTGGGCCTGGGTGTCTGGGTGGGACCGAGTGCCTTGGTGGGCGTCGGCGTCCAGGTGGGAATCGACGTGTCGGTGGGCTGGAAGGTCGCTATCGGAGTCGGAACGAGGGCGGTGTGCGGCAACAGGTTAGCCATGGAAGAAACAACGACGACTACCAAGCCGCACAGAACCGCGACGTCAAGCAGCGCCATAGCTGCCAGGATCAGCTTTTGATTTCTGGACATCGGAACACCCCCAATTTGCTGCTTACGACAAGTCTACTCGATTCCTCCTCTTCCGTCAAACGGTGTTCAAGAGCGCAAGCAAATCGCGAAGGACTATCTGCCACGGCGGAGCAACGGCTGAGGAGCCCTGGCATAAAGAGAGGGGGCAGCGTGCAATAACGCTGCCCCTACTCACACATCGTCGTGCGCGCTCAATCTTGTGTGTAGATCTCCACACGCCCGGTGAGGCCCGGCAACAGGCGCAAGCCACTCGAAGGGTCGGTAGGGGCCAGCCGCACGCGGACGGTGAAGCGCGCGTCTACTGCTTCCTCTTCGTCCATCTGTGGCACGACTGCCTCGACGGTCCCCTCCAACGGTGTCTCGGCAAAGGTGCGCAGCGTGACGACCGCCCGCTGGCCGGGGTAGACGTTGGCGACGTGCTGCTCGCTCAGATTCTGCGTGACGAAGCGCAGTCCATCCTCCACATCGAGCAGGGTGACGACCGACGTGTCCGCGCCGACGGTCGCGCCGGGCGCTGCGTCCACCGAGAGCACGATGGCTTCCCACGGCGCGGCGAGCCGGGCGTTTTCCAATGCCTCCTGTGCCTCGGCCAGCTCTATCTCCGCGTCCTCGATAGCGTGGTCGTAGCTCGCATCAATGCCGCCTTCGAGTGCGACCAGATCCCGCTCAGCCTTGGCCACGTCCGACTCGTACTCCTTCAGCTCGAGCGCCTCTGCCTGGTAGGCGTTCTCGGCATCGGCCAACCGCTTTTCCGCCATCGCACGCTCGTCGATGGCCCGATGCCAGGAGTCGCGATATGAATCGACCGGGATGGGCGGCCACATTGTCTGGGCTTTTTCATACTCTGCCTTGCGATCCGACTCGCTCTTCTGCGCCCACTTGAGATTGTTGCGCGCCTCTTCCAGGCTCGTATCCGAGTATTGCAGTCGGGCAGTGGCAAGGGTGCGCTCCGCATCGGCCAACGCCTTCTCCGCGTCGGCGACATCCCGCTCCCACTGCGCCAGTGCCTGCTCCCGGTCGGCCAGGGCCCGGTCGAGGGCGAGTTGCGCCTTATCCACCTCGCGCTGCAAGTCGGCGTCGTCGAGTAGCGCCAGCACGTCCCCGGCCTGCACGGCGTCGCCCGCCTTGACGGTCACGGTCAGCACTCGCCCGCTCACTCCGCCGCTGAAGCCCAACGCCACGCTGGGATAGGGGGAGAGCAGCGCGCCGTCGGCTGTGACGGTCTTGCCTGCTGCCACCGGCGCAAGGGTGGGGCGAAGGGTGGCTTCTGCACCCACCGGCGGCTCGCCCACCTGGACCTGTGTCTGGGTCGCCCTGGCGCAACACCCAGTAAGCACAACTGCCGCAGCAACTAGAATCAAAACCTTTCTAAATACTTTCATGGTCCACTCTCCAAGTCTGGTGATCAAACGCGATGCGTGAGGGTTCACGCTTCACGTTTTACGCCTCTCACAGCGCTTCCCTCAGAATATTTGTCACCTTGCTCCGCACCACACCGCGCGCTGCCAGGCTGGCGCTGACGACGCTCGCCAGGACGACCATCACTAGGATCGCTATTGTCGTTACCCAGTCGAAGGTCAACTGCGTCGGCGTGTTGCGCATCAGGTTGTTGCTGACGTAGAAAACATAGCCCAGCACAGTACCGGCCGTCACGCCCGCCAGTGACGCGCTGGCCGTCATCATCACCGATTCCAGCGCAAAGGTGCCCACAAGCTCGCGCCGCCGCATGCCGATGGCTTTGAGCATCCCGATCTCCAGCCGTCGCACGTAGACGGCCACATAGACCACGGCAAAGACGCCAAGGATGCTGGTGATAAACGACAAGACGGCCATCGCCAGCATGATGGCGCGCCCTGAGCGCATCGATTGCTCCGTGGTGCGAATGTCCTCGGCGGTGGACTGCACCCACACGTGGGCTCGATCGGCGAGGATTTTCCTCAGGTGGGCGACTACCTCCGCCTCATCGGCGCCTTCCTCGGTCGTCGCCATGATCGTCGCAATGACCGGCTGGTCCCGCTCGGCTGCCGTGCAAACGCCGCCCACACAGATGTCCTCGACCGTGGGATCGTTGGCCAGCCGGAGGTACGTATCCAACGAGACGAACCCCTCCGCCGATCCCCACTGGATGTCGTTCTCGTTGCGCGAAAAGCCCCTAAAGCCCGCCATGCGCTCGATCAGACCAACCACCTGCATTTCGACGATGTGATCCGTGCCCTCTCCCTGAACGAGGATCACATCGCCCACGCTCACGTCCATGTACTCTGCGTACCCTGCGCCGAGGATAATGGTGTCCGGCTCAGCCAGGATTCGGTCGAGAGCCTGCGGCCCTCCGGCGGCGTATTCCGTCAGGTCGCCATAGACGATGCCATCCAGCGAATCGGTGACGCCTCGCACCTGGACCGCCGCATTGCGCAGTTCGACGCGGTTCGTCACTTCGGCAAGATACTCGGTCGTTAGGCCAACCGCCTCTGCAATGCCAGACGCCGCACGAACCTCTTCCAGTAGCGCAGGTCTCAGGCCTTCTTCCTCCTGCGGCCCGAAGAAATACCAGCGCCAGCGCGATATCTCTGCGATGATGGGCGCGCCGTTATCGAAGCGAGCCTGGACGTCATAGTTTTTCTGCTCCAGCGCGGTCATGGTTCCCAGGAAGGTGGGCAGCGTGGCGCTAAAGACGATCATCAACGCGATCATCGTGTTCCGCCGCTTGGCGCGCATCAGGTTGGGACCGGCGAAGAAAGTCAGCTTGGGCAAGACCGTGCCACTCAAAAGGACCAAAACGCGCTCGAAGGGCAGGGTCAGGGCGTAGAAGAGCAAGCTGACGCCGACCACCAGCAGCACCATGCCGCCGAACATAAAGACGCCGATGACCGATTCGTTTCCCTGCACGTAGAGAAAGTTGCTGCCGATAAAGACCAGCAGCCACATGATGGTCAGCACGATACCAGCGACGAGGATGCGCACGTCGAACTTGCGCGAGCGCAGCCGGGCCAAGTCTTCGATCTGGATATTGTCTGCAGCGCCAGGGTTGATGGCGTGACGCACCTTGGTGTTCGCTGCCTTGCGCGCTGGGGCGATGGCTGAGACCCCCAGCACGGTGGCGGCGATCGCCGCCGCGCGGATCATCGCCCCAGCGGTGATCGTCATGTGGAATTCGATGCCCAGCTCCACCGCGCCGGTCTCGGCTGCCACGACGATGAGGTAATTCACCACGGGATCAACGATCGCTACACTCAACGCGTGTCCCGCCATGGTTCCCAGTCCCACGCCGATCAGCCCGATGAGGGCCACCTCGACCAGCACCAGCCCAAAGAGGTGGTATCGCTTGGCCCCCAGGATACGCAAGAAGGCCAGGTCGCGCTGTCGCTCCTCCACGTTGGTGTTGACGATCGAGTAGACCAACAAGCCCACGACGCCCATCACCATGAAGCCATAGACGGCGCTGAGGGAGCGCATGATCGCAAAAGCCACGTCGCTGAAATCGAGCGTTTGCGCCTTGCCGATGGAAAAGTCGTAGGTATCGGCCTCGTCCCCCAAGGCTTCGACCATCCGCTCGGCGATGCGCCGCACGCGAAAGACCGAGTTCTGCGTGCTCAGGGAGCTGTAGACCGTTTCATCCAGCGCCACCACCAACCTCTCGGCCTGTCCGGGTACGCCCAGCCAGTCCTGCACCGTCTCCACGCTGGCCAGGACACCGTTTTTTTCTCCACCGCCCAGCCCGCTGATCAGCCCGATCCCGCTGATGGTAAAACGGCGCGTCACGCGGCCTGCGCTGATATCCTCTGGCATCTCCTGGCCAGGCAAGCGGGAAAGCGGCAGGATGTAGCTCAGGTCTACCTCGTCGCCGACCTGCAATCCGAACGCATCCGCCGTCGTCCGGTGGATGACGATGCGATTGCCTTCCAGATTATATTCTCCCTCCAGGATTTTCACCTGGCCCAGGGTGTCCTCGGGTGTGCGGGCCAGCAGAGAGGCGTTGCCCATCTGGCCTTCCTTCTCATTGCTTTCACCTTGCCCGGGGACTCCACCCATTGGGGCGCGCCCTTGCAACTCGACTGTCCCTGCGAAACGCGGGTAGACCGCCACCACTGCCGGGTCGGCTGCATACAGGAGGGCGGACACCCGCTCAATGTCGATGTGCTGGACGGGACTCGTCTCGGCGCGGGTGACGGCGACGTCGTGCTCCCCCTCGAATCGTTCGATAAGATCGACGATCTGCCGTTCCAGTGAATCGACGCCGTTGTTCAGCGTCACCAGCATCGCGGTCACCACTAGCAGCGCCAACACGACGATGACGGTGCGGGCCTTGTGGCGAAAAAAGCTCTTGAGCACGTATCTCGTGATCATACAAATCAGCGAATGAGTGGATCTACGGGTGGGTGAATCTAATCATCTACGATCAGCCCATCCCGCAGTTGGATCAACCTGCCGGCGAACTTGGCCATCCGCGGGTCGTGGGTCACGTAGACGACTGTCGTGCCCTGCTCGCGATTCAGCTTGACGACGACCTCCATCACCTCAAAGCCCGTCTGCGAGTCCAGTTCGCCGGTGATCTCGTCGCCGATGAGGATGGGTGGGTCGTTGGCCAGCGCGCGGGCGATGGCGACCCGCTGCTGCTGCCCGCCCGAAAGCTCGCTAGGGTAGTGCTTGGCCCGGTCGGCCAATCCGACGCTTTCCAGCAACTGCTCGACCTTGTGGCGGCGCTTGCGGCGGCTGAGCCCAGCTAATGCCATCGGCACCTCCACGTTCTCCCGCGCGGTGAAATTGGCCAGCAGGTTATAGTTCTGAAAAACAAAGCCCATCTTGGTGAGCCGCAACTCGGACAGGCGATCCTCCGAGAGCGCAACGACGTTCTCGCCGTCCACGATCACGTGGCCGCGGCTGGGCTCCTCCAGCCCGCCGACGATGTTCAGCAGCGTCGTCTTGCCGGAGCCGCTCGGCCCCATCAGGCAGATCATCTCGCCGCGCATCACGTCCAGCGAGACGCCGCGCAGCGCCTGCACCGCCTCTTTGCCCATGAGGAAGGACTTGTGGACGTTGTCCACCCGGATGAGAGGAGTCTTTTCCATGGTTTCCATTTATGTATCCTTTGCACTTCACCGCCCTGGTTTGCAGCCTTCAGCAGGTGTGGTATTTACCCCTGAGCTTACCAGAACTGGAAGCGTCCGTGAACTGCCATTTCCTACAGGTGCGACCTGTACATTTCCGCAGGATCCTGTGACTGAACGACGGGACTCAAAGCCAGCCGCGCGCTCTGCGCGCGCGGCTGGTGGAGTGCATCGACGGCGTCGAGCCTCACGCGAGATTCCGTTGATCGGCGCGACGCGCCTGTGCGGCCGCCTGCGTGATCTCGTTGATGTCGTAAAAAGGACCGTCCTTATCGGAAACGACGCCGATGGAGAAGCTCATCAGCGGCGCCGTTGAGCCATCTGGTTGCTCGATGCCGCCCCGCTCTCTGTGGGCAGCGTTGTAGTACGACAGAATGCCTTGTCCAAAGACCTGGCGCAGTTGCTCCACCATCTCAGACACTTGATCAGATTTTGTGATCACGAGAAACACCTCGTTGCTGGCCCGCCCGACGAAATCGTCCAGCGTCCCGAACTGGGTGACGACGTCCTGGATGACGTTGCCCGCAAAGCGCAGGGCTTCATCGCTGGCCACGAAGCCATACTCGGTATTGAACGAGGAGACGTGCTCTACGCCGATGTACAGCAGCGTCCAATCTTTGGTCCGAACCAACTCGCGCAATTGCTCCTCGATCAGCCGGCCGCTGGGCAGATTTGTCTTGGCGTCGGTCATGCTAAAGTGCTGGTGCGCGCGTATGGCGGCCATCACGCGCAAATACAGTTCTTCTGTGTCGAATGGCTTGGTGATATAGTCGTCCGCGCCTGCCTCCAGACCGGCGACCCTGTCCTTGAGCGCGCGCTGTTCGCTCAGGAAGATGATGGGAATGAGGCTGGTGCGAGTTGCCGCGCGCAGTTCACGACAGACGGCGTACCCATCCATGTCGGGCAATGTGGTATCGAGCAGGACGAGGTCGGGCGACTGCTGGCGGCAGTGCGCCAGCGCCTCGCTCCCCTGCGAGACGACATCGACTTTGTGTCCCTGCTCTGTGAAGAAGAGACGGAGCGTGTCGATGGCGCTGGCATCAGCGGTAACGATCAATAATCGATAGCTGTCCATAAAGCGCTTCCTCCTCCCGCCCCGGAGATAAACGACTAAACTCTCCCAGAGTGTACCCCAAAAAAGGCCGATGTGCAAATGCGACATCGGCCTTGGATCTACAACCCGCCTCTCAACAACTCACCCCCGCCGCTCCTCCCGCTCCACCTGTCCGTCCTTCAAGTAAACCGTGCGGTCGGTCTTGGCCGCCACGCTGGGATCGTGGGTGACGATGATGAACGTCTGCCCTTCCTCGTTGAGGGTGCGCAGAAGCGCCATGATTTCGTCGGCAGTGGCGGAATCCACCTCGCCCGTCGGCTCATCGGCCAGGATGATGGCGGGGTGGTTGACCAGCGCTCGCGCCACCGCCACCCGCTGCTGCTCCCCGCCTGACATCTCCAGCGGTCGGTGCTTCATCCGGTCGCCCAACCCCACGTGCGTCAGCAGTTCCTCCGCCCGCTTCCGTGCCTCCCGCTTGGTCACCTCCGCGTACCGCAACGGCAGCATCACGTTCTCCAGCGCCGTCAAGTGGCTCAGCAGGTTGAACTGCTGGAATACGAACCCCACCTTTTCCCGGCGGATGGCTGGCAGCCGCGAGCGCCGCGTCTTGGCGATGTCCACCCCGTCCAGTACGACGGTGCCCTCGGTGGGCGTATCGAGACAGCCGACGAGGTTGAGCAGCGTGGACTTGCCGCTGCCGGAAGGGCCCATCACCGATATGAACTCCCCCCGCTCGACCGTCAGATCGAGCCCGCGCAGGGCGTGCACCTCCGTCGCTCCCATCGGATAGATCTTGACCAGCTCACGTGCCTCTACAATCGCCATAGCAACCTACTCCTCCAGCGGGATCGTGATTCGCACCGTCATCCCCCAACGCAGTTCAGGGTCTGGTTCGTCCAGCTCGATAGTCACCCGGTAGACGACGTCGCCCGCCGCGAGCTTTTCGCCGCGCAGTGCGACCCCGGTGATGCGACCCGTCAGCGTCTTGTCGTCGAAAGCGGTGAAAACGATCTCTGCCTCGCCGCCGATCTGCACCTGGGCCGCGGCCCACTCATCCAGATCGGTCGTTTCCACATGCAGCGTCTTCAGGTCGGCCAGCGTGACGGCGGGGACGCCTGGCTGCGCCCAGTCCTGCGCCTTCAAGTGCAACTCGATCACCCTCCCCGCGAAGGGGGCCACGAGCGTCGCGTTTTCCAACGCTGCCTGCGCCTCCTCCAACGCCAGCTCCGCCGCATCGACGTCCAACTGCGCTGACTTGACCTCCGACTCGCTCGGCCCCTCTTGCAGCTTGTCCAGGTTCCGCTGCGCCTGCTCCAACGACCGGCGCGCCCGCGCCACCGCGTTGTTTGCTTCCAGTAACCGCAGATCGGCATTCTGCACCGCCCGCTGATACGCCCCTTCCGCATCCAGGTACGCATCGTGCGCCCGTGCCACATAGTTCTCTTTCACCCAGCTCTCGCCCCGGTCGTACTTGGCCTGCAGGTCTTGGTACGTGCGGTACGCCTCATCTCGCGCGTACCGCGCCGCCCGCACCTCGTCGCCCACCGCCACGCTGTTCTCCGTCAGCGAGAGGTTCTTCAGTGCCTCCGCATAAGCCGCCTCTGCATCGGCGACGGCCACCTCGGCTGCCGCCACGTCTGCCTCATCCGGCGGCTCCTGAAGCTGTTCCAACCGCAGCTCGGCCTGGCTCAGGCTGAAATCCGCCTGGGCCACGGCTCGCTCCAGGGCACCCGTCTCCAGCCGTCCCAGCATGGCCCCTGCCTCCACGGTGTCCCCTTCCTCCACGAGCCACTCCGCCACCGGTCCTGTGGCGTCGAAGGAGAGATCGGCCCACACCGCCGGCACGATCTCCCCTCGTCCGCGGACGGTGATCCCTGTAGGGGTTTCTTCCTCCTCTGCCCCTGATGCGGCGGGCGTGGGAGAACCGCTCCCCCCGATGACGTTGCTCAGCACCGCGCCACCCACGCAGAGAATGACTGCCAATACGACAAGACCGCCGATGATGAGAAGAAGTCGTCTCAGTTTCATATCGCACCTCCCAATCACATTTCACGTTTTATGTCGTGCGCCTCACGTTTTGCGCTCCGTAACAGAGCGCAAGACATCATCCTATTCCGTCCTCAATGCCACCACTGGATCGAGCCGCGCGGCCCGCCAGGCCGGGAGCAGTCCCGACACCATTCCCAGCAAGACGCTAAAGACCACGGCTCCCACCGCCAGGCGCGGCGTCAGGTCCAGGATCGTGAACCCGCCAGCGGTCTGGGCGTAAAAGTTGATCAGAATGACGACCGGCCAGGCCGCCACGACTCCCAGCACGCCGCCCAGTCCGCCCAGCCTGCCCGCATAGGCCAGCACCTCGGCCAGGATGTCCGTATCGGCCGCGCCGAGCGCTTTCTTCAGCCCGATCTCCTGCGTCCGCTCAGTCACGGCGATGACCATCGTGTTGACCACCGAGACGCTGCCGACGAAAACGGCGATGGAAAACAACCCCGCCATCACGCCGATCAGGATGTTGAACGCAGGCCGAATCTGCTCATCGATGTCGCTTGCCGTCGTCGTACTGATGCCAGGCAATTCAGTCTCGATGGCCTCGGCCACCTCGTGGATACTGGTGCCCGGCTCCACTGCCACCGTCATGAGGCTGATAGGAGCCGACTCTTTCAACACCAGCGCCAGCGCGTCCAACGAAATGTACGCCACCGAGTTGAACTCGATGATATCGCGGGGGATGCGCTTCCAAATGCCCACGACGGTAAAGTCGCGCTCGCGGATGGTGAAGGTGTCGCCCAGGCGCAAATCGTACTTCTCGGCCAGGTCGGCGCCCACCACCACCTCGTCGAGACTGCCGGGGGTCAGGTTGCGGCCCTGGGCGAACTCGACCCGCATGGGCATCTCCAGGCCGTACTCGCCGCTGGGAGAATCGATGCCAAAGAAGCGCCCGCCTACGCCCTGCGTATCCTCCTCTTCGATGGAGCCCCCGCTGCCGGTGATAATCACCTCCCGCACGCCGGGGATGCGATGGACGACGCGGGCCGTCGAGTAGCCAAACGGCACCCCCTCCTCCGCCTCGATGCCGATCTTGCCTTTACTACCGGCAAGCGCATCGTCCATGAAGCCGTTGAGGTACTCGGAAAGGCTGCCCAGGACGACGAGGGAAAAGACGCCGATGGCGATACCGCCCACGGTGAGGATCGTGCGCGTGCTGCGGCGGACGCGGTTGATCAGCCGCAGGATGATGTTGCGCGCGTAGCGGATCCCACTGCCGCCTCGCAACGCCACCACCGGGTCGAGCCGCGCCGCCTGCCAGGCCGGGTAGACGCCTGCCACGACGCCCATCAGCATGGTAAAGACGATGGCGCCCACCGCCAATCGAGGCGTGATCAGGAAAAGCCGCAAGCCCAGCGTGGGGAACAGCGCCTGATTGACGTACGCGGTCACGCCAAAGCCTGCCAACACGCCCACCAACCCTCCCATCCCGCCGATAAAGGCTGCCTCGGCGACCGTCTCGGCCAAGACGTGGGTGTTAGCCGCGCCCAGGGCTTTCTTCAACCCGATCTCCCGCCGCCGCTCGTGGACGCTGATGATCATCGAGTTGACGACGGTAAAGGACCCGATGAGGAGGGCCATGACGCCGCTGGCCCCGACGATGAGGGAAAAGATCAACATCTGCAGCCGAAACTGTTGGAGCGTTTCCTGGGGAGATTGCGCCTGGACGCTGCTCACTTCCCTCTCGATGCGTTTGGCCAGTTGCTCGACGTCCACGCCAGACTGAGGAATGACATAGACGAGGCCGACGCCGAGGTAGGGCGCGTATGAGGACATCTCCTCCGCCACGTCGTAGGACACGTACGCGACGCTGCTCGACGCATCTGGCGTTTGCTCCCAGATGCCGACCACGCGGAAAGGCCGGCCCCGGATCATGAGGATATCGCCGACCTCCAGGTCGCGTTCCTGCGCCAGTCTCCAGGTGACCACCGTCTCCGTGCGGCTGTTGGGCCCGGGCGCCCGGCCCGCGTACAGTCCCACCCCACCACTCGGTGGCTCGAACTCCAGGCCGGGGATGTCGGAGCGCGTGCCGAAAAAGGCCTCCGGGTTGACCAGGACCGTGACGAGCTGTTCCTCTTGCTCCTCGAGGTAGTAGTCGTACATGGTGGCGGTGACGCCTGCTACCCCCTCGACCCGGCGGATCTCGCGCAGCGTGGCCTCCGTCACCGGACGATCCCAGTTCTTGGGCAGGACGAGAATGCGGCCCGTCGCTTCCGCCTCGCCCGATTGGAGGAGGGCCTCGAGGCTCTCGGAGATGGAGCCGACGGCGGTCACGGCAAAGATGCCGACGGCGACGGCCAGGATCGTCAGCGCGGTGCGCGTCTTGCGGCGCAGTAGATAGCGGATGATCTCGATCATTGGGTCCTCTCGGCAATCGACGAACGATGGAGGATGAGCGGCGGAAATCTAGCGCTTGTCCTTCGTCCGATCAGGTATCGCGTCCTCTCTTTCAACGTCGCCGGGGTCGCTTTTATTCGATGTGCCTTGGCGCGAATTGCGCGCTGTGCGGCGGCGAGTATAATTAGCCTGTGGCCCAGAGCGGCAGGGCAAGTCGCCGCAATTATAGCAGGATTTGCCCGACTTGCCATCGGGCGGATGATCGAAATTCACCTTGTACCTTGGTACAATATTGAGGTCGATTGATTCAGTCTCACGAGGAGGTGTGGCGATGTCCAACGAGAGTCCGAATGGGAACAAACAGCCGCTGCACGAGTGGCTGCCGAAGGTGCTTCTCACCTTCCTGGTGTTTCTGGCCCTCATCTTCGTCGTCTACCAGACGACGGCCGGCATGGGCGACCGCGACCTGGGTGACAGGAGCATGTGGGTGCTGCTGGTGGCGATGGTGCTGCTGGTGCTGCTGCCGGTCGTTGATCGCATCCAGACGATCAGCATCTCGCCCACAGGCTTTGAGGCCAAGCTGAGCGAGACCAAAGCCCAGGCGCTGGAAAAGGTCGGCGCGCTGGTCGAGGACCCCCAGGCGGCGGAGACGGCGCGGGCGCAGATCCTCCAGGCCAAAAGCCCTGGCCAGGTGCAGGCCGCGGTGGAGCAGGCGGTGCGGCTGAACGTGACGCAGACGGTGGAGGCGGTGAAGGACGCCATCCAGCGCAAGCGCAAGTGCTACGTGCGCTACCGCCCGGTGCCCGACGAGCCGGTGCAGAGCTACTACGTCGCGCCGCTCGACATCAAGCCGGGCAAGTCGCCGACCACGAAAGCCCACGACTACCTGTGGGCCTACTCCTACGAGCACGAGTCCATCCTCTCGCTGCGCCTCGACCGGGTGGTGGGGGTGGAGCTGAGCGAGGAGTCCTTCGACCCGGCGGAGGCGACGGCGGGGTGGAAGGCCAAGCAGCCGGAGTGGAACGTAGCGCGGGATTGGTAGTTGGCCGGTTGGCCGGTTTGGCGGGGGAGGGACGATGGCGAAGCGAAAGAAGATCCCCAAGGACATACGCAACCAGGTGCTGGTGGACGCGATGCACCGCTGCTGCCTCTGCCCAGAGCATCACGACGTCGTTGACCTACACCATGTCGTGCTCATCAGCGAGGGCGGGCCGAACACCGAAGAGAACCTGATGGCGGTCTGCCCCACCTGCCACGCCAAGATCCACCGCATCCGCAACCGCTATCCCGTCGAGCAACTGCGCATGTACAAGGAGCGCTGGGACAAGCTGTGCGCGTTGGGGCTGCCACTGGACGTGCGCATCGCGCAGGCGTTCGACACCACCCGCCCACTGCCCCAGATGCCCCCCGGCGTCCCACTGCTCCCTGTTCCCTACATCGCCCACCCCTACCCGGCCCAGGCCCACTTCACCGGGCGTGACGCCGAGCGGGCGGACCTCACCGCCTGGCTCGCCGACGACGCCCACCCCCTCCTGGCGCTGATCGCCATCGGCGGCATGGGCAAGTCGGCGCTGGCGTGGCATTGGGTACAGCACGACGCGCCGGGCGGGGAACTGCCCCTGGACGGCATCCTGTGGTGGAGTTTCTACGACCGCGAGTCCGGCTTCGAGCGCTTCCTGGAGCGGGGGGTGGCCTACGCCAGCGGCGGCGAGATGGACGCGACGGGCTGGCCCGTGCGCGACCGGATGGAGTGTTTGTGCAGGCTGCTGCGTGAGAGGCGCTTCCTGCTGGTGCTGGATGGCTTCGAGCGGCTGCTGCAGGCCTACGCCCGGATGGACGCGCCCTACCTGGCGGACGACGTCGGCGGGGTCGGGGCGCAGCCCCAACAATGCGCCGACCCCAACGTGGGCACCTTCCTCCAGTGGCTCGCCGGGCCGGGGGCGACGAGGACGCTCCTCACCAGCCGCCTCTTCCCCCATGAGCTAGAGGGGCTGGAAGGCGTGGCGCGGGTGGACCTGACGCAGATGGACCCCGACGACGCCGTGCGCTTTTTCCGCGTGCTGGGCATCCGGGGCACGCGCGCTGAGCTTGTCGAAGCGTGCGCCCCCTACGGCTACCTGCCGCTGGCGCTGCGGCTGCTGGGGGGCCTGGTGGCGGAGGACCCGGCCCGGCTCGGCGACATCGCCGTGGCGACCGAGTACGAGATCACGGAGGACCTGCGGGGGAAGGAGCACCACCACATCCTGGAGCGGGCCTACAACGCACTCGGCGAGGAGGTGCGGGAGCTTCTCAGCCGCATCGCCGCCTTCCGCGCGCCGGTGGGGTACGGGGTATTGCAGGCGCTGTTCGGCCCTCACCCCACCCCCGCCGCCCTTCGACAAGCTCAGGGCGGCACCCCCTCCCCTCTCCCAAAGGTTGGGAGAGGGGAGGGGGTGGGGGCCGGGGGGTGGGGTGAGGGCTTCCCCACCGAACGCGCCCTCAAAGACGCATTACGCGGCCTCCTGAACCGTGGCCTGCTCTCCCGCCAGGAGGGGACCGGCCACTACGACCTGCACCCGGTGGTGCGGCGCTACGCCTACGAGCGGCTGGGCGATAAGGAGGGCACCCACATTCGCTTGCGCGACTACTTTGCCGCCGTGCCGCAGCCGGAGAAGATAGAGAGCCTGGACGACCTGGCCCCGACCATTGAGCTGTACCACCACACCGTCCACGCCGGGCAGTTCGATAAGGCGTGCGATCTGTTCTATGAACGGCTCAACAAGCCACTCTACTACCGCTTCGGCGCGTATCAACTCCGCATCGAGCTGCTGCGCGCCCTGTTCCCCGGCGGCGAGGCGCTGGCCCCCTCCGGCGAGGCGGCCCTGCCGCTGCTGAGCGACGAGGGCGCCCAGGCATGGACGCTGAACGCGCTGGCCATTTCCTACGCCCTCTCCGGCCAGCCCAGCCAGGCGGTGTCGCTGTTTGAACGAACGAACGACATCTACGAGAACGCGATGGGCAACAAGCAGTACCTTGCCATCGGCCTGGGGGCTGTTGCATCAGGCGCCTATTTTCCACTCGGCGAACTGGCGGCGGCGGAACGGAATCATCGTCGTCGTATCGAGTTATGCCAGCAGGTCGAGGATGAGTTCGAGGAAGCTGTCGGCCACGAGGAACTGGGCTACTTGCTGGCCTATACGGGGGCGTTCGAGGAGGCGGGGCAGGAGTTGGAAACAGCGCAAGAAGTATTTGACAAAATCGGCGCAGAGCGAACCAACTTCGTTTCAGTCGTGAGAGCCTACCGCGCGCTGCGGGCGGTGCTGATGGGCGACGCCGACGGTGCGCTGGCGGCCGCCCGCCGGGCACGAGAACTAGCGGATGTACAGAGTTACGAGGCTGACATCATCCGGGCCGAGTGGCTCCTGGGCGCCGCGTTCCGGGCGCGAGGGAAGTTGGACCAGGCGGCGGATCACCTGGCGGAGGCCCTGCACCGCTGCCACCGCACCAACCTGATCTACTTCGAACCGGACATCCTGCTGGAGCTGGCGCGCCTGCGGCATGACGTAGGGGTAGGGGCGAAGCGCGCTTCGCCCCTACCCACACAACGCGCTTCGCCCCTACCGGAGGCCCTCTCCCTGGCCCGCGAGGCCCTGGCCATCGCCGACCGCTGCGGCTACCGGCTCCAGCAGGCGGATTGCCACAACTTCCTGGCACAGTTAGCATTGGAAGCAGGCAACCTGGACGAGGCGTGCCAGCACGCCCAAACCGCCCGCGAACGCGCCGAGTGCGACGGCCCGCCCCACCGCTACGAGGTCGCCTTCCAGGAGGCCGAGCGGCTGTTGGAGGAGATCGCATCGCGCACGTAGCCGCGGTTCCAAGCCGCGCCTGCGCGCTTTTGGTCATTCGTCATCCATCTTTTCGTCGTCGGTCACAGAAAACGAATTAGGAGGCACAAAATGAAACCATTCCGTGAGAACGTCGCCATCGCCGTCGATGGCGGCGGCATCAAGGGCACCATGGTCGCCCGGGCGCTGGCCGTCCTGGAGGAGCAGGACGTGTTCGGGGGCAAGACGTGCCCGGAGGCCTTCCAGTTGGCAGCAGGCACGTCCACCGGCTCCATCATCTCGGCCGGTCTCGCCGCCGGGCTCACGGGGCAGCGGCTGCACGAGCTCTACATGGGGCTGGGACCCGTCGTCTTCCGCAAGACGCTGCGCAGCATGCTGTGGGTCATCACCCGCACCCGCTACACCCACGACACGCTCAGGCAGTATTTGGAGCAGTACATCGGCACGGGCACGATAGGCGACATCACCTCGATGGACCTGGTCATCACCGCCTTCGACCTGGTGGAAAACCGCACCCGCTTCATCAAGACGGGCAAGGAGGGGTACAAGGACTGGCCGGTAGTCAAGGCTGTGCTGGCCTCCTCGTCGGTGCCCACCTACTTCCCGGCGGTCGATGGGCAGTTCGTCGATGGCGGCGTGGGGTCGTACGCCAACCCCTGCTACGTGGCCGCCTTTGAGGCGTGCATCGCCAAAAAGTGGAAGCCGAAAAAGACGACGATCGTCAGCTTTGGCACGGGACGCGACCCGCACGCCCTCAAGCCGGGCCAGGCCGACCGCTTCTGGCCGTGGAACTGGCTCGCGCCGCTGCTGGGCGCCTTCCTCCAGTCGGCCGACGACCAGCAGGTGCGCCTGGTCAAGACCTTTTTCGAGCAGGTCGATTTTCGCCGCTTCCAGGTCGACTTTGATGCGCCCATCTCCATGGACGACGCCAGCGAGGAAGCCCTCAATACGCTCACCGCATACGGCGACAAGCTGGCGGACAAGGTCATCAACGATCAGCTCGACGCGGCGATGGAATCGGCGTTTAGCTTGCCATCCAAGTTTTACCACCGGTTCATATAGGGCGCCTGGGCACGAAAACACCCGAAACAGATCGCTCCCCTGGCGGCAGATCGCGCTGCTGCCGGGGGGCGGTTGCGCCTATCGACCAGCCCTCCAAAAATCCCCCATCCGGGCACCAGGCGGTGGTGGGATCAGTGGCTTACAATCGCTATGGCTCTGGCGATTTTTAAGCCCTGTCGCTTGCGAAGACTGAACAAAGCGCGGGTTATGCTCTGAATCTTGACAAATCCAGGCCAAGTGTTAAAATCCTGTGCGCCGCCGAGCACCGTCACGTAGCCCGACGACGCTGCACGCGGCTTTGTTTTTTGGAGAGAGAAAAGTGAGCCAAGAAATCATCACCCAAATACTGGCCATCGAGGAGCAGGCCGTCCAGATCCACGACGACGCCCGACAGCAGGCCGACCGCGTGACCACAGAGGCCAAAAAGACGGCCACCACGGTGCGCGAGCAGACGCTGACCCACATGCGCCAGCAGGTCGAGCAGATCGCCGCCGAAGGCCAGCACGCCGCCGAAGTGACGCGGGGCCGCATCATCGCCCAGGCCGAGGCAGAAGCCCAACATCTGGAAAACGTGGCGACGCAGCACCTCGACCGGGCCGTCAGTTTCGTGCTCGACCAGATCGCAGGACGCGAGTAGGGGAACATGTCTGTCACGAGTGTGTCGACCTACTCGATGGTCCACGCCACCGTGCGTGCCCTGTACTCGAACATGCTGGGGCCGGATACGTGGAACGCGCTGGTGCAGGCCAAGGACCTGGACACCGCCCTGAGCGTCCTATCCAAGACCGCCTACTCCACCCACCTGCTACTCAAGGGCATCACCCCACGCCGGGCCGTCTACCAGATCAGGAGACGCCTGGCCGACGTCTACGAAAAGCTCATCCGCCTGCTGCCAGGGGAGGGCAGCCAGTTGCTGCTGTGGCTGTGGCGGCTGTACGAGGTGGACGATATCAAGGCCGTCCTGCGCGGGATCGAGGCGCGCGCCTCCTGGGAACAGATCCTGCTGCTGCTCTACCCCAAGCCCAAGCACGCCCTGCTGTCCCTCGATACGATGCAGAGGATGGTGCTGAGCGGCGACGTGGCGCGGGCCGTCGAGCTCACGCGCCACACCCTCTACTACAACGCGCTGGTCCACGCCGTGGAGCGCTACAAGGCCGAAAAGAGCCTCTTCCCCCTGGAGGTGGCCCTGGATCTGGAGCACCATCGCCGGCTGTGGGAAAGTATCGAAGGGCTCGGAGACCTGGATCGCACGTGGGCGCTGCGCATCGTGGGCAGCATGATCGACATGGACAACCTGCTGTGGGCGATCCGCTACCGCATCTACCACCACCTGTCGGAGGAAGAGATCATCAACTACACCCTGCCCTTCGGCTACCAGGTGCGCGACGAGGACATCCGCGCCATCGCCGCCGGGGCAGACATCACAGAGATCGTGAAACGCGTCTATCCCAAGATCCCCGTGGCGGAAAAGCTGGACGACGAAAGCACCGCCGGCAAGGGTCTGCAGGCGCTGGAGCTGACCCTGCAACGTCGCATCGCGACCCAATGCCGCGCGGCATTCATCGGCAACCCCTTTCACATCGGCATCCCGCTGGCCTACCTGGTATTGAGCGAGTACGAGATCAAAGACCTGACGGTCTTGATCGAGGCAAAAGCGTCCCGGTTGCCCATAGAGACATTCGAACGCATCATGGTTTTCCAATCGACGGCCTACGCAGCCGCATGAGGTGACACTATGTTTCGAGCGCTAGCAATGAGCAAGGTGCAACTGGTCATACCGGAGCAGGTCGTCATTCCGGCGACCGAAGCGCTGGCCGCCTCGGGCGTCTTTCATCCCACGTTAAACAGGTACTTTAGCCCCGAAGACACACCGGACCACGTCAACCAGTGGCGCGATTGGGTCAATGCCTTCACCACGCTGGAGCGGCGCATCATGGACGTGATGGAAGCCCTCGACATGGACGAGGGATCGCCCTCGGCGGAAACGCCCCACCTGATCGAGCCCGACGAGGCCGCCCTGGACGTGGAGCACCTGGAACGGGAGACCCTGACGTGCGTTCGAGAGCTGGAGGAGCAGAAACAGCACCTGGCCCAGTTGCAGCGTTACATCAATCAGTTGCAGCCGGTGGCCAATCTGAACGCGGACCTGGACACCATGCGTAGCCTGCAATATCTCTTTGCGATGATGGGCACCATCCCCACCGCCAACCTGGAACGGTTGCGGAGCAGCCTGGAGCACGTGCCGTTTAAACTGGTCACACTGCGCCGTGACGAGTACCTGGTGACCGTGATTCTGTTTGGCACCCGGCGCGACGCCGAGATATTGACCCGGGCCGCCCGCAGCGCCTACCTCAACCCGCTCAACCTGCCGGAGATATATCGCGGCACGCCGGCCGAGGCCATCGAGGCCCTGCAGACCGGCATCCAGCGCACGCAGGAACGCATCGACGGGCTTCAGGCCGACATCGACCGGCTGCACGAGGAGCGCATCGGCCACCTGCGGCTCTTGCTCTGGCGTGTGCGCGCCAGCCGCATCCTGGCCCAGACCATCGCCCACTACGGACGACTGCGCTACACGTACCTGGTCGAAGGCTGGACGCCCGTCTCCAAGATACCCGTGCTGCAGGAGAAAATCAATCAAGTTTCGAACGAGGTGGTGATCGAAGTAGCACCGCCTCAATCGCGGAACGAGGCCGGTACACCCGTGGCCTTAGAGCAGGTATCCCCGCTCAGGGCCTTCCAGAGCCTGGTGACCACCTACAGCCAGCCGCTTTACGGCGAACTGGACCCCACCCCGCTGATGGCCATCACGTTCCCTCTCATCTTTGGCATCATGTTCGGCGACGTGGGGCACGGGCTCTTGCTGCTGCTCCTGGGGATACTGCTGGCCAGCCGGGCGATCAAAAAGCTGCGCGGCATGGCCCATTTTGGCGCCATCGTCATCGCCTGCGGTGTGACGTCGATGATCTTTGGCCTCCTCTACGGCAGCGTGTTCGGCAACGAGAAGCTACTCACGGCTTTGTGGGTGCAACCCCTCGAGGAGATTATGAGTATCCTGGTCGCCACCGTGGGCATCGGCGCGCTCCTGTTGAGCGTGGGGATGATCGTCAACATCGCCAACGCCGCCATGCTCAAACGCTGGGGGCACCTGCTCTTCGGCCACAACGGCCTGGCGAACCTGGTCTTTTACTGGGCGCTGCTAGGGCTGGCGTGGAACGTCCTGCCAGAGATGCTGGGGTTGGAAGATAGCTTCCGGCTGCCGGAATCCCTGGTCGCCATCCTGCCTCTGGTGGCTGTGGCGGGCGCGCTGATGGTCGCCTTCTCGGAGATATTGGAGAACCTGGTCGAGGGACACCGGCCGCTGGTCAAGGACAGCCTGGGGACCTACCTGGTGCAGTTGCCGGTCGAGATTTTCGAGATGCTCATCAGCCTGTTTAGCAACACCCTCTCCTACGTGCGCATGGGGGCCTTTGCCGTGGCCCACGGCACGTTGAGCCTGGTGATCTTTATCATTGCCGACATGGTCGGAGCGGGCAGCGTGGGGTATTGGGTCGTGGTCGTGCTGGGCAACCTGTTCGTCGTCGGCTTCGAGGGCATGATCGTCGGCATCCAGACGCTGCGTCTGGAATATTACGAATTCTTTAGCAAGTTTTTCACGGGGGGTGGCGCAAACTACCGTCCCCTGATGCTAGTCCCAAAGAAAGAAGCGTAAAGCATTTGATAGGAGGCATGCAATGACTTTGCTTATTTCAACTACCATCGGTATAGGGCTGTTGATCATGGCGTTCATATTCGCGCCGAGGACCATGAAGGGCAAGTCCGACGCACAAATGGCCCGCAAGCTGGTTCTGGGCCTGGGCGGCTTTAACCTGCTGTTGGCCCTGGCGATGATCATCCTGGGCGTCGTGTGGCTGGCTACGCCTTCCACCGCCGAGGCCTCGGGATTGGCCCAGGACCCGGTAGCAGGGGGAGATCCCTACAAGTCGCTCTCGGCGGCGATCTCCGTGGGCTTGGGTTCCATCGGTGCGGCCTACGCCGTAGGCGCCACCGGATCGGCGGCCATCGGCGTCATCGCCGAAAAGCCAGAGACCTTTGGCCGCGTGCTGATCTTTGTCGGCCTGGCAGAAGGTATCGCTATCTACGGACTGATCATCGCCTTCATGGTTCTCAGATAAGCTCAGTAGGTCACGCTGGAAGCGTGACCCGGAGGAAGATATGCTGGTCATCGGTAGCGAAGATGCCGTGTGGGGCTTTGCCCTGGCAGGCGTGCGCGGGCGGGTCGTCAAGTCGGACGAGGAACTCAACCTGGCCCTCGACGCAGCCCTGGCAGACAAGACGTTCGACATCGTGCTGGTGACCGAGGACGTGGCGGATTGGGCTCGCCAGCGGGTGGACACGCTCAAGATACGCAGCACCCAGCCCTTGGTGATCGAGATTCCCGGCCCGGCGGGGCCAAATCCCGACCAACCATCACTGAGCGAAATCATCAGACGAACGATTGGGGTAAAGATATGAAGGCGGAACAAACTGCGACACAAGGATGGCGCGGCGTCTCCTGGGCTGACGAGCAGCCCAGCTTGAGGCCCCAGGACAACATCGAATCGCTGGAACGGGCGATCGTCGAAGAGGCCAGGGGAGAAGCTCAGCAGATCGTGGAGAGCGCCCAAACCCACGCTCAAATCATCTACCAGGAGGCCGAATCCCAGGTCAAGATAGAGGGAAACGTCATCCTGGATCGCGCGCGCAAAAAGGCCGACACGCTGCGCAGCCAGGCGGAGGCGTCGGCGCGGATCGACGCCCAGACGCTAAAGCTAAAGCGCCGCGAGCAACTGCTGGTTCAGGTCTTTGAGCGCGCCCGCGAACAGTTGGCCTCGGCTACCCAGTGGCCGGATTACGACCAGGTGGCGCACCAGTTGGTGCGCGACGCCGTCGCGCACCTGGGCTCCGATAACATCCTGGTCCGCGCCGACCCGCAGACTCAGAAGGTGCTCACGCCGGACGCCCTGGCCGAGTTGGCGAACGAAATCGGCGTCTACATGCGCCCGGGGGAACCTCTCGCCGAGGGCACCGGCATCATCCTGGAGACGCCCGACGGCCACTGCCGCTACGACAACCGGCTGGAGACGCGCCTGGCGCGCATCCAGAGCGCGCTGCGCGCGTCCGTCTATCATATCCTGACCGGGGAGGAACCATGAGCGAGCGGATAGGCCAAGTCGGACATGTGACTTGGATCAATGGACCGGTGGTGCGCGCCCAAGGCTCGCGCAACGTCGGCATGCTCGAGGTCGTCGAGATCGGCGACGAGCACCTGGTAGGCGAGGTCATCGGCCTGGAGCAGGACGTGATCACCATCCAGGTCTACGAGGAAACGTCAGGGCTACACCCTGGCGCGCCGGTCTATGGCACCGGGCTGCCGTTCTCGGTAGAATTGGGGCCGGGCCTGCTGCGCTCCATCTTTGACGGCATCCAGCGCCCGCTGCCCGTGTTGGAGCTGCGCAGCGGGGCCTTTATCGGGCGCGGCATCAAGACCACGCCGCTGTATCGCAAGGACAAGTGGGCCTTCACCCCCTCCGCTGAGGCGGGCCAGGACGTACAAGAAGGCGCCGTGCTGGGCAGCGTGCCGGAAACCGTGCTGATCGAGCACCGCATCATGGTGCCGCCGGACATGGCAGGGCAGCTGACGTGGGTGGCCCCGGCAGGGGAATATACCATCGTCGATCCCATCGCCCGGATAGAGACGGCGCACGGCGAGCGAGAGCTGATGATGCTGCGGCGCTGGTCGGTGCGCCACCCACGCCCTTACGCCCGCCGCCTGCCGCCCAACGAGATGCTGGTGACCGGGCAGCGCGTGCTCGACACGTTCTTCCCCCTGGCCAAGGGAGGCACCGCGGCCATCCCGGGGGGCTTTGGCGCCGGCAAGTCGATCATTCAGCAGCAGATCGCCAAGTGGAGCGACGCCGACATCATCGTCTACATCGGCTGCGGCGAGCGCGGCAACGAGATGACGGGCGTGCTGCTCGAGTTCCCGGAGCTGACCGACCCACACACCGGACGCCCATTGATCGAGCGCACGATTCTCATCGCCAATACGTCCAACATGCCGGTCGCCGCCCGCGAGGCCTCCATCTACACCGGCGTCACGCTGGCCGAATACTACCGCGACATGGGCTACGACGTGGCGCTGATGGCCGACTCCACCTCCCGCTGGGCCGAGGCGCTGCGCGAAATCGCCGGCCGGCTGGAAGAGATGCCCGCCGAGGAGGGTTTCCCGGCCTACCTGGCCGCCCGCCTAGCCGAGTTCTACGAGCGGGCCGGGCGAGTCGAGACGCTCAGCGGCGCGCGCGGCTCCGTCTCCATCATCGGCGCCGTCAGCCCGCCCGGCGGCGACTTTTCCGAGCCGGTGACCCAGCACACGACGCGTTTCGTCCGCTGCTTCTGGGCGCTCGATAAAACGCTGGCCTCGGCGCGCCACTTTCCGGCCCTCAACTGGCTCGATAGCTACAGCGAATATGCCGACGATCTGGAAGACTGGTGGCGCGAGCAGGGATACGAACAGTGGCACGATTTGCGCGAGCGGGCGCTCGAAATTCTGCAGCGCGAGAGCCACCTGGATCAGATCGTCAAACTGGTGGGGCCGGACGCCCTGCCCGACGATCAGCGGCTGATCCTGGAAACGGCGCGCATGCTGCGCGAGGGGTTCCTGCAACAAAACGCCCTCGACGAGGTGGACTCGTATGCGCCCATCGGCAAGCAAATCCACATGCTCGAGATTACCCTGCACTTTCACGACCGCGCCGCGCGCATCATCGCCAAGGGCTGCCCCATCGTCGTCATCCGCGAACAGCCTATCGTGAACACGCTCATGCGCATGAAGACGTCCATACCGGACGAAGGGACAGAAAAGTTCGACGAGATTCGCAAGCACTTGGACGAACAAATGGACGAGGTAGAGAGGCTGTACAAGTGAAAGAGACAGAGATTGGGTGGCAGAAAGAGACAGAGCTTGGGTGGCAAGAGATAAATAGTGTGACCCGCATCGAGGGCCCCATCGTCGTGGTCGAAGGCACCGGCGACGTGGGCTACGACGAGATGGCCGAGGTCATCGACGCGCAAGGGCGCGTGCGCCGGGGCCGGGTGCTCGAGGTCGGCGAGGGCGTGGCCGTCATCGAGGTGTTCGCCGGCACGACCGGCCTGTCCATCGACGAGACCCACGTCCGCTTCCGAGGCGAGCCGATGCGGCTGCCGGTATCGGAGGAGATGCTGGGCCGCGTCTTTGACGGCCTGGGCACGCCCATGGACGGCGGGCCGGAGCCCCTGGCGGAGTACTGGGCCGACGTCAACGGGCAGCCGATCAACCCCACCGCGCGCGTCTACCCCCGCGACTACATCCAGACCGGCATCTCGGCCGTGGACGGGATGAACACGCTGGTGCTGGGCCAAAAGCTGCCCATCTTTTCCGGCGCTGGTATGCCACACGACCAACTGGCAGCGCAGATCGTGCGCCAGGCCACGCTGCCCACCGCCGGGAGAAAGGTGGAGGGCGGCGAGTTTGCCATCGTCTTTGGCGCGATGGGCGTCAAGCACGACGTGGCCAACTACTTCCGCGAGTCCTTCATCTCCACCGGCGCGCTGACGCGCGTGGCGATGTTCCTCAACCTGGCCGACGACCCGCCCATCGAGCGGTTGGTGACGCCGCGCGCCGCCATGACGCTGGCCGAGTTCCTGGCTTTCGAGCGCGGATTGCACGTGCTGGTGGTGCTGACCGACATGACCAACTACTGCGAGGCGCTGCGCCAAATCTCGAATATCCGCGGCGAGGTGCCCAGCCGCAAGGGCTACCCGGGCTATCTCTACAGCGACCTGGCCTCCATCTACGAGCGATCGGGCCGCATCAAGGGCAGCGATGGCTCCGTCACCATGCTGCCCATCCTGACCATGCCCAACGACGACATCACCCATCCCGTGCCCGACTTGACCGGATACATCACCGAGGGGCAGATCGTGCTTGGCCGCGAGCTGCACCAGCGCGGCATTTATCCGCCCATCTCGGTGTTGCCCTCCCTCTCGCGGCTGATGAAGGACGGCATCGGGCCGGGGCGCACGCGGGCCGACCACGCCCACGTATCGGCGCAGCTCTATGCCTGCTACGCCAACGTGCAGAGCGTGCGCTCGCTGGCCTCCATCATCGGCGAGGAGGAACTGACTGCCGTCGACCGGCAGTACTTGAAATTCGGCGACGGTTTCGAGCGCGCGTTCGTCGGGCAGAATGTGATGGAACACCGCAATATCGAAGAGACGTTGGACACCGGATGGCGCGTGCTCTCAGTTCTGCCGCAGGACGAGCTCACCCGCGTCTCTGAGGAAGAGATCGGACAGTACTACGGCAAGCAGAAACAGACGGGCAAGTAGTTCGTAGTGCGCGCCTTCAGCGCGCTGTCCCGGCGATGAATCGCCGACTACAAACGAAATGTGAAAGTAGACAAGTGAAATGGCACGACTTCGAGTTGCTCCAACGCGCAGCAATTTGCTCCGCCTGCGCCAGACGCTAAAGTTTGCGCGGGAGGGGTACGAGGTCCTGGATCGCAAACGCGAGGTGTTGACCACCGAGCTGTTGCGCGTGGCCCACGACGCGGCGGTGCTCCAGGAGAAGGTGTGGGCGGAGCTGGCGGACGCCTACCACGCGCTGGAGGTAGCGCGGCTCTCGATGGGCCGGGAGCACCTGGAGTGGGCGGCCCTCTCCGTGAAGGAGACTATCGACGTCGAAATCAGGCTGCACAGCGTGATGGGCGTGGTGTTGCCCCTCGTCGAGGCTCACGGCGCGCCGCCGGAGACGCCCTACGGCCTGGGCGATACGACCGTCTCTCTGGACGAGGCCGCCGCCCGTTTTCGCCGCGTGCTTTCCGAAGTCCCCACGCTGACCGAGACGATGACGACCGTCTGGCGGCTGGCCCGGGAGCTGCAAAAGACGCAGCGGCGCGTCAACGCGCTGCAGTACATTTTCATCCCGCAGTACGAGGAGACCGTCGCCTTCATCGAGAGCACGCTGGAGGAGCGGGAGCGCGAGGAGACCTTCCGTCTCAAGCGTCTCAAGTCGAAAGGCGCCGAGGTCACCGCCGGCCCGGCGAGGCGCGAGTACGGGCAACCCTACCGCGACATCTCTGGCGGCAAGTCGCCCATCTATCACGACCTGGGTGGTGGCAAGCCGACGTCCCGTCAGTTTGGGTAGGAACGAGGGAGGAAATAAATGGAAGAACGTTCCCTTTTCAAGCACATCCTGGTACCCACCGATGGCTCGGAGAACTCGGTCCAGGCCGGCCGCACGGCCATCCAGATGGCCGTCCTGCACCGCTCGCAAGTGACGCTGGCATACGTGGTAGATAGCGCTACTGTGGACGAGATCGCAGCGGCCACCGCCAAGACGTCGGCGACCATACGCCGCGAACTGGAGCTCCAGGGCCGGCGGTACCTGGACTATCTGATCCGTCTGGCGGGGGCCAGCAACGTGCAGGCGGAGCAGGTGATCCGGGAGGGCACCCCCTACCGGGAGATCGCCGACCTGGCGCGCGAGGAGAAGGTAGACCTGATCGTCATCGGGCGGGTGGGCTGCCGGGGCGCGCGCTGCGCCCTGGTCGGCAGCGTGGCCGAGCGGGTGATCGAGTACTCTCACTGCCCCGTGCTTGTAGTCAGTGATACCCCTTCTAGGCGCTGATGCGAGCGTCACGCCGAGCTACCCAACTTGCCCACCCTGCGGTATAATCTTCTCTTACCGGTCAACGTGTCCATCCGCGCTCCAGCAGCAATCACCTATATTGAGGTGGAGACAAACCAATGGCTAACGATAGGCCCCAAGCCGGTGGCCTAATCCACAAAGATCATCTAGCGATGATCGGCATTATGGATATCCCGTCGCGTCCCGGCGTGAGCGGCAAGCTGTTCTCTGCGATGGACGAGCAGGGGATCATCGTCGAACTCATTGCCAACCTCGTCGGTTTGGGAGAACGGGATCACATCGTCCTGTGCGTGAACCGGGATGATCTGACTCGCGCTCTAGCGGTGGCGGAGTGTATTCGACAGGAGGTCGAGGGAGAAGCCATCACCAGCGACGCCGACGTGGCGCTCGTGAGCATCTTTAGCATCGACTTCCGTGAGAGCCTCAGCGTCGCCAGCCATATGTTCAAAACGTTGGGCGATTGCGACATCAATATCCTCGGCATCAGCACCTCGCTCTCGACCATCACCTGTGTGATCGAAGCTCAGCACCTCGAAAAAGCCCTCCAAGCGCTGCGCGACGCATTCACGTTGCCCTGAACAAAATGGACACGCAACAATCCAAGCTGGGCACCATCGTGCGCATTATCGGCCCGGTGGTAGATGTCTCCTTTGAGAACGGAGACCTGCCTCCTCTGCTGAATGCATTGGTCGTCCACAACAGCCAACACAGCATCACGATCGAGGTTCTGGAACACCTAGACCGTTACACCGTGCGTGGCATCGCGATGGAATCGACAGCCGGCCTGCGCCGCAATATGAAAGCCGTGGACACCAGTTCCCAGATTCGGGTGCCTGTAGGGAAAGAGACGCTGGGGCGCGTGTTCAACGCGCTGGGAAGGCCCATAGACCAAGGGGCTCCGCTGGAAGACGCGCAGACTCGAAGTATCCACCAGCCGCCGCCAGCCTTCGTGCAGCAGCACCCCTCCACCGAGATTTTCGTCACCGGCCTGAAGGTGATCGACCTGCTGTCCCCCTACGTACGCGGCGGAAAAGTTGGGCTGTTGGGAGGCGCGGGCGTGGGCAAGACGCTGCTGATCATGGAGATGATCCGCCACACCTCGGCCGAACACCAGGGTGTGTCGGTCTTTGCCGGCGTGGGCGAACGCACCCGTGAGGGCAACGAGCTGTATCTGCAGATGAAGCGTGCGGGCGTGCTGGACGACGCCGTGCTCGTCTTCGGAGAGATGAACGAGCCGCCGGGAGCGCGCTTTCGGGTGGCGCTCGCAGCTCTGACCATGGCCGAACACTTTCGCGACGTCGAGCACCAGGACGTGCTGCTCTTCATCGATAACGTCTTCCGCTACATCCAGGCCGGCGGCGAGGTCTCGGCCCTGCTGGGCCGCATGACGAGCGCCGTGGGCTATCAGCCTACGCTGGCCACAGAAGTCGGCGCGCTGGAGGAACGCATCGTCTCCACATCCAGTGGGGCCATCACCTCCGTCCAGGCGATCTACGTGCCGGCCGACGACCTGACCGACCCGGCGCCCGCCTCCACCTTCGCCCACCTGGATGCGACGGTAGTCCTCTCGCGCCAACTGGCCAGCCAGGGGTTCTACCCCGCCGTCGACCCGCTGGAATCGAGCTCGCGCTTGCTCGACCCGCGCATCGTCGGTGAAGAACACTACCGCGTGGCGACGCGCGTGCGCGAGATTTTGACGCGCTATAGGGAGTTGCGCGATGTGATCGCCATCCTGGGCATCGAGGAACTGGCAGAGGAAGACCGGCTGCTGGTGCAGCGCGCACGCAAGGTACAGCGTTTTCTCACCCAGCCCTTCTTTGTGGCCGAGGAATTCACCGGGCAGCGGGGATTCTTCGTGCCCCTCGAGGAGACGGTGCGCGGTTTCAAGATGATCATCGAGGGCGAGCTGGATGGCGTCCCAGAGCAGGCCTTCTACATGACCGGAGACATCGACAGGGTCTTGCAGAAACACCAGCGCGCGGCGCAGATACGCGAGACGAGTCGCCCCGTGGAGGTTGCGTGACCCATGGCCAAGGCGATGCAGTTGGAGATCCCCCGAAAGTACCTGTCTCCGGAGAGATGGCGAGCAGACTACGGGATGAGGAGATAGCATAAGGAGGTCTAGGTTCAATGGGAAAAGGCAAAATGCACAGAGTTAGATATTTAGCTTTTATAGCCCTGAACGTGGCGACGATTTTCCTCCTCAGCGGTCTCTTCGCCCTGGCCCAGGGTGGGGAGCGCGTGGACGTCATCACCGTCAAAGGTGTCATTGATCCCCTCGTCGCCCAGTACGTAGGTCGAGGGATCGAGATCGCCCAGCAGGACGGAGCCCAATGCCTGGTTGTTCAACTGGACACGCCGGGTGGTTCGGATGGCCCGATGCGGGACATTGTGCAGGATATGCTGAACTCCCCCGTGCCCGTCGTGGTTTACGTCTCCCCCGCCGGGGCGAGGGCGGGCTCGGCGGGGGTCTTCATCACCCTCGCCGCCGACGTCGCGGCCATGGCCCCCGGCACCAACATCGGAGCCGCCCATCCCGTAGGCATCACCGGGGCGATCACCGGCACGGTAAACGAGAAAGCCACCAACGACGCCGCCGCCTACGCGAGGGCCATCGCCGACAGCCAGGGGCGCAACGCCGCCTGGGCGGAAGAAGCCGTGCGCGAGAGCGTTTCGATTACTGCGAAGGAGGCCGTGGAAGTTGGGGTTGTTGATTTTGTGGCAAGCGATCTGACGGACCTGTTGGAAAAGATTGACGGCAAGACTGTGTCTACGACTATGGGAGAGCGGGTTCTGGCGACGAGGGGCGCCGAAATCCGTCACGTGCCGATGACGCTGCCACAGAGGATATTGCACGCCATCGTCGATCCCAACATCGCTTATCTGCTCCTCACCGTCGGCATGTGGGCCCTCGTCGCCGAATTTTACCATCCAGGGGCCATTCTTCCCGGGGTAACCGGTGCTATCTGCCTGATCCTGGCCTTCGTCGCCTTCGGGAGCCTGCCCGTGAACTGGGGCGGCGTCGCCCTCATCGTCCTGGCCATCATCCTTTTCGTCCTCGATATCAAGGTCGCGGGCTACGGCCTGAGCGTAGGCGGGGTCATCGCCTTCGTCCTGGGCTCGCTGATGATCTTCAGCCCCTTCATCCCGACCTCGCCGACGATGCCCGTGCTCATCGTCTCACGTCCTCTCATCGCTGTAATGACCGCCGCGATTGCCGCATTCTTCCTGCTCGCCCTCTCGGCCGGGATCAGGGCACAGCGGGCCCAGGTAGTCAGCGGGATAGGGACTATGGTGGGAGCGACAGGCAGAGCGACCTCCGACCTCGACCCGTGGGGGACGGTGCAGGTGAAGAGCGAGTTGTGGAGCGCCGTGGCCGAGGGAGGGGAGACGATCGAGAAGGGGGAACAGGTGAGGGTAGTGGCCGTGACGGGGGTGAGACTTCGGGTAACAAAGGAGTAACTAACCAAAGGAGGTACAAAATGCTTGGGAATGCTTTATGAACGCAGAGGGTACCGAGTTCATCATGGACCAGGTAACTAACCAAAGGAGGTACAAAATGCTTGGGAATGTCTTAATCGTGGGCTTTTTCCTAGTGCTGGTGGCCGTTCTTCTTAGCTTGGCCATCAAGATCGTGCGGGAGTACCAGCGCCTGGTCGTCTTCAGGCTGGGCAGAAGCATCGGCCAGAAGGGGCCGGGGATCGTCTTCCTGATCCCCATCGTCGACCGCCCCTTCTGGGTAGACCTTCGGGAACAGTACCTCGAGGTGCCTCACCAGTCCTGTATCACCCAGGACAACGCGACCATCTCCGTCGACTTCCTGATCTACTGGAAGGTGGTAGGCGCCGTAGAGAGCGTCGTGCAGGTGGCGAACTTTGCCGGCGCCTCGCAGGGCATCGCCACGACTACCCTGCGGGCCGTCATCGGCGACATCATCCTGGACGACGTGCTGGCCAAGCGGGAGCACATTAACCAGATACTGCGAGAGAAGCTGGACGAGGTCACCGAGCGGTGGGGGGTGAAAGTCACCGCTGTGGAGATCCGGGAGATTCTGCCGCCGCGCGAAGTCCAGGAGGCCATGACTCGCCAGATGACGGCGGAGCGCAACCGGCGGGCCGTCGTCCTGGAGGCTGATGGGAAGCGGCAGGCCACCATCACGGTAGCCGAGGGCGACAAGCAGTCGGCGATACTCAGGGCAGAAGGCGACCGGCAGGCGGCCATTCTCCGCGCCGAGGGGTTTTCCCTGGCCCTGGGCAAGATCTTTGCCGTGGCCAAGACGGTGGACGCCAAGACCATGAGCCTGCAGTACCTGGAGGCGCTGAAGGCGTTGGGAGCAAGTGCAGCCACCAAGTTCGTGCTGCCTATGGAGTTCACCAACCTGCTGCGTCCTTTCCTGGCCCACACCGAGAAGGCAGCCGAATAGAGCTCTGTCCCAATTCATCGAAGGGGAAGAGGGAAAGAAACTGGCATGCCCTCGACCTGGCAGCCCAGCGGTACCGATACCAGTGGGGCCCTGAGCATGCCGGCCCTGCTACGAGAGCAACTGAGGATGACCATCATGGCGCTGGTGGTGGGAGACGGCGGGCAAGACACAGTGTTTTCTCAGCCAACCCTTCTCTGCCGCCGAGGAATTCACCGGGCAGAGGAGGTTGTTGGCAGAGGTTGTGTAGCGCATGGCTAAGACGATGCAGTTGGACGTCATCACGCCCGACGAGATTGTGCTGACCACCGACGCGGAGGCGATTCGCGTGCAGTTGGCCGATGGTTGGTGGGGCATCCTGCCGGGACACGCGCCCTTTCTAGCACACGTCGTCGCCGGCATCATGCTCTATCGCCGACAGGGAAAAACGCACTACGTGATCCTGTACCAGGGCACGGTCGAGGTGCAGCGGCGCGTCGGAGGGCCAAACCGCGTGTTGGTCCTGACCGCCGCCGCCGAAGAAGGGGAGGACCTGGCGGCGTTGGAACAAGCGCTGGAGCAACAGCGTGCCCGGATGAGAAAGATCACCCAGGAAGCCCACATCGAGTTCACGCGGGCGCAGATGGCCCTGGAGCACGCGCTGCGCGAGACTGCGGAACACAGTTTGCTTTGACCAAACCCATTCCAACGTCGAGGGTTAGATAGTGGATGACGAACGAGACGACCACGGCGGTCGCCAGGAGCCAGCGCCACAACGGCCTGGGAAAGAATCCGGCGGCATTCTGCAACTGGCTGTCCAGGCGACCACGTTAGGGTGGAACCTGGTAATCCCTATCGTGGGCGGCGTGCTCCTGGGACGCTACCTCGACGACGCGCTCGGCCAGGAATTCACGTGGACGCTTTCACTATTGGCCCTGGGCGTGATCGTGGCCTTCAACAACCTGTACGCCATGTATATCGAGCACGGGCGCGTCAAGTCATCCCAGGAACGAGGCAAGAAACACCGCCAACGCGAGCCGGAAGAGAGTGAGCATCATGCAGAGGATAAGTAACCCACGCACGCTGCTGATCGTGATCGCGCTGATCGTCGCCCTGGCCGTGATCGGCTACCTGCTGAAGGAGCCCGAGGCGGAGCAGCCTGACGTTGCCACAGAGATCGCGCCATGCGTGGTTTTCACGGTCGGGCCGCTGCAGGTGACTTCGACGGTCATCAATACCTGGGCGATGATGCTCCTGATCGGCGTGGCGGCCTTCCTGATCGGGCGCAACCTCAAAGTGCGCCCCGGGGCTATACAGAACGCCCTGGAGTGGCTCGTCGAAGCTATAGAGAGGCTGATCCGCAAGATGGTGGGGGTCGAGGATACGACAATCTTTTTGCCTGCAGTGGGCACACTGGCCTTCTTCATCGGTACCGCAAACCTGCTCAGCCTGCTGCCCGGCCTGCAATCTCCCACACCGGACATCAACACACCGCTGGCGATGGCGCTGGTTGTCCTTTGCACCGTGCCCTATTACGGCATCCGCACGCGCGGCCTGTGGGGCTATTTGAAACATTACGTTGAGCCGATCTTCTTGATGCTGCCCATCGAAATCGCCAGCGAGATCGCGCGCACGTTTTCGCTCACCTTCCGACTGTTTGGCAACATCCTGGGCGAGGAGATCATCATCAGCATCCTGTTTATCATAGCGCCGTTCGTCGTGCCCGTACCGATGATGCTGTTCAGCATCTTTACCGGCCTGCTGCAGGCATACATCTTTACGCTCCTGACCTGCGTGTACATCGGCGGAGCGGTCAAAGCGCACAAGTAGAGCTACATCAAAGGAGCAACAAAATGGACTGGAATGAGCTACCGTGGGACAAGATTTTCATCATACTGACCGTTCTGGTCTCCGGCCCGGGCGTCATCATAGGTATCACCGTGCCGGCCATCGGGCAGATGGTGGTCGCTATGAGTGGACTCAAAGCTATCGCCCGGCAGCCCGAAGCAGGCGACCGCATCAACGCCATCGTCCTGCTCTCCCTGGCCATGTTGGAGTCGCTGGCCATCTACGTGTTGGCCGTTATCCTGATCCTGATCTTTGCAAACCCGATGCGCGGCGACATCATCGGGCAGTAACCACCGCTTCGCCGAGCGACCCATCTGCACGAGCCGCATCGGCGAGACACCAAACGATATACTGCGAGGTTATTATGCCAGAGTCCCCCGGTATGCTGGATATTAACTGGAGTACGCTGCTTCTGCAGATTGCCAATTTCCTCGTACTGGCTTTTATCCTGACCCGCTTCCTCTTCAGGCCACTGAAAAAGATGCTGGACAAACGTGCGCGCCGGGCGACACAGGAGATGGATGAAGCAGAAGATGCCTCTCGCCAGGCCGAAGCATTCAGAAAAGAATATGAAACAAAGCGGGACAGCATCGACGCAGAGTTCGCCGCGCTCAAAAACGAGGCGCGCATCGTCATCGATCAAACGCGGCAACAGATGCTTCAGGAGGCCTACAAGGAGATCGAAGCCATGCGCGCGCGTGCCAAGGAGGAGATCGAACAACAGCGCGCCGAGGCCCTGCGTCTACATCGCACCAAGATCGGCGAGTTGGTGGCGACACTCATCGTGCGCATGCTGAAGGATATCCTCACCCCCCAGATACAAGAAGCTTACCTGGATACCTTTCTGGAGCAGTTGCGTGCGGTGCAACTGGAAGGACGTATCCCCACAAACGGCGAAGAGGCCGTCTCGGCCGAGCTCATCACGGCGGCCCCCCTGATCCAAGAGGACGAAACACGGATCTTGGCCACGCTGGAGACGGCGATATCTCACCCCGTGGATCTGATGACGCGCGTTGATTCCGGTTTGGTCGCCGGTGCGATGGTACGCCTCGGCGACATGCTGATCGACGGCAGCTTGCAGGGACAAGTCCAGCAACTGCGCAACCGATACGAGGAAGATATTGGCTGAGCAACCACCTGCATCGGCTACGCCCCCCGACGCTCGCCCCACGCTGCACACCGACGACCTGCTCGAACTCATCGACCGCCTGGGCGACGAGCAGCGGTACCAGGTCCGCCAGATCGAGATATCACACGATCTCGAGACCGAGTACCACATTTCGGCCTTGCGCGGGCTGACTGACGCGTACCACTACCGCCTGTCGGCGCAGAGCGTGGGCACGGTCAAACAGGTTGGAGACGGCGTGGCCATCGTCTCCGGTCTGAGCGGCGTGATGGCGGACGAGTTAGTTCTGTTCCCCGATGGCACCTACGGTCTGGCGTTGGACCTCGACCAGGGCTATGTGGGCTGCGTACTGCTGGGGACCGACGAGAACATCCACGCGGGCGACATCGTGAAAGAGACGGGGCGGGTCGTCGACGTGCCGGTGGGTGAGAGGTTTTTAGGGCGTGTCGTCAATGCGCTGGGGGAACCCATTGATGGCCTGGAGCCATTGGAGGCTGGGAGGCGTCGCCCCATCGACTATCCGGCGCCGAGCTTCATCCAGCGCACGCCGGTCAGCGAGCCGCTGCAGACCGGCATCAAGGCCATCGACTCGGTCATCCCGTTGGGGCGCGGGCAGCGCGAGCTGATCATCGGCGACCGGCAGATCGGGAAGACTGCCATCGCCGTCGATACGGTCATCAACCAGCGCGACAAGGGCGTCACCTGCATTTACGTGTGCATCGGACAAAAGATGTCCACGGTGGCACGGATTGTGGAGACGTTCCGCGAACACGACGCGCTGGCCCACACCACGGTCGTCGTCGCCAGTGCCCAAGAGCCGCCCTCGATGGCCTACCTGGTCCCTTATGCCGGTTGCGCCATGGCGGAGGCGTTTATGTATGCCGGCCAGGACACCCTGATCGTCTACGATGATTTGAGCAAGCACGCTATCGCCTACCGCCAGCTTTCGCTGCTGTTGCAGCGACCGGCAGGGCGGGAGGCTTATCCAGGCGACGTCTTTTACCTGCACTCGCGCCTGCTTGAGCGCTCTGCCCGCCTCTCCGCGGCGTACGGCGGAGGAAGCATGACCGCGCTGCCCATCGTCGAGACACAGGCCGGCAACATCGCAGCCTACATCCCCACCAACTTGATTTCGATCACCGATGGACAGATTTACCTGAGCGCACAGCTCTTTAACGCCGGTATCCAGCCTGCCATCGACGTGGGCCTCTCGGTTTCCCGCGTGGGCGGCGCAGCCCAGAACAGTGCTATGCGCACCGTGTCGAGCCACCTGGCGCTGGACATCGCCCAGTACCTCGAACTGAAGATCTTCGCCCGCTTTGGCACGGAGCTGGACAGGGAGACGCGCGTACAACTGGCGCGCGGCGAGCGGGTACGCACGGTTTTGACCCAACCCCAGTACGAGCCCATGCCGGTCGCACACCAGGTGGTCGTTATCTATGCCGCCGGCCAGGGACATCTGGACGACGTGCCGGTGAAGCAGGTGCACGATTTCGAGACACGGCTGATCGCCTTCCTACAACAGCAGTACTCGGGCCTACTGGCCGAGTTCTCCACCGGGCACTGGGACCCTCAGTTGGAGAAAGACCTCGAGGCCGCGCTGGGGCATTTCAAGGAACACGCATGACGCAAGTAGCAGCCAGCGATATCCAGCGGCGACTCAAGAGCCTGGAGGACATCCGCCATCTTTTGCGCTCCATCCGGGCCATGTCGGCCATCCGCTGGCGACGGGCGCGGGTGCGGCTGCGCTCGGCACAGCAATACGCCAGCGCCGTAGACCAGCAACTCGCGCTCGTCACGACCCTTCCCACGGCGTTGACGCGAGGGGCGCGCCACCCTGCCGCCGACAGCCTGGCCGAACACAGCGTGGGGCTGATCGCACTGACCTCCGATCGAGGGCTGTGCGGCACGTTCAACGTCGGTCTGGTGGCCCACGCTCTGGACTTTATCGAACGCGAACGTGGGAAAGGAAAGGAGATCAAAGTGATCTCGCTGGGCGGATACGGAGAACGGTTCTTCCGCCGGGCCGACTGCGAACTGCTCTATACGCAGTGTTTCCCGCTCACCCACGCTATCTCTTTCGTCGAGGCACGCGACATCGTGGCCAAGATCAAGCGTTTATACGAGACAAGGGCGTTCAACGCGCTCCACCTGATCTACAACCAGTTCGTCTCGTTCGGTCGCTACCAGCGAGTCGAGGTGCGCCTGCTGCCGCCCGATCTCCAGGCAGTATGGTGTCGCGTCCGGGAATCGCCGGAGGATAGCTGCACGCCGATACCTGAGGATCTGATCCTGGGCACGCCGCCGCAGGGCCTGCAGGAGCTCTTACTGTGGGAGCACCTGGCCGTCCAGGTCTATCTGGCACTGATTGAATCGATGGTCAGCGAGCACGGCGCGCGCCTGCAGACGATGGACGCCGCCATCAGTAACCTGGACGACCGGGTGGAGAAGTTGACTCTTCAGTACCACGCGATCCGCCAGGAGGGCATCACCAGGGAGGTGCTGGAGGTGCAGAGCAACACGCGCAGCAGACGGGCTCGCAGGCTGAGGGGCCTGTGACGTCGAAAGGAATTTGCGCATGAAACTGATCGTCAGCATCGTGAACAAAGACGACGCCGTGCCGTTGCTCGCCACATTGGTCACGAGCGGGTACCGGGTCACCACATCCAGGACCGCCGGAGGATTCCTGCGCAAGGAGAACATGACGCTCTTCGCCGGCGTGGAGGATGACCAAGTGGAGGACGTCGTCCGCTTAATCCAGGATAACTGTCACACTCGCACCCAGCGCGTGGGCTCTTTGCCGCCACTGATGGAATCGGGTGAGCTCTACGTTCTGGACAACACCGAGGAGGTGGAGGTGGGCGGTGCGGTGACCTTTGTGCTCGAGGTGACACAATTCTCGAAGACTTGATCCGGCAGAGCAAAGCGCCGGAGTGATCCTACCCGTGGTGAGCGAAACCATCCTGTCTCGGATGGCCATATATCTGTAGCATGACTTGGACAGCTTCCTCCTGTGTGTAAAGCCGCTCCCCCAGTTACAGAAAGCCCCTTCCATCCTGCGCACACAAGATCGACCGCTAATCGAATCCAAGGGTAGACGAGCAACAGTCACCAGGGCCTTTGCCTTTGGGTGGAATGGGCAGCGTCCGCACGATGTGCAGCGCCTGCGAAAGCGGCATCGCCGGATACCCGTGAACGTCGAAGCTGCCGTTGGGGAAGCCTCCTTCAGCGCTCCCTTGTGTCCAGGCAGACAATCAGCGTTCCTGGGCTGCAACGGCAGCGATAAAGACTGTGCTGCCCCGCTTTGTCATGTTACCAAGAAACGAGTAGAATAAGATTGCACAGGCTAGGAATCAACCACCGATGGCGTCGATCAAGTACGGGATACGCACAGGAGGTGTGATGAATTCGGCCAAATCAAGTCCTCCCGCCACCGTCGTCATTTTTGGCGCTTCCGGTGACTTGACGCGGCGCAAGCTCGTTCCGGCATTGCACAGCCTAGCCTGCGCGGATCTCCTACCGCCATCCACCCAGGTGCTCGGCGTGGCGCGCAGCGGGATCACCGGCGAAGTGTTCCGCCAGCAACTCAAGGAAGGTGCCGTCGATTACGCACGTCTCAAGCCGGGGTCGGGCGCGTGCACGCTGAACGAGGGCTTCTTCGAGCGTATTTCTTACATGCAGGGGGGGTACGGCGATCCCGAGACCTATCGCCGCCTGGGAGAGCGGTTGGCGCAAGGGGATAACGCGCTCTTTTACTTGGCTGTCCCGCCGACGTTGTACGAGAGCGTCATCCAGCGATTGGGGATAACAGGATTGAGTTCGGCCACCGGCTGGCGGCGCGTCGTCATCGAGAAGCCCTTTGGCCATGACTTGGCTAGCGCCCGCACGCTGAACGATGCCATCCACGACGTCTTGCGAGAGGACCAGGTCTACCGCATCGACCACTACCTGGGCAAGGAGACGGTGCAGAACATCCTCATTTTCCGCTTTGCCAACGCCATCTTCGAGCCGCTGTGGAACCACAAGTACGTCGATCACGTGCAGATCACTGTCGCCGAGAGCGTGGGCGTGGGTCATCGCGCCGGGTACTACGACGAGGCTGGCGTGCTGCGCGACGTGTTCCAGAATCACCTGCTACAATTGCTGACGCTGACGGCGATGGAGCCGCCCGCCGTCTTTGACGCGAAGGCGCTGCGGGACGAAAAGGTCAAAGTCCTGCAGGCCGTGCGTGTGGCCGAGCAGAATGTCCGCGCCCAATACCGGGGCTATAGCGACGAACCGGGCGTCCGGCCGGATTCACAGACGCCAACCTATGCCGCGCTCAAGCTCTTTGTGCAGAACTGGCGCTGGAGCAACGTGCCCTTCTACCTTCGCTCCGGCAAAGCACTGGCGGGTAAGATCACCGAGATCGCCATCCAGTTCAGGGGCGCACCTCACCTGATGTTTCCCGATACCGATATCGGCCCCAACACGCTCTCCATCTGCGTTCAGCCGGACGAGGGGGTGCATCTGCGTTTCGAGACCAAGGAGCCGGGCATGGGCATGAAAACCCGCCCGGTGGATATGGAGTTCCACTATCCGACCGGCGCCTTGCCGGACGCCTACGAGCGGCTGCTACTGGACGCAGTGCAGGGGGATGCCTCCCTCTTTGCACGCGCCGACGAGATTGAGCTGGCCTGGTCCATCGTCGATCCTATCGGCGCTGGCTGGGAGCAACCCGGGGCCCCGCCGCTGGCCTTCTACGAGCCGGGAACCTGGGGGCCTGATGAGGCGGACGAGTTCCTGGCCCAAGATGGCCACACCTGGTACTATGGCTGCGGTGAGGGCTAGAGTGAGCGAGTCAGCGAATCAGCGAACGGGTGAGTTGGAGGTCTATCCAGACGCCGGGAGCTTGGTGCGGGCCGCCGCTGAACATTTCGCCGCTCAGGCGGCGGAAGCTACCGATGCCCGTGGGCGATTCCTCGTGGCGCTGGCGGGCGGTGCGACACCGCGCGCCGCGTATGCACTGCTGGCGAGCGACGACTTCGCCCTGCGTGTGGATTGGCTGCGCGTGTACGTTTTCTGGGGCGACGAACGCTGCGTCCCGCCGGATCACGCTGACAGCAACTACCGGATGGCTCGTGAGGCGCTTCTCGACCACATTCCTATCCCTGCATCCAACATTCACCGCATCCGGGGTGAGCTTCCGCCCGAACAAGCCGCCGTGGCCTGCGAGGCGGAGTTGAGAGCCGTGCTGGGCGCAGAGGGGCGCTTCGACCTGATCCTGCTGGGGATGGGCAGCGACGGCCACACTGCCTCCCTCTTCCCCGGCACAAAGGCGCTGGAGGAGCGGGGGCGATGGGTAGCGGCAAACTTTGTGGAGAAGCTGGACGCATGGCGTGTCACGCTAACGCTGCCCGCTATCAACGCGACCCGGCAGGTGACGTTCCTCGTCAGCGGCGCGGACAAGGCAGGCACCCTGGCCCGCGTCCGCGCCGGCGATCCCCTGCCCGCTGGCTTGGTGCAGCCGGTGGAGGGGGAGTTGGCGTGGTTGGTGGAGAGCGATGTGGCTCTTGAGGGCTAGCTGTATGACCATACCAAAGTGCAGGAGGGAAAATATGAGGAACCGATCCTATCTATTAGTCTCACTCCTATTGCTGCTCTCGTGGGCATGCGTCCCATTAGCAACGTCATTGCCAACTAGCACCCCGGCGCCCACCAGTACAGCAGTTCCTACATGGACTCCTACACCTACCAGTACGCTCACCCCTACCCCAGCACTGGTAACCATCAGCGGAAAGGCGATCGACTCGGTAGATGGTACTCCCATACCAGCTGCAAACATCAGCACCGATCCACCAACCTGCTCTGTTACTGCTGGTGTAGAAGGGGGCTACGTTATTCCAGACGTGCCTCCGGGTGAATATGCGATCACAGCAGTCAAGCCTGGCTACGTGAGCGCGAGTGTGAAGATTGCTGTAGTGGCAGGCAGAACGACTACCGCAGATCTGCACTTGGTAGCGATCCCTACTATCTTTCCTACCTCAGCAGCCCTGGAGCAGGGACTTGTCGCATTATGGAGCTTCGATGACTGCGATGGTATGGACGACAGTGGAAATGGCCACCACGGCATCTTGTATGGGAATCCTGCATGCGTAGACGGAGTCGTAGGCAGGGCCTTGAAGCTGGACGGTGTAGATGATTGGCTAAGCCTGGAAACCATGTCGAGAGAAGCCTACAACCTCAAGGATTTCACCATCTCCCTCTGGTTCAATACTAGCCAAGATGCTCAACAGACCCTGGTGCAAGCTTCCGATGGACGTAGTTGGGGCTTGGAGGGCTATGGAATCTCTCTCAGAAGCTTAAGTGACATCGAGGCTGGATACAGGGCCAAGTATCCCGACAAGTGTGAGATGCACGCAGAAGAAAGTCTCGAATCCAATGTCTGGCACCATGTTGTGCTGGTCAGAGACACAAGTAGGCGAGAGGGGACTCTTTATGTAGATGGCCGTCTGATGGATTCCTGCATCGACCTGAACCCCGATCTTTTCGTAAGGCCGCAGTCCTATCCTAGGGTCGGTTATGGGCTCTATGCCCCTAGTGGTTACGAGAAATACTTTGACGGCCTGATCGACGAAGTGCGTATGTACTCCATAGCCCTGACGATAAGCAATGTTCAAGCACTGTATGAGAGTAGATCGGATTCGTAGACAGCGGTAAAACGTGTTCGCCCAGGCAGGATCACGTAAACAGACTCGCCATCGTCGGCGGTACCAGCCTCATCAGCAAAGCCGTCCGTGCCCCGCACGACGCGCGTCCTGGGAACTGCGACCATAGGAAGAACGAGTTGATGTAGGCGAAAGCTTCAACCTTTGCGTCGAAGGAATGGAAATAGAAAGCACGAGAGCCGGGGTCGCCATCCCCGGCTCTCACCAGAAAAGGAGGAGAAAGGAGAAACCGCCCTAAGGCGCTCATATCTTACCACGTTGCCTCACATCGGGCTTGACGCCTGCCCTACGCCAGCCCTACGGATACCGGGCGCGCCTCGCGCCCTGGCAATCTCGGTCGTGGCGAAATCACCCCCTGTTCCCTTTCCCCATAGTACCAAAGACCCAATTGACGCATCGCCGGTGCCGTGGTACAATACTACCGACCGGTCGGTTTGATTTCAAGGAGGCGTATGCCCCAGCAGAAGAGAGCAGAAGAGACCCGGCAGCGCATCATGCAGGCAGCCGTTGGGTGCTTTGCCCAGAACGGCTACGACGCCACCGGCGTGGCCGAGATCTGCAGACGCGCTGGCGTGACCAAGGGCGGCTTCTACCACCACTTTCCCAGCAAGCAGGCTCTCTTCCTCGATCTCTTCGAGCAGTGGCTATCCATTCTGGATGAGCAATTGGCAGTGTTCCGCGCCGGGGCCGATAGCGTCCCCGATGGTCTCCGGCAAATGGCCAGCCTGATCGGGCAGGTCTTTCAGGCGGCCAGCGGGCAGCTTCCGATGTTCCTGGAATTCTGGAGTAAGGCTTCGCACGATCCACAGGTCTGGAAAGAGATCATCGCCCCCTATCGGCGCTATCAGGCCTTTTTCGCGGCGATGATTCAGGAAGGCATCGACGAAGGCACGCTGCGCCCCGTCGATCCCGAAACGGCGGCGCAGACGCTCGTCTCACTGGCCGTTGGGTTGCTGCTGCAAGGGACAATCGATCCAAACGGCGCCGACTGGGGGCAGGTGACGAAAGAAAGTATCGAGATCTATCTGGAGGGTATAGCGAGACAACGGTGAATCATCATTCGCTATACGGAGGCAAATGGTGAAGGTATTGTTAACCGGCGCGTTTGGGAACGTTGGAACGAGCGCCATCGAGGAACTGCTCAAGCAGGGCCATCACGTGCGGTGTTTCGATCTCAAGACGAAAACCAACGAGAAGAAGGCCCGCAAGTACGGCGATCAGATAGAGGTGATGTGGGGCGATCTGCGCAACCCCGAAGACGTTGTGGCGGCGGTGCGCGACCAGGACGTGGTGGTGCATCTGGCGTTCATCATTCCCAAGCTCTCGGCCACCGGCGTCGAGTCGGAGGATCGCCCCAACTGGGCGCGTGAGATCAACGTGGGCGGCACCCGCAACGTCATCGAAGCGATGAAGGCACTGCCCTGCCCGCCTCGTCTCATTTTCTCCTCATCGTACCACGTCTATGGGCAGACACACGATCAACCGCCGCCCAGGACGGTCGTGGACCCGATCGATCCCATCGAGCATTACGCCCGCCACAAAGCCGAGTGCGAGCAGATGGTCAGGGAATCAGGGCTGGAGTGGGTCATCCTGCGCTTTGCTGCCGTGCTGCCGCTGTCTCTGCGGCTGGATCCCGGGATGTATGACGTGCCCCCCGACAATCGCATGGAGTACGTGCATACGCGAGACGTGGGGTTGGCGGTGGCCAACGGGGTAAGCAGCGAGGAGATATGGGGCAAGTTGTGGCTGATCGGCGGCGGACCGCGATGCCAGTACACCTACCGCGAAATCTTGGAAAAGATACTGGGGGGAATGGGCGTGCGTATGCTGCCGGAAAAAGCCTTCACGACAGTCCCTTTTCCCACCGACTGGATCGATACCACCGAAAGCCAGCGGGTGTTGCAGTACCAGCAGCGCGATTTGGACGATTATGTCCGGGAGATGGTCAAGCTAATGGGTTTCAAGCGTCACTTGATCCGGCTGTTCCGCCCCATCGTCCGGTGCTTTTTGCTGCACAGGTCCCCATACCTGCGGGCGCGGAAGAGTCCCGACTGGCAGGGGAAGGTGGCCGTTATCACCGGCGCGTCAAGCGGCATCGGAGAGGCCATTGCCAAAAAGCTCTCACGCGAGGGCCTCAGGGTTGTCCTGGTGGCACGCAACCGGGAGCGATTGGGGCACGTGGCGAAGCAGTTGCGCGCCCTTGGCGGGGAGGCGATGGTCGTCGCCGCCGATCTGACGGAAGAGGAAGAGCGATTGCGGGTTTTCGAGCAAGTTCGTGCTGCCTACGGGCCGGTGGACGTGCTCATCAACGGCGCCGGCTTTGGTTGGTACGGATTCGGGTCGGAGATGCCGTGGTCGCTCGCCTGGCAAATGCTGCAGATCAACGTCGCCGCCGTCGTGCGCCTGACGCTGCTTTTCCTGGAGGGTATGAAGGCCCGTGGCAAGGGGCACATCATCAACGTGGGATCGGTTGCCAGCAGCCTGCCGGCCCAGGGGATCGCCCTGTACGGCGCGACCAAGTCCTTCGTCGAGTCCTTCACCACGTCTCTCTACCGTGAGTTGCGCGGCACGGGCGTGCGCATCAGCCTGGTCAAGCCGGGGGCGGTGGCAACCGAGTTCTTCAAGAAGGCCTCTGCGCAGATCGCCGCGCTGCGCATGCCCGGCGAGAGATTGAGCACGAAACCGGAAACGGTGGCCAATCAGGTGTGGAAGCTGCTGAGGAGACCTGCCAGGGTCGCTTATGTGCCGCGCCTGCTGAGCTTTGTGGCCTGGGTCGAGCCGGCCTTCGGATGGCTGATCGACCAACTGGGGCCGCTGCTTCTACGGCGGCAGGCGAAGCTGGCGCCGGTTCCGGTCAAGGCGCGCCACAGGCGGTGATTCGAAGGGGGCGTGGTGACCACGCCCCTGCCTATGAACCGGCCCGATCGAGGGCCTCCCGCACGCGGTGGGCTACTGCACCAAAGGCGGGCGTCTCTGTGATCTCCATTGTCCTGGGGCGGGGAAGATCGACCCTCACCTCCGCCACGACGACGGCGGGCCGTGCGCCCAGCACCAGCACCCGGTCGGCCAGGAACACGGCCTCCGTCACCGAATGGGTGACCATCACCACCGTCTTGCGGCGGGCCTGCCAGATGCGCAGTAGCTCCTGCCCCATGCGCTCGCGCGTGAGGGCGTCCAGCGCGCCGAAAGGCTCGTCCAGAAGCAGGATCTGGGGATCGTTCACCAGCGCCCGGGCCAGGGCCACCCGTTGAGCCATCCCACCGGAAAGCTGCGTCGGGTAGTATGCCTCGAAACCGGACAGCCCAACCAGGTCGATCAGCGTCTGGGCCTGCTGGCGGGCCAAGTCCTCGCCGACCCCGTCCATTTCCAGCGGCAGCGCCACGTTGTCCTGCACCGTCCGCCAGTCCATCAGCGTTGGCTGCTGAAAGACGACGCCTACATCCCGGCGGGGGTGAAGCACCTGTTTGCCCGCCAGGCAAACGCGTCCTGTGTTTGGCCGCTCCAGCCCGGCCAGCAATCGCAGGAGCGTCGTCTTGCCGTGGCCGGAGGGACCCACCAAGCACAGAAATTCTCCGTCGGCCACCTGGAAGGATAGCCCTTCCAGCACCGGCAGCTTGCCGTTGCGCTCGGAATAATCCATACTGAGATTTTCGACCGACAACAGCGGCTCGCGCGCGCAACTCGCCATCATGCTAAACAGCCCCTATGGCAAATAGTCGTTGGTAAACGCCTTCTCTGCGTCCACGGCTGTGGACAGCAGCCCTGCGTCCAGCATCACGTCCGCCGTCGCCTGCCAGGCAGCGGAGTTGGACGCGCCCAGGGGATCCCCCTGCCAGTACTCCAGGCTGGCCTCCAGCACAGCGCGCTGCACGGCCTCGTTCTCGTTCAGCCCTTCGACGTACTTGCGGCAGATGTCGAAAGCGGCGTCCGGGTCAGCCAGCGTGTCCTCAAGCCCATTCAAGAAGGCACGGGCAAACGCACGCACCAGCTTGGGATTCTCTTGGAGCGTTTTCTCATTGGTGATGATCCCGTTAGAGACCAACGTGGCATAGTCAGCCACCGCGAACTGGACGATCTCGTAGCCCCTATGCTCCAACTGAACCGGCTCGTTGTTGGCATAGACCACCGCCGCATCGACTTTCCCTACAGTGAGTAGGTCGATCTGGCCATAGCCGACGACCTCCAGTTGCACATCCTCATCCGTCAGGCCGCTCGCCGCTGCCAGTGCCCGCCAGCCGATGTAGCTGGCACCAAACATCTCTGGAATACCGACCCGGTGTCCCGCCAGGGCGGCAGGCTCTTCCATACCAGCTTCCTTCAGGGCAACCACGGCCACAGGGAAGCGCCGCCACCAGTTGACGAAGGTGACGACGGGCAGTCCCTGCTCCCGTGCCAAGAGCACCTGGTCGCCGCTGGCGATAGCAAAGGGCAACTCTCCCGCTCCGACCAACTGCACGCCATTGGTCTCCCAACTATAGTCGAACTCTAGCTCGATCCCCTCCTCGGCAAAGTACCCCCTCTCCACTGCCACGTACACCGGGGCAAACTGCACGCTGGCGACGTATCCCATCGGCAGCCGGATACTGGTCGATTTCGGCCCACAGCCTGTCAATCCGACCAGCAACGTGATCAGTAGCCCGAACAACATGATCCCTCGTCTCACTTTTGCTCCTCCTCGAATTATGATTTTACACCGTTTGAAGTTTCAATGCGCCAGCGGAGCAGCACGCGCTCCACCAGTGCCACGATGCTATAAAGGAACGTAGCCAGCATCATCAGTGTACCGATGCCTACAAAGATCATGGACGTATCGTACAAGTTCTGCCCCTGTTTGATCAGGTATCCTAATCCTTGAGTGGAAGCGACGAACTCGCCCACTACCGCGCCGATGACGGCCAGGGTCGCTCCCACCTTGAGCCCGCCCAGGAGCACCGGCAGCGCTGCGGGCACCTCCAGCAGCCAGATCGTCTGCCAGCGACTGGCCTCTAGCGCGCGCATCAGGTCGTGCAGGTCGCGCTCCACCGAGCGCACGCCGACGACGGTGTTGACCAGGATCGGGAAAAAGACGGTGAGCGCGCAGACGACGACCTTGGACAGCATCCCGGTTCCGAACCAGATGACCAGCAGTGGGGCGATGGCTACGACGGGGATCGACTGGGAGGCGACGATGAAAGGGGTCAGCACCCGTTCCGCTATCGAGGAATGAGCCAGTTCGTATCCCAGGAGCACCGCCACCAGCGCGCCCATCGCCAGGCCCGCCAGCACCTCGCGCAGCGTCATCCACGTGTGGTGCCAGAGCGAGCCATCGGCCAGTAGTTCGCCCAATCGCTCTGCCACGGCGAGCGGCGGCGGCAGGATGAAGGCCGGGTAGCCGCCCAGCCAGGCGATGCCCTGCCACAGCGCCAGGAATACGACAAAGCTCCCCAATGCCAGCCCGATCCGCGATACGTACTTGCCGCTCATAGTCTGCTCCAAAGAAACGCCCCGTGGGGCGGAACACCCACGGGGCAAAGATTGGCAGCCTTGTCGTAACAAAATCCCCGAAGATTTCGCGGATGCAAGCATCCGACATCTCCGGGGCACACGCTAACTATGTATGCTGCACACCTTCTCTCGTCCGGACTTTTACCGTCGGCTCCGGCTTACACCGGATCAGCCGCCTGAGCGGCTCGCGGGCTCAACGGACCTGTGTTATGGGTCCGCCTAACCGCCGGTCGGGAATTTCACCCTGCCCCGAAGGTCGTTACTGGCAAGGATTATACGTGCTTTGGCCGATCTGTCAAGCGGTTATCCCCAGCTCTCTCCCTACCTGACCGAACTTTTCCAGGCCATAGTCCAGGTCGTCTTGGCTGAGCATGGTGGAGACCATCACCCGGATGCGGGCCAACCCCTGCGGCACGGTGGGGAAGCCGATGGCCATGGCGAAGACGCCTTCCTCGAAGAGGCGGCGACTGAACGCCTGGGCCAGCGGCGCTTCGCCCAGCATCACCGGCGTGATGGGGGTCTCGCTGTGGCCGGTATCGAAGCCCAGCCGCTTCATCTTTTCCTTGAAGTAGCGCGTGTTCTCCCACAGCCGATCCACCAGCGCGGTCGATTCGGCCAGCACCTCGACGGCGGCCAGGCAGGCGGCGGTGTCGGCTGCGGTGACGGCGTTGGAGAAGAGGAACGGCCGTGCCTTCTGCCGCAGGTAGTCCACGACGACCTTCTTGCCGGCGACCACGCCGCCGATGACGCCCAATGCCTTGGAGAAGGTGCCGATCTCGACGTCGAACTTGCCGTGTAGCCCAAAGTGATCGACGATGCCGCGCCCGCCGTGGCCCAGCACTCCCTCGCCGTGGGCGTCGTCCACCATCGTCATCAGCCCGTACCGCTCCGCCACCTCGTAGATGCGGTCGAGCGGAGCCACGTCGCCGTCCATCGAAAAGACGCCGTCGCTGATGACCATGCCGCGCCGGTAGTCCGATAGGTACTCCTTGACCTGGGCTTCCAGGCTGTCGGGGTCACGGTGCTCGTAGACGATGATTTTGGCCCGGCTCAACCGGCAGCCGTCGATGATGGAGGCGTGATTGAGCCGGTCGGAAAAGATGACGTCCTCCTTGCCCACCAGCGGCGGGATGGCGGCCTGGTTGGCGCAAAAGCCGGATTGGACGTAGAGCGCATCCTCCACGCCCTTGAACGCGGCCACCTTGCGCTCCAGCTCGGCGTGCAGGGTGAGCGTCCCGGCGATGGAGCGCACCGCCGTCGGGCCGACCCCGAAGCGGTCGAGGGCCTCGTGGGCGGCCTGCACCAGGCGCGCGTCGCTGGCCAGCCCCAGGTAGTTGTTGGTGCACAGGTTGAGCACCTTCTTGCCATCGACGACCATCCAGGGGCCAGGAGGCGAGTCGATGGTGCGCAGACGGATGAAGAGGCCGGCTTCTTTTAGCGCCTTGATGTCCTCTCGAATGAAATCAAATTTGTCTGCCATCGCAACTTCCCTCCAGGATAGGCTCACTCGTCCACCCAGTTCATGATCACCTTTCCCGAGTTGCCGGAGCGCATGACCTCGAACGCCTGCTCGAACTCTGTGTAGTGGAATCTGTGGGTGATCACGGGGCTGATGTCCAAGCCGGTCTGAATCATCGATTGCATCAGATACCAGGTCTCGTACATCTCGCGGCCATAGATGCCCTTGATCGTCAGCCCGCTGAATATGACCGTGTTCCAGTCTATCGCCAGATCCTCGCTCGGTATGCCCAGCAGCGCGATCTTGCCGCCATGGCACATGTTGGCCAGCATGTCCCGGAAAGCCTCTCCGCTGCCGGACATCTCCAGGCCGACGTCGAACCCCTCCTTCATCCCCAGCTCCTTCTGCACCTGGGCGATGCTTTTCTCGCGGATGTCCAGAGCGACGGTGGCGCCCATTTTTCTCGCCAGCTCAAGGCGGTAGGGGTTGAGGTCGGTGGTGACGACATAGCGCGCGCCCGCGTGGCGCACGATGGCGGTGGCCATAATCCCGATGGGACCGGCCCCCGTGATCAGCACGTCCTCGCCCAGGACCTCGAAGGCCAACGCCGTGTGAGTGGCGTTGCCGAAGGGATCAAAGATAGCCACGAGGTCTGTCGGTATGTTCGGGTCGGCGTGCCAGATGTTGGTCACTGGGATGGACAGGTACTCGGCGTAGGCGCCGGGCCGGTTCACGCCCACACCCAGGGTAGCGTTGCACAGATGGCGGCGGCCGGCCAGGCAGTTGCGGCAGCGCCCGCAGACGATGTGCCCCTCGCCGGAGACGACGTCGCCGATCGCCAGGTCTTGCACGTTGCTGCCCATCGCCGCCACCGCGCCCACGAACTCGTGGCCGACGACCATCGGCACCGGGATCGTCTTTTGCGCCCAACCGTCCCAGTTCCAGATGTGCACGTCGGTGCCGCAGATGGCGGTCTTGTGGATCTTGATCAGGACGTCGTTGATCCCCGTCTCGGGGATCGGCACCTCGTCCAGCCACAGGCCGGGTTTGGGGTGTTTTTTGACCAGTGCTTTCATCGTTTCGGCCATAGCTTTGAGCCTCCGCTAATGGCTTTTGCCCTGAAGCGAGTATAGTATACGCGCGTGTTTTTTGCAATCGGGTGGGTGTGATATAATCAAGCAGACACAGTGCCAGCTAGCGACTCGCAGGAGGTGGTCGATGGGTGCGGAGCCACGAATCACGGTCGATGAGGAACTCTTCCTGGGCCGCCTGGAAGAGCAAGATATCTTTCGCAACGCGCTGCACGCCGTCTTGGACCCCCAGGAGGAGGACGCGCCGCCCTTTATCTTCCTGCTCCACGGCGAGGGCGGCATGGGTAAGTCGAAGCTGGCGCGCCGCTTTCGCGACATCGCCGCCCAGGAGGTGCCCTTCGAGGGCGGCTTCCACGTCCTGCTGGTGGATTGGGAGTTGGAGCGCGACCGCAGCGTCACGCTCCAGGTGGGGCGGGACGCCATCACGACAGAGACCGTTTTTGACACGCTGCACCGCGCCTGTATTGATGCCCGTTGGGGCCGCCAGTTCCGCGCCTATCAGAACGCCGTTAAACGGCGCCAGCAGGCCGAGCAAGAGGTGGCCCGCGCCCTGGACCGTGAGACCGGCGAGAGCCGCTACGCCGCCGTGCGCGATCTGGGCGCGGCAGGGCTGGCCAAGTTGGTGCGCCTGGGCCTTCCCATCGTGGGCGATACCGGCGAGGCGTTGACTAAGGCGCTGTTGAGCGCGGGCATCCAGGTGGGGGCGGAGCAGGCAGCGCATCTGCGCCAATCGGCCGACGATTTCTTGCGCGCCCGCCTCAAGCCGCAATACTATGACGTCTTCCACCAGCCCAACGAGACGCTGGCCCGTGCATTGGCCAGGGGCCTGAAGCGGGTGAGCGCCGACAAGCCTGTGGTGCTCTTGCTGGATACCTACGAGATCGTCGCTCGCGCCGACCCGTGGCTGCGCGTCGTCATCCAGCACGCCGGGCCGCGCGCGATATGGGTGGTGGTCGGGCGGCACAACCTGGCCGCCAACCGCCCCGCCGACCACTTCCTGGGCTACAGCGCCGAGTTCCCCCAGCGCCTGATCGTGCGGGAGGTGCGCGAGCTGAGCGCCGACCACGTGTGGGAGTACCTGCGCGACCGTGCCCCGGCGCGTGAGACGACGCGCCAGGATGCCGAGACGATCCACCGCGCCACGCTGGGTGTGCCGCTGGCGGTGCAGGCCGCCGCCGACCTGTGGCTGCGCGGCATCCCGCTGAGCGGTATTACCGGAGGCATCCCCGACCGCGCCCCACGCGACGAGATCGTGCGCTTGATGACGCGGCGCGTGCTGGTCCACTGCGACGACCCCGCCGACCGGCGCGCCCTCTATTTCCTGGCCATGCAGCGCCGCCCCGACGCCGAGACGTTGACCGCCGCGCTGCACCCTGAAGGAGATGAACCGTTCGACCTGACGGCCCACCTGGACCACCTGGCGCGTTGCTACTCCGCCGTGCAGTTGGAGGGTGGGGCGAGCCTGCACGCAGCCTCGGGGGCCTTCGTGCGCGAGTACCTGCTGACCGCCGAGGCCCACGCCAGCGACGAAGTTCGATCCCTGGCCCAGCGCGCTGTCAAGGCTGTCCGCGCCCGTCGCCAGCAACTGGAGGCCGACCTGCCGCTGTTGGAGGAGCGCTATGAGAGCGATGACTGGCAGGAGGCCACACTCGACCTGGTGCACTGGCTGCTGTGGCATGACGAGCACGCGGCCTGGCACGAGGCCACTCCGCGTTTGATCGAAGGGCTGGGCTACGCGCCCGACCTGTGCCGAGGGCTGCTGGAGGTGATCGAGGGGTTTCGGCCGGCGCTGGGGAGAGACGGGCGCAAGCGGCTCGATCTGTGGCGGGCCGGGCTGAGTCCGCGCGGGTTAGAGGACGTACAGAGGCTATTGGACGAGCTGACGCGTTGGGTGGAGCGGGCTGCGCCCGAAGACACTCACAACCGCGAGCGGCGCGCGATCCTATCCCTGCACCGTGGGCAACTGCTGCACCGCTGCGAGCAGTACGCGGAGGCGCTGGCCGCCCTGCAGCGCGCCCGGCAGCTCTTGCCCGCAGAGGGCGAGGCGCTCAAGCGCCAGTTGGGCGGGGCGTTTTGCGAGCTGAGCGGCAGCCTCATCTGGCCTGGTGGGGCGGCCGATGCTGCGTATTCGTCCGAAGGCGAGCAGGCAGTCACAGCAGCCATCGAGCTTATTCCCGACCTCCAGGGTGCGCATTATCGTCTGGGGGCCATATTTGCCAGGTCAAACCGACTGAAGCAAGCCATCGCCGCATTCCAGCGCGCCATCGCACTCGACCCCCAGGACGCCCTCCCGCACCACGGCCTGGGCAACGTCTACCGCACCCAGGGGCAGCACGAACAGGCCATCGCTGCGTATCAGAGAGCGTTGGAGATGGGTGGACTTCCAGACAAAGGTGCCAAGGTCTACAACGGCCTGGGCAACGTCTACGGCGACCTGGGGCAGCACGAGCAGGCTATCACTGCATTCCAGCGCGCCATCGCACTCGATCCTAATTCCGCCTACCCGCACAACAACCTGGGCAACGTCTACCGCGACCTGGGGCAGCACGAGCAGGCCATCGCCGCATTCCAGCGCGCCATCGGACTCGACCCCATGTTGGCCGCCGTCCACTACAACCTGGGTCTCGCCTACGCCGACTTGGGCCGGTACGAGGAGGCCATCGCCGCGTACGAGCGCGCCATCGAACTCGACCCCACCGCCGCTGTCCCGCACAACAACCTGGGCAACGTCTACCGCGACCTAGGCCAGCACGAGCAGGCCATCGCCGCGTATGAGCGCGCCATCGAACTCGATCCCAAGGGCGCCACGCCACACCAAGGTCTAGGCGTCATCTACCACCTCTCGGGGCGGCACGATGAAGCCATCTCTGCCTACCAGCGTGCCATCGAATTGGATCCAAACGGCGCTTCATTCCGAGCGTCTCTTGCCGCCGCCTGCCGCGCGTTGGGCCGGCAGAGTGAATACGAGGAGCACACCCAGCGAGCTCGTGAGCTGATGGCGAACGAAGTTGACTACAACAAGGCCTGCATCGAGTCCATCGCCGGGAACGTGGACGCGGCGCTGGCGCACCTGGCGCAGGCGCTGGAAAAAGCGCCTGGCGACCGCGCCTGGGCGCGCCGCGATCCCGACCTGGCCTTCATCCGCGACGACCCGCGCTTTTGGGAGTTGGTGGGATGGGATGACGACATTGCGTAGGGGCGCAGCGTCGCTGCGCCCCTACGTGGTTGGCGCATGCGGGAGGGTGCACAATGTTCGGATATGATCCCAATAAGCATCACAGGCACTCCATTTGCCTGCGTGGTTGGGATTATCGTGACGCTGGGGCGTATTTCGTGACCGTCGCCACGCACGACCGGGCGCACCTGTTTGGCGAGATCGTGAATGGGGCGTAACTGCTCAGCCTCCTGATGAGGCTAATGGTTGAAGAATGGGAGGGCAAAATGGTGAGCCAACCAATGCCATTCTCAGAGCTTCCAATATTCGCTGTTCATTCTTTCGGGCTGTGGAGATGTA